>Ga0209785_1000149_pt1 | contig 27177 bp, 26 predicted proteins | sample WorMetG1BERMUDA2_FD_187403 | JGI IMG/M metagenome (GOLD analysis project Ga0209785, IMG submission 187403) | Marine gutless worms symbiont microbial communities from Max Planck institute for Marine Microbiology, Germany - Inanidrilus... ...
GCCGAAGATCAATCCCGTACGCCCAGCCCATGAAAACCTCCCTGGCTAAAAACACCAGGGCAGGGAATCAGACATCGGTTAAAAACGATTCTACGTTCGTCAAATGTGCTCTAGTTTGCGGACATTGCCGCGTGCCGGCGGGACCATGTCCGATGAAGCCTCCCACGCACGGCCCAGGTTTCGTACTTGAACTCCTCGGGACGTCGATCTCGCCTCCCTGGATCGAGGTCACCTCCGTTTGAACACCACTTTTCGAATGCCTTTCGCCAGGCCTTTGAAATCTCCCTGCACCGTCAGCGACAATGCTTCCCGGACATCGTGGGCGAGCCCGGAGAACCTGGACTTGCGGCGGACGAAGGGCTGGAGATCATGCTCTTTGGCTTCGAACGGCGAGGTCAGCTGGAAGACCGCCGTACGTCCGATGAGCGAACCGACCTGCGACCAGCCGGGTTCTTGCCGCAGGAATTGCATCAGGACCTTGGCGGTCCAAATCTGGACGTCGTCGATCAGAACAATTCCGCCGACTTTCAAGTCTCCGGCGAGATAAAACCAATCGATGAAGGGCGTGGGAAAACCGTGCCCGCCATCAATCAGGACAACGTCCAGTTCCTTGGCATTCAGTTGCGGGGCCACCCGTTCCGAATGGCCTTTGTGAAACTCCAGCGAATCCGTCCGAAGGCCCTTGCGGGCGCAATACTCCGTGAACAACGTGAATTGTTCCTGGCGAGGTGTGATGCAGATGTGCTGGGTGTTCTCGAGCATGAATACAGCGGTGCTTGCGCCGATTCCGGTTTCGAGCGTCTTCATGCCGGGTGCAACGGCATCATCGAGAAATCTCAGAACCGCTGGGTGCATGGAGAGGACATATCGGCCGCCTCCGTGAACGAGTGGCGGATCCTGGATGATGTCTTCCACGCTTTGCATCTTGGCGTTTCCCAGCGTCTGTCTCGCGACCGGCTCTAACGATACTTGCTGTCAGCGGGTTCGCCGCTGTCGGCGCCGGCGAAGGCCATCAGCATGCCCGGCACCTCGTAGATGTGCGAACGCACCGCCGACAGCATGGCCAGCGGCACCTCGAAGGCGCGCACCCCGTGATAGGCGCCGAAGCGCAGGCACCAGCCCCAGGTCTGGGCCAGCCGCGCGGCGAAGAACAGCGGCACCGACAGCACACCGACGCGGACGAACCAGGCGAACGGCAGCTTGCCGTCGAGCTGGCGCATGCGCACGGTGGCGAAGCCCATGCTGCGACGGATGTCGCGCTCCATCGCCAGGTCCTCGAAGTCGTGGGTGACGCGCATCGCGGGCTCGAAATAGAACCGGTGGCCGCGGCGCAGCAGCGCGTGCGCGTGCAGGCGGCCGCCGAACGGCCCGGCGTCCTCGCGCAACGGGTATTCCATGTAGGCGTCGCGGCGGTAGATCACGTTCGGATTGGCGATGTATTCGGTGTATCCCGGTCCCCGCCGGCAAACGTGCGAGCGACCTGTCAGCGACAGGATCCGCTCGCCGAGATTGCGATTGGGGTAGCTCATCAGGCCGCTGCACAGCGACGCTTCGGCGTTTTCGTCCAGCGCCCGCATGCCGGCGGCCAGCCAGCCGGGCACCGGCACGCAGTCGGCGTCGAGGAAGGCGAACCGCGGCGCCTCGGTCGCCAGTACGCCCTGCTGCTTCATCACGTAGGAGCGGTTGTCATCGACCGGCAGGACGCGCAGGCCAGGAAAGCAGTCATCGAGGTCGGAAGGGATGGCGTCGGCGAAGGCGCGGTTCTCGACCAGCAGTACTTCATAGGTGCCGCCGTAGGTCTGCGCCGCCAGCGCCCGCAAGGTCTGGCGAAGGTCGTGCCACGACTTTTCCTCGCCGCCGGCGTAATCGGAGACGAGGACGATTGAAACATCGGGAACCTGGGAATCCGTCGACGTTTGAGTTCCCGACACCTGCGTACTCCTGACCGAAGGGGTTGCCTCCGGTCAGGATATCGCAGGATCGGACGGCCGCCTACTCCGCCGCCTGTTTGAAGCGCGGCTGGACGTCTTCGCCGATCGGGTTCAGGCCCAGCGCCAGACGGCCGCAGAACTGCTGCTGGCGTTTTTCCGGCAGCGGGTGGAACTGCACGCCGTGGACGTCGCGCAGCCGCCGCTCGAGCCCCGCCCGGCGGTAGAAGCCGCCGCCGCCGCCGCCGGTCTCCAGCGCCTTCTCGGCGGTGGCCAGAATCGCCTGGGCGGCAATGGTCTTGCGGGTCAGGATCGCCTCGGCGGTCTCGACCACCGGCGAGAACTGCCAGTCGTTGGCGATCTCGACCATGCTGTCCCGCGCCAACCGCGCCGTGGTCAGCAGGTTGCCCAGTTCGCCCAGCTGGATCGCCGTCGCCGGGTCGCCGGCCCGCTGCCGTGCCCGCACCGTGGCGATTTCGGCGGCGGCCTCGGCAACACCGAGGTAGGCCGACACGATCAGCGGCATGGCCACGGTCAGGATGACGTTGAAGGCCGGGTGGTAGCCCTCGCGTGGCCGGCGCAGTACCACCGCCTCGTCGGGCACGAAGACCTTGTCCAGGATCACCGTCTCGGACCCCGTGGCGCGCATGCCCAGCGTGTCCCAGTCGCCGGCGGTGGAGATCCCCTCGGCCGCGAACGGCACCGGGAAGTGCAGCACCTGCCAGCCCTCGGCGGGATCCTCATAGGGCGCTGAGGTGACCAGCACGCTCTCGCCGTCGACGACGCGTTGCAGCAGCTTGCGCCCGGGCTTGCCGTTGCGGTCGTTGAACACCGCGGCGGCGACCAGGTGTTGGTGCATCGACAGCGCCAGCGCGGTCGAGCCGCAGGACTTGCCCAGCTCGCGCACGAACTCGCACATCTCGCGGTGGCTGGCGCCGCCGCCGCCCAGCTCGGTCGGCACCATGGCGGAAAAGATCTTGTGGTCCTCCAGCAGGTCGTAGTTGTCGGCGACGAAGTCGGCGGCCTCGCCGCGGACTTCGGCGGCCTCGGCGAAGATCGGTCCGAGCTTGTCGGCGATGGTCTTCAGGTCGATCTGGCGGGTCATGTTGTCTGTCCTTTCTTCGGTGAGGTTGCATATCATCTGCAACCCATTTTCCGCCAATCCCGAATCCGAACAACTTCAATATGTGAAGTTGAAGCTGTTGTGATCCTCGCCATATGATTCGCAGGTCACCGATCGAAAGGATAGGCCATGGCACAGTCGAAGGGATACGGACAGTTCTGTCCGGTCGCGCGCGCCGCCGAGATCTTCGCCGAGCGCTGGACCCCGCTGCTGGTGCGCGAGATCGTCAGCGGTACCACCCGTTTCAACGACCTGCAACGCGGCGTGCCGCGCATGTCGTCGTCGCTGTTGTCGCGGCGGCTGAAGGAAATGGAGCACGCCGGCATCATCGAACGTCGCAAATCAACGAGCGGGCGAGGCTGGGAATACCATCCGACCGACGCCGGGCGCGAGCTGATGCCCATCGTCGAAGGCCTGGGCAACTGGGCCCAGCGCTGGGTCCGCGACGACCTGGTTGCCGACCAGAACCTGGATCCGGACCTGCTGATGTGGGACGTGCGCCGGCGGGTCGAGTCACCGGACAAGCTGGGTGAGCGCCGCTTCGTCGTACGTTTCGAATTCGCCGACGTGCCCAGCAGCCGGCGCCGCTACTGGCTGGTGTTCGATCACGGCGACAAGGACCTGTGCATCAAGGACCCCGGTTTCGAGGTCGACCTCTACGTCTCCTCGCACCTGCGCTCGCTGACCCGGGTCTGGCTCGGCCACCTGCCGATGAACGAGGCGGTGCGCGAAGAGTCGCTGCAACTCGACGGCACCCGCGGCGACGTCGCCGGCTTCAAGAAATGGTTCTGCCTCGGCCATTTCGCACCGCAGGGGCTGGCCGAAGTGGCGCGCGGCTAGAGCACCGTGTGCCAAATCTACCAGCCGCAGGCCTCGGCCAGCGGCGGCAGGGCCTCGTCCAGTCCCGTCAGCGGGAACTCGATGTTCAGCATCTTCTGCTTGTAGGGCTGCACGCGCACCGCCATTTTCTTCCGTTTCGCCATACTCTTGGCGACCGACGCGGCGCCGGCGCCGATGGCGAGGAAGGCGATCTTGCCGTCCTGCGACACCGTGTAGGTGTCATTGATCGACCTCTGCTTGTCGAGGCGGCTGACGACGCGGATGAGCTCGCTGTGCAGGAACACGCCCACGTTAAGGTAGACCTGCGCGGCACCGCCGCTGCAGGTGATCCACAGCTCGGGCACGGCCGATTCCCAGCCCGACGAGATCTCCTTGGTCGCCTTGACGTGCAGAAACACGTCCTTGCCGCCGCCACCGCCGGCCTGCTCCTGTACCACCCAGGCGCTGTCGCGGTCTTCCTCGGGGGCGACGCCACGCTTCTTGGCCAAGCGGTCGTAGCAGCTCAGGCGGGTGGAATTATCGCCGATCTTGGCGCACCTTTTCAGATCGCGATCCTCTTGGGCCTGCGCGGCGGCGGCCAGGAAAAAAACCGCCCCCGCGGCCAAGAGAGCTGCCAGTTTCATCGAGAACCCCCGTGCCAAATGGTCGATCGACGCCAGTCTAGTTGACTCTCGCCGCGGCTTCAAAGCGCATGACCGTACCTACAGCAGGTCTTCAGGCAGGTCGCCCAGCCCGACTTCGCGGCGGCGGCCGCGGCGGATGCCCCGCCACAGCATCGGCATGGCGGCGATCACGACACCGATCGCGATCAGGCCCGGTACCGCGATCGCCTCGCCCGACAGCAGGGCGAAGCCCATCATGGCGACGATCAGCGAGCACAGGACGAACAGGATGGTCCAGACCCACCACAGGAACGAGTTGCCGTAGAAGATCTTGGCCTCGGGACTGGCCTTGACGATGCGCGGCAGCAGCGCCTGGACCATCGCGGTGTAGGTCTCGCTGCGGTCCTCGAACGAGCCGAAGCTCTTGTAGTGGGCCGATTTGAGCAGCACCCGCGGCCCGTCGACCATGCGCAATTCACACAACTTGGTGTCCGGACCCAGGCCCGGCACCCGGTTCAGACGCACCTGGCCGATCCGATCGAGCGGAATCTCGCCAGCGCCCTCCTCGCTCCGCCACTTCAGCGCCCGCGAGGTCAGGGTGAAGGTCAGCAGTTTGCCCAGCAGACTGGCGCGGTAGGCATGGCTGATCGTCGGCACGGTGGTCTCTCCTCGTGATCGCGGCGGCCGAACTTTATCCACCCGGACGGCGACAGTGCAAACATTCTCGGCCGGGGGTCAAAGCACCGCCGGCGGCGGGTCCTGCGGATCCAGCGGCCGGCCCCTGCCGCGGCGCAGGGCGCGCAACATCAACGGCAGCAAGATGCCGAGGGCGGCGATCGCCCCCCAGGCACCGCCCGAGACGTCGTCGCCGCTGAATATGGCACCGCAAGGATCAGGAAGATCCCCGCGGTCAACACGCTCAGCACCAGCCACAGCCACCACAGCGCCGAACTGCCGCCCACCATTTGCGCCTGCGGATTGGCCGCGGCAATCCGTTTCAGCAACTCGCGGACCAGCGGCACGTAACTCTCGTCGCGATTCTCGAAGTTGCCCAGGCTCCTGAAGTGCGCCGACTTCAGCACCACTTTGCGCCCGGCGCCCCGTTTCGGGCGCAGGACGCAGAGGCCGACGTCCCCGCCCAGGCCCGGCACCCGGTACAGGCGCAGCGCGCGCACGTCGGCGTAGGCCAGTTCCCCTGAGCGACCATCGCCCTGCCAGTGCAGCGCCGATTCGCCCAGCCCATAGCTGCGGTCGCGGGTGAACATGTGGGCGCGAAAGGTATGGCTGAAGTCCGGCAGTCTTGTTCGTCTCCGCAAACCCGTTGCCTCGGACCCTACCCCAGGCCGGTCACAAAAGCGCAATCTTTCTCGCCGACCGACCCGTTAGGGTGTGGACTTGCCGGCGCCCTCCCCGTACGGTCCGCCGCTCGGGGAAATGGAGAGAACAACAGAATGGACCTCGAAGACAAGATCACGGATCCGGTCTACCGGCTCTGTGTCTACGAAGCCGGTCACGCGCTGGTGGCGCGGGCGCTCGACAAGCGCATCCTGCACGTGCGCATGCTGCCCAGGCCGCCGGAAACCGTGACCGACAAGGTGTTCCGCAGCAACGACTGGGGTTCGTTCTACGCCGTGCTCGAGGAGCGCGTGCTCGAGTTGTTCGGCGGCCAACTGGCCGAGGACATCGTCTGTGGCTCGACCACTTGCTGCGCCGGAGACATATCCCGAATCGACGAACTGACCCGGATCATGGCCGGACTCGGCGGTGATGAGGACCACGAGGAAATCTATTTCCGGCTCGAGGAACAGGCCGCCGAGATCCTCAGCGACGCCCGCTTCCGCGACGCCATCGTGCCGCTGGCCGACTACCTGTTCGATTGCGATTCGGCGGGCGAACTGGAGATCGCAGGGGCCGCCATCGAAGACCTGATCGACTGCTTCGCGCCGCGCCCGCAGGGCAACCGGCCGGGCGGCTTCCGCGGCCTGCTCACCCGCATGGGCGTCGGCTGAGCCAGCAGGGATTTCCGTCAGGGGAACATGTTGTGGAAGTAGTTCATCGGCGACGAGAAGGCCCGCGCCGAGCGGCTCATGTCGTAGCTCAGGCCACGCATGGAGCCGTTCATCTGCACCACGTTGCCGGCCAGGGCCTGGGTGTTGCCGGCGACCGAGCGCACGTTGTCGCTCATGGTGTCGACGTTGCCGGCCATGTCGGCGACCTCGCCGTTCATCTGCGCCATCGTCCGGTTGACCCCGGCCATGTCCTCGGCCATCTGCACCTGGGTTTCCGAGATCTCCTGCAACGTCGCCTGCATCTGGCGCATGGTGTCGGCCATCGAGGCGATTTCCTGCGCGACGCCGTAGATCAGCCAGGTGAACACGCACATGACGATCACGATCCCGGCGGTCGCGGCGACCATGGCTCGGCTGTTGGTGACGCGTCTGTACATCGGCTTGACTCCCTGGGCCGCGGCCGAAAAGCCGGCGCGGGTTGATCTGAAATCACTTTACTTTAGTATTTTCTAATGTACAAGCCTGACTTTGGCCTACTCGCATTTTCGAAAACGGGATCACGTTCTTGACCTTATTTGGTTAATACAGCCTCCGCCGGCTGTCTTCGATCAGGCGTAAGAGCTGTCGGATGACTTTACAAGCCATTGCCGGAGGGTTTTAGAAATCACACCTAACCAATTGATTATGAGCCGTTTTTCAAAATTGGCGCGGTTTTTGCTCTACTCTTCATGAAAAGCTGTGCTGACCCGAGGTCAGACATGGCGGAATAGTGAACCACTGGCAGAACGGACCGACTCATGAACGGTCGAAAAAAAAAGTGGAATATGTGCTCTAACCGCGCCGCGGAGTCCGTGCGGACGCCGCGCGCAGACAGAAGGGATCGGTCCCCTGGGACGTGGGCCGTGGAGACCGGGTGGACCGCCAAATGGTAGGAAAAGACGCAATCCAGAAACTGTCGAGACGCGGCGCGATTGGCTTGCTGGTGGTGTTTTCCGTGGTCGGCTGGCTGGCCATCGGTTTCCTGTTCACCGCGATCTCGCCAGACGACGCATCGCAGGTGGCCGAAGACGGTGAGGCCAAAACCCTGCAGCAGTTCGCCCCGGCGGCGGGCCCGAAAAAAACGCCCGAGACCAAGGCCGACTGAACGCCCGGCCGTCCCGACTCAATCCTTTTTCGCCAGTTTGTCGCCCGCGGTCTTGAAGACCCCGGACAAAGACGCTTGCGTGTTGATCAGCGATCCCGCATTCAGCGCCTCGCTCAATCCGCCATCGCGGGTGGCGCGGTGCAGCCGCTTGGTCTCGCCGACGGCGCCGGGATCGCGCTCGATCAGGGTCGCGATGAACGCTTCGGCCGCCGCCCGCAAGGCATCGGCGTCCGCCTCCAGCCGGTTGATCAAGCCCATGGCGTGGAGGCGCTCCGCCGCGACCGTCTCCCCCAGGATGGCAAGCTCGAGCGCCAGGCGCGGTCCGACGAGATTGCTCAACACCGGCGTGTTGATGGCCGCCGGGAAGCCGTGGCGCATCTCCGAGACCTGGAACCGGGCGGTGTGATCAGCAAGGACAAAATCGCAGCCCATGGCCAGGGTAAAGCCGCCGGCGAAGGCGTAGCCGCGCACGATCGCGACCGACGGCGTATCGGCTTCGTCGAGCCGGCGGAAGATCCCGGCCCAGCGGTCGTCGTCGCGGCGCAGTTCGGCGAGCGGCTTTTCCTCGGAGAAGGCCCGCAGGTCGCGCCCGGCACAGAAGTGATCGCCGGCCCCTTCGACGACGATACAGCGGCAGGCGGGATCGGCGATGGCCAGGCGGACGCCCTCTTCCAGGCGATCCACCATATCGGGCGTGAAGGCATTGCGCCGTTCCGGTCGGTTCAGACGCAGGCGCAGCGCGCCTTCCTGTTCGACAATGTCCAAGCTCATCTTCGCTGTTTCCTGTTTCCTCGCGATGTTTCCCGCGGCCGTTCGATGTCGACTTCTAGCTCGACGATGTCGCCACGGTATTTCGCCTCGCCGACGTAGATGACGCCGTCCTCGGCATCGGTGATCACCCGGCGCACCTCGCCGACCGGCACGTTGACCGGCACCTTCAGCATGTCGGCGGTGTCGACGTCGGCGGTCGAGAAGCGGACGGTTTGACGCACGTTGGCGATGACCACCTGCGGCAACTCGGCCAGGGTCGAGATCACCATGCGGCGATCGAACCGCGCCGGCGCGAGCTGATACAGGCGCCGGTCGAGGTAGATGTCGATCAGCGCGTAGGGAACCTCGTCGTAAAGGTGCAGACGGCGCATGAATCGGTAGACCGGCGCCGCCGCGCCCTCCCCCTCGGCCAGCCGCGGCGCGGCGATCGACTCGGCCATGGTCAGCAGCTTCGGCTGCTTGCCGGCGAGATGTCCGAGCAGCGAGGACCAGTCCGAACGCAGACGAACCCTACGCCCGGCTCCGGCGTCATCGCTGATGAAGGTTCCCTTGCCTTGGCGCCGTTTCAGCAGACCTTCGCTTTCCAACTGGGCCACCGCCTGGCGCAGGGTGACGACGGCGACGCCAAGGTCGGCCGCCAGCCGGTCCAGCGGCGGCAGTCGCTCACCCGCCACCCAGCCACCGTCGAGAATTCGCCGACGCAGCCAGGTCGCGAGTTTCAGATACAGCGGCCCGCGCTGGTCGCGCAGGCGGCGGCCGAGGTCTTCGGTATCGGAGATGGAGACGATGGCGGGTTCCATAAGTCCTATATACATTCTAATAATAGAATGATTCAAGCGATAAACGACCTGTTCAAAGCCGCCTGATGTCTGTTGCGACCATCTTCCGGAGGGTATTGCAGGTCTGGTTCCAGGGGTCCAGCTTCCGCGGGCCGCAGTCGCGCGCCTAGCCGGCCTGCCCCAGGAAGCGGCGCATCTCGGCGATGTAGGCCGGCCAGGCCGGCTCGTGCTCGAGGATCAGGTGGTTGCGGCTCTCCAGCGGCACGAAGCGGGCGCTGGGGATCAACGCCGCCAGATTGCGGCCTTCGTCGAACGGCACGGCAGCGTCCTCGCGCGCATGCAGAACCAGGGTCGGCGTGCTGACCTGGCGCGCGAGGTCGGAGAGGTCGATTTCGGCCCAGGAGTTTTGTAGACGGACGGCGTTCTGCGGCGAGGTGGTGATCCGCTGCAGTTCGTTGAACCACTGCATCTGCTCCTCGGTGCCGTCGGGAATGAACAGCGAGGTGAAGGCCTGGCGGAACGCCGGATTGTCAGAGCCCCAGCCCTTCTCGATCAAAGTGATCATGGCCCGGCGGATCTCCTGGGTGCCCTCGCCCGGGCGCTTGGCCCAGCCGTGCACGAAGCCGCCCTGCAGCACCAGGTGCGACACCCGCTCGGGGTGGCGCACGGCATAGGCGATCGAGGTCGCGGCGCCCTGCGAGATGCCGAACAGGGCGAAGCGTTGCAGACCGAGTTCGTCGACCACGGTTTCCAGGTCGGCGACGGAAACCTCCAGCGCCACGTCGTCGACGTCCCAGTCCGACAGACCATTGCCGCGCTCGTCGTAGCGGATCAGCTGGAAATCCTCGGTCAGGTTGCGGATGACGTGCCGCCAGACCGGACTGCGCCAATCGAATTCCAGGTGGTTGAGCCAGTTCCCGGCCTTGAGCAGCGCCGGCCCGCTGCCCACCGTGGCGTAGGCCAGGCGGACACCGTCGGTGGCGGTACAGAAGCGGATCTCCTGCTGCATTTCGCTGTGCACCGGCGGCGGCGGCACGACGTCGTCGCCGAGCAGAAGCTGCGCCGTCTCGGCCTGTTTTGCCGCCTCCTGGCTGCGTCCGGCGGCCTCCAGCAGGGCGCACAGCCGCTGCCGCGGATCGGCTTCATAGGGCAGGATCTCGACCCAGGACCGGGCATAGGGCAAGGCCGCTTCGGGATCGTCCTTCAGGCGCCGCGTCAGTTCGCCTAGCACGCGGCCGCGCAGCACGCGCGCCTCCTCGCGCTCGGCGACCAGCCAGGCCTGGAAGTCGTGCAACTCGGGAAAGTCGGTGCCTTCCAGGAAATCGCCGCGAAACGCCGACGCCAGGCGTATCAGTTCGCCGGTGCCGATGCCGCCGACGTCTCCGCCAGGCCGCGGCGCACGGACCGCAGATCGATCTCGGCGCCGGCGTCGTCGAAGGCGACGCTGTCACGGTCGGCGATCAGGCGGCCGGCATCGTCGAGCACGCCGCGGATCTTGCTCAGGCTCCAACGCAGGGCGCCGCGCGGATCGTCGGGAATGTTCCACAACAGTTCGCACAAGCGTTCCCGCCGCAGCGGTTTTCCGGTCACCGCCAGGTAGGCGAGCAAGGCGCGCGTTTTCTTCGACGGCGGCAGCTCGACCGCCTCGCCGTCACGCAGCACCTCGACCTTGCCCAAGACGTTGAGAGTCAGCATGTGCCGCCGCCCGTAATTCCCGAATTCATTTGTTGGATCGGATGATAGCACAGGCGGAAAAACGGTCATCCCGGCGAAACCAGCGGCAAATCGGACAAATTCCACGCTTTTCCCGCCGCAATACCACGCCGCTTCAAGCGCTGATTCAAACGCCCGCCGCGCATGATCGGATCAGATCGCGGCCACGGGGGCCGTTCGAACAAAGAGACGAGAGATGAACCACATCACCACATCGGTCGAGGATCGTGCGTCCTACACATACGAGGCCGCGCTGGCCGCGTCGCAACGGGTCAACTGGAAGATCGACGACATCATCGGCGGCGACAAGAAGCTCGATTTCAGCAAGCCTTTCATGCCGGAATCCCTCGCCGGGGTGAAGGGCCTGGCCTTCCTGTCGCCGGACGAGCGACTGACCATGAACCAGATCCGCGGCAACACCTACCTGTACATCTTCGGCCTGGTCGAGGAATTCATCCTGCCGTTCGTCGTCGACCACGCGCGGCCGATGCTGTCGGGCGATGATTTCCGCACCCGCGCCTTCCTGCAGTTCGCCGCCGAGGAAGCCAAGCACATCCACCTGTTCAAACGCTTCCGCAGCGAGTTCGAGCGCGACTTCGGCACCGCCTGTGACGTCATCGGCCCGCCCGAGGAGATCGCCAAGGCCGTGCTCGGACATCATCCGCTGGCGGTGGCCCTGGTGATCCTGCACATCGAGTGGATGACCCAGCGCCACTACGTCGACAGCGTGCGCGACGACCAGGATCTGGACCCGCAGTTCAAGAGCCTGCTGAAGCACCATTGGATGGAAGAGGCGCAGCACGCCAAGCTCGACACGCTGATGGTCGAGACACTGGCCGATGCGTGCAGCGCCGAGGAGATCGAACAGGCGGTCGACGGTCACCTGTCGATCGGCGGCCTGCTCGACGGCGGCATCATGCAGCAGGTCGAGTTCGACATCGACGCCCTGGTCCGCGCCACCGGACGCGAGCTGAGCGAGGACGAGCGCGCCCGGGTGGTCGAAGCGCAGCAGAAGGTCGCGCGCTGGACCTACCTCGGCTCGGGCATGACGCACGAGAACTTCCTCGGCACCGTCGGCGACCTGACCCCGGCCGGGCGGGAAAAACTGGAAGGCGTCGCACCGGCATTCTGCTAGGCGTACGAACCCGGGCCCCTCGGGGGCCCGGGTCCAAGCCGGAAACAGCCCTTGCGCAAGTCGTTCAGAATGGCGACAGTCACGCAGCGAAGCGCCGAGGGCATTGCCGGCCGTTGAGGAACCATGCGGCAGACTGCATCCACGCCATTAACGCGTCATCTACTTACCGGGGCCGTTTCAACGTGACCGAGGCTCCGGAAAGCCCGCCTCCACGTCTGAGCGAGGCCGAGATCGAACGCCGCTACCGGGCGATCTTCGACGACGAGGTCCTGGCGCGCGGCGAGCTCGACCAGGCCTTGGACTTCGTTGCCGACGTCGCCGCCAGTCTGCCGATCGCGCAGCGGCAGGCCTTTCTCGACAACTTTCAGGAATTTCTGCAAAAGCAGCCGACGGAAGATGCCGTCTGGCAATCCTTGGAGCCGATCGCGCGCAACCTGCGCCAGGCCCACGGAGACGAGATCCTGCAACGGCACGAGGCTCGGGTCGTCGGCACCGCGCTGGACGACTTCGTCGCCCGGGTGAATGCCGCAGACACCCGAAACCCCGAGGCCCTGCGCGTCGTCTTCGTCGCCCACAAGCCCTATTTCACGATCCTGCGCATCGCGCTGCACCTGCGCGAAAAGGGCCACCGCGTTTTCCTCGCCTGCCTGCACCCGGTTCCTGATGTCCTGGCCGAGGTCTTCGATCGGGCCTTCGACGCCAGGGTGGTGATGCGCGGCGCGCGGCTGATGCGGCGGCTGCTCGGCGCGCTCGAACCCGACGTCTTCCACATTCAGTGCTTCCAGTGGAACTACTGGCTCGGCCGGCTGGTGATCGAGAACAAGGGCCGGGCCCGGGTCGTCGGCGAGTTCTACGACGTGACCTCGCTGATCGCGCCGCGCGACTCCTATTGCCGGCGCTGGCCGGCGGAGCGGGTGGACATGGATTTCGCCATGGAGGCGGCGATCTGCCGCGGCGCCGACGTGGTGATCACGCGGCTGCCCGAGGCCCTGAACAGCCGGCTGCGCCAACGCTGGGGCGCACCGGCGCGGGTGGAGCAGTTCTGGCCCTATCCGAGCCCCGCCTTCGCGCAGCCGCCGCGCGCGCGGGCCGACTTCGGCCGCGATGCGACGCGGGTGGTGTTCCCCGGCAACATCATTCCGCGCGACGCTGCGCATCCGAAAGAGCTGTTTCCGCAGTTCGGCCTGCTCGACGTCTGCGAGAAACTGCTCGATCAGGGCCTGCACGTCGACCTGCTGCAGGATCCGCATCTGCCGATCGATCCATCGAGCGCCGAATTCGCCGACTACGGCCGGGCCCTCGAGCGTTTCCCGCACTTCCGCATCCTGCCCGGCGTGTCGCCGGACCAGCTCGCCGAGCGCCTCGCCGACTACGATTTCGCCCTGATGTCCTTCCGCTTCTTCCTGGACGGAACCTGGTTGGACCCCGACTCGATCAAATACGGCATGGGCACCCGCATGTTCACCTACCTGGAGGCCGGCCTGCCGATCATCATGGCCGCCGAGTCGGAATACATGGCCGGCATCGTCGCCGAGCACGGCCTCGGCCTCGTCGTCTCCTGGGAGAAAACGGGCGGCGTCGCCGAGCGGATCGCCGACTTCGACTACGCCGCCTGCCTCGCCAACATCGAACGCTATAACGCGCGCTATGGCATGGACCGGCAGATCGGCCGCTTGATCGAGCTCTACCGCGGCACCGCGTCGGAATAGTTCAGGTCAGCCACAGGCGCGCCGCCACAGGCCGCGTAGAGCGGTCGTGAACCTATCGACGAAGGCGGCGGAATCGGTCAGCGGCGAGGCCGCCAGGCGCGGCCGCAGGGTCCGGCGGCAGTCGGCCAGGCGGGCCGGATCCGCGGCCAGGCCGACAGCCAGATCGACGTATCCCGCGACATCGGCGGCGACGAGGTCGACGAGGCCGGCGGCGGACAGGTGGCTGGCGGCGTGGCGGCCGCAGTAGCGTTCGCCCAGGAAGGTCACCACCGGTACCCCCATCCACAGCGCCTCGCAGGTGTTCAGACCGCCGGAGTAGGGAAAAGGATCCAGCGCGATGTCGATATCGGCGTAGTGGGTCAGGAATTCGCGGTGGGTGGCGCCGTTGCGGAAGGCGATCCGGTCCGCCGCGACGCCGCCGGCGCCGAGCCGCTCGAGGCAGCGCTCGCGCGCCGCGGCGTGGCGGTACTCGGGTCCGTTCAACAGGAGCCGCGCCTCGGGCAGGCGCGCCAACATCGCCGCCCAGGCGTCGAGCGCGCGATCGCTGATCTTCTGCACGGTGCTGAAGCAACCGAGCGTGACGTAGCCGTTGGCCACGGACGGCGGCGGCGCCGGCTCGGCGGCGTACCCGGGCGGGGCGTAGCACAGGCAGTCGCCGTCGAGGCGCAGAACCTGCTCGACGTAGTAGGCGTCATCCTCGGGCGGCACCTGGATCGCGTCGGCGATCACCGCGTCCATCGTCGCGAGCCCGGTGGTGTCGACGTAGTCGAGCCAGGCCGCCTGCACCGGCGCCGGCCGTCGCGCGAACAGGCCCGGACGGCCCTGCCGGGTGTGGCCGGCGAGGTCGATCAGGATGTCGATGCCGTCCTCGCTGATCCGCCGCGCCAGCGCGGCGGCGTCGAGATCGGCGCACTCCCGCCAGCGGTCGGCCGCTTCGCGGAACCCGTCGGTGTAGGGATCCGCCTGGGCGACGTCGCTGTAGAGCGTGATGTGCCAATCCGCGCGCGGCCAGACGCGCAGCAGGTGCAGCAGGAAGAACGTGACCGCGTGGAAGCGGAAATCGGCGGAAACGAAACCCAGCTTCAGGCGCCGATCAGGGTCGGGATCGCGCGGTGCCGGCCGCGCCATTTCGGGCGCGTGTCGCCGGGCCCAGCGCAGGTGCTCGTCGAAGATCGCCTGGCGCGGGATCTCGGGCGCGTAGTGCAGCGCCATCAGCAGCGTGCTGTGAATCCGCGCGTCGGCGGGATCGGCCTCGACCACGGCGCGGAACTGCTCCACGGCACCGGTCCCGTCGCCGATCAGGGCCAGCGCCGAGCCGAGGTTGAAGCGGGCCGTCACCAGGTCCGGCTGCAGCGCCACGGCGCGCCGCCAGGCGGTGATCGCGGCGCCGAGGTCTTCGAGCTGGCGGCGGCATTCGCCCAGGCTGGACCAGGCGCGGACATGGCCCGGATCGGCCGACACCGCCGCTTCGATCCACTCGGCGGCCTCGGCGACATGACCACCGCGCAGGCGCACCAGGCCGAGCAGATTGAGCGCCTCGGCGTTGTCCGGCGCGGCCTCGACGATCGGGCGCAGAATCTGCTCGGCGCCGTCCAGGTCGACGGCCAGGCGCAGGGCGTTGGCCAGGTTGACCCGGATCCCGACGGCGTCCGGATCCGCCGCGGCGGCCTTGCGCAGCTCGGCGACGGCGTCGTCGTAGCGGTCCCGGTCGATCAGCACCGAACCCAGGTTGTTCAACGCCACGGCGTCGTCAGGCCGCACCGTCAGGGCCTGGCGCAGCGAGGCTTCGGCCTCCTCCAGGCGGCCGAGCGCCTGCAGCAGCACGCCCCGGTTGGCCAGGTTCTCCGGATTGGCCGGTTCCAATGCCACGGCCCGGTCGAGCGCCGCGACGGCGGCCTCGAGCCGGCCCTGGGCGTGCAGCACGATGGCCAGGTTCGAATGATAGGCCGATTTGCCATCATCGGCGGCGATGGCCAGCTCGAGCGCCGCGACCGCGCCCGGGTAGTCGCCCAGGCCGTGCCGCGCCAGACCGGCCAGGTGCAGCACCTCGGCCTGGCCCGGCCCGGCCGCGAGCAGCTGCTCGTAGAGCTCCAGCGCCGCTTCCAGGTCGCCGGCGCGGTGATGCGCGACGGCGGCGGCGAAGACATCGGAATCCATCAACATCTAGCTCAAAAGTTGCGCCGAAGTGCTTGGTTTACCGCACTTTCCCGACATGATACTATGTTGGTTCGACCTAACAGTAGGTTTACGTTTCAGCGCGAGAATCGCGATCATGACCGTCCTGTCGGGAACCAACGGCAACACCGCCCTGTTGACGATCCTGAATCAGATGCAGGTGGCCCAGCAACGCAAGTCGGAGCTGGCGGTAACCGACGTGCGTTCCGAATACCAGACCCAGATCAACGCGCTCGACCGCGAGAGCGTGCGCTGGGAGGACGTGCGCGAGGGCACCGAAGAGGCGCGCAGCCTGTTCAGCGGCACCGTCGGCCGGCTGCAGAGCATCCGATCCAGCATCAATTCGCTGATCTCGACGGTGAACAAGGCGGAACAGGAGTCGGGCGCGGCCTCGGACCTGTCGGGCTACGGCATCGCCTTCGATTCGATCCTCAAGAGCCTCAACTCGACCTCGACCCAGACCGGCGCGTCGGTCAACCTGATCAGCGAGACCACCGCCAGCCTGACCTATACCATCGGCATCAACGGCGCCCAACTGACGGTCGGCAGCGTCGATTCCGGCAGTTCCTATTCGATCATCGATACGGACGGCAAGAAGTGGGTGCCCGACTTCGCCGCCAAGATCCTCAAGCGCTACGATTCCTATCCCAGCGATCCGGCCAGCGAGGCCGGCGGGTTCGCCGGCGGCCTGCGGCTCGACTCGATCGCCGGCAGCGCCATCGACTTCACCGTGGCACCGGACACCGCCACGCCCGAGGCCTACAGCGGCACAATCACCAAGACCGGCCTGGCGGTGGTCAACTCCTGGTACTACGACGAACTGACCTCGTCGGACGGCCGCACCCGCGCGCTCGCGGATCTGGAGACGGCGCTGATCGGCCTCGACATCGAGATCAAGCGCATGGAGCTGGCGCGCGACCTGGCCGGCTTCAACACCAACCGCGCACAGACCCGCATCGACGGACTGGACGGCGAGTCCAACGACCTGCTGGTCGAGCAGGCCAAGGCGATCCAGGAAACCCAGGAGCGATTGCAGCGGGAGTTCGACATCACCGCCACCGTGCTCGAGGGTGTGGTGCTGCAACAGCAGGAATATGCCGCCCTGCTCGCGCCTCTCATCAACAACGATCCGTTCGCCGATTCGCTTTTCGATGTCATCGCCTGAGCGGCCGCGTCGTTACGACCGTGCCATTCTGATCACCAACCAGGCCGAGACCCACTCGCACACCTGCCTGCTCGCCGGGCTGCACCAAGGCCTGATCGAACTGGGCTGGGACTCGCGCCTGTTCCTGGTCGCCCAGGACGGCAGCGACCTGGGCCCCTTCGTGGCCGCGGTTGAGGACGCGCGGCGCCACGCCGCCGAAAGCACGGCGCTGATCGACCTGAACGGCAAGATGCGCTTCGAGCTGAGCAAGCGGCTGAAAAAATTCAGCATGCTGATCGACCATCCCTTCGCCCACTTCGAACCGCTGCTGGACGCACCGGCGGACGCGGTGATCGGCTATCTCGACCGCAGCCACCGCGACGTCCTCGAAGCCGTCGGCCTGCACCAGGACAAGGTGTTCCTGCCGCACGGCGGCCCGCCCCCGGACAGCGACCCGAAGCCGATCGCCGAGCGGACCGTTCCTGCGCTGTTCTGCGGCCGCCTGGAAACCTCGCCGCGGATCACGGACCTGCGCGACGGCCTCGCCGGCAATCCCGAGATCGTCCGTGACATCGTCCTGGACACCGCCGAGCAGGCGGCCGAGCGGGTGCCGCTGTTCTCCGCCTTCGGCGCCGCCTGCCGCGCCCGCGGGCTCGACTTCGACGCCTTCGATCTCGACGGCCTGGCGACGGCGCTGCAACGCGCCAGCGACTGGGCCGAGGCGCATCACCGGCATAAACACCCGAGCGCGCTCAGCGGCGTCGACGTCCATCTGGTCGGCTCGGTGATGGATGGTTTTTTCGAGACCGGGCCGGACCACATCACCTTCCTCGGCCCTCGTCCCTTTGTCACCTGCATCGAAATGATGCGCGAGGCGCGGGTGCTGCTGAACTCGGTCACGGTCTTTCCCACCGGATCGCACGAACGGGATTGGTACGCCATGGCCGCCGGCGCCGCCCTGCTGACCGATCGCAGCGCTTTCGTCGAGGAGACCTTCACCGCGGGCGAGAACATTCTGTTCTGGCCTGAGGATCCGGCGGCGATCACCGACCTGTCACGGACCGTGCTGCGGGATGCCGAGCATCTGCAGAACCTTGCCGACGCGGCCACGCCGATCTACGCCGCCCACCATACCTGGCGGCAACGCGCCGAGATCGTCGACGGCGCGTTGAACAGCATCTAACCGCCGAACCACTCGACCCAGCGCCCGTGGAAGTCGGCATGGGCAAGCAGGCGCTCGCCACCGCCCGGAAACAGGGTCAGGCGCAGCTCGGCGCACTTGAGGTCTTCCGCAGGTTCCATGCGCAGCCAGGCCAACGGCCGCTCGACCGCGGCCAGGATCTCACGGATCCGGGCCTGCTCGGCCGGGTCGACGTACTGCCACATGATCGAGTGATAGAGCACGCCGACGCTGTCGCCACCGAGGCCATCGACCTGCCGCGCCAGCCAGTCTGCGGCGGCGGCCCGCTCGACCGCGATCGGATCGCGCGCCATGATCTCCAGCGCCGCGTCCATGCGCCGGCGCCGGTCCGCCTGATCGGGCCAGATGTAGGCGCGCAGGCGCAGGCGGTCCGCCGGATCCATCGGGTCGACCGGGTCGCGGTCGCAGCCAGCCCGCGACGCCACCGTGACCCGCGCCGCCGGCGGCGGCGGGCCCGTCCATTGCGGCGCCAGACGCAGCGGCGAGTCGGGGTCGCCCCACGTGGCGCCGCCCAGCTCATAGGCGAAGGAATTCCAGTTCAGGTTGAGGCCGGCGGAGGCGCCGATCTCGAACAGCGACAGCGGCAGGCCGGACTCGGCGGCGACGGTCAGGAAGCCGCCGACCAGCACGCCGGCGCGCGCCACCTCGTTTGTCTGCGGCGGTCGGCTGAGGAATTCGAGCAGGAATTCTTCATGCTTTTCAAAGACATGTTGCAACAACGCGGCGTCGACCCGATCTTCGTAGGCGGCGCGCAGCCGATCATCGCGGCCATCGATCACCAGCGCATGCAGACCGCCGGCCAAACGCAGCGCCAGCGCGTCCTCGACCGCCCGGCCGGGCCAGTCGAGCACGGCGGCACCGACCATGGTTCCGCGATCGAGGGTCTCGGCGCAGAGGTCGAGAAGGTCGGCGGTGAACGGCGAACCGAGCTCGCGGCAGGCCCGGGCCTGGCCACGGAAATGCCGGCGGATGAACGCTTCGCCGCTCTCGTCCGCCGATTCCTCAGTCAAGGAAGAAGTCGGGCATCAGCGGGTTGCCCGGCTGGAAGGCGTACTGGTTGAAATCGGTAACGCCCTCCTCGGCCAGCACCTCGTCGTCGATAAAGAAGTTGCCGGTGCAGGTTCGGCTGTCGCGGACCAGGATGGCGTGGGCGGCGTCGGACATGATGTCGACCTTGCGCGACTTGGCCATCAGTTCGTCGCCGCCGATCATCTCGATCGCCGCGGTGGCGATGCCGGTGCGCGGCCACAGCGCGTTCACCGCGACCCCCTGCTCGGCGAACTCGGCGGCCATGCCCAGCACGCACATCGACATGCCGTACTTGGCCATGGTGTAGGCGACGTGGTCCTTGAACCAGTGCGGTTTCATGTTCAACGGCGGGGCCAGGTTGAGAATGTGCGGATTGTCGCCTTCGAGCAGATGCGGCAGGCAGGCCTGCGAGCACAGGTAGGTGCCGCGGGTGTTGATCTGGTGCATCAGGTCGAAACGCTTCATCGGCGTCTGCAGGGTGCCGGTCAGGCTGATGGCGCTGGCATTGTTGACCAGGATGTCGATGCCGCCGAAGGTGTCGACGGTCTCCTTGACCGCGGCGGCCACCAGCTCCTCCTCGCGGATATCGACGACCAGCGGCAACGCCTTGCCGCCGGCCGCCTCGATCTCGGCGGCGGCGGTGTGGATGGTACCGGCCAGCTTCGGATGCGGCTCGGCGGTCTTGGCGGCGATGGCGACGTTGGCGCCGTCGCGCGCCGCGCGCAAACCAATGGCGAGGCCGATGCCGCGGCTGGCACCGGAAATGAACAGGGTCTTGCCGGCGAGGTCGGCCATGATCGTGTCTCCCCTACTTACCGGTGAATTCGGCCTTACGCTTGTCGCAGAAGGCGCTGACGCCTTCGGCGAAGTCGGCGGTCAGGGCGCAGTCGGCGAAGGATTCGAGCTCGCGGTTGAGCTGGGTTTCGCGGTCGGTCTCGAAGGTCGAGTTGAGCAAGAGCTTGGCGTTACCGTAGGCATGGGTCGGGCCCACCGCCAGGCGCTCGGCCAGCTTGGCGGTCGCCGCGGCGACCTCGTCGGCCGGCACCACCTGGTTGGCGAGGCCGTAGTCCTTGGCCGTCTGGGCGTCGAAGCGGTCGCCCAGCAGGACCAGTTCCATCGCCCGCTTCATGCCGACCATGCGCGGCAGGAAGTGCGTGCTGCCGCCGTCGGGCGAGGTGCCGATCAGGCAGTAGGCGACCGTGAGCACGCAATCCTCGGCGATCACCGCCAGGTCGCAGGCGGCCAGCAGGCTGACCCCGAACCCGGCGATGGCGCCGTTGGCGCTGGCGATCACCGGCTTGCGCATGGTGCGGATGTTCTCGATCGCCTCGTGCACGACGCCGATGATGCTCTCGAAGGACTTGCGCCGCTCGTCCTCGGGATCGCCGAGGCCGTCGCGGAAATAGGTGACGTCGCCGCCGGCCTGGAAGTTGCCGCCCTCGCCGCGCAGGATGACGCAACGGATGGCGTCGTCGTTCTTCAGTTCGGCGGTGGTGTCGCGCAGCTCGTTGGCCATGGTCACGTCCAGCGAGTTGAGCGACTCCGGCCGGTCGAGCACGATATGGGCGATGGCGCCATCGCGCTCGACCCTCAGAGTTTCACCCATTCTTTTCCTCCCTCGTATTGTCGTCGTCGAAAACGAGGCGGCGTCAGAACGCCGCTTCGTCCAGTTCCATCAGCGAATCGGCGCCGGCCATGATGGTGGCGAACAGCGCGCTGGTCTGCGGCAGCAGTCGCTTCATGTAGAAGCGCGCGGTCGAGATCTTGGCGGCGTAGAACTCCTTCTCGCCGCCGTCCAGGTTGGCCATCGAGATCTCGGCCATGCGGGTCCAGACATAGGCCAGCCCGACCAGGCCGAACAGGCGCAGGTAGTCGGACGCCGCGGCGGCGGCTTCCTCGGGGTCCTTCAGGCCGGCCTGGGCGATGTGGCCGGTGGCCTTCTGCAGACGGCCGAAGGCCTTGGCCAGCGGCATGACGAACTCCATCAGCGCCGGATCGGCGGACTTCTCCTCGATGTACTCGCTGACCGGATGGAAGAAGAAGCGCAGCGCCCGGCCCATTCCCTGCGGCATCTTGCGGCCGACCAGGTCGAGCGCCTGGATGCCGTTGGCGCCTTCGTAGATCTGGGCGATGCGGGCGTCGCGGACGAACTGCTCGACCCCGGTCTCGCGGATGAAACCCATGCCGCCGTGGATCTGCACGCCGAGGTTGGTGACCTCGAAGCCGCAATCGGTGAAGAAGGCCTTGGCGATCGGCGTCAGTAGCGCCGCCAGGTCGTCGTGTTCGGCGCGCACCGCCGGGTCCGGATGCTTCTTGACGAAGTCCAGCGCCCGGGCAACCCACACCGCGAGCGCCCGGTTGCCCTCGTTGTAGGCGCGCATGGTCAACAGCATGCGGCGGATGTCCGGATGCACGATCAGCGGATCGGCCGGCTTGTCCGGGTGCTTCGGCCCCTTGACCGAGCGGCCCTGCAGCCGCTCCTTGGCGTAGGTCGAGGCCATCTGGTAGCTGGCCTCGCCCAACCCGATGCCCTGGCAGGCAACACCCATGCGGGCATTGTTCATCATCGTGAACATGGCGCGCATGCCCTTGTGCGGTACGCCGACCAGCCAGCCGGTGGCCTCCTCGAAGTTCATCACGCAGGTCGAGGAGCCGTGGATGCCCATCTTCTCTTCGATCGAGCCGCACATCACTCCATTTCTTTGTCCCAGCGAGCCGTCGTCGTTGACCAGGAACTTGGGCACCAGGAACAGGCTGATGCCCTTGATCCCCGGCGGCGCGTCGGGCAGCTTGGCCAGCACTAGGTGGATGATGTTCTCGGTCATGTCGTGTTCGCCGGCGGTGATGAAGATCTTGGTGCCGGTGATCTTGACGCTGCCGTCGTCCTGCGGCACCGCTTTGGTGCGTACCAGGCCGAGGTCGGTGCCGCACTGCGGTTCGGTCAGGCACATGGTGCCCGACCAGGTGCCGGCGACCATGTTGGGCAGGTACTTGTCCTTCAGCGCCTGCTCGCCATGCGCGTTGATGGCGTTGAAAGCACCGATGGTCAGGCCGGGATAGGTGCCGAACGACAGGTTCGAGGCGCAGATCATTTCCTCGACCAAGAAGTCGAGGGTCTTCGGCATGCCCTGGCCGCCGTAGGCCGGGTCGACCGACAGGGCCGACCAACCGGCACCGGTGAACGCGTCGTAGGCTTCCTTGAAACCGGGCGGCGTGCGCACCACACCGTTCTCGTAGGTGCAGCCCTCCTCGTCGCCGATCCGGTTCAGCGGCGCCAGCTCGTTCTCGCAGAATTTGGCCGCCTCCTCGAGGATGGCGTCGACCAGGTCGGGCGTTGCTTCCTCGTAGCCCGGCAGTTCGGTCAGATCGCTGCCGTCGTACAGCTCGTGATAGACGAAGCGCATGTCGCGCAGGGGAGCGGAATAAGTCATGACATCAGTTCCTCAGCGGCTTGCCGGTATTCAGCATGTGTTCGATCCGCGCCAGCGTCGCCGGCGTGTGCAGCAGTTTGACGATGGCCTCGCGCTCGAGGTCATAGAGGTCGTCCTCGTCCAGCGTCTCGGTGACGTCGGTGTCGCCGCCGCTGAGCACGTCGGCGAGCACGCCGCCGACCACCACGTCGTGGTCGGTGGCCTGGCCCGAGCTGTGGAAATCGCGCACGGCCATGGAGAGCGCCGTCTTCGCCGCCGGTCCGGGCAGCCGGATCTCGGTCTCCTCGGGCGGCGCGTAGCCTTCGACCATGCTGAGCGCCTTGGCCTTGGCGTCGGCGAGCAGGCGGTCGCGGTTCATGGTGACGCCGTCGGAGGGACGCAGGAACAGCATGCCCTGGGCCTCGGCCGCCGACTTCGCCACCTGGGCGGTGCCGATGAATTCGAAGGCCTTGGCCACCGGCGGCATCGGGCCGCGCGGCGCCTTCGGGTTGTTGGCCCAGCGCATCAGCAGCTCCTTGCAGCCGCCCCAGCCCGGGACGATGCCGACACCGGCCTCGACCAGGCCCATGTAGGTCTCGGCATGGGCCTGCACCGCGTCGCAGTGCAGCAGCACCTCGCAGCCGCCGCCCAGCGCCATGCCGGACGGCGCGCCGACCACCGGGAACGGCGCGTACTTCATCGCCTTGAAGGCCTGCTGGCCTTTGCCGATCACGTCGTCGATCTCGCCCCAGGCGGCGATGTTGGCGGCGAACAGCATCAGCCCGACATTGGCGCCGACCGAGAAGTTGTCGGCCTCGTTGTGGATGACCAGCGCCTTGAACTTGCGTGGCACGATCTTCAGCGCCTCGCCGATGATGGCGATGATACCGGGATCGAAGCTGTTCATCTTGGTGTGGAATTCGAGGCATGCGACACCGTCGCCGACGTCCCACAGGCTGGCCGAGCTGTTGCCGGCGACCCGCTCGGAGCGGCGCTTGACGTCGCCCAGCAGTTCGACGCCCTCGGCCCGCGGCACGTCGACGTAGGCGCCGTCGACGGCCAGGTACTGCAGCACACCTTCGTGGGTGCGGTAGAAACCTTCGGCGCGGGCCTTCTCCAGCAGGTCGGGCACCGGCCGCCCCTCGGCGGCGAGGCGCTCGGCGAACCAGTCGGCGCCCATGCGGTCGATCAGCTCGAACGGGCCGTATTTCCAGGCGTAGCCGAGGCGCATGGCCTCGTCGACGGCGGCGACGTGGTCGGCGATCTCGGGCACCAGCGAGGCGGCATAGGAGAGCGTGCCGGACATCACCTTCCAGGCGTACTGGCCGCCGCGGTCCTCGTGCGACACCAGCGCCTGCAGGCCGCCCTTCTTGGACGCGCGCAGGCTGCCGAGGCTCGCCTTGCCGGCCTTGGCGTAGTCGCCGGTCTGCAGGTTGATGGCCTCCTTGACCTTGCCGCCACCCTCACGGTTGATGCGGTAGAAACCGCCCTTGCCCTTGCGGCCGGTGTAGCCGTCGCCGATCATCTTCATGACCAGGTCGGGCACGCCACCCAAGTCGCGCAGCGCGTCGCCCGCCGGCAGGGTCGCGTCCATGCTGGCCGAGACGTGCGGCATCAGGTCGATGCCGACCAGGTCCATCAGGCCGAAGATGCCGGTCTTGGGCACGCCGACGGGGCGGCCCATGATCGCATCGGCCTCCTCGACGCTGAGCCCGCCGTCGATCGCGGCGGTGACCGCGGCCTGGGTCCAATAGGCGCCGATGCGGTTGGCGATGAAGCCGGGCGTATCGTTACAATCAACCACGCCCTTACCGAGCGCGCGGTCACCGAAGGCGCGGATCGCCTCGACCGCCTCGGGCCGGGTCGCCTCACCGGCGACCAACTCGAGCAGGCGCATGTAGCGCGGCGGGTTGAAGAAGTGGGTGATCAGGAAGTCGGCGGCGAAGTCCTCGGGCAGGCCCTCGGTCAGCAGCTTCAGCGGGATCGTCGAGGTGTTCGACGACACGATCGAGCCCGGCTTGCGCACCGCCTGCACCTTGGCATACAGATCGCGCTTGATGTCCGGGCGCTCGATCACCGCCTCGACGATCCAGTCGCAGTCGGCCAGCAGGTCGAGGTTGTCCTCGATGTTGCCGGTGGTGACCAGGCGGGCGTTGCGCTTGTGCATGAACGCGGCGGGCTGCGCCTTGAGCAGCTTCTTGACCGCGCCCTCGGCGATCACGTTGCGGTTCTCGGCCCCGTCGGGAACGATGTCGAGCAGCACCACGGGCACCCCCGCGTTGGCGATGTGCGCGGCGATCCCCGCGCCCATCACGCCGGCGCCGATGACGGCGGCTTTCTGGATCTGCGACATCTACATGGCCTCCAGGATGGTGGCGATGCCCTGGCCGCCGCCGATGCACTGGGTCGCCAGGGCGTACTTGCCACCCTCGCGCTTGAGCACCGCGGCGGCCTTGCCGGTGATGCGGGCGCCGGTGGCGCCGAGCGGATGGCCGAGCGCGATGGCGCCGCCGTCCAGGTTGATCTTGCTCTGGTCCATGCCGAGCTCGTCGATGCAGGCCAGCGCCTGCACGGCGAAGGCTTCGTTCAGCTCGATGACGTCGATGTCGTCGAGCTCGAGGCCGGCGCGGGACAGCGCCTTCTTGGTCGCGGCGACCGGGCCGATGCCCATGATCTCGGGGGCGCAGCCGGCAACGGCGACTGAACGCACGCGGGCCAGCGGCTCGATGCCGTTCTTCTCGGCGTACTCCTCGCTGCACACCAGAACCGCCGCCGATCCATCCGTCAGCGGCGACGAGGTGCCGGCGGTGACGGTGCCGTTCTCGTCGAAGGCCAGCTTCAGGCCGGCAAGCCCCTCGGTGTCGGTGCCGGGGCGGATGCAGCCGTCCTGGCTGACATTGCCGATCGGGATGATTTCGTCGGCGAACTTGCCCTCGGCCTGCGCCGCGGCGGCCTTGGCGTGGCTGCCGACGGCGAACTCCTCCTGCCGCTCGCGCGGGATTTCGTACTTCTTGGCCAGGTTCTCAGCGGTCTCGCCCATGCCGATGTAAGCCGCCGGCAGATCCTGGTAGAGCTGCGGATTGGGCATCGGGTTGAAGCCGCCCATCGGCACCCGGGTCATCGATTCGATGCCGGCGCAGACGAAGGCATCCCCGGCGTTCATTTGGATCGCGCCCGAGGCCATGTGGATCGACTGCATCGACGAGCCGCAGAAGCGGTTCACCGTGGTGCCGGCGACGGTCTGCGGCAGGCCGGCCATCAGACCGACCAGGCGGGCGACGTTCAGGCCCTGCTCGCCCTCCGGCATGGCGCAGCCCATGATCAGGTCCTCCAGGTCGTCGACGTTGACGCCGGTCTTGTCGACCAGGCCCTTGACCACGGCGGCGGCGATGTCGTCGGGGCGCACCCGCGTCATGTCACCCTTGGCGGCGAATTGGAAAGGCGAGCGGACGTATCCGCCAATGACCACATTGCTTTTCATGTTCAGTTCACTCCATTGCTTTTCATGTTCAGTTCACTCCGTATTCTTGAGTGCTTGGGTTTCGGATGTCTGGATTGTGCCGGCGGCGCAGGCGGGATCGGATCCGTCGGCGCCCTTGTTGCGGAGATGGTCCATGACCTGCGCGTCCATGTCGCGCAGTTCGTGAAGGGTCTTTTCCAGATCGTCTCGCTGTATCTCCAGCGCTTCGATCTTCTCCTGAAGAATGTTGTGCAGACGCGACATCTGCTCGACCTGATCGGGATCGGCGTCGTACAGATCGAGCCACTCCTTGACCTCGCGCAAGGTGAAGCCGAGCCGCTTGCCGCGCAGGATCAGAATCATGCGGGCGCGGTCGCGGCGGGTGTAGACGCGGGTGGTGCCGGCACGCTGCGGCGTCACCAGCCCCTTGTCCTCGTAGAAACGCAAGGCGCGGGCGGACACGCCCAGATCGTCCGAAAGCTCGGTGATCGAGTAGAATTCTTTGTGCACGAAATCGCCCTGCCCTGTACCGTTCCGCCCGGCACGATTGGTGCGCCGAGGGCGGGATTCGAAATTTCCCTATTAGTAATTTAGTTCACGTATACGTCAAGTAAAACATTTCCCGCGGCCACGCCCCTGTACAATTGCCCGATTTCCGCCGTTTTCCAGCCATAGGATGGGAGAAATCAACGCTCGATCCGACACGAACCCGCAACGAGAAAACAGCGGGACGACGGTCGGCGAAGTCGAAACCGCACAGACTGGGCTTCTCGTTCAGGCCCAGTTTTGCTAGAGTGTCGCGGCAATCGCGACGACAAGCGGTTCGGCGACGGCTGGGACCAAGGGGACCGAAAACCTTAGACTATCAACGCAATAAGCTAGCGCGGATTCGATTTAATCCTGGTCGTATCCTGCGGCAGCGAAGAAGTTCTCGCATTCGGTGGGCGTGACTTTCTCGATCCCTTCGGCGATGGCGCTCCACAGTTCCTCAATGGTTCTCGCGGC
>Ga0209785_1000150_pt1 | contig 27028 bp, 21 predicted proteins | sample WorMetG1BERMUDA2_FD_187403 | JGI IMG/M metagenome (GOLD analysis project Ga0209785, IMG submission 187403) | Marine gutless worms symbiont microbial communities from Max Planck institute for Marine Microbiology, Germany - Inanidrilus... ...
GAATCGCCCTGATTTTGTTCGATGTACTGTCAACCGCTGCTTACCCGGGCAGCGGAGAGTTTTCCTGAACCCGTGCACTGACCATATTCAGGGGGCTTGTTCCCTTTTTTCGATCGTGATGAGGAACACGATCTCTTGCCGTCAATTGCCACCGGTTTGCCCTGGGGTATTGTACAATGCAATCCAGCGCAAGCGGGGACCTGCTGGACCGGAGGCAATTTTTGAGAATACGCCGAATATCATGAATGCGGCTCCCGTAGACGATCACCCCCTCTTCGTGCCCTGCCATGACCAGAACACCGCCTGTCCCCTCCCTACCGGCGACCTGATCATATACAGCCTGAGCGATATCAGCCGTTCCAAACGCCGCGCCGGGTGGTGTTGCCGCTGCCCCGCCCTCCAGCTGGCTGCGGAAAAGAGGCCAGGAGTGCACGTGAACAACGTAGCAGACTGCTGGATTGGCCCTGTAGACCGCATCATGAGTGAGGGATTCCGAGGAAGCGGGCACCAGGCCGCGGCAACGAAGGCTGTTATAAGCTATAGAGCAGTATTCCACAACAGACCAGCAAGCAGGAGACAGCTCTCTCTGAGAGCCTGTAGCGCTGCCGCTGATTATAAACGCCGGCCCCCGACGAATAAGCGCGCTCACATTGCCGAACCCTGTGCCATCCGGATAGACACCGATAAGCCCCGCGTCGTGGAGATCGGTCCGGAGCCTGGACAAACCAGGGAACGCCTCCAGATCGGGCGGTTCGGAGTTCTCAAGATGGCAGGAAAACTTTATGTACCCCTCATCCATGCACAGGCACCTCCTCAGGGTAGAGTGCGGCAAGCCCTTTACGGGACGCCTCTGCCACACCGCGCTCACAGATCAATCCAGTGATCAGCCGGGATGGGGTCACATCAAAACCGTAATTCACAGCAGGGGTATCCTCAGGACAAATCAACACCTCCTCCAGCCTTCCGTCCAGAAGGCCGCGCATATAGCGCACTTCACTGCTACCCCGTTTTTCGATCGGGATTTCCCTGACGCCGTTTGAGAGTGCCCAGTCAAAAGTGGTCCCGGGCAGCGCCACATAGAATGGGACACCGTTATCTTTAGCGGCCAGCGCTTTGAGATAGGTGCCGATTTTATTGGCCGCATCCCCTGCCACTGTTACTCGATCAGCACCGGTTATCACCATATCCACCTTTCGGTGCTGCATCAGATGGCCGCCCGCATTGTCGGGAATGAGATGGTGGGGGACACCATGCCGTCCGAGTTCCCAGGCGGTCAGAGCTGCACCCTGGTTCCTTGGACGGGTCTCGTCCACCCAGACGTGGACAGGTATCCCGGCATCATGGGCGGCATAGATGGGTGCTGTTGCTGAACCGTAATCCACGAAGGCCAGCCAACCGGCATTGCAATGGGTCAGGATATTGACCACCCCCCCTCCCTTTGCTTCCGATATTCTTTTAATGATAGGCAGCCCATGCTCGCCGATCCTCCGGCAGAACTCCGCATCCTCATCCGCGATTTCGCCCGCTGTACGGAGCGCTGCAGCCACCTTCTCTTCGATAGTGGCTGCTGCGGCGATGGCGGCTTGCTGCCTGCAAACTGCCCGGGCCAGATTACAGGCAGTGGGACGGGTCGCCTCAAGCAGACCCGCAAGCCGTTCCAGCTCCGCCTCGAAATCGCTGCCGGTTGCCGCCTCCCGGGCAGCAAGATACATCCCGTACCCTGCTGCAGCACCGATCAATCCCGCTCCACGCAGATACATCTCTGAGATAGCCCGACACATCTGCTGAGAATCAACGATATCCATTATCTCAAACCGATGAGGCAGCTCCTGTTGATTGATAGTCTTCACTACCAGGGTTTGCTCGCCCTCAACCCAGATTGTCCGATAATGTGTATTGTTGACCTTCATCCCGGCCTCCAGCAATGAAGAGTAGACTGGTAAAATAACTGCAGTGAGGCGGCAATACAAGAGTCAGGCAAAGGCTCTCCTCAAAAATTTGCTGCAGATCAGCATCAGCAGAACCGGCTTTCCCGGACATTTTTTTTTTCAAGGCTGCAATGCGTCTCTGGATAAGAAACCAGCTCTTCGAGCAGCTTACCCCATGATCTCTCTGGACCGCCTGATCGAGCTTCCGGGCGATGGAGGGCGGCTTTGTATGCTGCGCATCAACCGGTTCACTCCAGCGCCAGGCTGCGGCCCTGAAAAGGCTACTGAATAAACATCGCGTCCCCGTAGGAGTAAAACCGGTACCGCTCCTGCACCGCCTCTTCATAAGCGGCAAGGATATTCGTCCTGCCGACAAAGGCGCTGACCAGCATCAGGAGGGTGGATCTCGGGGTATGAAAATTGGTCAGCAGACAGTCCACGGCGCGGAAACGGTAGCCCGGCAAAATGAAGATATCCGTACTTCCGGAAACCGGCCGAAACCGGCCCTCCCCTGCAGCAGACTCCAGGGTCCGGGCTACAGTCGTCCCCACGGCGATTAAGCGCCGCTTTTCCGCGACAGCCCGGTTAAGGGCGTCGGCCGCCTGTTCACTGATGCTGTACCGTTCGCTGTGCATCGAATGGTTCTCGATAGTCTCGCTCTTCACGGGGGCGAATGTCCCCCACCCTGCTTCAAGGGTAATCCGGCACTGTCCTACTCCTGCTGCAGCAGCCTGCTCCAGAATCTCCGCTGTAAAATGAAGCCCTGCTGTAGGAGCGGCCACCGCACCTGGTACAGAGGCAAAGACCGTCTGGTAGCGGCTATCATCCACCCCCTCCACATGTCCACTCTGCCTCTTCCTGAGGATGTAAGGCGGCAGAGGCATCTCCCCCAGCCGCTCTATCTCCTCTTCAGCCAGCTCCCTGTTGAAACGAATGGTGACCGTAGCTCCGGTGCGTCGCTCAAAAACAGCGCTCAGACCGGGTTTCAGCTCCAGCTCTGTCCCCTCCTTGAGCGGCCGGGAAGAGCCGGCAAGACATCCCCATCGGCGGTCTCCGAGGGGAGAAAGCAGCAGGAGCTCCACCCTGCCACCAGAGGGCTTGCGCGCATAAAGACGCGCCTTGCGCACTTTTGTATCATTAACCACCAGGAGATCTCCAGGCCTCAAAAAATTGAGAATATCCGGGAATTGAGAGTGGGTCAGCGACCCGTCTTTGCGGTTCAGGACGAGTAACCTGTCCTCCCCCCGTTTCTCCGAAGGATAGGCGGCAATCAGCTCTCCTGGCAATTCAAAATCAAAGAGTTCCGTACGCATCACCACTCCGTTCTCAATCTGTACCGGCCGAGCTCAGTTCCCGGGTAGAAATAGGCGAGAATCTGCAGGGCTGTGAACCCCTTTTCAGCCATTCCAAAGGCGCACCACTGGCAAAGGCCGACCCCATGTCCCCAGCCCCTGCCCAGGATCTGAAGATAGGGGCCGCGCACCCGCACCCTGAACCAGCGGCTCCTCAGTCGATTATAGCCGATCTTACGGCGGAACGCCTTGCCGCTATAGCGGTATTTTCTCCCATTCCGGTCTCTGAGCAGCAGCAGCCTGACCCTGCCGCTCGGGGTCCTGGAAAGGACCGCAGCAGAGGCAAGAGGGACCCTGATCCCCAGGCTCGCGCTGATCTGCCCCCTGCCCAATACCACGCCCCAGCGGAAGTACTTTGTCCCGCTGCACCAGGGAGAGCGGCGTGATTGCAAATAAGGGATAGAAGAGCTCCATACATATCCGCTGGCCTCTGTACGGCCGCCGCAGGAGGCATGAAAAAAACCGACAGCTGTTTTGCCGCCGTACTGCAGCACCACGCCCCGGGTCTGTTCAACCGCATCACTGGTGCTCTGCTTCTCCCCCGGACTGCCTTTATAGACCTGAGAATAAGCAGAATTGTCCAGATCATAGATTCTATTCCCATTCTCCCGCATCTTCACAATCGCATAGGAGCGCGCTGCCACGGCCTGCGCCTTGAGCGCCTCAATCGGCCAGCGGTGGTTGATCTCATGAGGAAGCACCCCTTTGAGGTAGGACTCAATACCGATCCTGTTGATCAGGCTGATCCCTGACTTCTCCCGGATCAGCATCATGTCTCCTCTGTAACTTCTTTTTTTAAACCAGATCAGCCCCTGTACCGGTCGAAGGAGTACAGCATTCGCAGCAATCGGCCGGCCATCCAGATAGATCCTCCTGTTGCTCAACACAACCCGAAGGTTGGTCACCTCTATCCCGAGGCGCATCCTGCTGTTCTGCAGTTTGAAGCAGGAGAAACCATCGCTGCACCTGAGGAGGAGGGCGCGGACAGGGCGGCTGAGCCGCACTTTGATCAGATTGCTGGAGGGGCTGCGTCCGTTTTTCCGTTCCAGATAGAGCGGTCCTGCGACAAGCGGCAAAAAGCAGAACAACAGAGCAGTGGCAAGAAGAAAGAACGGGATTCTCAAAACAGCTCCCCCTGGGGCCGGACCGGAACTCCCAATCCAAGATGGGCGTAGGCGCTGTCGAGTACCACCCGCCCTCGTGGGGTGCGCTTGACAAATCCACACTGAATCAGAAAGGGCTCATACACATCCGCCAGGGTATCCTTATCCTCATTGAGAGAAACAGCCAGATTCTCCACTCCAACCGGGCCACCACCGAAAGATGTGATCATCACCTGAAGATATCGGCGACCCATTTCGTCAAGCCCCTGGCGGTCAATACCCAGAAAAGAGAGGGTTTTATCCACAAAAGCGCTATCCAGAGCAGGGACTCCGTCCACTTCGGCAAAATCCCTCAATCTGCGGAGGAGGTTGTTGCAGATTCGAGGCGTTCCTCTGACCCGCCGGGCCAGCTCCAGAGCACCGTCTTCTTCCAGAGGGAGTCCCAGAAGTCCGCTATTGCGCCGGATTATCCGGACGAGCTCATCCGAAGAGTAGAAATCCAGTCGATTAACGATCCCGAAGCGAGAATAGAAGGGGCTGGAGAGCTGCCCGGTTTTGGTGGTAGCCCCGATCAGAGTGAATTTCGAAACCGGCAGGCGCACCGTCCTGGCCCCGGCCCCCTGGCCGATCACGATATCAATGGCAAAGTCCTCCATAGCACTGTACAGCGTCTCCTCAACAGGAGCGCGGAGCCTGTGCACCTCATCAATGAAGAGCACATCCCCCGGGGAGAGTCCTGAGAGGATTGCGGCCAGATCGCCGCTTCTCTCCAGAGCCGGGGCGCTGGTCATCATGATCTCTGCGCCGAGTTCCTGAGCAATGATCCGGGAAAGGGTGGTCTTGCCCAGCCCCGGAGGCCCGTGGAAGAGCACATGGTCCAGCGCCTCCCCCCGGCTCCTGGCGGCAGCCACGAAAACCTTCAATCTGGAGAGAAGCTTACCCTGCCCGATAAAAGCCTTAAAACTTCCGGGACGCAGCGTTTTTTCCTGCTGGTCCGGAGCGGATGATTCAAATGTGTCAGCCATCCTCTCTCCTAAACATGACGCAGCGCCGCCCGGATAACGGCCTGGATATTCTGACGGTCCTCGACCTCTTCCAGACCGCGGCGCACCGCCGCTTGAGCCATCATCGCGGAGAACCCAAGTGCTTCCAGAGCAAGAATGGCCTCCTCGGGTGCAGCCTGAATCTCCGCAGGCAGGGGAAATTCAGAGGAAAGGGTGCGAACTTTGTCCTTGAGCTCAAACGCGATCTTTTCAGCCCGCTTTTTCCCCAATCCGGGAATCGAAGTCAACCCGCTTATATCATCAGCAAGGATTACCTCAATAAAACGGCGGTAATCCATTCCGGAAAGGATTTTATGGGCCTGTTTTGCTCCGATACCGCTGATGGAGAGCAATTTGCGGAACACCTCACGCTCCGCTCTATCCGCAAACCCGTAGAGCTCCATGAGGTCCTCCCTGTGTAGAAGATGCACATAGAGGGAGGTCTCCCCGCCCGTCTCCCCGAGAGCGTTAAGCGTGGAAGCAGTGACAAAAAAGATATAGCCAAGCCCCCCGCTTTCCAGCACAGCAGAGGAGTCCCCACATTCCTTCAAAATGCCACGGATATATTCGTACATACCAGCACCTTTCTCCTATCGCGTCCTGGAGGTCGGCTCCGTGGAGTTACGGCCTATCCTTATATTAAGGTAACGCCCGGAGAGGGAGATACGAATACGAAACAGACTTTTTGAAGAAAGACCCTTGAGAAAGGAGGCGAGATCTGAACGTTTGTCCTTCTCTGCGCATATCAGAGGAGCAAGCCTGGCCGGCACAAACCGCAGCTGGAAGGAAAAACGCTCCCTGCTTCTCTGTCTTTTTGTTTCTTCTATTTTATTGATCGCCCTGAACGAGGAAGAGATCCAGAGCATCCTGCCGGTGAAACGCAGAAAAATTTCTCCTCTAAAAAAAAGAAAGGATTTCCGAAAACGGGAGCTGTAGACAGCTCCCTTTTTGCGGAACTCCCCGGTGATTCCGGACCGGGTGAAGAAGCGGAGCAGGGTCTTAAAATGGCGGCTACTGTACAGCCCCAGGCCGATAAGCGGCATGGCCTGGTCCTTCTCTTCAATGAGCAAAACCCGGAGCTTTCCGTTCCAGCCGCCCGCGACATCCCGCATCACATGCAGCTTGTGTCGGTTAAGCATTTTGATGGTCCAGATATAGAACGCCGTCTTCTGCTGTTCCGACAAACGGGAGAGGAGAAAATGAAGGGAAGTGGCGCTGTGGAACCGCATAGACAGATCCAGAGGTAGAGCAGCGGGAGTGGGTCGCCAGCTACCCATCCGGAGCAGTTGCCGCGCCCTGCGTAGATAAAAATGGGACGCACCGGCTGTATCCAGACGGAGACGGACACTGCTCTCCTCCGGATAAAAACCGCCATCAACTCTGCGAAAAAAATCCTGGAGCGGATGCTCCTGAAAAAAGGGATCATAGGGCAGTTGATGGCGGAAGAGCCCGTTCAATCCGGCCGGAGTCAAAGTAAACCGGAACGGGGCATTGCGAAATGGGGAACGGGGTGCGGAGAAGAGAGCGCTGTTGTGGAACAGGAGCGCACCGTAGCCGGCCCGCAGTCCGAAATCGTGGTTGGTTATCAGGATCCTGTTTTTATAAATGCCATAACGCAGGGCAAAACCTTCTTTCAAACGGTCGAAGACCACAACACGTAGCCTGTAGTGATTATACTCGCACACAACACCCGAATACCCGGAGATACTGCGGAGGAGGGAGTGTAACCGCCCTGTCCACACCCCTTCCTCACCCAGAGACGCGGAGAAGAGAAACACCCGGGCCTTGCGGCCCAGAAATGCAGCGCCGAAGCGAGCTTCCGGGTCCAGTCCAAGCCGCTTCCAGCCCTTTGTTGTGAACAGAGAGAAGCCGCACTTCTGATGGATCGTTAAGCTCCAACGAGCGAAAGTAGCCGTAGACTCCCCTCTGCCGCTCTGCAGCTGGAGCAATTGCAGAAGCGAGCTCCGAAAAGCCTGCAGATTGTTAAAGCTCAAGGCAACGGAAGAGGTCCCGGGGAGCTCCCCCCCTCCGGCGGCAAGCGTCATGGGCAGGAGAATACAGCAAAAAAGCAGGGGTAAAAGATAATCGCCTTTCTTTCGTCCTTGCAATGCAACACCTCCTGATCAAGCAATTTTGCTGCCGCTTGCTGTATCCCCGTCCGGAGTGAGCAGATGCAGCCCATTGCTGTCTTCCACGGCAAGGAGCATCCCCTCTGAGAGTTCGCCCATGATCTTTCTCGGCTTCAGGTTGCAGACAACAGTAACACTCTTTCCGATCAGATCTTCAGGCGTATAATCCTGTCCGAGAGCGCCCATCACCTGTCTGGGCACCCCACCCACATCAACCTTGAGCTTGAGCATCTTCCTGGACCCTTTTTTGCGCTCCACCTCCAGGACCACGCCGGTGCGCAGCTCCAGCTTGAGAAAATCATCATATTCAATTTCCGCTCCCCCAATCCGCTCCCTGGCAGAAGCCGGAGCAGCAGACTCAGCCCGCGCCGCAAGAGCAGCCAGCTCTGCTTCAATCTCACTGTCTTCGATCTTCCGGAAGAGCACTTCCGGTTTACCAAGAGGATGCCCCTCACTGAGATTATGAACCCCGGCGGCATTCCAGTCAAGCCCGGCCGCCAGCTCCGAAATCCCGAGCATGCTGAAGATCTTCTCTGCTGACTCTGGAATGAACAGCCGCGCAATCTGCCCCAGAGTGAGGGTCAGCTGCAGACAGACCCAGATGGTGGTGGCGCAATCCGCAGGATCCTCTTTGCGGCTCTTCCAGGGTGCCTTCTCGTCAAAATATCTGTTCCCTTCTCTGGAGAGAGCGATAAAAGCATCCGCAGCCCTGCGAAAATGGTACCCTTCGACCAGCTCCCCGACCTCACCCGGAGCCAGCCGCCGCCGCTCCATGAGCGCCTCATCCGCTTCAGAGAGCAAATCAGAGGCAGGGACCCTGCCGTCAAAATATCTCCCGGCAAAAATGAGGGTGCGGTTGATGAAGTTGCCCAGAGAATCGGCCAGTGCGCTGTTGTTGCGCATCTGAAAATCCTTCCAGGAGAACTCCGTATCCCTGTTCTCCGGTACATTGGAGATCACGGCAAAACGGACCGAGTCACTGGAGTATTTGCTGAAAAAATCATCCAGATCAATATACCAGCCCTCGCTTGTGGAAAACTTTCTCCCTTCAAGCTTGTAGAATTCGTTTGCCGGGACATTGTCCGGAAGCACATAGCCGCTCTTCTGCCCCATCAGCATGGCCGGGAAGACGATCGTATGAAAGGGGATGTTATCCTTGCCGATGAAGTGGACCAGCCTGCAGTCTTCAGCCTGCCAGTACTTCTTCCAGCTCTCCGGTTTACCCTGCTTCTGCGCCCACTCAATAGTCGAGGAGATATAACCGATCGGTGCATCAAACCAAACGTAGAGCGTCTTCCCCTCGGCCTCATCAAGCGGCACAGGGACTCCCCAGGAGAGGTCACGGGTCACCGGTCTGGCATGCAACCCCTGCTTGAGCATCCCCCTGACAAAAGAAAGCACATTGCCCTTCCAGTGGTTCCGGGAATCGATCCACTTCTCCAATTCCGGCTGCAGATCTTGCAGCTGCAGAAACCAGTGCTCTGTCTCCCGCTCCTCCGGCATGCTGCCGCAGATACTGCAGGCAGGCTGGAGGATCTCCAGAGCGTTCAGCCAGGTCCCGCAGGAGGGACACTCATCCCCGCGCGCTTTTTCGTAGCCGCATCCGGGGCATCTACCAACGATATACCGGTCCGGGAGAAACATCGCGTCCTTCTCACAATAATACTGCCGGTCCCTCTGTTTTTTAATGAAGCCCTGCTCCAGCAATTTCGTGAAGAACTGCTGGGAGATCGCCCGATGCACAGGCAGCGAGGTTCTGGAAAAATTATCAAACTCAATATTGAACCTGTCAAAGGTCTTTTTAATCACCGTATGGTATTTATCCACAAGCGCCTGCGGGGAGAGCCCCTGCTTCTCCGCATTGATGGTGATCGCCACACCATGTTCGTCTGTGCCGCAGATATAGACAACATCCTGCTGTTTCAACCTGAGATACCGGACAAACACGTCCGCAGGCAGATAGGCTCCGGCGATATGGCCGAAATGGATCGGACCATTGGCGTATGGCAATGCGCTGGTGACCAGATATTTTTCCCCTGACATAATCTTCTCCCCGCTCTCCGCGAGAAGAAGGTACAATCTTGCCCGCGGATGATTCTTCTACATAATGTGATATATATTACCCTGTTTCCGCCCGATCTAGCCGTATTGATATGGCCTCTCCAGCACAACTCTGGAGAAGCGGACTTTGCAGTTGGGACAACGGCCGCTGCTCTTTGTCGCAAAATCAGCTGCACAACGGGGACAGTGGTGGAGGTCCCTCCCCTCCTCCGGAATATAGATCCGCTGTTCAGGTGGATAATAGGCGAGTGTCAGAACCTCCAGACCGATCAGCTCCAGCAGCTTATGCTCGAAGAAGCGCGCCTTCAGCCCTGTCTGGCCGGCCAGTTCAGGGAGATCATACTCCCCCCCCTTTTCCAGCTTCCGGAGAACCACTCGAAGCTCCATGTCCTCAGGGAGCTCGCCGGGCCGGGCAAAAAGCCAGAGCATAACCGCAGTGCCGACCGTGATACCGATTCCCCAGAGAAGCGCGGCCTGCGCAGCCACCAGAAACCCGAGCAGCAGCCCGACCGCTATGCCGGGGAAAAGACCCAGAACAACCCCGAACCAGCCGATCAGGTTAAAGAAAAGAGCCTGCCTCTTCCAGAACCGTTTCCAATCTGAGAGCATCAGAACTCCTATACATAGACAGCAGTGCCGCAACTGCGACAGATCCTGCCGCCCTTCTCCACTTCCAGAAACCGGTGCCCGCACACCGGACAGAAGCCTCCCTTAAGCGGATTATCATCCACCACGATCTTCAGCTCAGTCCGGTCAAAATAGCCGAGCAAAAAACCTTCAGCCATCAACCGGTCGATTTCAACCCTGAGCAGGGTCAGGCGGATCCTGGTCCTGCAGGAAAACTCCTTCAGATCAATGGACCCGCTCTCCAGTAGAAATTTCAGCACCTTGTTGAGTCTCCTGAGCGAAACAGCGCCTCTACCGGCCAGCAGGAAAGCGGCCCTGTTGAGACAGAGGACAACCACAATAAAGGAGTTAAACATCACCAGCCGGTCCAGCTGCAACGACAGAAGCAACCTGCCCCGAAAAAGGAAAAGCAGCAAACCGGCCAGAAGATATCCAGCCAGAAAAAGATCCACACCTCTGAGCCTGTAAAAAAGGGGCCAGCTCCGGTATTTCGCATCCAGCACCGCCCGGGGCCCCATATCCCTGCGTATCATAGTGTAAAAATAGTATTTTCAACTCATTATTTGAACTGTATTCTGCCTGACCACCCATAGCAAAAAAAATGCATCCAGGCGGCGCAATTACCGGTCAAAGAAAAGAACGGAAATTACCGGGACCTCATGCAACTTAAGCTGTGGAAAAAGAGCTGGCAGGCGATGATGAAGGAGCTGAAGAAGTGTAATTAGCGTTGAGACGCTGTATTGTAGAGACCGGGCCTCATGAACAGGTTTTTTTGGCTTTCCAGGAACTGTTGCGTGCTTCTCCTGTTCTTAAGGGTATGGAAAATAATAAAACAGAGAAAGCGAATTTTGATCGTGAGGTTAAGGAAGCGCTCCAGGGGTTTCGGGCGGAAGATCGCAGGCGATGCGGGAGGCTGCTGGCGCTCCTCTGGCCGTACATCTGCCAGTTTGCCGGCAGGAAGGGGCGCTGGAATGAGGACAGAAAGGAGGTGTTCTTAACGCATATAGCTGAGGTGCTCCCCGGGCTTCTTAGCGGATACAAGGAGAGGAGCTGCTGTTTCAGCAGCTGGTTCTACCCGGTCTTAAGTCATTGCTGGCATCTGCTGTTCAAAGCCCGGCGCTGTGCTCTTCGCCGGGTTGGGGCATCACCGGAAACCCTTGCTACCGGAGAAAGTGGGGAGGAGGAGTTCTCTCCCCTGTACGGGGTGCTGGAGCGCAAAGAGCGTTTCCTGCTTCAGCTCCGGTACCCGGAACTGCTGAAGGAAGGTGATCTGATGAGAATGCATGCCTGTGGATTTATCAAACAGGGGAGTATTGAAGAGTTGCGACAACGAATAGCAGAGCGCAGGCAGAAGCAGCAGGATATCCGTCATCGGTTTGAGGACCGGCTCTCTTCTCTTTATTTGAGAAAAATCAAGGCGCATGAGCGCGGCGAATCCTCAACCGCTGTCTCCCTTCAAAAGCTCTCCACGACGACAGAGCGGATTGCAGCCCGCCTCCGTCGCTCAATGGTCACTATGAGTTATGAGGAGATCTCAAAAACGACCGCACTCCCGGTCGGTACAGTGGCAGGCTTGATTTCCCGCTGCCGAACCCGGATCCGCGCTAGTGGTCAAACAGGTGCCAGGCGAGTGTCTTGAGCACTTCCATCCGTAAATACCGGTTGAATAAGGTCTGGTTCTGCGGGAGGGAGCGGGCTGCGCTGTTGCGGACCCTGATGCCGCTGCCCTGGAACTGAATTTTCAGCCTGTATATATGGAAGGGATCACTCACCAGCAAGGCGCTTTTCCAGCCGCTGGAACGGCAGGTCCTGATGGCAAAGGTCACCTGTTCCCTGGTGCTTCTGCTTCTGGTCTCCAGGAAGATGCTCTGCTCCGGTATCCCCATGCGGACCAGTTCCCGCTTCATCACTACGGATTCTGCCGGAGGCCCCCAGCCGATCCCTCCGGTCAGGATGAACTGCTGTGCCATTTTTTTTTTGTAAAGCTCAAATGCCCTGTTTATTCTGGACTGGAGAACCCGGCTGGGCCGACCGCCTGCTGCGATCGCAGCTCCGAAAACGATGATCACATCGGCTTTGCCTGTTTCATCTTTTACCGCCTCATCCAGGATAGAGGTGATAAGGGAGTGGTAGTATAGATAGCCTGAGTAGAGGATCAGCAGGGGGAGGAGCAGGGCCAGACCTGGCAGGTAGAGTCTCCGCAAGAGTCTGTTTTTCATGGGCATCTCAACTCAGCAGGACCCTTAAGAGGTCCTCTCATTGTTTTTGTGCGAAAAAAATGATCGCGTCCTCTTTACTGTCGAAGAAGGAGAACCTGGAATCCAGATTCAGGGTGATGAAGAAATCTTTTATTTCATCTGACATGTTGATGAAGACGATGTCCCCGTTATTCTCCCTGATTTTTCGGAGAGAGCCGATGAAGATCCCCCATCCTGCACTGGATATGTAGGAAGTCCCGCTCATATCAATCACAATACAAAAGTTGTTGTTGTCAATCAGGTCTGCGATGCAGATGTCGAGTTCCGGAGAGGTTATGATATCAATCAATCCGGTGGGGCGAATCAGGTGTACATTCCGATCTCCAGCCAGACGTTCCACTTCCAGTTTGAGCTGCGACATCTTCATCCCTGCCTTCATCTGCTTTTCATATTTTACTACATTTATCCGGTGGTGGGAAGGTGTTTGCTGCATGAGGCATTTGCGCTCCAGGGAATCCACTCAGCAGACCGTTAATGTCTCCGGCTAAAAAAGACTGTCTAACCGGGAAGATTGAAATATACTTATTTATAGCAGGATAGTCCCAACTTGACCGGGGAGAACTGTAGTAATGAGACACAATGTTAATGCGGCAGATCAGCTCGAGGGCCTGCAGGCTGCGCTTGCCGGTATTCCGGAGGGCAGATGAAGCTGGAACACCGGCTTGTTTTAGAAATTGCGATGGGCATCGGGAATGGGCGGGGGTTCTCCCGGATGCTTCGCTCCAGCATGAACACCTATCTGCACCGGCTCAACTGTACATCAGGGACAGTGCTGGAGAGATCCGCGGATGATGGCGAAGTTTTTTTTGAACCGGTTTTTTCCATTCCGGGGCGATCGTTTTCCAGACTATCCGGTATCCCTGAAGTGAGCAGGGTTACCGAATTGTTTTCTGCTGAGCAGGAGGCGGATTTTCTTTCCAGTCTACCGCAGTGTATTGAGACCAGAGACGGTGCTGTGGTCTATATTTTCAGCCTGAAAGATTTCGGCCTCCTCCTGCTGGAAAAGACAGATGGTCATCTCAGCAGTACACTGCTCGAGTATCTTCTCCCCCTGAACCGCAAGCTCTCCTGTGCCTGTTTGCTCTGCCGGCAGAATGACATCATCACTCAGGAAAACGAAGAACTGGGACGGCAAATCCGCCAGCGTAAAGAATCCGAGGCAGCAAGGCGCAGTCTGGAACAGCGGGTGATTCAGAGGCAGAAGCTGGAGAGTCTGGGGGTTCTGGCAGGCGGGATTGCTCATGATTTCAACAATCTTCTTATGGGTATCCTCTGTAATGCGGATATCGCCCTGATGGATGTGGAAGAGTCTTCCGAAGCGGCAAGCAGTGTGCAAACGATCAAGAAAATCTCCAGGCAGGCGGCCATGCTCTGTGACCAGATCCTTCTCTATTCCGGGGAAGCCGCCATGAAGAAGGAGCCCCTCTCTCTTGCGGAGATGATAGAGGGGATACATGATCTTATCCGGGCTTCGGTGTCAAAAAAAGTTGAGGTGAAGTACCTCTTCGACTCAGCTTTACCGCTGATAAGCGGCGATATTGTACAGCTCCGGCAGGTTGTACTGAATCTGCTGATAAACGCCTCTGAAGCGATAGGCCAGGATACAGGATTTATCAACGTTTCCCTGAACGAAAGCAGCCTGACGGAAGAGGACAGGGAGACCTTTTTCCTGGGAAAGGGATTTGTACCAGGCCGGTATGTCACGCTCCGGATCAGTGATACAGGCTGCGGCATGGATCGCATTACCCAGGCGCGCATTTTTGAGCCCTTTTTCACAACCAAATTCAGCGGTCGCGGTCTGGGGCTGGCTGCTGTTCTTGGAGTGGTACGCTCCCATGAGAGTTTTCTCCGGCTGGAGAGCATCCCCGGCGAGGGGAGCAGTTTTGAACTATTCTTTCCACCTGCTGATCAGGAGAGGAAGGAGGAGTCGCCTGCTGTCTCGGTTGCGATTTCGCAGGGGGTGAAGCAGGCTATCCTGGTTGTGGATGATGAGTATATCATCGCCTCTCTCGTCTGCCGGATGCTCAAAAAAATGGGGCTGGAGGTGTGGCTGGAGGTCTCTCCTCTCGAGGCTATTGAGCGGGTGAAAGCCAATCCAGAGGGGTGCAGGTTCGCGATTCTGGATATGAAGATGCCGGATATGGATGGGGGAGAACTTTTTGAAGCGCTCCGGAAGATCAAGCCGGATCTGATAGGGATTCTTTCCAGCGGATACTATGAGGCGGATCTGGATGAAACTTACAAAAACAGGGGCTTTGCCGCTTTCCTCCATAAACCGTATGAGCTTAAAGAGCTGCAGGACGCCCTCCTCCAGGCCCTGGAACAGAAGTGAGTCAGACAGTATAAGGCTTGAGTCTGGCGTGGATTCTGCCGGGTACTCTTGCATGGAGGTCCACACCCCTGTCGCTGTACTCTTCTCTGAGGATCAGGCCGGTTTCCCGGGCCATGGCAACAAGGCTGATCTCCTCCATAGGGATCAGGAAAACGCTCTCCATCATGTCCCTTGCCGCCTCTTCTGCGATCCTTTCCAGGAGGCGGTCAATCCCCTCTTTCCTGAGGATACTGACCCCGATCGACCCGGGCTGCTTAAGCCGGTAATCGTCTCTGTTTTTCAGAAGATCGATTTTATTATACACCGTGAGGACCGGCTTATCCGCTGCTCCAATCTCTTCCAGCACTTTCAGGGTAGTCTTGCTGTGCTCTTCTGATTCCAGGTCCGATATATCGACTACATGGATAAGAAAATCCGCCAGAACCGTCTCCTCCAGCGTTGATTTGAACGAATCCACCAGACTGTGGGGGAGCTTGCGAATGAACCCGACCGTGTCGGTCAGCAGAATCTCCTGACTGCTGCTGATCTTCACCCTGCGGGTGGTCGGATCCAGGGTGGCGAAGAGTTTGTCCTCTATGGGGACCGCAGCGTTGGTGAGCGCGTTGAGCAGGGTGGACTTCCCTGCATTGGTGTAGCCTACGATGGCGGCGGTCGGGACCGGTCTGGAGAGACGCCGTCTGCGCCGGCCGGCGCGCTGACGCTGGACTTTGACCAGCTCACTCTTCAGATGGGTGATCTTGCGCAACAGCAGGCGGCGGTCGACCTCCAGCTGGGCCTCCCCCTCACCGCGAGTACTCCTGGCGCCGCCCCCGCGTTGTCTGGAGAGATGGGTCCAGGCGCGGGTGAGCCGGGGGAGGCTGTATTCCATCCTGGCGAGCGCCACCTGCAATGTCGCCTCTCTGGTGGATGCTCTGGAAGCGAAGATGTCGAGGATGACCTCCTGTCGGTCGATGACCGTGATACCCCCCAGCTTTTCCAGGTTGCGCTGCTGGGATGGGGAAAGGTCATCGTCAAAAATTATCAGATCTGCGCCGACATCTTCTGCCGCATTGATGATCTTTTCCGCCATCCCTTTGCCGACAAGATATCCGGGGTGCAGTTGTTTGAGAGAATAGACTTCTCCGCCCACAGTTTCGAGCCCCATGGTCCTGACCAGACTCCTCAGCTCATCAAGGTGGTTTTCCGCATCACGGTGAGAACAGGTGGATGTTTTCAGAGTGACAAGATAGGCGGATTCGCATTTCCTGTTCTCTTCTTCCGTGTTGCTGCTTCTCTGCTCCGGCAATCAGCACTCCCTGAAAGTATTGTATAGAGAAATATACGAGTGTGGCAGAGGGAGGGAAAAGGCGGTGTGCATTCTTTGCCCTTGAGATGCTTTTGTTTATTTTTAAACGGAAGTTTTTTCTCGGTAGCTGCTCTGTCTGATTGCAAACTCAATCCTGGTCTCAACAGACGCGCGCACGGAATTGCGAACAATATATGAGGTGGACAGGTATGCTTGTAGTGAATAATGTGAGGCTGCAGTTCGGGCAGCGGATTCTTTTTCAAGACGTGAATTTAAAATTTTCAGCCGGTTTTTGTTACGGTTTGATCGGGGCCAATGGCGCCGGGAAATCGACTTTTCTCAAGATTCTTTCCGGAGAGATCGAGCCGACAAACGGGACTGTGGGGATCGATCCGGAAGAGCGGATGGCGGTACTGCGTCAGGACCATTTTGCCTTTGACGAATACACGATCCTGGATACTGTCTACATGGGGCATAAAAAGCTCTATGAGATGATGCAGGAGCGGGAGGCGATCTACAGCAAAGAAGATTTTACAGATGAGAATGGGCTGCGCGCCGGAGAGCTGGAGGCGGAGCTTGCAGAGCTTGATGGATATGAGGCGGAGGCGCAGGCGTCCACTCTCCTTAATCGCCTCGGCATTCCTGAGGGCTCCTTCAACAAGAAGATGAAGGAGCTGGAGGATATCTACAAGGTGCGGGTGCTGCTGGCCCAGGCGCTCTTCGGGAATCCGGACATTCTGCTTCTGGACGAGCCCACCAACCATCTGGACCTCAAGAGCATTTCCTGGCTGGAGGATTTCCTCTCTTCCTGTGACAAAACTGTGATCGTGGTATCGCACGACAGGCATTTCCTCGATCAAGTCTGCACGCATATCGCGGATATAGACTATGGCTCTATCCGGCTTTACGCGGGCAACTACTCTTTCTGGTACGCAGCCAGCCGGCTGGCCAGGCGGCAGCGTAAGGACGCGAGTAAGAAACGGGAGGACAAGATCAAGGAGCTGCAGGCGTTTGTACAGCGCTTCAGCGCCAACGCCGCCAGGTCCAGGCAGGCGACTGCCAGGAAGAAGCTGATCGACAAGCTGACGCCTGAGGATATGCCGGCCACGACTCGAAAGTTTCCTTACATCGTTTTCAAACCGCAACGGGAGTGCGGGAATATCATCCTCACTGTGGAGAACCTCTCCAGGACCGTTGACGGAAAGCAGGTGCTGAAGGATTTCAGTATGACTGTCGCAAAAAATGAGAAGATCGCTTTTGTCGGGGACAATATACAGGCCAGAACCGCCCTTTTTCAGATCCTGGCCGGGGAGATGGAGCCTGATGCCGGGACAGTCTCCTGGGGGCAGACTATCACCAGGGGCTACTTCCCCAGGGACAACAGCGGCTGTTTCAGCGGGGATTACTCGCTGATCGACTGGCTCAAGCAGTACTCCGATTCCACTGAAGAGAGTTATGTGCGCGGTTTCCTGGGGCGGATGCTGTTTTCCGGTGAGGAGGTATTCAAGAAGACCTCTGTACTCTCCGGAGGAGAGCGGGTGCGCTGTATGCTCTCCAGACTGATGCTTTCCGGTCCCAATGTGATGATCCTGGATGAGCCGACCAACCATCTTGATCTGGAGTCTATCGCCACCTTGAATGAAGGGCTGGAGAAGTATCCGGAGGTGCTGCTCTTCTCCTCACATGACCATGAATTTGTGGACTCTATCGCTAACCGGATTATCGAATTTACCCCTGGCGGCGTGATCGATAAGCTGATGCGTTTTGATGACTATCTGGCCAGTGAAGAGGTGCAGAAGATGCGTGATGAGCTGTATCAGGAGCATCACGAATTGTCCCTCCAGTAACTTCCTGAGGGCCTGTGTGCGGGGGGAGCGGAGGACCGTCCCGCCGGAAGCCGGCGCGGCGGAGCCGGCGACGGACGGTCATGGAGCTGATATCCGGTTGCCTGATTCTATTCCTTACCATGAGATTGCGTCCCGGTTTTCAATCCGGCGGAAAAGACGGGCCGAAGCGAGGGGGGGCCCCCCTCCCGAAAAAAAATCCACCTGCCGGGGTTGTTTTTTTCTCGCTTCCGATTTATGATCTGTCCTATGCTTGATGAATCCGAAATACACCACCTGGCGGAAACAATTCGGGATGAGGTGTACATCCCTTCTGTCCTCTACCGGCTGCAATTCAACAAAGAATTTACCTTTGCTCAGGCGGCTGAGATAGTCGAATATCTGAAAGAGCTGGGCGTTGATACTGTCTACTCCAGCCCCTATCTGAAAGCTGTCAGCGGCAGTGCGCATGGCTACAATGTTGTGGACCCCACGATGATTAATCCTGAGGTGGGTTCCAGAGAGAGTTATAACCTGTTCTGTGACCGGATACGGGAGCTCGGGATGGGACAGATCCTTGATGTGGTGCCCAATCACATGGGAATCGGACCGGAAAACAATCTCTGGATGGATGTGCTGGAGCACGGGAGCAACAGCCGTTACGCTTTTTTTTTTGATATAGACTGGGAGCCGGCAAAGAGCGCACTGCATCACAAGCTGCTGCTTCCCATTCTCGGCGAGCAGTTCGGGAAGGTGCTTGAAAGCGGCAAGATCAGGCTGGAATATGGAGAGGGGCGGTTCAGGCTCCGCTATTATCAGGCTGTGTTTCCTGTGGATCCTGGTTCCTATGATCTGATCCTCTCCCGGGACCTTGAGGGTCTGCAGGAGAAGATGGGGAAGAGTAACCGGCAGTACGACCGCTTCCTCAGTCTGATCACCGCCTACCGTAGACTCCCCAATCAGAGGATCCTTTCCGAGGAGGAGCGGGAGGAGCGGTACAGGGAGTCATGGAGCGCCAGTGAACGCCTGGGCTGGTTCTACAATGAGGATGCGGATATCCGGGAGTACGTGGACTGCGGGGTCAGGCGGATTAACGGTACTGCCGGTGATCCGGCCAGCTTTGATCTGCTGGAAGCGCTTCTGGACAGACAGTGCTACAGACTGGCCTCCTGGCATGTTGCGGGTGAGGAGATCAACTACCGTCGCTTTTTTGATGTCAATGAGCTGGCCGCTATCCGGATTGAGGATCCGCAGGTGTTTCACTATTGCCACAGGCTCATTTTTGAATTGGTCCGCGAGGGCCGGGTGCAGGGTCTGCGGATCGACCACTCAGACGGGTTGTATGACCCTCAGGGGTATTTCCGGATGCTGCAGCTCAGCTATATCCTGCAGGAGCTGCAGGAGAGGATTGTACTGGGCAGACCGCCGCTGACAGATAGGGAGAACGAACTCCTGCAGCTTGAGGTCAGCCGTATGGGCAGGCTGGCTAGACTCCCGCTCTATCTGATTATTGAGAAAATCCTTGACAGGAAGGAGTCACTGCCGAAAGAGTGGATGGTCCACGGGACTGTTGGATACGATTATCTGAATATGCTCAATCGGCTCTTTATCAAGCGGGAGAATGAGGCGGAGTTTGACAGCATCTATATGAACTTCACCAGACTGAAGACCGATTTTGAATCTCTGCTCCACAAGAAGAAGCGGTTGTTCGCCAGAGGGCATATGCCGGGAGAGATCAATGTTCTGGCGCAGCGTCTTGCCCGAATCACAGAGCGCAGCCGCAGGTATCGTGATTTCACCCTCAACAACCTGCGGTCCGCGATTCGGGAGCTGATCGCCTTTTTTCCTGTGTACCGCACCTATATCGGCCCCAGGGATCGCGAGGTTACGGAGTGGGACAAGAAGTATATCCACATTGCCACAGAAAAGGCAAAGAGTTACAACAGTGATCTCAGCAACACCCTCTTTGATTTTATCCGCGATATTCTTCTTCTCCGCTTTGATGAGGGTCTTTCCAGGACGGAGCGGGATTTGTATCAGGATTTTATCCTCCGTTTTCAGCAGATCACCAGCCCGATTATGGCTAAAGGGGTTGAGGACACCGCCTTTTACGTTGGTAACCGCTTTATCTCCCTGAACGAGGTGGGCGGGGACCCGGCCCATTTCGGCTGTTCGATCGCTGAATTCCATAAGGAGAATATGGAGCTGCATGCGAGCTGGCCCTATGCGACGAATTGCACCTCCACACACGATACCAAGAGAAGTGAGGATGTCCGACAGCGGTTGAATGTGATCAGTGAGATCCCCGGAGAGTGGCGCCGGTACCTCAAACGGTGGAGCCGGATTACCGGAAAATTCAAAACAATGACGGAAAAGGGTCTTTCCCCGGACAGGAACACGGAATACTTTATCTACCAGACGCTTGTGGGGATGTGGCCTGATTATCCGATTCCCGCGGATTACAGGCCGGCGTTTATCGACCGGGTCTGGACCTACATTCATAAGGCCATCCGGGAGGCCAAAACGCATACCAGCTGGATCAAACCTGATCTGCAATATGAGGCGGCTGCGCAAAAGTTTCTGGAACAGCTCTTGCGGCCAAAGCGAAATTATTTCCTCAAGCTGTTTCAGGAGTTTCAGCAAAAGATTGCTTCCTGTGGAAAGTACAACAGTCTGGCTGCCATCAACCTCCGCACCGGCAGTCCTGGAGTGATGGACAATTACCAGGGTACAGAGTTATGGGACTATAGCCTTGTGGATCCGGATAACAGAAGGGCAGTGGATTATGCGCTGCGCCGCCATCTCCTGTACAGGGTGAGGGAGCTCTGCAGCCATGGCGCCACGATAGAGGAAATTGCAGGAGAGCTGCTCTCTGAGAAGAGGGACAGCCGGATTAAGATTTTCACGCTCTGGAAGGGGTTGAACTTCCGCTCCACGCATAAAGAGCTGTTTCTGGATGGGGAATATCTGCCTCTGGAGACCAGCGGTGCACTTGCGGACCATATCACTGCCTTCCTCCGCCGCAGAGGAAACGGCGTGGCCCTGGTCAGCTCTGGCCGGTTTTTCTGGGACCTGAGCTCCAGAGAGGAGACGCCGCCTGTCGGCGATGTGTGGGGGGATACCGCCATCTTGCTGCCCTCTGATCCAGGCAGTGGCGTGATGCGGGATGTGTATACAGGTCAGGCGCCGCACAGGGAGCGTACTCCGTCAGGCGAATATATCCGGGCTGCGGAGCTGTTCCGCTATTTCCCTTTTGCGCTGCTTTCCAATCTCACTGCTATAAAGGAGCAAGAGGGGGTGTCCGATGCTTAGAACTGGCGCGCAATTGAGACAGGATGGCGGGGTTGATTTCATGGTCTGGGCTCCGGGCGCTGTTTCCGTGGAGGTGGTCATCGCTGATAAAGCGAGTTGTCTGCTCAAGCCGACCGAAAAGGGGTACTGGAGCGGGATGAGTCCCGAAGCCTCTGCCGGAGATCTGTACGCTCTCCGGATCGACGGTGGGATGCTGCTGCCGGATCCGGTTTCCCGCTCTCTTCCGGAGGGGGTCCATGGCCGCACCCGGGTCGTAGATCCGGATGCTTTCCCCTGGAACAGGGACAGCTGGACGATCCCCCTTTTTCAGGAATTTGTTTTTTATGAGCTGCATATCGGAACCTTCACCCCTGAGGGGACCTTTACCGCAGCCGCGCAGAAGCTCGCCTATCTCAAGGCACTGGGGGTTAATTGCGTTGAGTTGATGCCTGTGGCACAGTTTCCCGGCAAGCGGAACTGGGGTTATGACGGGGTTTCTCCCTATTCGGTGCACGAATACTACGGAGGACCGGAGGGGTTGAAGGCGTTTGTCGACAGCTGTCACGAAGCGGGGATAGCTGTCTGTCTGGATGTGGTGTACAACCATCTCGGTCCTGAAGGGAATTACTTTCTCAGATTCGGCCCTTATCTTACGGACAGCTACAGGACCCCCTGGGGGCCTGCCGTCAATTTTGATGGTCCCGGCTCTGATGCGGTGAGGCGATATTTCATTGACAATGTCCGTTTCTGGTTTGAGGAGTACAGGGTGGATGCACTGCGGCTGGATGCTGTGGACAGGATCTTTGATTGCAGTCCTGAACACATTCTGCAGTCTCTTTCCAGGGAGGCCCGGGCTGTCTCAGAGGAGCTTGGCCGTCCCTGTTATCTGATTGCGGAGAGTGACCTCAATGATCCGCGCATGCTCTATCCGTATGAGCGCGGCGGCCACGGCATGCATGCGCAATGGTGTGATGATTTTCACCACAGCCTGCATGTGAGCCTGACAGGAGAGCAGAATGGGTATTATTGCGATTTTTCCGGAGCAGAGAACCTGGTTAAAGCCCTGGAACAGGGGTTTGTCTATGATGGACGGTATTCCACTTTTCGCCAACGGACTTTCGGGGCCTCTCCGGAGGGGCTGCCACTCTCCTCGTTTATTTTCTCTTTGCAGAACCACGATCAGGTCGGCAATCGGGCTGCCGGGGACCGGTTGACCGCAACCATGGCGCTGGAGAAAGTCCGAGCAGCGGCTGCCCTGCTGCTTCTTTCTCCTGGTCTGCCGCTCCTGTTTATGGGGGAAGAGTACGGTGAGAGGGCGCCGTTTCAGTTCTTTATCGACCACGGTGACCCTGGACTTGTGGAGGCGGTGCGCAAAGGCAGGCGGGAGGAGTTTCACGAATTTCAGAATGGGAACACGCCGGACCCGGCGGATCCGGAAACGTTCAGACGTAGCCATCTGGACTGGTCCCTGCTGAAAGAGGAGCCCTGCAGGGGCCACCTTGAGTGGTATACGAGGCTTCTACGGCTGCGCCGGGAGTGCGGGATCAGCCGTTTTACTGCGCAGGAGAGCAGGGAGGTCTCCCTGCTGGATCCGCAGGGGGTTTTCCGGGTGCTGTTCAGGCTGGAGGGCAAGCCGCTGTATCTGTTGACCGTCTCTCTGTCTGATGGCGTCACTTCTGTCCCGGAAATTGCTGGAGAGAGGGTTCTGATTCAGCAGGGGGTGCTCAGAGATGAGGGCGCCCTTACCCTTGGACCTTTCGCTGTCCTGCTGCAGTCTGTATAGTTTTTTTCTAAAACAATCCGTAATTTATTTTTTTGTATACACTATTATCTAGATACTGGATATCTCTTCTCTTTGAGCAGAAGAGGTGCCTGATGAAGAAGAGTACACAGCTATTGCGGACGGCCGCTGGAGGTTTGTCATGGACAAAGAATGGTACAAAAGGTCGATATTTTACGAACTCCATATCAGGGCGTTTATGGATTCCAATGGGGACGGGATAGGGGATCTGCAGGGGCTCACATCCAGACTTGAGTATCTCAAGGACCTGGGGATAGATTGCCTCTGGCTTTTGCCGATGTATCTTTCTCCAGGACGGGATGACGGGTACGATATCCAGGATTATTTGAGCATCAACCCGGATTACGGCTCTCTGGATGATTTCAGGATGATGCTGAACAAAGCCCATGCACTGGGGATGAAGGTGGTCGCAGACCTTGTTCTCAACCATACATCGGACCAGCACCCCTGGTTTCTTGAAGCGCAGAAGGGGCCGGATAACCCCTACCACGATTATTATGTCTGGAGCGATGATCCGGACTATCTGTCCAATGTGCGGATCATTTTCTGTGACACAGAGTCTTCCAACTGGAGCTATTCAGAACAGTGCAGAAGATACTACTGGCACCGCTTCTTCCATCATCAGCCGGATCTCAACTTCAACAACCCTGAAGTGCAGGAGGCGATGTTTGAGGTTATCCGTTTCTGGCTGGATCTGGGGCTGGATGGGTTCCGCGCTGATGCTGTGCCCTATCTCTTTGTCAGGGAAGGGACCAGCTGTGAGAACCTTCCTGAAACACACACCTATCTGAAGCGTCTCCGGAAGATTATCGATAAGGAGTACCCCGGGAGGATCCTGCTGGCTGAGGCCAATCAGTGGCCTGAAGATCTGAGACCCTATTTCGGTGATGGTGAAGGGGATGAGTTCCATATGGCGTTCAATTTTCCGCTCATGCCGCGTATGTTCATGGCCCTTAAGCAGGAGCACCACGGACCGATTATTGATATTGTCAAACGGATTCCGGAGATCCCTCCTATCTGCCAGTGGGCCATATTCCTCCGCAACCACGATGAGCTGACGCTGGAGATGGTGACCGATGAGGAGCGGGACTATATGTACCGCGCATATGCCAGGGACCCGGAGATGAAGCTCAACCTGGGGATACGGCGCAGGCTGGTGCCGCTTCTGGATAAGGATTTTCGGAAGGTGGAGCTGATGTACGCGATGCTCTTCTCCCTCCCCGGAACACCGATCATCTACTATGGCGATGAGATCGGGATGGGGGACAACATCTATCTCGGGGACAGGGACGGCGTGCGCACGCCGATGCAGTGGAACGATAACCGCAATGCGGGGTTTTCCACCTGTAACCCCTCCAGAATGTACGCGCCTGTGAGCACGGACCCGGACTACAACTACAACGCGATCAACGTGGATGCACAGAATAACCTCTCCTCCTCACTGCTAAACTGGCTGAAGAACCTGATCCGGATCAGGAAACGATATCCGATTATGGCTCTGGGAAAGCTATCCTTCCTCTATCCGGAGAATAAAAGCATCCTGGTGTTCACGCTTAACCATGAGCATGAGCACATGCTCTGTGTGTTCAATATGGCTTCCACGGCCCAGCCTGTGGAGATCGATCTTCCGGAATATGCTGGTTTCACTCCGATTGAAATTCTCGGTGATGTGGAGTTCCCGAGGATCGGGGAGTGGTTTTACCTGCTGACCCTGGCCCCATACGGTTTTTATCTTTTTTATCTGCAACATCCATAGGAGGAGTGCGATGCATTTTCTGGATGGGCGGCTGACAGTGAAAACAGGAGATTTGACCGCTGAGGCGGCAGACGCGCTGGTGAATGCCGCCAACTCCGGGCTGATGGGCGGCGGCGGAGTGGACGGGGCCATCCACAGGGCAGGCGGAGCGGAGCTCCTCGCTGCGTGCAGGAAGCTGAGGGCTACAGCATACCCGAAGGGCCTGCCGGCTGGAGAGGCGGTGGCCACTACCGCCGGGGCGCTGAAGGCCCGGTATGTGATCCACACTGTTGGTCCGGTCTGGCAGGGGGGGAGAAGCGGTGAAGAGGGGCTTCTGGCGGCAGCCTACCGCAACAGTCTGCATTGCGCAGAAGAGCTGGGGCTCTCCAGTGTCGCCTTTCCCGCTATTTCGACCGGCATCTACGGGTTTCCTGCGCAGCGTGCTGCGCAGATTGTCAGTCGGGTTGCTCGTGACTATTTTGAGAGCAGCGCAGAAATCCAGGAGATCCGGCTGGTCTTCTTCACCCGGAGGGAGATGACGGTTTTTCTGGAGAACTCCGGGCTGCAGTAGCCGCTCAATTAACCGCACCTTGTGCCGCCAAACCATGATGCCTGAAAAGAAGCGGGCACCCTTACTATTCCTTAGATCATAACATCCTGGAAAAGGAGGAGCCTGCATGGAGTACAAAATGAATGCAGCAAAAATGTACGGGTAGTGTTTAGAATGTTTCGCTCTTTTGATTCTCAATCAACCTGTTGCTGGTTTTACTCCTCTCCCTGGAGGTTGTCCAGCTCTTTTAGTGGATCCATATTTAAATATTTTTTGCTTCCCCATTTTGAGCCGGCAATGTATCTAAAGACGGGCTGCGACAAGCATCAAGGCAGATTCCCCATCAGGGAAACCGCCGACTGCTCCTGTCCGCCTTCTGATCTCTTTATTGATTCGCTCAAGAGGATTGAGGTGGACCCCGATGCCAGGACAAAAATACCCCTTATTTGAGACAGCTTTAACTTAATCTGGCACTCTCTGATGCTTTCAGGGTAAGCCAAGTTTCTTTCTCAAATGGCTGTGCTCGTTCTTTTCCCTATTCCAGTAATCAATCATCATTGAGCCGGTCCTGATGGCCCTGGTGGTCAATTTTTTTGCCGATATTCCCTTTCCACTGATGTAGCTTTCTTCCCATGAAAGTATTTGATGGGGAAACCCGGCTGCATAGCTGATTTTCAGAGTTCTGTTTAAATCCGGATAGCTGAGGCTGTATTCATGCACCTGCTTGCCCTGCCATAGATTGGCATTTTGCTTGAGCCCTGCGTTCGCGGTATACCCTTTCAGTGGTTTGTGCATCAGACGGATATAAAACATGCCCGGGATGACGGATACTTTTCCCCGGGGAAGAGTATGTGGGGCCAGTCGAATCCTTGTCCAGAGTGCATCCTCGAGCCAGATGGCATCAACAAAAAAATCGCTGTCCGCTTCGGATTGAAAATAGGAAAATCCCTTCACTCTATATTTGCTTCCTGATTGATTAAGCTGTAAAAAAGTATGCCCGCACCACTCCTGCAAAGACGCAGTTACCTTTAACGTACAGCAAAATGTTTTTAGCCGCAGCGGAGTAAAGGCGGACATCATCATTGAGTAACGGTAAACGCCTGTCGTGAATTTTTTAAGCATATTGAGTTTAAGCACCTCTACCGCTCCCGCCTTCCATGGTTTTTCCCCCTCGAATTTGACTTGTTTTTCTGGCAGAAAAGATTCGGTTACGAATATCAAAACCACATTACCCTTGCGCAGCTCTCCATAACGGGCCTGTTCCAATGCATAGCTTGAAACCTCTGCTTTTCCGCGCTTCCAGTACTTACTGAATGCTTCGGGTAACTTTAAGTTCTGCTCGCCGGACGCGCTCACGGATGAGCAAGCCGCAAATGTCAGAGTTGCAGCAATATGAAAAGCTAACGCGGTATTTTTCCTGGTAAGTCTAATCATATATATGATCTTCTTATTACGAGTTATATTTAAAAGTTGTGAATCTGGATAAATAAAGAGCATATCCTTTCAGTAAATATAACCAGATAAGGAGGATATGCTCATGAAAGAAGTTACCACGCAATCTTCAGGAAGTACAGGAAAGGAACAGCCGGAGGTTTTCAAGCAAAATTCTGCCGCCATATGTACCCGGGATTCCGGGCAGACGGCATTCACTTCAATGTCCGCTATGATTTTCCGGCAGCTCATTGGATTCATCTGCGCAGCACAACTCCA
>Ga0209785_1000153_pt1 | contig 26840 bp, 28 predicted proteins | sample WorMetG1BERMUDA2_FD_187403 | JGI IMG/M metagenome (GOLD analysis project Ga0209785, IMG submission 187403) | Marine gutless worms symbiont microbial communities from Max Planck institute for Marine Microbiology, Germany - Inanidrilus... ...
AGATTGCTCTCGTGCTCGGTGCCCTGCGACCAGTGGAACCTGCCCAAATGCTCCGCCACCTGGGCCACGAGATCGTTGGCGGCCCCTGATACAAGGGCGCGGGTTTTCGCCGAATGGAAGATGTCGGAGCCAATCAGGCGATTGTTGTAAGGCAGCGTCGAGACATCAAATTCAGCGCCAACCGATCTCGACAATTGCGTCTTCAGGTGCGCCTTGCCGTGGAAATACCAGATAACCAGATTGATCCACTCATTCACTGGTCGGTGTTTCACGAACAGCAGGCAGAGCTCATAAGTCGTATCCGCCAGGCTGACGGTGCCGTCCAGATCACATAGAAGTGGATGTGTTTCCTTTTCAGCAGCCGAACCGGTCATCAACCGTTACCCTTAGCCTCAAATGCCGCGCTCTGTGCAATCGGACAATCGTCAACGGCGTCTTTGAACCGATCGGCGCCTTTTTGTAAAGCCCGTTTCGTTCAGGCTGCCGGCGATCGCTGTCGACGGTCGAAAACATGTTTTCAGGCCGGATCATGAAAGGTGCGGTATGCTACAAAGGCGGCTGATCGGTTTCGGTTTGGCAAAACACGGCGAGCCCCTGCGTCGGACCGTCCATATCTCCGTTACAGCAGCCTTACTTGTCCCGCCCCTCTCTCCCCCGCGCCTCGATCACCTTGGCGATCAGCACGAACTTGTAGAACAGCTCGAAACCGGACCAGATCAGGCCCGGGGTGCCGTCGCGGTAACCGCGCTTGAGGACATAGGCCTTGACGAAGGCCGCGAGCGGCGAAAAGAACAGTTTGGCGTAGATCCATCGGGATGTCATGCCCGGCGCGCGTTCGGCCACCTCGCGGTCGGTATAGCTGTTGAGTGTGTCGACGGACTCGCGCAATCCGGTGTTCGGCCGGTGGTCTAGCGGCGCGTCGAGACGCACGGCGTCCGCTTCGGGCACGTCCAGCCTCTCGTGCACCGAGCGGATGAAACGATAGCCCTTGTTCCGGAAAAGCCGGCGTTGATAGTCGGGATAGGTGCATCGCAGCCACCGGCCCATCAGGTAGTTGCGGCGGGGGATGTCGTAGACATCGACGCCCTCCCGATGGAACAACGCGCCGTCGACCAATACGGCCGCGAGCTCCTCAGACAGCATTTCATCGGCGTCGATCATCAGAATCCAGCGGCCCCGCGACTGCTCGATCGCGAAATTGCGCTGTTTGGCGAAGTCCTCGAAGACATTCTGCGCGACCCGGGTCCCGGGCGTGGCTTGCGCCAGCGCGCAGGTGCCGTCGGTGCTGAAGGAGTCGACCACCAGGATCTCCTTGTCGACCGGCAACGAAGCCAGCTGCGGCAGGAGTCGCGTCAGATTCCGCTCTTCGTTGCGGGTCAGAACGCAGAGCGTGAGCTCCGGTCCGGACGCCGGTTCCGCGATTGACGACGCGGTATCGTCAAGCGAGTTCGTGTCGGTGCGTTCCATCATATCCGTCTCAATGTGCCCTTCAGCGGTTGCGCGCGGCGCCGCCGGTGGCCGTTCACTCGAAATCCAGCGTGCCCCGCATCGCAACGCCCCCCGCGGCCTTTGTCACGCGCAGCGCGACGCCCGCATCGTCCTGCTCGCCCTCGGTCCAGAACGCCTCGTCTTCGAACACCGGCTGCTCGGCGCGGAAGGTGAAGCGGCCGGGCGGGCGTCCGTGGCCGCGCTTCACGCCATGGTCGAACATCAGCGAGGCCAGAAGCGGGCCGTGCACGATCAGGCCCGGATAGCCCTCCGCCTCCACCGCGAAGGGCACGTCGTAATGGATACGGTGGGCGTTGAAGGTCAGCGCCGAATACCGGAAGAGCTGGGTCCGGCCGATGCGGTAAACGCGCGCCGAACCGGGCGGCATGGCCGGGCTGTCGGTCTGGGCCGCGCCGCCGGCAGGCGATCCGGCCGACGCGTCGCGGTAGACGATGGTCTGGACCTCGTCGATCGCCGCACGACCGTCCTGCGTGACGCGATGGCGGACGGTGACGAAACACAGCGGCCCGCTGCGGCCGCGCTTAAAGGCGACATCCTCGATCGCGCTCGTCCGCTCCGCCGGACGCCCGAGCACCAGCGGCGCGGCGAACCGGAGATCGCTGGCCGCCCACATGCGGCGCGGATAGCGCACCGGCGGCAGGAACAGGCCAAGCCGCTCATGGCCGTCCGGGCCGAGATCCGACTGCCGCACCGGTTCGCTGAAATAAAGCCAATGCCACAAGGGAGGCAGCGCGTCGCCCTCTTTCAGGGACGGCGCCCGGTCGAGCGTGAGCTCCATCAGCCGTGCCCGCTCGGCAGCGAGGCGGTCGCGCAGCGTGCGCGTGCGGCTGATACAGTCGCGGCAGCGGCGCTGCCAGTCTTCGAGCGGCGTGTCTATGGCGCGTCTCCCAGGAACTCGCGGGTGACCGCCTCGGTGTCGGCGCCGCGCGCCGGCGTGGCGGTTTCGGTCGTACCGTCGTCGCCCGACCAGCGCACCGGATGGGCCGGCAGGTCGAGACGATTGCCCTCGGCGGTGGCGGCGCCGGTTGTTCGGAAAGCCGGGTGATGCACCAGGTCGTCGGGGCCGTTCAGCATGCCATAGGCGATTCCCGCCGCCGTCAGGCGGTCGGTGAGTGCATTGGACGTCAGCGCCCCGGTGTGGCGGGCAATCGCGGCGTCCAGCGCGTCGCGATGGGCAACACGCTCGACATTCGAGGTGAAATCCGGCCGTTCGGCGAGCTCAGGATCGGCGAAGGCATCGCGGCACAATCGCTGCCATTCGCGCTCGTTCTGGACGGCGATTAACACCAGCCTGCCGTCGGCGCAGGGAAACGCGCCATAGGGCGCGATCGAGGGATGTTTGAGCCCGACGGGCCGTGGCGCGCCGGCGCCATAACGGGCATGTAGATAGGGCACGGCCATGAAGTCGGCGGCGACATCGAACAACGACACACCGATATGGGCGCCGTGGCCGGTATGGCCACGTGCGATCAACGCCTCCAAGACGCCGCTATAGGCGGTCAGCCCGGCACTGATGTCGCAGATCGAAACACCGATGCGGCCGGGGGCGTCCGGGCTGCCGGACACGGCGATCAGCCCGGCCTCGGCCTGCACCAGCAGATCGTAGGCCGGACGCCGGGCTTGCGGCCCGTCGCTGCCGAAGCCGGATATGGCGCAGGTGATCAGCCCCGGGTTCCGCGCCATCAGCGCGTCGCGGCCGAAACCGGCGCGCTCCAGTGCCCCGGGGCTCAGATTCTCGACCAGAACATCGGCCTTGGCCAGCAGCGCGCGCAACAGCCGGGCGCCATGCGCGGTCTTGAAATCGAGCGTCACCGATTCCTTGCCCTGATTGAGCCAGGTGAAATAGGCGCTCTCGCCGCGCGCGGCGGTGTCGTAAAGCCGGGCGAAATCGCCCTCCGGCCGCTCGATCTTAATGACCCGCGCGCCGGCCTGCGCCAGCCGCTCGGTGCAAAGCGGCGCCGCCACGGCCTGTTCGACGGCAATCACCAGACATCCTTCAAGCGGTCGCATCGGTCGATCGCCCTTAGAAGCTGCGCGGCATGTCCAGGACATGCTCGCTCAGATAGGACAGGATCAGATTGGTCGAGATCGGCGCGATCTGATAGAGCCGCGTTTCGCGCAGCTTGCGCTCGATATGGTAGGCGCGGCTGAAGCCGAAGCCGCCATGGGTCTGCAGGCAGGTGTCGCCGGCCTTCCAGGAGGTGTCCGCGGCGAGCAGCTTGGCCATATTGGCTTCCGCGCCGCAGGGCGCGCCGGCATCGAACAGCCGCGCCGCCTTGTCGACCATCAGCGCCGCGGCTTCCGTGCGCGCATAGGTCTCGGCGATCGGGAAGGACACGCCCTGGTTCTTGCCGATCGGCCGGTCGAACACGACACGGTCCTTGGCATAGGCCACCGCCTTGTCGATGAAATAGCGCGCATCGCCGACGCATTCGGCGGCGATCAGGATGCGTTCGGCATTCATGCTGTCGAGGATCACCCGGAAACCACCATGTTCGGGGCCCAGCAGGTTCTCGGCCGGCACTTCGAAATCGTCGAAAAACAACTCGCAGGAATGGTGGTTGATCATCGCATCGATCGGCCGGATGGTCAGGCCACGCATCTCGGCGCCGCGCAGATCGACGATGAAACAGGACAGGCCGTCCGTTTTGGAGAGGCGTTCCTCCACCGACCGGGTGCGGGCCAGAAGCAGCATCAGGTCGGACTGTTGCACCCGGCTGATCCATACTTTCTGGCCGTTGACGATGTAGCGGTCGCCATCACGCCGTGCCGTCGTCTTCAGCGCGGTGGTGTCGGTGCCGGTGGTCGGCTCGGTGATGCCAAAGGACTGCAGCCGAAGCGCGCCGGACGTGATCTGCGGCAGATAGGCCTGTTTCTGTGAGTCGGTGCCGTGCCGGAGCAACGAACCCATCACATACATTTGGGCGTGGGCGGTGCCTGGATGGCCGCCGGAGCGGGAGATCTCCTCGAGTATGGCGCAGGCCTCGAAGAGTCCCAGCCCGGCGCCGCCATAGGCTTCGGGAATGAGGCAGCCCAGAAAACCGGCCTCCGTCAGCTCGGCGACGAAGGCGGTGGGATAGCCGCGCTTGTCTTCGAGGTCGCGCCAATAATCCTCGCCATAACGGGCGCAGATGGCGCGTACGGACTGGCGGATATCGTCTGTGGCAGGATCGCTGGGCATGCGCCCTTCTATAGCGAGATCGGAAAAGTGGGAACCGGTTTTCCGATGGAAACGCGCTCCCGCATGGCTCCGCCGTGCCGCTCGACAGCGCCGCAGTGCCCAATTATGGATGCTTCATGGCACGGGAAAACAAAGAGACCATCGCAAACCGCATCAGCCGGACGCTCGCCGACCGCATCATTTCGGGCGCCATTGCGCCCGGCACCCCGCTGAGGCAGGACCATGTCGCCGAGGAGTTCGGCACCAGCCATGTGCCGGTGCGCGAGGCCTTTCGGCTGCTGGAAGCCCAGGGCCTGGCGATCAGCGCACCGCGCCGCGGCTTTCGTGTCGCCGCCTTCGATCTGGCGCAAGTGCGCGAGGTGGCGGAGATGCGCGCCGCGCTGGAGGCGCTGGCGCTGCGCCATGCCGCGCCGCATCTGACCAGCGCCATTCTCGACCAGGCGGAAGCGGCGATCGAGGCCGGCGACCGGGCCGCCGACGTGCGCGCCTGGGAGGAGGCGAACCGGCGCTTCCACCGGCTGATCCTGGAACCTTGCGCCATGCCGCGGTTGCTTGCCGCGATCGACGATCTGCACGCCGTCAGCGCCCGGTTCCTGTTCGCCGGCTGGCGGGCGCAATGGGAGGCGCCGACCGACAAGGACCACCGCACGATCCTGGCGGCGCTGCGCCGCGGCGATGTCGACGAAGCGGCCTCGACGCTGGCGCGCCATGTCCGCCGTATCGGCAGGACGCCGCGGGGCGTTGCGACGGAAAACGGGCAGGACGCTTTCATGATCGTCGGTTAGCGACCCGTTCGGCGTCGTGAAGGGCCAGTGCTTTGGGGCTGGACTCGATAATAGATCGATTCTATGAATTATCTATAATTTGAATCTCAGATCAGGAGCGCCTTATGAATCAGCCCGCCACCCTCAAACCCGCCTTCAGCCCGCTGCGCCTGCGGGACCGGTCGCTCGGCTGGCAGATCGGCGCCGTGCTTCTCGGCACGGTGCTGCTCGCCGTGTCCTCCTATATCGAGGTGCCGATGAAGCCGGTGCCGATCACCATGCAGACCTTTGCCGTCACGCTGATCGGCGCGCTCTATGGCTGGCGATTGGGCGCCATCACCATCATCGCCTGGCTGGCACAGGGTGCCGCCGGCATGCCGGTGCTCGCGGGCGGCGCGTCGGGTGCCCTGCATTTCCTCGGCCCGACCGGTGGTTATCTGTTCGCTTTTCCGGTCTGCGGCGCGCTGGTCGGCTGGCTTGCTGAACGCGGCTGGAACGGCAACAATGTCCTGCTCGCCTTCCTTGCCATGCTGCTCGGCAACGCGGCGTGCCTGGTGCTGGGCGCGATCTGGCTCGGTTTCATGATCGGCGCGGAGCCGGCCATCGTGCATGGCGTGCTGCCCTTCATTCTCGGCGGCGTGTTGAAGTCGGCTTTGGGCGCGGCGACACTGGCCGTGATCGCCCGCGGCGGCGGCAAATGGCACCGCTCATAGGCGCGAATGCGGGCGCGGTTTTGCTGTGACGGTTCGGCTCCGCGCCCATCATCTGCTGTGCCTGCTGGCCTATGCGGGCAAGGGTTACAGCCCGGCCTTCACGGCCAATTACGATCGCCTCGCCGCGCGCATCGCCGCCGGCGAGGCGGTCGAGATCGTTTCCGGCCCGGACGATATCTGCGCGCCGCTGTTGGACGGCGACGCACCGCACTGCCGGCTTGACCGGGTCATGCGGCGCGACCGGCTTGCCGCGGAAGCGGTTGCCGGGCTCCTGTCCCGGTCGATCGCCCCGGGCACCGTATTGGATTTTGATGCCCACACCATTGCAAGTCTACGGGTCGCTTTCGCGAACGGGACGGCGCGTGCCGCATGCGCGGGCTGCGAATGGTTCGATCTGTGTACCGTGATCGCGTCGAACGGTTATCGCGACACCCGAATCGGCAGCAAAACAGCATCTACAACAGCGCCGTCCCCACGCTCGCGCCACCGCAGACATAAGGCGTCTGGCCGGTGACGAAGCCGCTGTTCGGATCGGCGAAGAACATGAACGCATGGGCGACGTCGTCGACCGTGCCGAGACGCCCGACCGGGATGCGCCCGGCCAAATCCGCCTCCTGTTCGCTGTCCTTCGGCACGATGCCCCAGAAATTGTCGGTGAGGATCGGGCCGGGCGCCACCACATTGACGGTGATGCCGTGCTGCGCCAGTTCCAGCGCCCAGGTGCGCGCCATGCCGATCATGCCGGCTTTGGAGGCGCTATAGGCGGTGCGGGTCGGCACGCCGAGCGCGGCGCGCGATCCATTGAAGATGACCCGCCCGAAGCGGCGCTGCTTCATCGCCGGCAGGAAGGCCTGCAGCAGTGTCAGCGCCGCGCCGAGATGCAGTTGGGCGAGCCCCGCGATGTCCGACGGCGCGGCCTCCTCCACCGGATTGGGCCAGATCAGACCGGCATTCTGGATGAGATGGGTGACGTCGTGCGCGGCGGCGATGTGCGCCGCCGCTTCCGAGACCGCGTCAGCATCGAGCAGATCGGCCTCGACCGAATGCAGCCGCGCATGCCGCGCTTCCGGAGCGTTTCGGGCGACCGAGATCACGGTGTAATCCGCATCGAGCATGCGTCGAGCGATCTGCGCGCCGATGCCCTTGTTGCCGCCGGTAATGACGGCCGTCAGCGCCGCGCTCATGATCCCAGGTCCTTGTCGGCGACCAGCGCCATCACCCGAAGCGGGCTGCCCGTGCCCTGCTTGATCTTCAGCGGCGCGGCGATCAGCAGCGCGCCCGTTGGTGGCAACCGGTCCAGATTGGCAAGGCACTGAAGGCCGTAGCGTCCGGCGCCGTGCAGATAGTAATGGGCCGGATAGGGTGGCGTATAATGCATGCCCTGGCCGGCATCAGTGCCGATCGTCTCCGTGCCGAAGCCGCGGATCCCGCGCTCCTCGACCAGCAGCCGCACCGCCTCGACATTGGGCCCCGGCGCGTGCGGGCCGTCCGCGCGCATGTTGAGATAGGCCTCGCCCCGCCGCTTCGACCAGTCGGTGCGCATCAGCACCCAGCACTCCGGCGGGATGCGCCCGTGTTCGGCCTCCCAGGACGTGATGATGTCGGGCGTCAGTTCGAAATCGTCGTCTTGCGCCGCGCCGGCGCTGCAATCGATGACGCAGGCGGGCCCGATGAACTGGTCGGTCGGGATTGTGTCGACGCTGTTGTCCGGCAGATCGCGGCCGGAGATCCAATGGATCGGTGCATCGAAATGGGTGCCGGTGTGCTCGCCGCAGCTGAAAGTGTGCCATTTCCAGGCCGGTCCGCGATGGTCATAGGCCGAAACCTCCTCCATGCGGAACCGGGCGCACTGACCGAATTCCGGCGGCAGCACGATCACCGGAAAATCGGGGTCGAGCGTATGCGTGAGATCGACGACGCGCACGCCGCCGGCGGTGAGCGCCGCGGCGAGGCCCGCCAGAAGGGCGGCGGAATCGCCGGTCTTGCGCGTGACGGCGCTCATGGCGCGCCTCCGGCGTCGATCATCTCGCGCTCGAGCACCTTCGGGCCGGCGCGCCAGCGCTCGATCAGATCCTTGGCGACATCGCCGACGAACACGTCCTCGAGCCCGTCTTTCAGCCCCGACACCACGGCGCGGGCGAGCGCGGCGGGTTGCACTTTGGGCGGCGGCAGCGGCTGGTGCCATGCGTCATCCGTCGGCCCCGTGAAGACATTCATGACCCGCACGCCGCCCGGCCACAGCGCCGCGCGCAGATTCTGCGCCAGCGACAGGGCCGCCGCGCTGGAGGCGGAAAAAGCGCCGAAGGCCGGCAGGTTGGACCAGGCATGGACCGACAGGATGTTCACCCATGCGGCCGCACTGTTGTCGCCATCGGCGCCGCGGTCGCGCATCGCCGGCCCGAAGGCCTGGGCCAGCCGCATCAGGCCGAAATAATTCACCTCCATCTCGTCGCGGGCGAACACCACGTCGCCGCGGTCGAACACCCCGCCGGGGCGCACGAAACGGGCGTTGTTGATGAGGATATCGGTCTTGCCGCCGATCTCGCCGGCCAGTTCGGTCACCGAAACGGTATCGGTCACGTCGAGCGGCAGGATCTCGACCCCGTCCATCGCCTGTAGCGCGGCACGACCCGGATAGGGTCGCCAGCCCTCGGCCTCGCCGACGAAGATCGCCGCCGCGCCGGCGTCGGCGAGCGCCCGGGCGAGCGCTGGCGTGGTGTCGCTGCGGGCGTTGGTGATCAGCACCCGGCGGAATTTCGGATCGCATGTCATTTCGCGCATGTGAGGATCGTCCTCCATATTCGGCGTGGTGTCCGTCGGCAGAGCGAACAGCACCCCCTGGCCGGCCTTGTCCAGCCGGTTGATCAGCCGCACCCGGCCCTGCGCCGCGACGTCGCCATGCACATGGCAGATCACCGACGGGCCGATATCAAGCAGCACCGTGCCGACCCGCCACGGCGCACGTTCCCGGAAGTAGATATTGGTGCTGGTCCGCACGGTGGTCTCGGCGATCAGCTGTCCCAGCGGCGAGACATCCTCCCAGGCAAGGTCGGTGCTCAGGCAGGCGCGGCAGGCATCGCGCGGCGGATATTGCACGGCGCCGCAATCGCCGCACCGCTGCAGCATGAAACGACCCTCGGCGGCGGCCGCCGCAAGGCCCAGCGCCGCGCGGCTGCGGGCGGGCGGCGGCATGGTCGGCACGCGGGTGCGTTTCTGCGGGTCCTTCTTCGGCGGCGGTCCGAGCGGCCGGGTCATGATCCGCCTCCGCCGATAATGGCCGCGCCGGAACACAGGCCCCGGTCGTAATTGATCATGCCGAAACCGGACACCAGGGTCGCGCGCGCGCCGGCCACCTGCGTCGGCCCGGCCGCGCCCGTGACCTGGCGCAGCGCTTCCGTCATGCCGAGATAGCCTCCGGCGGCGCCGGCCTGGCCGGCGGAGAGCTGTCCGCCGGAGGTGTTGTGCGGAAAGTCGCCGCCGATGGTCAGGTCATGGGCGCGCACGAATTGCGGCGCCTCGCCCTTGGCGCAAAAGCCGAGATCCTCAAGCTGCATCATCACGATGACCGGATAATCGTCATAGGTCTGCAGCACGTCAATCGCGTCCGGGCCGAGGCCGGCCATGGCGTAGAGCTCGTCGATATCGAGCGCCCAGCCGCCGCGCATCTGGATCGCGTCGTCGGGAAAGGCGTTGTGGCGTTCGATGGTCGCCAGAATGTGGGCATGCGGCAGGCCGGCGGCGCGGGCGTCCTCCTCGCGCATCACCAGAAAGGCCTCGGCGCCGGCGACCGGCATGACGCAATCATAGAGCGCGATCGGATCGGAAACCGGCCGCGCCTCGAGATAGTCGGTCAGCGTCAGCGGCTTTTTCATGATCGCCTGCGCGCGTCTCCGCCGCGTTGTCGCGCTGGGCGACGCAGATCGCGCCGAAATCGGCGCGGGTGGCGCCGTGGTGCCGCATATAGTGGTCGGTGAGCAGCGCGAAACAGGCATTCGGGCCGCCGGCACCATAGGGGTAGGAGGCGTCCTGGGCGAAGCGGCTGAAACTCGACAGCATGCGCCGGAAACTATCGACATGGTTGGTGTCGCCGGCCACGCAGGCGACGACATCGGCGTCGCCGGCCTGCACGGCGCGGGCGGCGCGGCGCAGCGCGGCGACGCCGCTGGCACCGCCGAAGGGGATATGGTCGAGCCAGCGCGGGCTCAGGCCGAGATGCTGGGTCAGGCCCACCGCGCTGTCCGGAAACAGGGTGAAGCTCGATATCGACAGGCCGTCCAGATCGTCCTTGACGATGCCGACCGAGGTCACCAGCGCGCGCAGCGCGCGGGCGATCCACCAATGCGCCGTTTCCTTGGAAAAGCGATGGTAGGGAACCGTGACCGGTGCAGTGAGCACGACGCCGTCATAGCCCTGCCGGCGCGTGTTCATGACGGCACCAGGCGATTTTTCATCGCGCGCGTATCATAAGCCGTCTGGTTATCGAGCAGCCGTCGGATTTCGGCCTTCAGCGCGCCGCGCTGGATCTTCTGGGTGGCGGTCAGCGGCAGGGCGTCGACAAAGGCGACGTAGCCCGGCGCCTTGTAATAGGCCATGCGCTCGAGACACCAGGCGACGATGGCGCGCGCCCGATCGGGGCCGCCGTCGCCGTCGACGACGAGACAGGCGAACACCTCGTCGCCGCGCACCGGGTCGGGGGCGGCCGCCACCGCCGCCGCGCGGATCTCCGGATGCTGCATCAGCACCGTCTCGACCTCGACGGCGGCAATGTTCTCGCCGCTGCGGCGGATGACGTTTTTCTTGCGGTCGACGAAGAAAAAATCGCCGGAGGCGTCGCGCATGACGATGTCGCCGGTGTGGAACCAGCCGCCTTCCCATGCCGCCGCGGTCGCTTCAGGATCCTTGTAATAGGCCGTGAAGAACCCATGGCGCGGATTGGAACCGGCGTGACGGACCAGCAATTCGCCCGGTTCGCCGGCGCCGGCCGGATGCCCGTCATCGGTCACGATGCGGGCTTCGACGGCGCCTTCGGGGCGGCCAAGGCAACTGACGCCGCGGCGGCGCGGCTCACGATTGGCGGCGATCACAGCACCGGCGCCGGTCTCCGTCATCGCTCAGGCTTCGACCAGCGGGATTCCGAAGCGTTCTTCGAACGGCACCTGCAGCTTCGGGTCGATGCCGGCCCCGAAGCCGAAGCGCACGGCGTGGTCGCGGTCGCGTGGCGACGGTGGCGCCTTCATCAGGATCGACGGCATGACGCCGAGATAGTGCAGGCAGGTGGCGCGGCTTGCCCGCACGCTGTCCCACCAACTGCGTGGATGGAACCGGTCGAGCACAATCAGGCAACCGCCGACCGTGATCATGGCCATCAGCGAATAGGCCATGGCGTTCATATGGAACATCGGTAGCGACGTGATCATCCGCTCGCCCTCCTGCGACAGGGCGCAGACGCCGCCGGCGCCGGCATACCAGTCGCCGGCATGCAGGAAATAGCTGTTGGAGAGGATGCAGCCCTTGGGGTGTCCGGTGGTGCCGGACGTATAGAGCATCGCCGCCTCGCGCGCCGGCGGGGATGTGTCCATCCCCGGTGCCGGCGCCTTGCCGGCGAAGCGGGGCAGGGTGTCTTCCGGTGCGATCACCGGAAAACCGATGCCTGAGCGGCGGCTCGCCCCCTCGAGATCGGCGATGTGGTTGGCGACTGCGACCGCCAGCACGGGCTCGGCATGGGCCGCCATATAGTCGAGTTCCGACTCCCGCAAATCCGGGTTGACCGGCACCACGGAGATGCCGAGCGCGTTGAGCGCCAGCCAGTGCAACACGAAGGACGGACGGTTTTCGACAAGCAGCATCACCCGCGCGCCGGCCGGATAGCCGGCGCTGCGATAGGCAGCCGTCAACGCCGCCACCGAGGTCCGGGCAGCGTCGTAGGTGAGCGCGCCCGCCGCAATGCCGTAGGCGGCGGCGGTTTCCGGCAGCACGTCCAGGAAAGGGCGTTGCGGCCAGCGCCGCGCCGCGGCGTCGAACAGCGAAAAGACGCTGCGGGCCTGTGACGTCTTGCCGGCCATCCGCTTAAAGGAAGAGCTGAATATTGCCGAAGGCCGCGTCGCTGTTCAGCAGGTCGACGCGTTTCAGCCGGATTTTCAGGGCGCCGTCCTGCAGGATGAGTTCGTGGCGCGCATTGGCGGCGAGCAGAAACTGCTCGTCCAGCCGGGTTTCGACATAGTGGAACGGCGTGTGGGTGACGAACAGCCCGTTGTCGCGATCCACCACATCGATGAAGGGCCGCTGCAGCACATGGTGGCAGCGGCTTTTCGGTTTCTGCGAGAAGGTGCGTTCGCCCTTCAGCCGTTCCACCCGGAGCTTGCGCAGGAATTCGTCCTCATACATTAGCGAGGTGACCAGCTTCGGATCCTCCTGCTGATAATCGAGCGGCATCCAGTAATAGCCGTCTTCGGTCCATAGCGACAGCCATTCGTCGAAACGCCCGTCATCGATCATCCGGGCTTCCTCATAGACATAGTCGATCAGGTCGTCACGGGTCGGAAAGCTCATGGATCCGCCCTTTCTTCCGGCGCGTGCATCGACAGCGTCATATATTTCTTCCAGGCCTGGAACTGGTTGCGCATCTGCCGCTCCGTCGTGCCGTTCTCGACCGCTGTTTCGTCGAAATCCTCACCGTCGGCAAAGAGCCGCTGGACATTGACCCATTCCAGCCCGTCGGAGTGCAGGCCTTCCTGCGCCCGCTCATACATTTCCAGATCGTCATGGCCGACGACGGAGGTCGGCGCGTTGATCAGCCGATTGTACATCGCCGTGCGTTCGAGCAGCATGTCGGGGGCACCGACGAGCCGGTAGATATAGCTCTCGACCAGCGTCTTGTTTGCGGCCAGCGGAATGAAGATGCGCAGTTGCTGGATCGGCCCCTTGATCATGATGTTGGGAAAATAGACCGTGTTGTGCCGGTTTTCGCCGAGGATCGCCCGTGCCCGCTCCTCGCCATAGGCCTCGACCATGCTGTCGAAATAGCCGGGCACGGCCGAGTAGTCGGAATGGATCGAGTGGTGCACGCCGGTGTGGCCGTGGCCGTTCGGCCAGGTGCGGATGCCCATCTTTTCGAAGAACTCGTAGGGCGACATGAAGGGAGCGATCACCTCCATCGCCATCGGCTTCTCGGCGTCGGCGGGCTTGTCCAGCGACTCCCACAATTTGACGGCCGTGCCGGCCGAGCTTTCATGCGCCACCATGGGATGGCAGGTATCGGTCTGGTTCTCGACCAGCATTTTCCAGTTGCATTGATGCATATAGCGCAGCGGTGGCCCGGCGACCTCGAGCCGGCCGACGGGCGAGCGGTCGACCATATTATCGATGGAACTGAGCGACTCGCCGAAATAATCCTCGAAGGACGGGCCGTCCGCGTTAAGCCGGGCAAAGACGAAGCCGCGATAGTTCTTCACCGCGCCCACCTGCGCCAAGCCCTTGGCCGCCTCGGTTTGCTCCAGGCCGGTGTCCTTGTAGCCTTTCTTCAGGGGGATCGCCAGCAGGCAGCCATCGGTCTTGAAGGACCAGGCATGATAGGGGCAGCGGAAGAATTTGCCGGTATTGCCGGTGCGGTCGATGACGATCTTTGTGCCCTTGTGCGGGCAGCGATTGTGCATGACATAGACCTCGCCATCGGAATGGCGCGCCATCAACACCGGCTGCCGACCGATTTCGGTGGCGAAATAGTCGCCCGGATTGGGCACCTGGCTGTCATGGCCGACGAACACCCAGGTATTGGCGAAGAGATGCTTCATCTCCAATTCAAAGATCTCGTCTTCGATATAGACGTCGCGATGCACCTGGGTCGGCTGTATCAGTGCCGCGACCGCGGCCGGATTACCGCTATATCTGCCCATGGCTTTTCCTCCCGCATGGCTCGGATTCGCGTTTAAAGATCGAGGACAAGTTTGTCCGATTTGGCCCGCGATACGCAAATCTGCATGACATCGTTGGCGGCGCGCTCCTCGTCGGTCAGGATGACGTCGCGGTGATCGGGCACGCCCTCCAGCACCGCCGTCTGGCAAATGCCGCAATCGCCGCGCTGGCAGTCATAGATCAGATCGATCCCGGCGTCTTCCAGCACCTCGATGATCGACCGGTCCGGCGGCACTGTAAAGACCTGACCGGTCGACGCGATCTCGACCTCGAACGCGCCACCCTCCACCTGCTCGTCATGTTTGCTGAACAGTTCGAAATGCACATGCGCCTTGTCGAAGCCCCGTGCATGGGCGCGCTCGCGCACCGCTTCGATCATCCCGCGCGGGCCGCAGACATAGAGATGGATGCCGGGATCGAGTGCGGCGACCAGGCTGTCGATATCGAGCGCGGTGTCGGCCTCGTCGTCGCAATGGACGGTCAGCGCGTCGCCGCACAAATCGGCGAGCGGTTCGAGAAAGGCCAGCGCGGAACGGCTGCGGCCGCTGTAGTGAAAGGCGAAGGGCCGGCCAGCGGCTTTCAATTCGCTGGCCATGGACAGGATCGGCGTGATGCCGATGCCGCCGGCCACGAGCACGATCGGCGTCGCCTCGTCGGTCAGGGCGAACTGGTTCTCCGGTTCCGAGGCGGTGACGATGTCGCCGGCGCGCAGGCCGTGCATGAACCGCGAACCGCCGGCGCTATCCTCCTCCAGGCGCACGCCCAGCCGATAGAAGGACGGATTGGCCGTGGCCTGCGGCGACGGATCGTCATTGACGAGCGAATAGGGTCGGTCGCCGCCCTCCGGCAGCCGCACACGGATATGGGCGCCGGCCCGGTAGCCCGGCAGCGCGCCGCCCTCCGCCGGTGCCAGCGTGATGGTTCTGATCTGCGGCGTGGCTGCGGCCGACCGGGTGACGGTGAGCCTGAGTTCCGGCATCTGACTGTCTGCGCCTTTCCGCGAAAAACCGTTGCGAAACTATGATCGATCGGATTTTCCGCTGTCAAGTTTTAAATATAAAATATTTTGTTTGCATATATCTTGGTAAGCCGGGGGCTGGGATTTTTTTCTTGAAATATCGGCTCAAACATGAATGATGATGGGAGTTTCTGTGTCATCACGGGAGGAAATCGGATGACGTATCGCTTCAAGATAATTGCAAATGCATTTATTGTGTCGGCCGCGATGACGGTCGGCGCACAGGCCGAGGACGTGCTCCTGCGCATGTCGAGCTGGCTGCCGCCGTCGCACCCGATCGTCAAGGACATGATGGTGCCCTGGTCGGAACAGGTAAAGGAAGCCACCGATGGCCGCGTGACGGTGCAGATCCTCGATGCACCGGTCGGGCCGCCGCCGGCGCATTTCGATCTCGCCGCCAATGGCGTGGTGGACCTGACCTTCGGCGTGCATGGCTACACGCCGGGGCGCTTCAAGCTGACCGAGATCGCCGAACTGCCGTTCCTGTCGGACAGCGCCGAGGATCTGTCGCTCGCCTATTGGGATGTTTATTCGAATGATCTGGCCGCTGCCGATGAACACCGCGGCACCAAACTGCTCGGCGTGTTTACCCACGGGCCAGGCATTCTCTATACCAAGGACCGCGATGTCACGCCGATGGAGGCGCTGTCCGGCGCCAAGGTCCGTGTCGCCAGCAGCGTGACCAACCAGCTCGCCGGCGTGATGGACATGGTTGCCATCCAGGCGCCGGCGCCGCAATCCTATGAGATGCTGTCGGGCGGCGTCGCCGACGGGATCTTTTTCCCGGCCGAATCGATCCCGTTCTTCAAGCTCGACGGGCTCCTGACTCAGGGCTTTCGCGCGCCGGGCGGCCTTTACAACGTCTCCTTCTTCTTCGTCATGAACGAGAACAAGTTCAACAGCCTGTCCGACGCGGACAAGGCGGCGATCGAGAGCGTTTCCGGTGAGGCGTTCGTGCGCATGGCCGGCCAGGCCTGGGATGCCGCCGATGTGGCCGGCCTCGAGGCGATCGCCGGCAAGGTGACCTTCCATGACGCGACGCCGGAGGAACTGGCGGCGCTGGAAACGGCCGTGCAGCCGATCGTTGACGGCGTGCGCGCGAGCTACGAAAGCCAGGGCGTGGATTTCGATGCCGCGCTTGAGAAGCTGAAGAGCGGCGTCGCAGCGCAGCAATGACGCCGCAGGCCGACACGCCCGTCGCCTGGTTGCGGCGATGGTTCCGGTTGGTCACGGCCGTGCTCAGCAGCGTGCTGCTGCTGGCCCTGACCTTCGTCACCATCATCGACGTGATCGGGCGCTACGTCCTGTCGAGCCCGCTGCCGGGCGCCGGTGAGTATACCGAGATCCTGCTGATGGCGATCATCTTCATCGGTCTGCCGGCCGTGTGCCTGGATGACAGCCACATCACGGTCGACCTGTTCACCGCGCAATTGCGGGGGTTTCTCGCCCGGCTGCAGCTCAACCTGGCGCGCCTGTTCGTGTCGGTGGCGCTCGCGGTCATCGCCTGGCAGTTGTGGAAACACGCGACCCTGCTGGCCAGCTACAACGAGGTGACGGTCTATCTCCGGGCGCCACTGGCGCCGATCTGCAAAGGGGCTGCGATCATCACCGGCGCCAGCGCGGTGATGACGTTCCTGATGGCGGTGTTCCGCGTGCCGCGGGGGCAGGAAGGCGGGGGCGTGTGATGGAGTGGCCGATCGGAGTCGCGGCGCTCCTGCTGCTGATTTTCGCCGGCGTTCCGATCGCCTTCGCGATGGCGGCGATCGGCTTCGTCGGCGTGGTTTCCATCATCGGCTTCAACCCGGCACTGTCGCTGGTCGGCCAGGTGTTCTTCGACAGCGGCCGCAACTACACGCTGTCGGTGGTGCCGCTGTTCCTGCTGATGGGCAATCTGGTGGTGCAATCGGGCGTGGCCGGCGATCTCTACGCGGCCGCCAATGCCTGGCTGCGCCACCGCAAGGGCGGGCTCGCCATGGCGACGATCGTCGCCTGCGGCGGGTTTTCCTCGGTGTGCGGCTCGTCGCTGGCGACCACCGCCACCATGGCGCGGATCTCGCTGCCGGCGATGCGCAGATACCGCTATTCCGACCGGCTCGCCGCCTCGTCGATCGCCGCCGGCGGGACGCTCGGCATCCTTATCCCGCCCTCCGTCATCCTGGTGATCTACGGCATCCTGACGCAGCAGAATATCGGCGCGCTGTTCCTGGCCGGCGTGCTGCCGGGTCTGGTCGGCGTGATCGGCTACATCATTGCGGTGCGGCTGTCGCTGGTGATCCATCGCGAGCATCTGGAGACCCAGACCAAATTGCCGCTGCTGGAACGCCTGCGGGCTCTGAAGGGCGTCGGCTGGGCATTGTTTCTCTTCGTCTTCGCGCTCGGCGGCATCTATATCGGCGTCTTTACCGCCACGGAAGCGGCGGGCATGGGCGCAGGCGGCGCTTTGCTCCTGACCTTCGTGCGCGGCCGGCTCACCTTCCATGAAACGCTGAACACGCTGTTTCACACCGCCAAGACCACGGCGGTGATGTTCTTCATCCTGTTCGGCGCGCTCTATTTCCTCAATTACGTCAATTTCTCCGGTCTGACGACCGATCTGCGGAGCTGGATCACAGCGCTCGGCGTCGGCCCCTATGCGGTGATCTTCATGATCATCGTCATCTATCTGATCCTCGGCTGCCTGCTGGAAAGCCTGTCGATGGTGACGCTGACGGTGCCGGTGCTGTTTCCGATCGTCACCGCGCTCGGTTTCGACCCGATCTGGTTCGGCATTTTCGTCATCATCGCCACCGAGCTCAGCTTCATCACACCGCCGATCGGCATGAACGTCTTCGTCATGCGCTCCGTCGCGCCCGAAATTCCGATCGAGCGTATCTATGCCGGGGTACTGCCGTTCGTCGCCATGGATGTGGTGCGGCTGGCGCTTCTGATCGCCGTGCCGTCGCTGGCGCTGATCATCCCGAATTCGATGTAGGGGGCGCCCATGGCCGACAGCACCGTGCCGGCCGACGACACGGTGCAGAACGGGGCGCCGCCTCAAACGCTGGGCGAAATCGGCCTGGGACACTTCGCGCCCTATCTGATGAACAGCATCATGGGGCGCTACAACCAGCGCCTGCAGGACAGGCTCGGCGCCGAGGGGCAGTCGATCGCCAAGATGCGCACGCTGGCGGTGCTGTCGGTGGTCGACGGGCTGATGACCAATGAGCTGGCGGTCTATGCGGTGATCGAGCAGTCGACGCTGAGCCGCACGCTGGATGTGATGGAGGCCGAGGCCCTGATCCGCCGCCGGCCCGGCGCGCGCGACAGCCGCGTGCGCTATATCCATATCACCGAGAAGGGGCGTCAGCTTTTCAGGCAGGTCTGGCCGGGCGTCGCCGAAACCTATCGGGATCTCTTTGCCGGCATCCCAGCGGACGAACATCTCCGGTTTGTCGGCACGCTGCGGAAAATCCTGCGCAATATCCGCAAACATGATTTTTGAGCGGCACTGCTTCGGAAGAACGCCGCGGCGGTCAGGGTGCGGGCAATCTCAGTTCGGCCGTGCCGCCTTGAGAGCTGCGATCACCTCATCAGTCAGCTGTCCATCGACCAAGAGGGGATGTATGCGCTGAAAGGCCCAGAGCGCGGTCATCGTATTGGGCCCGAGCTTTCCTTCGCGATCGGCGACTTCGTAACCAAGCTTTGCCAGAATACCCTGGGCCAGGATGACCGGATACTCGGCCAAGCGCTTCTCAGGCTCGTAGAAGCCTCTAACGGGTGCGGACCGGTGGGCCAGATTGAGCTCCTGACGTGCCGCATCGATATCACCAAGCTGCCATAGCACGAAGGCTCGGCCATCACGGGTGTGCGCTTCAGGGCGGATATCAGCCGCCTGATCGCAGTAGGGGCCAGCAAGCCGGGCCCGACCAATCTTGCCGATTTCCCAACACATCGCCTGCAACCTGTCCGGCCTCTGCTCCGGTGGGGAAAAGCTGACGGCATCGTCCAGGTCGGCCCTGGCGGCGTCGATGCGACCTAACCAAGCCAATATGCGCCCGCGATTGTAACGGGCCAAGGCATCACTCGGGTGGAGATGGATGGCTTGGTCGTAATCTTCGATGGCGCGGCCATAAAGACCCAAGTCGGCATAGGCTTTGCCGCGATTGTCGAAGATTACGGCATCGGTTGGGTCGAGGTGGATGGCCTGGTCGTAGTCTCTGATAGCGCGGTCATAAAGCCCCTTGTCGGCATAGGCGTTGCCGCGATTGTCGTAGACAACGGCATCGGTTGGGTCGAGGCGGATAGCTTGGTCGTAGTCTCTGATAGCGCGGTCATAAAGATCCAAGTCGGCATAGGCGTTGCCGCGATTGTTATATGCCGAGGCATCGGTTGGGTCGAGACGGATAGCTTGGCCGTAGTTTTCGACGGCATGTTCATAAAGACCCAAGTCGGCATAGGCGTTGCCGCGATTGTAGTAAACTGCGGCATCGGTCGGGTCGAGACGGATAGCTTGGCCGTAGTTTTCGACGGCATGTTCATAAAGACCCCTGTAGACATAGGCGTTGCCGCGATTGTAGTAAACTGCGGCATCGGTCGGGTCGAGGCGGATAGCTTGGTCGTAGTCGTCGATGGCGCGTTGATGCAGGCCCTTGCCGGCATAGGCATTGCCACGATTGTTGTAGATCATGGCATCGGTCGGGTCGAGGCGGATAGCTTGGTCGTAGTCTCCGATAGCGCGCCCATAAAGGCCCTTCTTGGCATAAGCTTTGCCGCGATTGTCGTAGATTACGGCGACGGTCGGATCGAGTTGGATGGCCTGGTCGTAGTCCTCGATGGCCTGGTCATACAGGCCCTTGTCGGCGTAGGCGTTGCCGCGATCGTTGTAGGCTGCGGCGAGATCTGGACCGATCCACCTGCCGCTTTGGATCAGGGCCGTGCAGCTACCAATCCTGAGGTCCAAATCGCGGTGCCCCGCACAGTCGTCAACGGTATCAGCGCGGGCCGGTTGTGCGAACCCTGCTGCCAGAGCAGCGATCAAAACGATGGCGAAACTGGCCCATGCGACCGATTTCTTGCGAACAAGGAACAACATCTCCAAACCTCCCGACAACTCCCAAGATATATCAGCATATGTTGTTCGGTAAATCCTGACACCACTGCGACAGGGTTTGTTGAACAGCGGCCTGTCGCGGGCTTTCCGTATTATTCGCTTCTTGTGGCCGTCCTTGATGAAGAGTTCGTCTTTGTCGCCGCTTTCGCAACAGGCCTGTCGATTGCGCGACGGAACCGGCTTACGCGCGCCGGACCTGGCGGATCGCTGTGCCGGGACAAGCAGTTCGGTCTCTAAGAACATCAACTTCAGGCACCAATCGAGTCGACATTTGCGTTCTTGCGTCTTTTTCGGCAAGCCGGCGCTTATAGTTCTCTCCAAACAACCTCCTTCGCCGCCCGGCAGGCATCCGCGGCGTCCCGGCCGCGCGCCAGGAAGGCGGCAATGGCGGTCGCCAGCATGCAGCCGGTGCCGCGCCGTGTGCCGGATCGGCGCGGGGCGTTCAGGCTTGCGACGAGGCCATGGACCGAAAACAGACGATCGACCGCTGCTTCGCCACTGGCATGGCCGCCTTTGATCAACACGAAGCGTGGTCCGAGGGCAAGCAGCATCTCGGCTTGGCAAGCGATGCCGTCGGCATCCTTTGCCGCTGGTCGGCCGGTCAGCGCGGCGGCCTCCGGCAGGTTGGGGGTGAGCAGATAGGTGTTCGGAAACAGCGTCCGGATCGTCGCCTCCCGACCGGCCCGGTCCAGCAGGGTTGCGCCGGAGGAGGCGGCCAGGACCGGGTCGAGCACAATTGGTGCCCCTTCCGCCGCCAGCCGCCCGGCGACGGCTTCGGCGATGGCGGCACTGCCCAGCATGCCGATCTTAACTGCGCCGGGCGGGCAGCCGGTCAACGCGGCATCCAATTGCGCTGTGACCATCGCCGGCGGCAGGCAGGCGATGCGTTTCACCGCCCCGTCGGTCTGGGCGGTGACGGCGGTGACCACCGGCCGTGCCGTGCCGTCGAGCCGGGCCAGTGTGTCGATATCGCGCGACAGGCCGGCACCGCCGCTCGGGTCGGAGCCGGCGATGATCACCACCGGCGCCGTCATGCCGCGCGCTGGCGCGTCGCCGCGATCCATTGCCGCGCACGCGCCTCGGGATCGGCGTGACGGGAAATGTCGGTGACGACGGCGGCGCTGTCGGCCCCGGCGGCGAAGACGCCGGGCAGGCGCTCAACCGTCAGTCCGCCGATCGCCACTAGCGGCGTGTCGCCAATCGTTCGCTTCCACTCGCCGATCCGCTCCAGGCCTTGCGGCGCCCACGGCATCGCCTTCAGGACCGTGGGATAGATCGGGCCGATCGCGACATAATCGGGATCGACAGACAGCGCCCGGTCCAACTCCGCATGGTCGTGGGTGGAGATACCGATCCGTATGCCGGCGCGGCGGATCGCCGGCACATCGGCGCCGGTGAGGTCACCCTGGCCGAGATGCACGGCGTCGCAGCCGGCATCGATGGCGGCCCGCCAATAATCGTTGACGATAAGCTGGCAGCGATGGCGCGCACAGATCGCCCTGGCCCGACCGATCTCGTCGTCGACCACCTCGGGCGGCGCATCTTTGATGCGCAGTTGCACCAGCCGGACACCGAGCGGCAGCAGCCGGGCGATCCAGTCGGCATTGTCGACGATCGGATAGAAACGGTCGAGCCTCATGCCAGCACCGCCTTGCCGAGCACCGGCGTGGATGGTGCCGCCATGTCGCGCGGCTCCATCGGATCGGCCAGCCGCGCCGCGGCGCCGGCCCGCACGGCGTCGGCGAAGGCGCGGGCCATGGCAACCGGATCGCCGGCGCGGGCCACGGCCGTGTTGAGCAGCACCGCGTCGAAGCCCAGTTCCATCGCCTGTGCCGCGTGCGACGGCAGGCCGAGCCCGGCGTCGATGATCATCGGCACGTCGGGAAAATGGGCGCGCAGCGTGCGCAGCCCGTAGACATTGCTGAGGCCGCGTCCCGTGCCGATCGGCGCGCCCCAGGGCATCAGCACCCGGCAGCCGGCGTTGAGCAGCCTTTCGGCGGTCACCAGATCCTCCGTCGTATAGGGAAAGACGTTGAAACCGTCCTCGCTCAGGATCCGCGCCGCCTCGGTCAGGCCGAAGGGATCGGGACAGAGCGTGTCGTTGTCGCCGATCACCTCGAGCTTGATCCAGTCGGTTCCGAACAGTTCGCGCGCCATCTCCGCCGTCGTCACCGCCTCTTTGACGCTGTGGCAGCCGGCGGTGTTGGGCAGCACGCCGACGCCGAGGTCGCGGATCAGCGACCAGAAATGTCCGCCCGCTTCCGCGCCGGCGGCTTCGCGCCGCAGCGAGACCGTCACCACCTGTGTCTCCGATGCCTTGACGGCCTTGGCCAGGATGGCCGGCGAGGGGTATTGAGCGGTGCCCAGGAGCAGCCGGGAGGTCAATTCCACACCATAGAGGTCGATCATTTTTAGCCTCCCTGCATCGGCGACAGCACCTCGACCCGGTCGCCGTCGGTCAATGCGGTTGCGGCGCGCTCGGCTTTCGGAACGAAACGGCCGTTGAGGGCGGTGGCGACATGGTCGGCCGGCAGGTCGAGTTCCTGCAGCAGGTCGGGCAGACGCCCGGCGGCGACGTCATGCGCTTTGCCGTTCACGATGATCTTCATCCATGAGCTCCGGTATGATGGTGGGATCGGCGAGCGTATCGGCGAGCATCCGCGCGCAGGCCGGCGCGAGCAGGAAGCCGTGGCGATAAAGGCCGTTGAGATGGACGGTGCGCCCGTGCCGTCGAATGCGCGGCAGGTTGTCGGGGAAGGCGGGGCGCAGATCCGCGCCTGTTTCGACGATCTCCGCCTCCGCGAAGGCCGGATGCAGCGCATAGGCGGCGTTCAGCAGGTCGACGGCGCCGCGCACCGTGATGCCGGTGCGGCTTTCCGATTCGAGCTGCGTTGCGCCGATCATGTAAAGCCCGTCGCCATGGGGCACCACATAGGCGGGAAAGCGCGGATGAATCAGTCGCACCGGGCGGCTGAGGCGGAGGTCACGGCAGCGCACCAGCAGCATTTCGCCGCGCACGCCGCGCAGGTCCTTGAGCCGACCGCGCGCCGCAAAGCCGCGGGCGTCGACGAGGATGCCGCCGGTCCGGCGGCGGCTTTCGAGCGTGGTGCCGAAACGCATGGAAACGCCGCGCCCGCGCAGCCGATCAACCAGCGTGACCAGCGCCGCGCGCGGATCGAGATGGGCCTCGTGCGGGAAATGCAACGCGCGCTGGAACCGGCCGGCGAGGTCCGGCTCCAGCGCCGCCAGCGCATCGTCATCGAGGCTTTGATGGGTTTCGGTGCGGCGGGCGAAGGCGTCGAGTTCGCACCGGTCGCGATCGGTCGTCAGCACAAGGGAGCCGCGCCGCGTGACGCCGGGCACCTGGCGCTCCCACCAGGGGATCGCTTCCTGTCCGAGCCGCTGCACCGGCTCTTCCGAGCGCTCGCGCTCGCACCAGGGCGCGAGCATGCCGCCGGCATACCAGGAACAGGCCTGCGGTCCCGGTGCCGGCCCACGCTCGACCACCTCGACCGCCTGGCCGCGATCGGCAAGTTCGGTGGCGACGACCAGTCCTGCGACGCCCGCGCCGGCAATGGTGATCGTCACGACGCCGGGTCCTCCACCGTTTCCGCTTTGTCCAGTGGCATGTAGAGATCGCCGCCGGCGCGGAACTTTTCGGCCATCGCCTGCATGCCCTCCTTTTGCGCCTCGCTGCGAATGTCGTGCGAAATGCGCATGGAGCAGAATTTCGGCCCGCACATGGAGCAGAAATGGGCGACCTTATGGGCCTCCTTCGGCAGGGTCTGGTCGTGGAAGTCCCGCGCGGTTTCCGGATCGAGCGCCAGGTTGAACTGATCCTCCCAGCGGAACTCGAAACGCGCCCGCGACAGCGCGTCGTCGCGCGCTTGCGCGGCCGGATGGCCCTTGGCGAGGTCGGCCGCATGCGCCGCGATCTTATAGGTGATGACGCCGGTCTTGACGTCATCCCGGTCGGGCAGGCCGAGATGTTCCTTCGGGGTGACGTAGCAGAGCATGGCGGTGCCGTACCAGCCAATCATCGCCGCGCCGATGCCTGAGGTGATGTGGTCATAGCCGGGCGCGATATCCGTGGCGAGCGGTCCGAGCGTATAGAACGGCGCCTCGCCGCAGGTGGCGAGCTGCTTGTCCATATTCTCCTTGATCTTGTGCATCGGCACGTGGCCGGGGCCTTCGATCATCACCTGGCAGTTCTTGCGCCAGGCGATTTGCGTCAACTCGCCCAGCGTTTCCAGTTCGGCGAACTGGGCCGCGTCATTGGCGTCGGCGATCGATCCCGGCCGCAGGCCGTCGCCGAGGGAGAACGACACGTCATAGGCGGCGCAGATGTCGCAGATGTCCTCGAAATGCTCGTAGAGAAAGCTTTCGCGGTGGTGATGCAGGCACCATTTCGCCATGATCGAGCCGCCGCGCGAGACGATGCCGGTGACGCGGTCGACGGTCAGCGGCACATAATGCAGGCGCACGCCGGCATGGATGGTGAAATAATCGACGCCCTGTTCCGCCTGTTCGATCAGCGTGTCGCGATAGACCTCCCAGGTCAGATCCTCGGCGACGCCGCCGACCTTTTCCAGCGCCTGATAGAGCGGCACGGTGCCGATCGGCACCGGCGCGTTGCGGATGATCCACTCGCGGATATTGTGGATGTTGCGTCCGGTCGACAGGTCCATCACCGTGTCGCCGCCCCAACGGATCGCCCAGACCATCTTCTCGACCTCTTCGGCCATCGACGACGTGACCGCCGAATTGCCGATATTGGCGTTGATCTTGACCAGGAAATTGCGGCCGATGATCATCGGCTCAGCTTCCGGGTGATTGATGTTGGACGGGATAATGGCGCGGCCGCGCGCCACCTCGTCGCGGACGAATTCCGGCGTGACATGGTCGGGAATGGCGGCGCCGAAGCTCTCGCCATTGCGGGCGCGGTGACCTTTCAGTGCCTGCCTGCCGAGATTTTCGCGGATGGCGACGAATTCCATCTCGGGCGTGACGATGCCCGCCCGCGCATAAGCGAGTTGGCTGACTGGTTTTCCGCTTTTCGCGCGCAATGGCCGGCTGCGAACGGGAAAATCGGGCGTCAGCCGTTCGCCGCTGACGAAGCCGTTATCGGCCGGCGTGACGGTTCGGCCGTCATAGGCTTCGACATCGCCGCGCGCCACGATCCAGGACGCACGCAGCTTCGGCAGGCCGGCGGCGATATTGATCGCCACATCCGGATCGGTATAGGGTCCGGAACTGTCATAGACCGTGACCGGCGGCTCGCCGGCGGTCGGATGCAGCGCGATCTCGCGCAGCGGCACGCGGATGTCCGGGTGGATCGTGCCGCGCGCATAGATCTTGCGCGAGGCGGGCAGCGGCCCTTCGGTGACGGTGGGTGTGACGGCGTTCATATGGCTCTCCCTGATCAGCTCACGGGACCCAATTCACGCTTTTGTGGGGAAAATCGCGGTGCCGAAACGGGAGTCCGAGAAGGGAATCCAAACGACGACCGCCGAAACCGTCCCTACGCCAGCGCTAACTGGATCAGGTTCAAAGGGTCGCCGAACCGGTGCTCGCGCACCCCATCGGCCTCTCAGCTCCTTCCTGGAGCTCCCCTGGCAATGATGTTTTGTAGGACCGGCTGATCGCCGCTGTCAACCGGAATCGGAAAGATCTCGCGACCTATGCCTTGCCGGCGGCGGTGCTATGGAGGCTTTCGGCGACGGCCTCGTGCGCCGCCTCGGGGCCGCTTAACACCAGCGTGTCGCCCGGCTCGAGCATCACTTCGGCGGTAACGGGTTTGAGCGCGCGACTGCAGGCCGGCCGGATCGCCAGCAGGGTCTGGCCGTGCAGGTCGACTGCCCCTAGCGGCGCCGGCTCGGGCCCCGCATAGTCGTGCTCGGCGACGCTGACATCCTCGCCGAGCTGCAGGATACGGTGATAGCCCATCGCGCCGAGCGCGGTGTAGCGCATCAGCAGCACGCCGATCAGATCGCACATGCGCCGGTCGAGCGTCTTGTTGCTGGTGACGAAGAAGGTGATGCCGATCGCAACGACGATCACCGCCGCCTGTACGGCGATGTTGTGCAGGTCGCTGCCGGTGTTGACGAATGCGACGATGAAGGTCGCGGCCACCGACACCAGGCCGAGATTGCCGAGCACCATCAGGGTAACGACCATGCGCCGGCGCACCGGATAGTTGACGATCATCTCCGCCTCGTGGGTGGTGAAGCCGGTGCCGGTCAGCGCCGAAACGCTCTGGAACCGGGCGATGTTTTCCGGCAGGCCGGTCAGCCGCATGGCGACGGCGGCGATGCGGACGATCGAAACGGAAAGCGCCAGCAGGATGGCGATGGTCAGCGCGGCACCCATGCGACTTAGAGCGCGTCTGGCTTAGATTGAAGCATTTGACCGGATCGATTTTGGTCGCTGGCTAGGCGGGTTTCGCGCCGTGGTGCCTCCCCACCACAAGCGGAAGCCAACGACGCCAGGGGGCAAAATCGCCCGGCCCATGCACCGCAGGATTTCAACCCCGCATTCCCCAGATGAACGGCGCTTCAGACCAATAGCCACACATGATAGTATGGGCAAATCAATAGCTTAACCATGATGGATCTGTGATTTGGCGGTGAACGCAAAGGGTGAAGCGCACACCGGC
>Ga0209785_1000158_pt1 | contig 26571 bp, 24 predicted proteins | sample WorMetG1BERMUDA2_FD_187403 | JGI IMG/M metagenome (GOLD analysis project Ga0209785, IMG submission 187403) | Marine gutless worms symbiont microbial communities from Max Planck institute for Marine Microbiology, Germany - Inanidrilus... ...
GCAGAGCATTATGGCCAGCGGCCATCTCGGAGCGCCGCAGCAACAGGCCGAACAGATGGCAGCACCGACCAGCCCTGCATCAACGTTCAAAAAATCCCTTGCCAAATGGGAGTCGTCCACAGATGGGCTAGAATCAAGGAATAATAGAATATTTATGTTTTTATCCCTTGATTCACCACCCGCATCGCCTTATATCCGCCACACAGATCGATTAAGAGTTGCAGCTCGAACCAGGGAGAACCTTTATGATGTCCCGCGACCCGCGTTTGACACTTTCCCGCGAACTTGATAGGAACATTTCGGGCACAATCATCGAAGAGCCGGCTTTCTCCGGCTACTTCGACCTCACCTCGCCGGTCGGCCCGCCGGCGAAAATCACGGGCCGCGACAACCAGCGCGAAGACGTGATCAAGGTGCTGATAGCCGTCAGCTGTCAGCGCTCAGCTGTCAGAGACACACCCGCAGGTTCATTCTTCTGAATGCTGAATGCTGAACGCTAAACTCCCTCATAACGAACGCACGGTCGAACACCTTCGTACGACCTTAGAGCTCGGCGACCTGCCGAAATACCTCGCCGCCGAGGTCGCCGACTGCGGCGACACCGGTATCGCCGCCATGCGCAACCTGCTTGGCATGGCCAGGACCGAGCTCGGCGAGGACCGCAGCAACGAACTGGGCGGCGCCGTGCTCGATCACCTGACCCCCGGCCAGCGGCGCGACCTGCTCGGCGGCGCGCCGCCGAAGGCGGTACCGGATAAAGGGGTTGATTACAGGGACAGTATATTAATTTTGGGATGAGCGCTTGAAGCAAATTACCGTGCCGTGTCTCTCGAGAATTTCGTGCCGGTCCGCGAAATCCCCGGCTGTCCGCCGCCGCAGACCAGCATCAGCCGGTAGGCGCCGCCGGCGCGCCCGGTGCGGTGCGCCAGCAGGGCCAGGTGGTAGAACGACATCGCCACCCCGGCCAGGTCCTCGACCGATTTCATCACCTTGATCGCGTGGCGGTAGCCGGTCACCGCTTCGGCGATGTTGTTCTCCTCCATGAAGGCGCAGGCGATCTGATACAGCGAGCGCGCGACCCCGGCGCGGTCGCCGATCTCGTGCTGCACGGAGAGCGCCGAGCGCGAATGCGCCCGCGCCTGCTCGTACTGCTGGCGCTGCATCAGGATGGTGCCGATCTGGTGCAAGGCGTTGGCGAAGCCCTGGCCGTCCTGGTTCTGCTGGCACAGGTCGCGCGCGGTGCCGAAACAGGTGACCGCCTCGTCGAGGTCTCCCGAGCGCAGCGACACCGCGCCGAGGCGGTGCCAGCACAGCGCCTCGCCGCGGGCCTTGCCGGTCTCGCGGTAGGCGATGCGGGCCTCGGCGAGCCAGCGGGCGATGGCGGCGTAGTTCAGCGGCAAAACCCGGACCTTGCCGGCGGCGAAGGACTCGCGCACCTGCGGCATCACGAAGAAGGTGGTCGCGCGTGCCTTTTCGTGCAGGCCGGCGTAGTCGAAGGTGTTGATGCCGGGCACCCAGGCGGCGAGGAAGTTCACCCCGCGCGCCGCCCCGGGCCGGGCCTCGAGCGCGTCGCGCAGCAGCAGCGGCTCGGCGCCGCTGGCCGGCAGGTAGACGGTCTGGCCCGGTTTCAAGAGGTCGGGGAACTGCGCCGAGGCGATCGATGTCGGCATGGCCTAGAGCCCCCGCGTGAAATCGGCCAGGGCCTCGATCGCCTCGGCCCAGTTGCCGGCCTCGGTGCGGCCCGAGGCCTTGCGCGGCTTGAAGCCGTGATCGCCGTCCTCGAGCCAGTGCAGGCGGATCGCCGGCGACAGGGTGTAGCCGGCCACGGCCTCGGCATTGCCGAGGCTGTCGCGCGTGCCCTGCAGGATCAGCGTCGGGGTGCGCAGCTCCGCGAGATGCGCGGTGCGGGTCTTCTCCGGCTTGCCCGGCGGGTGGAAGGGATAGCCGAGGCAAACGAGCCCGCGCACGCCGGCGGCGTCGGCGACCATCGAGGCGATGCGCCCGCCCATCGACTTGCCGCCGATGACGAGTTTGTTTGCACCGAGATGATCAATCACGTTCAGCCAGGTCGCCTCCAGCACCGGCGCCCGGTCGGGCTGCCTTTTCTTGCCGGTGGCGCGCCGCTGCGTCATGTAGGGAAACTCGAAACGGGCCACGCGCAGCCCGCGCGCGGCCAGCCCTTCGGCGAAGGCGACCATGAACGGACTGTCCATCGGCGCCCCGGCGCCATGGGCCAGGACGACGGTGACGGCGGCGTCGGCGGGGCCGTCGAACAGGAACTCGGGCAGCTGGCTCACGCGCGCCTACCCGTTGTGGATCGGCGCCGTGAACTCGGCGAAGAAGTCGTTGCCCTTGTCGTCGACGACGATGAAGGCGGGGAAGTTCTCGACCTCGATCTTCCAGATCGCCTCCATGCCCAGCTCGGGGTATTCGACCACCTCGACGTGCTTGATGCAGTCCTGGGCCAGCCTGGCCGCCGGGCCGCCGATCGAGCCGAGATAGAACCCGCCGTGGGTCTTGCAGGCGTTGGTCACCGCGGCCGAGCGGTTGCCCTTCGCCAGCATCACCATCGAGCCGCCGGCGGCCTGGAACTGCTCGACGTAGGCGTCCATGCGCCCGGCCGTCGTGGGGCCGAACGAGCCCGAGGCGTAGCCCTCCGGCGTCTTCGCCGGGCCGGCGTAGTAGATGGCATGGTCCTTGATGTAGTCGGGCAGGCCCTGGCCGGCGTCGAGCCGCTCCTTCAGCTTGGCGTGCGCGATGTCGCGGCCGACGATCAGCGGCCCGGTCAGGTTGACCCGGGTCTTCACCGGATGCCGTGACAGCTCGGCGCGCACGTCGGCCATGGGTTTGGTCAGGTCGATCTCGACCGCGTCGCCGGGCAGGGCGGCCTCGGTGACCTCGGGCAGGTACTGCGCCGGGTTGGCCTCGAGCTGCTCGAGGAACACGCCGTCCGCCGTGATCTTGCCGAGGATCTGGCGGTCGGCCGAGCAGGAAACGCCGATGCCGACGGGGCACGAGGCGCCGTGGCGCGGCAGCCGGACGACGCGGACATCGTGACAGAAGTACTTGCCGCCGAACTGGGCGCCGATGCCCATCTGCTGGGTCATCTCCAGGATCTTCGCTTCCCATTCGAGATCGCGGAAGGCGTGGCCGTACTCGTTGCCCTGGGTCGGCAGGCCGTCGAGGTAATGCGTGCTCGCCAGCTTCACCGTCTTCAGGTTCGCTTCCGCCGAGGTGCCGCCGATGACCACGGCGAGGTGATAGGGCGGGCAGGCGGCGGTGCCGAGCGTGCGGATCTTCTCGTCCATGAAGCGGACCAGGCTGTCCGGATTGAGCAGCGCCTTGGTCTGCTGAAAGAGGAAAGTCTTGTTGGCCGAGCCGCCGCCCTTGGCCATGAACAGGAACTTGTAGGCCGAACCCTCATCGGCGTAGATGTCGATCTGCGCCGGCAGGTTGGTGCCGGTGTTGACCTCGTTGAACATGTCCAGCGGCGCCACCTGCGAATAGCGCAGGTTGGTCTCGACGTAGGTCTTCATCACCCCTTCCGAGATCGCGTCCTCGTCGCCGCCTTCGGTCCAGATGTTCTGCCCCTTCTTGCCCATGACGATGGCGGTGCCGGTGTCCTGGCACATCGGCAGGATGCCGCCGGCGGCGATGTTGGCGTTCTTCAGCAGATCGAGCGCGACGAAGCGGTCGTTGTCCGAGGCCTCGGGGTCGTCGAGGATGTTGCGCAGCTGCTGCAGGTGCGCCGGGCGCAGCAGGTGCGAGGTGTCGTGCAGCGCCTGCGCGGTCAGCAGCGTCAGCGCCGCGGTGTCCACGCGAACGATGGTCTCGCCGGCGAACGGCGCGGTGCTGACGAAATCGCCGGTCAGCTTGCGATACGGCGTGGTGTCCTCGCCCAGCGGGAACATCGGGTGGTGGACGATCTGGCTCATGAGATTCCTCGTGGCTTCAGGCAACGACAGACGACGACATCGGCGGGCACCGACGCGAACGATTTCTGGCCGTAGCGGATACTACTTTTTGCGGAAGGCGTCGAGGGCGATGACCTCGCCGGTGCTCGGTTCGGCCTTGGCCGCGGGGTCTTCCGCCGGTTCGGCGTCGTCGCCTTCGGGGCTGTCATCCTCGCTGTTCGCCAGCTCGGTGTCGGCGAAGGCATAGTCGTCGTCATCCTCGCCTTCCTCGCCCTGCATCAGGTTGAGCTGCAGGCCGAAGCTGACCGAGGGATCGGCGAAGGCGGAGATGGCGTCGTAGGGGATGCGCAGCCGTTCGGGCTTGCCGCCGAAGGTCAGGGTCACCTCGAAGGCGTCCTCGCCGACCTCCAGGTCCCAGAACTTGTGCTGCATGACGATGGTCATGTCGTCGGGATGCGCGGCGCGCAGGTGCTCGGCCAGGCGCACACCGTCTGCATCCGTCTGAAAGGTGACGTAGAAGTGGTGCTCGCCCGGCAGCCCGACCGAGGCGACGTGCCCGAGCGCGCGGCGCACGACGCCACGTAGGGCATCTTCGATCCACTTGTCGTAGCGCAGGGGTCCGTCTTCCATGCCGCCTATTGTCATGGGATTCGAGGCAAGGTCAAGCGATTGGAAAATGATAAATATGATTCCGGCACCGGCCCTCACCCCCTCCCGGCCACCCACAGCGTACAATGGCATTGGGTGGCCGGGAGGGGGTGAGGGCCGGAACCGCCGCAGATTCAAAAAAGAAAGTGGGGGGCTTCTGTTGCCAGGTGCCCCCCGAACCCCGTGTTGCTACCTAAGCAGCAACGGCAAATGCCTCGTTGTCGTTGGCATCTCTCAAGTTGGCCCGATAACGGTGGTACCATGCCGAGCGAAAACCAGGTCTTTACCACGCGTGTCGATCCTGTTTCGCCCCCATGAAAGCCCCGAGAGGAAACCAGTCCGTCGAAGGGATATGGTGGAGGCGCCGGGCACTGCCCCCGGGTCCACTACGCTTATTCCACAAGGCGTTTATCGCCATAGTCGGTTTCCCGACGGTTCTAATATACGCCTGTGACGGGGGATTTGGAAGTCCCGGCGCGGGATTTCACTGACGGCCCACGGCCTTGCGGTCCTCGCCGGCGACCCCGACCAGCACCGCGTTGCCCGCCGGATCGACCCGGATGCGGCCGAATTCGGCGGTTTCGTAGAGCTTGGCGTCGCCTTCCTGGAAAAAGAAGGATTCGCCGCCGTAACGCAGGTCGCCGCTGGCCAGCCGCGCCATGTAGCGCAGCCGCACCTCGTTCGCCGCCAACTCTCCACCGTCGTCGACATGGGCGAAACGGCCGACGCCATGCTCGTCCAGCGCCAGCACGACCACGCCACGGCGGGGCAGGACCGCGGCGACGGCTTTTTCCGGGAATACCGAAGCCTGGTAACGCAGCACCATGTAGTCGCCCTGCATGATCGAGCGCGGGTCGACCGGGCGCAGCGGCAACAGGATCTCGCGGCCCGCATCAACGATGCGTTGCTTGCCGAGGATGCCGTGGTGGGCGACGCCGAGCACCAGCAGGGCGCCGAAAACGATCAACAGTTTGCGCAGCAGCTTCATGCCCTGCCCTCCCGCCTGTCGAGCCAGACCCAGACCGCAATCAGCAGCAGACCCACCGCGACCAGCATGCCCGACTTGGTCAGCAGGTCGAACTGCAGGTCGGCGTAGAAGCGCCACAGGAACACCACCTGGGTGACCGACCCGATCGCGGCCAGCGGCCAGGAGCCGAGAATGGCGGCGAGCGCCAGCAGCGCCATCGCCGCCGAACCGCCCGCCGGCAGCAGCAGGGCGACGGCGGCGGCAAGGGCAGGCGCGAGCATGCTCGCGCGATCCGCGGTGCCGCGCCGCGTCCATTCCCGGACCAGCGCCGCGACCAGCGCCGCGTGGATGATCCGCGCGCCCCAGCCGTCGGCGTCGAGGCGGCCGAGGATGTCGGGCAGCAGCGCCGCCACGGGCACGGTGAGCAGCAGCACCACGGCGGTCGGCCGCAGGTCGTACCGGGGCGGGAAGGTCAGCAGACCGGCGCCGGCGACAGTGGCGAAGGCCAGCAGGTCGGCGCCCTGCGCCAGCCGCGCGTCCCAGATCGCGACCACGCCGAGCCCGACGAACAGCGCCGAGGTCAGCAACTGAAGCCCGCGCGGCGCCGCCGCCGCGATCACCAGGGCGGCCGGCACCAGCGCGGCCAGCGCCGCGACGATCAGCGAGTCCCGCGGCACCGCGATCCCGGCCATCCACAGCGCCGCCCCGGCGGCGGCGAGGGCGATGCCCAGTTGGGCCTGGTAGATCCCGGTGGCGGGGTCGCGGCAAAAGATCAGCCCGGCGGTGAACACGGCGGCGCCGAGCCCGGCGTGGACCAGCGTCGGTTCCTGCAATCGCAACAGCATCTCGAAGGCGACGCCAAAGAAGGCGAATAGGCCGATGGCGGTGATCCAGGCGGCCACGGCCAGCACCGCGTCGACCAGCCAGCCGGACGATGTCTTGTCTGGGGCCGTCTCCCGGCCCGGCGCGTCGAGAACGTCGGATACGCGCGCGGGGGCGAGGTCGAAGTCGGTGCAAAACGTACGGCGATCGATCATGCGGGCCTCCTGTTCAGGGGCATGCGGCGCAGCGCCAGGGTCATCACCGACGCGGTGGCGGCGCACCAGGCGACCAGCATGGCCAGCCCGAGCAGCAGCGCCGGCCTGTCGGCGCCGCCCTGCCAGATCGTCCGCTCGACCGCCCAGTAGCCCGCCGCCATCACCGCCAGGCCGGCGTAGCCGACGGCGATCGCGAAGGCGGCCCGATCGCGCAGCGGTCCGGCGCAGAGCGGCGGATACAGCATCAGCAGCACGGCGCCGCCGGCGAGGGCCAGACCGGTGCCTTCGTCGAACAGCAGATAGGCGCAGACCGCGCCGAGGGCGTGCAGACCGGCGGCGGTCAGCAGCACCCGCCGCGCCCAGGGCCGGGGATGCCGGGACTGGACGCCCCGTGTCGCGGCTTCCCAGGCAAGCAGGGCGACGCTCAGCAACCCCGCCATCGCCGCCGCGGTTTCGCTCGAATGCAGCACGCCTTCGGGCACCAGCACCTGTCCGGCGTAGGTCACGGCGGCGGTGTAGGCGACGGCCAGCCACAGCATCGAATGCGCGGCCTGGCGCGCGGCGAGCACGAACGGCAGGATCAGCACGGTCCAAGCGGCGAACAGGTCGTAGGCGTCGGCGCCGGTCTGGTAAACCTGTCCGATCACCGCCAGCAGCACGCCCGTCAGCACCGAGGCGGCGCTCAGGCAGGCGCGGCCGGCGGGCCTGTCCGGTCCAAGCAAGAAGGTGCCGGCGATGGCGGCGACGAGGCCGGTGTCGACGGTTGCGAACTTGGCCCAGGACGGCAGGTCGGCCCAGTTGTAGGCGAAGAAGAACACGATGCCGGCCAAGACATGCCCGATCCCCAGCGCCAGCAGCGCCCGCCGCGCCCAACCGTCCCAGAACCGGTGGTTGCGGACGGCGAAGACCGCGTCCAGGAATCGCGGCGCGGGCAGCAGGCCGGCGTGGCGCAGGGCGCCGACATCGGCGGCGGTCAGGCGATCTTCGGTTGGCGGAACGGACGGGATTGTGTCGGTCATGGCCCAGGGCGGCTCGCACAGGTTCGATCTCGGAACAATGTTCATTGACCATCGTTCAATTGTCAATGAACAAAGTTCAATTTTGTCAAGTGCAGACCGGCGCTGTGGATCAGTCGGAGCAAATTCCCTGGTTTATGCGGCCGCCGGCTTCTTCTGCTTGCGCCGCCAGGCGGCGAGTCCGATCAGACCGGCGGTGAACAGGCCGACGGCGGCCGGCTCCGACACCACCCTGACGGCGATGCTGTAGTCCTCGTTGCTGTCAAAGATCTCGTCGGTCAGCTCGGTCACGCGCACGCCGAAGGCCCCCGTGGCCGGGACCGTGCCGGTGAACGAGGCCGTCAGCGGATAGGTCGCATCGAGCGTGGCTTCGTCGACGGTTACCGTGGCCACGGGCGTCAGCAGGTCGTCGGAGTGGAAGAAATCGAACTGGAAAATGAATGAGGGATCCGTCGAGGCGATCTGGATCACGGAAGAGACCGTGAACTGTGCCGACCAGTTGGTCGGCAGATTGGTGAACAGCCAATGATCCGCGGGATCACTGTCGGCCCCGCTCTTGCCACGCGCCTCGTCCTCGCCGGCGGCGAAATCGACCGTATTGGCGGTGGCGAAACTGTCGTTGGGTTCGGATTCGGTAACGATCGTGGCGGCGGCGGGGGTGGCCACGAGCATGCCCAGCCCGGCGGTGGCCGCGACGGCGGTGACTTGTTTTTTCACGCTTTTACCTCGGTCTCTTGCGTTGTTGTGTTCTGCAATTTGACCGCTGCCCGAGTCCAGAAGAGCATGTTTTTGAATGGTTTGCAAGTTAAGTACCGGTGTCAGTCCGGCGTCACCTCGCAGCGGAATTCCTCGAACTTGCCGCTCTCCGCGCGCGAGATCGCGGTGACGTAGCTGAAATCGAGACGGAAGGGGTAGGGCAGGCGGGCGCCGATGTGATCCCGCAGGCCCGCTTCCTCCTCTGCCGTCAGCGGCCGCGCGACGACGAAGCGGCACACGATGGCGCCCGGTTCGCGCTGCACGAACTGGTGCTGGCACACCGGCGTGATCGCCGGGAAGCCGGCGGCGCCGAAGAAGGGCCAGTAGCGGCCGCCGTCCGGCGTCACCATCATGCCGCGGTCGCGGCCGAGGATGCGCTTCAGCACCGGCAGACCGCGGCCGCAGGCGCAGGGCTCGCCGAATTCGGCGAAATCGCCGATGGCGTAGCGGATCAGCGGCTGTTCGTAGTTGTGCAGCGAGGTGACGATCACGCGGCCGACCTGGCCCGGCGCGCAAGGCTCGCCGTCGCCGTCCAGCACCTCGACCACCACCCGTTCGGCCTGCACGTGGTAGTGCGGATGCTCGGGGCATTGCGCGGCGATCAGCCCGACCTCGCGGGCGCTGTACTGGTCGATCACCTGCACGCCCCAGGCCAGGCGGCAGGCTTCACGATCCTCGCCGCTCAGGGTCTCGGACAGGGTCATCACGTGGCGCAATCCGGGCAGTTCGAGGCCAATGTCGGCGCAATGCCGGGCCAGGGCGCCCAGGTTCGACGGGTAGGTGACCAGGTAGCCGGGCGGATGGCGGCGCAGCCATTCCGCCTGCTGCTCGATGCCGGCGTGGATGCTCAGCCCGGCGGCCGGGCCGGTGGGAAAGGGATAGGTGCCCTGGTCGCCCCAGCGGTCGCGACGGATGCCGTCGGGGTAGTCGGCCTCGCCGCGGCGAAATTTGCGGATCATCGCCATCGGCAGGGCGAAGTCGGTGTTGTGCCAGAGGTGATAGCGCAGCAGGAAGGCCTTGCCGATGGCGGCGTCGCGCAGGGTGCCGTGGATGGTCAGCGGCCGTCCGGTCGAGCCCGAGGACGAAACATTGAGGATGTCGCCGTGGTCGGCGGGCGTGGCGGTGCTGCGGAATTCATCGCCGTTCTCTTGCAGCTCGGCCCGGGTCAGGGGTTCGATGCGCTGCCAGACATCGGGGTCGAGTTGTTCTCCGGGACGGTAGCCGGCCGCCTCCAGCCGCGGCCGCTGCGCCGGCACCGTGCGCCAGGCGTGCTCCAGCAGCGAACTCAGCTCGACGTCACGTCGTTTCTCCAACTCCTCGGCCGGCCACCACTGGCTGTCGGCCAGGTGGTCCTGCAACTGCAGCAGAGGGAAGTCGGGGATTTACGCCACGGAATGTTCAGGCCCGTCGCTTGCCCAGGATCGCCAGCCCGCCGAGCACCACCAGCCAGGCCACCGCCGCCCAGTTGCGCAGTTGCGGGCTGCCGTCGCGGCGGCCCAGCACGTGCGCCACCAGGTGGTCGCAATTGGCGCCGAACAGGTCGTAGGGCTTGCCGAGGCAGTCCTCGCCGCGGGCGACGATCTCGGCTTCGGAAAACCGTGATTTCCGGGTCTCGCGGCGCACCGGCTTGCCGCCCGCGAACACCTCCACCGGTTCGAGCACGACGCAGCCGTTCTCCTTCGACGCGTGCAGCACCTGGCCGTCGGGGAAGGCGATCCCGCGGTGGCGGTAAAGCCCGCAGGGGATCGACAGCACGTCGCCGGTTTGATACATCGCCGGTCTCCTCGCTCGGGTTCGTTCTTGTTAAGGTAGGCCGGTCGGCCGGCCGGATCAAATCCGCCGCCACCTATGGACCCGAACCCGAATGGCCCGCATCCGCGTCGATCAGCCCACCGCCCTCTCCGACCAGGCGCTCGAGATCGTGCTCGAGGGCTTCGCCGCCGACGCCACGGTCGAAGTCGTCGCCAGCCGCCGCGACTTCATGAACAACGGCTGGCGCGCCTGGGCCCGCTTCCGCGCCGATGCCGACGGCCGCGTCGACCTGAGCACGGCACAACCGCTGGTCGGCACCTACTCAGACCCCTCGGCGATGGGGCTGTTCTGGTCGATGCAGCTGACCGAGCCGCGCGCCGAAGGCGATCCCGAGCGCGACATCACCGGCGCGATCGAGGTGCATTTGGCGGCGCGCGGCGGCGGCGAGGCCGAAGCCACCGTGCGGCGGATCTTCTGCGCCCCGGGCGTCACCGACCGCTGGCTCGACGACGGCGGTAACGTCGGCCTCCTGTTCCTGCCGCCGAGCGCCGGGCCGCACCCGGCGGTGATCGTGCTCAGCGGGTCGAGCGGCGGCATCAACCTGCCGACCGCGGCGCTGCTGGCCTCGCGCGGTTTCGCGGCGCTGGCGCTCGGCTACTTCAACATGCCCGGGCTGCCGCCGACGCTGGACGCCATTCCGCTCGAATACTTCGCCGCCGCCATCGCGGCGCTGCACCGCCAGCCCGAGGCCGGCGCCGGCCCGCTCGCCGCCATGGGCATCTCGCGCGGCGGCGAGCTCGCGCTGCTGCTGGGCGCCACCTATCCGGAGATCGGCGCCGTCGTCGCCACCGTGCCCAGCGGCGTCGTGCACGGCGGCCTGACCCGGCCGCGCGGACCGGCCTGGACGCTGCGCGGCGAACCGGTCGATTGGCTGCAGCGCGACAACGCCTGCACCGACCTGTCGCTGGTCGAGAACCAGGAAAGGCGGGTCGCCACGACGCCGCTGTTCGAAAGCAGTCTGCGCGACGCGGAGGCCGTCGCCCGTTCGATGATCCCGGTCGAGTGCATCCAGGGGCCGGTGCTGCTGATCTCGGGCCGCGACGACCGCATGTGGCCAAGCACCGCGATGGCCGAGCTGAGCCTGCGGCGGCTGCGCGAGCACGGTCATCCCCATGCCGTCGAGCACCTGGCCTACGACGGCGCCGGCCACCTGATCCACCCGCCGTTCGCACCGACCACGCGGCGGTATCAGAAGCACGGCGTGCTCGGCACCGAGTTCGACTACGGCGGCGGCCCGGCCGCCAATGCCCATGCCTGCGCCGACTCCTGGCCGAAAGTGCTGGACTTCCTCGGTACGGCCTTGCGGACGACCTAAGACGCCTGGTCCGCGCGCAGCGCCGCCGCCGGGTCCTCGATCAGGGCCTTGAAGTGGCCGTGGGTGCGCTCGGCGGTGTCGCGGATCAGGGCCATCAGCGACGGGAAGTCGGGGCAGCCGGTCAGCTGCGCCAGCTTCGGTTTCAGCGCCGCCGGGATCGCCGCCGCCGGATCGCCGCCGTCCTTCGGCGTCGACACGCCCTCCAGCGTCAGCCGCAGCATGCCCTGCAGCGCCTGCCACAGGTCCAGCGCCGCGATCAGGTCGTTGGCCACCGCCGGGTCCAACAGGCCGGCGTCGCGCATGCGGCCGAAGGCGCGGTGGGTGTTGGTTTCCAGGATCTCGGGATGGGCGTGGGCGTGGCGCAGCTGCAGGTACTGGGCGATGAACTCGATGTCGACCAGGCCGCCGCGCAGGTGCTTGACCGACCAGATGTCGTCGGTGTGGTGCTCCTTGTCCATGCGCCGGCGCATGTCGGCGACGTCGAGCAGCAGTTTGTCGCCGTCGCGCTCGCGGGTCAGCACGCGGTTCATCTCGGCGCGCACCCGCTCGGTCAGGTGCTGCGGCCCGGTGACCACGCGGCCCCGCGTCAGCGCCATGTGTTCCCAGGTCCAGGCCTCCTCGGCCTGGTACTTGGCGAAGGTCTCGAAGCTGCAGGCGATCGGCCCGGCGTTGCCCGAGGGACGCAGGCGCATGTCGACCTCGTACAGGCTGCCCTCGGCGGTCTGCACCGTCAGCGCGTTGATCAGCCGCTGGCTCAGCCGCGCGAAGTACTGGCTCGGCACCAGCGGCTTGCGCCCGCCCTCGGACATCTCGGTGCCGGGCGCGATGTCGTAGACGAAGATCAGGTCGAGGTCGGACACCCGGGTCATCTCGCGCGAGCCCAGCTTGCCCATCGCGATCACCACCATGCCGGAGTCGAAGATGCGCCCGTGCGGCGCCGCGAAGTCGTCGATCACGCGCGGCAGCAGCCGCCCGATCGCGGTCTCGGCGACGTTGCTCAGCGCGGCCGCGGCGGCGCGCGGCTCGATCTTGCCGCTCAGCACCTGGATGCCGACCTGGAAGCGGCGGTCGTTGGCCCAGCGCCGCGAGATGTCGAGCACGTCCTCCTGGTCGCGCGTGTCGGCGAGCAGGCGGTCGATCTCGGTGTCGAGGTATTCGGGCGGCGGCGGCGGATCGAAGAAATCGCCCGTCAGCACGCTGTCCAGCACCGCCGGCCGCCCGGCCAGGTGATCGGCCAGCTTCGGCGCGCTGCCCATCAGGTCGGCGAGCAGGTCCAAGAGTTCCGGCTTGGCGTGGATCATCGAGAAAAGCTGCACCCCGGTGGGAATGCGCGACAGGAACTCGTCGAACTTGATGAACGCGGCGTCCGGGTGGGCGACCCGGCCGAAGGCGGCGAGCAGCGCCGGCACCAGCTCGGTCAGGATCTCGCGCGCGCGGGTGCTGCGGGTGGCCCTGTAACGGCCGTGGTGCCAGCCACGGATGGCGCCGTCGACGGCCATGGCGTTGGCGAAGCCGAACGCCTCGATGGTCTTCAGGGTCTCGGGGTCGGGGTCCGAGCCGGTGAACACCAGGTTGCCCTCGGCCTGTTCGCGGCCGCCGAGGGACGGCGCGTCCTCGAACAGCTCGGCGTAGTGGCTCTCGACCCGGCGCAGGCGGTCGAGCAGGGCGCCGGCGAATTCGTCGGTATCGGCGTGGCCGAGGAACACCGCCAGGCGCTGCAGCGCCGCCGGATCCTGCGGCAGGGTCTGGGTCCGTTCGTCGTTGATCATCTGCAGCCGGTGCTCGACCCGGCGCAGGAAGGCGTAGGCCTCGGCCAGCTCCTCGGCGGTCGATTCCTCGACCTGGCCCAGCTCGGTCAGCGCGGCGATCGCCTCGATGGTGCGGCGGCGGCGCACCTCGGGCACGCGGCCGCCCCAGATCAGCTGCTGGGTCTGGGCGAAGAACTCGACCTCGCGGATGCCGCCGCGGCCCAGCTTGACGTTGTGCCCGGCCACCGCGATGGCGCCGCCGCCCTTGTGGGTGTTGATCTGGCGCTTGATCGAACGGATGTCCTGGATCGCCGCGAAATCCAGGTTCTTGCGCCAGATGAACGGGCGCAGGCGTTCGAGGAACTGCTCGCCGGCGACCCGGTCGCCGGCCACCGCGCGGGCCTTGATCATCGCCGCCCGCTCCCAGTTCTGGCCCAGGCTCTCGTAGTAGAGCTCGGCCGCCAGCGCCGAGATCGCCAGCGGCGTCGAGCCCGGATCCGGGCGCAGGCGCAGGTCGGTGCGGAACACGTAGCCCTCGACCGTGCGTTCGTCCATCAGCTTGACCAATTGCCGGGTCAGGCGCACGAAATGGTTCTGCAGCCCGTCGGGCGCCTCGCTGAGAATGATCTCGTCGTCGTACAGCACGATGATGTCGATGTCCGACGAATAGTTCAGCTCGCGGGCGCCGAACTTGCCCATGCCGAGCACGATCAGCCCGGAGCCGACCTCGGGCCGGTCGGGATAGGGCAGGGTCAGCACGCCGCGCCGGGCCAGCCCGCGCAGGGCGTGGGCGCAGGCGCAGCCGAGCGTGGCCTCGGCCAGGTCGCTGAGCGCCGCGGTGACGCGGGCGACTTCCCAGACGCCGGTGATGTCGGCCAGCGCGATGGCCAGCGCGGCGCGGCGCTTGGCCCGGCGAAGTTCGCGCGACAGCGCGTCGTCCGATGTCTCTTCGCGCTTCAGCCCATCCAGCCCGTCCATGACCTCCTGCAGGCAGGCATCGGGGCCCTGCCGCAACAACTCCAGGGTGAAGACCGGCTCCTTGGCGGCGATCAACGTCAGGTAGTCGCTGTTGCCGAACAGCGCGTCGAGAAGCGCCCCCGCCGCCGGGTCGGCGGCGAGCGCGCGGCCATCGGCCGCAGCGACGCCATCGTCGGCGCCGTCCAGCGATTCCAGCCAGCGTTCGCGGCCGGTTACGGCATGCCCCGCGTCGGCCGCGCGCGGGACATCCTTTTGCTCGGACACGAAACCAAAATGGTGCATATTTACTTGACCCCCCGGATCGCGGCACACTGGTCCGCTGCGGAGCGACTTCGCCGCGGAGTTCGGGGGCAGACTGGGGGATCGGACAATCCCGGTCAAGCTTAAGCTCGGCACCCCCGCCGCGGACGATCCGGGGCGGCAACCGCGAGAGAGGACGACGTTGATCAAGCGCACCTTCCGGGGAATGATCCAGTTGACCGCCGGCCTGGCCGCCGGCGTCGCGATCGTTGCCGGCGTGGCCGCCTGGAAGTTGTCTTCGGGGCCGATTTCTCTCGGCTTCCTGACCCCCTATGTCGAGCGCGAACTGAACCGGTTCCACGACAACTTCCGCATCCATCTCGACGATACCATCCTGACCTGGGCCGGCGGCGACCGCGCGCTCGACGTGCGCGTGGTCAACGCCCGCGCCACCCGTTCCGACGGCTCGGTGATCGCCAGCGTTCCGGAACTGTCGGTGTCGCTCAGCGCCAAGGCTTTTTTCCACGGCACCGCGGCGCCGCAGCAGATCGAGCTGTTCCGGCCCAAGCTGCGCCTGCGGCGCAAGGCCGACGGCAAGCTGGAACTCGGTTTCGTCACCCCCGACACCGAGTCCGATTCCCAGGTCGACCCGGCCGACGAAGGCAACTCGGACCTGGTCGGTACCGTGCTCGCCGAACTGGCGGCGGCGCCGGCCGAGGACGATCCGATGAGTTACCTGACCCGGTTCAACATCATCGACGCCGACCTGATCATCGAGGACCGCCTGCTCGGCACCACCTGGGAGGCGGCGAAGGCACAGATGACGCTGACCCGTTCGCCGGACGGCGTCGAGGGGCAGCTCGCGTTCGACCTCGCCATCGACGAAGAGATTGCCGAAATCTCGGTGGTCGGCGAATACAAGAACGAAAGCCGGCGCACCGACGTCGGCATCGGCTTCGGTCTGATCAATCCACGCACCCTGGTCGGCAAGTTGCCGCTGCCCGATGACCTGCGCGCCAGCCTGCCGGTGCTGGACGGTCCGGTGCGCGGCACCGTGACGACCACGGTGGCGCCCGACGGCAGCGTCGAATCGCTGGGCTTCGACGTGACCGGCGGGGTCGCCAAGCTGACCCTGCCGGCGCCGCTGGTGCAGGACCTGGCGATCAAGTCGCTGCGCCTGCAAGGACGCCTCGACGGGGCCCAGGATCTGCTCAAAATCGCCAACCTGGAAATCGATCTCGGCGACAACGGGCAGTTCACGCTGCCGGCGCCGACCGCGCATACCTGGCCGCTGCGCGGCGCGGCGCTGAAGGGCCGCTATTTCCTGACCAGCAACAAGGCCGAGATCGACCGCCTGGAGGCCGACCTCGCCGGCGCGTCGGTGGCGATCGCCGCTAACATCGACGACCTCGGTGCCGAGATGGCGATCAACGCCAAGGGTATCCTGCGCGATGTCGAGGTCAACAAGGTCAAGAACTACTGGCCGCGTGCCTGGGGCACCGACGCCTGGAACTGGAGCACCTCGCATCTGGCCGACGGCAGGATGAGAGAGGCCCGCGCCCACGTCATTCTGCGCGCCGACGGCGAGGGCGGTTTCGCGGTCGAGAAGCTGAGTGGTGACATGGATCTCGACGGCGTCACCGTCGATTATCTGCGCCCGATGCCGAAGGTGCGCAAGGCCAAGGGCAAGGCCAAGTTCGACACCAAGGTCTTCACCATCGTGCTGGAGCACGGCGAGGTGAAGGGCCTGACCGTGACCAAGGGAGAGCTGTTCTTCACCGGCCTCGACGAGGTCGACCAGTACCTGACCGCCAAGCTTGGCATCGAAGGCCCGGTGCGCAGCGCCCTCGAAATGATCGACCACGAACCGCTCGGGTTCGCCCGCGAGGTCGGCATCGACCCGGCCACCACTCGCGGCCATTCCTCGACCGTGCTGAACCTGCATTTCATCCTCGAGAAGGACGTGACGATCGAGCAGGTCGAGGTTTCGGCGGTGTCGCAGATCACTAGCGTCGGCATCGAGAACGCGTTGTTGAAACAGGACATCACCGACGGCCGCCTCGACCTGCGGGTCGACAAGTCGGGCATGGATGTCGCCGGCAACGTCGAATGGGCCGACATCCCGGCGCAACTGACGTGGCACGAGAACTTCGACGACCAGGCGGCCTACCGCAGCCGCTATGACCTGACCGCCTTCGTCGGCGAGGTCGGCACGCTCGACCTGGGCTTCGACCTGGAACCGTTCCCGGGCGACTTCATCAAGGGCGCGGTCGGCGCCGAGGTGCACTTCACGGTGTTCGACGACCAGCGCCAGCGGCTGCAGGCCAAGGCCGATCTGGCCGACGTGTCGCTGGTGTTTCCGGCGCTCGGCTGGACCAAGGAAAAAGGGGTCGAGGGCACGGCCACGATCGACGTCAACCTGCGCGGCGAGACGGTCACCGGCATCCCCTATTTCGGCGTCACCGTCGGGGATCTGGCGGTGCTCGGCGCGGCGACCTACGAGGATGCCGGCGGCGATGGCGGCACGGCGCTCAAGCAGATCGATTTCAGCCGCATTTCCTATGGCCGCACCGACATCAAGGGCACGCTGTCCCCCGGTGCCGACGGCGTCTGGGAGGCCGACGTCGACGGCGCCAGCTTCGACTTGGCGCCGCTGTGGTCCGAGATCATGACCGAGGGATCCGAATTCACCGACGAACTGGAGGAGGACCTGATCGACGTGCCGTACCGGCTGAAGGCCAAGGTCGACCGGGTCTGGTTCTCCGAGGACAAGTTCGTTGCCAAAGTGGTGACCGAGATGGAGCGCCAGGACGACATCTGGAAGCGCCTGGTTTTCACCACCGAGTTTCCCGGCAGCGACGTCCCGGGGGCCAAATCCTTCGGCCTGACCATCGCGCCGAAGACCGAAACCACGCGCGAACTGGCGGTGCACGCCGAGGACGCCGGGCTGGTGCTGAAAACCTTCGGCATTTACGACAACATGGTCGGCGGCGTGCTTGACGTCGCCGGCGTGATCAACGACGGCCAGTCCGGCTCGCCGGTCGGCGGCAAGGTGATGATCGACGACTTCCACATCGTCGATGCGCCGGCCCTGGCGCACCTGGTCAGCATCCTGGCGCTGACCGGCATCCTCGACAGCCTGCAGGGCAAGGGGCTCAATTTCCTGCAGCTCAGCGCCCCGTTCGAGTTCCACGACGGCGTGCTTCATGTCGCCGACGCCAAGGCCTATGGCCTGTCGCTGGGCATCACCGCCTCGGGCCGGTACTACCGCGGCGCCGAGATCCTCAGCCTGGAGGGCACGGTGGTGCCGGCCTATGCGATCAACGCCGCCGCCGGGCGCATTCCGGTGGTCGGCGACCTGTTCACCGGCGGCGAGGAGGGCGGCGGCATTTTCGCCGCCACGTACACCGCCACCGGCCCGGCCGAGGCGCCGAACATCTCGGTCAATCCGCTATCCGCCCTGGCGCCCAGCTTCTTGCGCAAGCTGTTCGGCTTTCTCGACACCCAGGAAGCGAAAAGCGCCGGCGGCACGCCGGGCGACGCCGGCGGCGAGGAGGAGGACGAGTCCGAGGCGGTGCAGGGCAATTGACCACTGCGAACCGAGTAACGATCAGGGGTACGCCGGACGATGAAGTTCGATATCTACGGTCGCTACGTCATCGACCTGGTCCGCGCCGAGGACAACTGGATCGCTTTCAGGCTCGACGGCAACGGGCGGCGTCGGCTTCACGATCTGGTCGTCCCGCCTGATCTGCCCGATACCGACCTCGCGACCTACCTCGATGACCTGTTGCACGAACAGTCGCCGATCGGCGGCCGCGTTCGGCGCCTGGACTGAGCCGCGCCTCAGTACGATACCGCCGGACACTGACGCAGGTAGGTATCGGCGGTGACCTGGCGCAGCATGAAATCGGCGACATCGGCGCGCGGGATCTTGAAGGTGAAGGAGCCGTCGGCGCGGGTGAAGCCGTGCTTGTATTGGCCGCGCGCGGTGCCGTCGGCGAAGCTGCCGGGGCGCACGATGATCCAGTCGAGCAGGCTGTTGCGCACGTAACGCTCCTGCTGCTCGTGATCGGCGTAGACGAAGCGCAGCATCAGCGGAATGATGAAAAAGCGGTAGCGCCAGGGCAACAGGTCGCGGCTGTCGCCGGCGCCCAGGCCGGACAGGCAGACGAAGCGCCGCACATCACAGGCTTCCATCGCGCGAATGATGTTGTTGGTGCCGACGGCGCGCAGGTTGTCCCGATTCATCATCGGCTTGCCCAGCGCGCAGATCACGGCGTCCTGACCCTCGACGGCGCGCCGCACCGAGTGCGGGTCGAGGGCGTCGCCGGCGAGCACGCGCAGGTTCGCCTGCGCCATCTCGAAGATTTCCGGCCGCCGGGTCACCGCGGTGACCTCGTGGCCCTGTTTCAGCGCCTGTTCCACCGCATGGCGCCCGACGCCGCCGGTCGCTCCGAATATCGTCAGTTTCATCTTGCTCTCCTGTTGCCTGCGCGCCGGTCCCGCCGGGGCGAGATGCGCGGGGTGAATTCCATTGACTTGACACAGTGTCAATTGACATGATGTCAAGTAAGGAGAAATTGACACCATGTCAAGTGAAAAAACGGACACCCGGACCCGCCTGCTGCGCGCCACCCTGGACCTTCTCGAAGCCAGTCAGGGGCAGGGCGCCGGCGGCGAGGTGCGCATGTCGGACATCGCCAAGCGCGCCGGGATCAGCCGCCAGGGTCTGTACCTGCATTTCGCCACCCGCGCCGAGCTGCTGATCGCGACGACCTTCTACGTCGACGAGCTGAAAGGCAGCGAGCAGCGCCTGGCGGCCAGCCGCGCCGCAACCAGCGGGCTCGCCCGCCTGGATGCCTTCATCGAGGCCTGGGGCGGCTACATCCCCGAGATCTATCCGATGGCCAGGGCGCTGCTGGCGATGCGTGACAGCGACGAAGCCGCCGCCGCCGCCTGGGACCAGCGCATGCAGGACATGCGCGAGGGCTGCGAGGCGGCGGTCGAGGCACTGGCGCGCGACGGCAGGCTGGCGTCCGATCAGTCGCCGCGACAGGCCACCGACCTGCTGTGGACGATGCTGTCGGTGCGCAACTGGGAGCAGCTGACCCGGCAGTGCGGCTGGTCGAACGACGCTTACGTCGCGGCGCTGAAATCGATGGCCCGGCGGGTGTTCGTCGCCGGCGATTGACGATTCTTTAAAGCGGAGCTGACAACCTTTGCAGGTGTAGAATTCCACAGACGGCAAACCCACCGGCGTTCGGGAACACCATGCAGGTCTTGCTGACGGGCACCTACAATTCCGGCAACAAGGGCGACGCGGCGATGGAGCTGCCCGCCCGGCGACGGCATCGCCGAGACGCTTCGCGGCGCCACGGTCACCATCCTGTCGCCGTTTCCGGAGATGGACGCGCCTTTCTACCGGCCCTACCCGGTCCGGCGGTGCAACCGGCGCAACCTGATCGGCGCCACCTTCGATCTGCTGCGCGCCTGGGCCTGGCGCCACCTGCGCCGCGCCTTCGGTGACCGGCGCCTGGGCTGGCTGCTGAGCACGGAAATGCGCGACGTCGCCGCGGCCGACCTGGTGGTCGATCTCAGCGGCGACATGCTGACCGACGATTACGGGCCGCACGTCGCCTACTCGCACTACATTCCGCTGTTCCGCGCGATGGTCCTGCGCCGGCCGTATTTCCTCTGCGCCCAGTCGATCGGGCCGTTCACCTGGACCCGGCCTCTGGCGCGGCGGGTGCTCGAGGGCGCCGCCGCGGTCAGCGTGCGCGACGGTGTCAGCCTCGACTATCTGCGCGACATCGGTATCGGCAACCCGGCGATGGAGCCGACCGCCGACCTGGCCTTCCTGCTGTCGCCCTGCGCCGAGAAACGCGTCGACGAAATTTTCGCGGCGGAGGGGATCGTGCTCGATGACCGTCCCGTACTGGGGATTTCGGTCAGTCAATTGATCGAACGCCACTACCGGGCGGGCGGTTTCGGCGCCCGACGGCCGTCTTTCGAGCCGGTGATCTGCACCGCGATCGAGGCGGTGGCGCGGCGGCACGACCTGCAGGTCCTGTTCGTGTCGCATGTGACCGGCCCGAGCGCGGCCAAGAACGACCATGTGATCGCTGAACGGATCACGGACGCCCTGGCCGGCGATATCCCGGCGGCGATGCTGCGCGGCGACTACCGGCCCGAGTAACTGAAGGGCGTGATCGGCCGCTGCGCGGTCTTCTGCGGCGCGCGCATGCACGCCAACATCGCGGCGCTGTCCTCAAGCGTGCCGGTGGTGGCGCTGTCCTACAGCCACAAGACTCCGGGGATCATGGCCGCCTGCGGCCTGGCTGACTTCGTCGTGCCGGCGGCGGAAATCACCGCCGAGCGGCTGGAGGCCCTGATCGACCAAGCCGTCAGCGAGCGCGATGCGCTGTCGACACGACTAGCCGAGGCGGTCGGCGACATGCGCCGCCAGGCGCGCCGCAATTTCGAGATCCTGGCCCGGCTGGCGTCGCACGGGCAGGACGGCGGGGCATGAATACTCATTCCCCCGATGGCATCGGCGGGCCGATCTTCATCGTTGGCTTGGCGCGCAGCGGCACCAAGCTGCTGCGCGACATCCTGAACAACCACCCGGAGCTGTTCCTGCTGCCGTCGGAAACCAACTTCATCCCCTATTTCGTGGCCCGCTTCGGCTCGATCGAGTCGCCGCTCGGCGAGCCGGAACGGCAGCATTTCAAATCGCACTTCTTCAGCGGCTCGTTCCACAGCGGCATGACCGAGCGGGGGTACGAGACCTCCGAGGCGGTGCTGGAGGCGGCGCTGCGCGAACCGACCTGGGAGCGTGTGTTCACCACCCTGGCGCTGAGCTATCTCGACGACGCGGCCCCGGCGCCGCGGTTCTGGGGCGACAAGACGCCGACCCATCTACCGCATCTGCAGATGCTCAAACGGGAGTTTCCGGACGGCCGGTTCATCCACATCATTCGCGACCCGCGCGACCGCGCGCTGTCGGCGCGCAAGGCCTGGGGCGCCAACGTTCTGCTGGCGGCGGAAAAACGGCGGACCCAGGTCGAGCAGGCGCGCGCCACTGGCCTGGAACTGGGCGCCGACTACTGCGAAATCACCTACGAAAGCTTGCTCGAAGCGCCGGCGCGAGAGGTTTCACGGCTCTGCGGATTTCTCGGCCTGCCGTTTGCCGAGGAGATGCTGACCCTGCGCCGGCCGACCGAGAACAAGCGCCGCGAGAACACCGAGACGACCAGCGCGTTGGGCATCGTCGCCGATAACACGCGCAAGTTCGCGACCCAGCTCGACGCCCGGGAAATCGCCCGGATCGAGCGGATCGTGCTGCCGGTGGCGACCGATCTGGGTTACCAAATGACCACCGATCCGGATCGGTTCCAGCCACTGTCGAAAACCGAAACCCGGTTCTATGGGGCGCTCGAAACCTTGCAGTTCCTGCGCGAATTCTACCGCCGATGGGGCCTGCTCAAGGGCGCCCGGCACGCGTTCGAACGTGTGGCCATGAAGCGCGCGAACCGGACGTCGTGAGAGGGCCGCCATGAACATCGCCTTCGGATGGGTCCCCCTGGCGGCGAGCGGGTCGACCGCGCCGCCTTGTCCGATTTTCGCATCGGATCAGTCCGCGACGGTCGCCGGCGCGCCGTCGTTCCCGTTCCGGCTGGACCTACAGGGCGATGACGGCGCGGTGTTGGGAAGTGCCGCGGACGATGACGGCCACCTGGTCTACCTGGGGGCCATCCTGCCGCCGCTGGACGGGTGGCGCGACCCGCGCTCGCCGCTGGTGGATCCCGACGCGACCGCGCGGTTCCTGCTCGCCGCCTACCGCGAACGGGGCGAGGCCTTCCTCGACGGCATCAACGGGCAATACGCGGTGGCGGTGATCGACCGCAGCCGGCGGCGGCTGCTGCTGGCCGCGGATCCGGCCGGCGGGCGCTCCTGGTTCATCCACCAGGCGGAAGGGCGCGTCGCCTTCGCCAGCCATTTGCTGACCCTGGCGCGCGGCCTCGGGCCGGACCTGCGCATCGATCGTGGGCTCGAGGATTTCTTTCTGATCCACGGCTTCTATCCGCATGGCCGCACGCCCTATGCCGGCGTCGAGTCGGTGCCGCCCGGGCGGCTGCTCGATTGGCGCGACGGCGAATTTCACACGCGCGAGATTCCGCCTCCCGATCCCTGGCGCGCCGCCGCCGAGGCCGAGTTCGACCCAGCGGGGTCGGAACTTGAAGAGGTTGAGCGGCTGTACGACGCGATGGTCCGAGCGACCCGCGAGCAGCTACCGGCACAACCGCAGAAGGTCGCGGTGCTGCTCGGCGGGTTCGACTCGGCCCTGGTCGCGGCGATCATCCATCGGCTCGGCTACGAGGTCGAGACCTTCTCGTTCCATTACCAGGAGCAGGCCTACAACCAGCCGCACACCGACACCCTGGCGGCGCACCTGGGCATCAAACACCACTGGATCGAGATCGACCGGGACTGCCTGGAGGACGGGTTGCGCACCTTTCCCGAGACCTTCAGCCAGCCGACCAACTGGCCCAACTACACCATTCAGACCGCGCGTCTGTGCGACGAGATCCGCCGCCGCGGCATCCACCACTGCTACAGCGGCGACGGCTGTGACGCGGTGTTCATGGGTTATCCCGGCACCTACCGCCGCGCCCGCGTGTTCGGGGCGCTGCCGACCTTGCCGCGGCCGGTGATGAAGATCCTCCTGGCGCTCGCCGCCCGGCCGCTGCTGGAGCGTATTTTCGGCCATCCCTACCGGGTCGCGCTGAACATCCTGCGCGGCTTCGGCCGGCGCATGCCGGCACGCGGCTACCTGTCGTTCCGGATCATGGACGAGGTGTCGCTGCGCCAGTTGCGCGCCGAGCCGCCGCCGCCGCCGGAGCGGCCGCTCGACGACCTGGTCGAGGAGCTGAGCCGGCCGCACGCCGGCCTGTCGGTGCTGCGCCTCGCCTTCCTCGGCAAGGCCGCGGTGTCGCCGAACCGCAACAAGCTGATCGGCAGCTCGGACCGTGCCGGGGTCACCATCCTGGCGCCCTACATGCAAACCGGACTGAAGCACCTGGCGCTGAGCCTGCCCGACGAGCTGTTGCGGCCCGAGGAAAAGACGCGCTCGCAGGTCACCGGCAAGTACATCCTGATGAAGATGGCCAAGCAGAAGGGGCTGCTGCCGCCGGAGATCATCTACCAGGACAAGGTCGCCGCCGTCGACGCGCCGGTCGACGACTGGTACGCCGGCCCGATGCGGTCCTTCCTGCTCGACCTGTTCGACGGCCTGCCGTTCCGCCACGACCGCGCCTACGTCGACCGCCTGATCGACCGCAAATGGGCCGAGGACCTGTTCAAAGAATACGTAATGTCGGACCGCGTCATCTCGCACGCGGTATCGCTGCTGGCGACCTACGCGGCGTTCTGCGCGGTGGCCAAGGGGGACGACGAGCCGACCTAAACCGGCTTCACCAGCACGTGCCGCTTCTTGCCCGCCGACAGCTTGATGACGCCGTCGGCGTTGACGTCGGCGCTGCCGATCGGCTGGGTGTCGGCCTCGATGCGGACGTCGTTGACGCGGGCGCCGCCGCCCTTGATCAGGCGCCGGGCCTCGCCGCCCGAATTGGCCAGGCCGGCGCGGCGCATCAGGTCGAAGGCGGCGACGCCGGCCTCGAGCTCGGCCGCCGGCACTTCGACCGTGGGCAGGTCCTGGGCGATGGTGCCCTCTTCGAAGGTCTTGCGCGCGGTCTCGGCGGCGGCCAGCGCCGCCTCTTCGCCGCGGCAAAGCTTGGTGACCTCGTGTGCCAGCACCTTCTTCGATTCGTTGATCTCGGCGCCCTTGGCCTGTTCCAGCTTCTCGATCTCGGCGATCGGCAGCTCGGTGAACAGGCGCAGGAACCGGCCGACGTCGGCGTCCTCGGTGTTGCGCCAGTACTGCCAGTAGTCGTAGGGGCTGAGCATGTCGGCGTTCAGCCACACCGCGCCGGCGGCGGTCTTGCCCATCTTGGCGCCTGAGGACGTGGTCAGCAGTGGCGTGGTCAGGCCGAACAGGCTCTGGTTCGCGGCGCGGCGGCCGAGTTCGACGCCGTTGACGATGTTGCCCCACTGATCCGAGCCGCCCATCTGCAGCACGCAGTCAAGGCGCCGGGCCAGTTCGACGAAGTCGTAGGCCTGCAGGATCATGTAGTTGAACTCGAGGAAGGTCAGCGGCTGCTCGCGCTCCAGGCGCAGCTTCACCGAATCGAAGGTCATCATCCGGTTGATGGTGAAGTGCGGGCCGTAGTCGCGCAGGAACTCAATGTAGTTGAGCTGGCTCAGCCAGTCGTCGTTGTTGACCATGATGGCGTCGGTCGGGCCGTCGCCGAAGGTCAGGAAGCGCTCGAAAATGCCCTTGATGCCGGCGATGTTGGCGTCGATCTGCTCGGGCGTCAACATACGCCGCGACTCGTCCTTGCCCGACGGGTCGCCGACCTTGGTCGTGCCGCCGCCCATCAGCACGATCGGCTTGTGCCCGGTCTTCTGCAGCGTGCGCAGCATCATGATCGGCAGCAGGCTGCCGGCGTGCAGGCTGGTGGCGGTGGCGTCGAAGCCGATATAGGCCTTGATGATCCCGTCGGCGGCCTTGCTGTCGAGTTCGGCCTCGTCGGTGCACTGGTGAAAATAGCCGCGCTCCGTGATGGTGCGCATGAAATCCGATTTGTAGGTCGTCATTGAATGCCTGCTTGAAAAAGGGCCTCGCCGGCCTTGCGGAACGGGCGGGTACTTAACACAATGGCCGCTTCCCGGCAACGGCATGAGGTCGCGGCGCATGGCAGGCAAACCGAAGACAGTGCTCGGCATGATGAGCGGCACGTCGCTCGACGGCATCGATTGCGCCCTAATCCGCACCGACGGCGAGCGGGTGCTCGACCTCGGCCCGCATCAGACGCGGCCCTACGAGCCCGGCTTCCGCGAACGCCTGCGCGCCCTGCTGGGCCACGATCCGGCCGGCATCGACAATGCCGACGAGATCATCCGCGAGCTCACCCTGCAGCACGCCGACGCCGCGCGCATGCTGATGATCGCCGGCGAGGTTAGCCCGGCCGAGGTCGACCTGATCGGCTTCCACGGCCAGACCGTGTTCCACAACCCGGCCGCGGGCGTAACCATCCAGATCGGCGACGGCGACCTGCTGGCGGCCGAGACCGGCGTGCCGGTGGTCGACGACTTCCGCAGCGCCGACGTGCGCGCCGGCGGCGAGGGCGCGCCGTTCGCCTCGCTCTATCACGCGGCGTTGGCGCAGGAACTCGAAAAGCCGCTCGCCGTGCTCAACCTCGGCGGCGTCGGCAACGTCACCTGGGTCGGTGAGGACGGGTCCTTGCTGGCCTTCGACACCGGCCCGGCCAGCGCCCTGCTGGACGACTGGACGGCGCGCACCATTGGTAAACCGATGGACGAGAACGGCCGGCTCGCCCGCGGCGGGCAGGCCGACGCGCTTATCCTGGCAGAGCTGTTGATGAACCCCTACTTCCGGCGCGAGCCGCCGAAGTCGCTGGACCGCGACGAGCTGGCGACCGACCTGATCGAGGGCCTGAGCCCGGCCGATGGCGCCGCCACCCTGGCCGGCTTCACCATCGGCTCGGTGGCCCGCGCCCGCGAGCACTTCCCGGCGCCGGTCACGCGCTGGCTGGTCACCGGCGGCGGCCGCTACAACGGCTATCTGATGGAGGGCCTGGCGGCGGAACTCGAAGTCCCCGTCGATCCGGTCGAGGCGGTCGGCTGGCAGGGCGACGCGCTGGAGGCCCAGGCCTTCGCCTTCCTCGCCGCCCGTTCGGTCGAGGGCATGCCGCTCAGCCTGCCCGGCACCACCGGGGTGCCGGCGCCGCAGACCGGCGGCGTGCTGCATGCGCCGTGAGGCGTGACAGGCTTTAAACGGGATTGTCGCTCGCCGTCGCGCCGGACCGTTCCAACTGTGGCCGGATCGTGTTGATGTAATACGTCAGCAGCGGCACCAGCGACTCGTTGACTTTGAGCTTGCCCCGAACGTTGGACCGGCTTGAAGCCGAATTTCCCGTTCTTCAGACCATTGGGTGGCTGGGGTGCCCGATGGTCTTGATGAACTCCATCGGGGTTTTGTTGCCGATGGCGCTGTG
>Ga0209785_1000160_pt1 | contig 26260 bp, 33 predicted proteins | sample WorMetG1BERMUDA2_FD_187403 | JGI IMG/M metagenome (GOLD analysis project Ga0209785, IMG submission 187403) | Marine gutless worms symbiont microbial communities from Max Planck institute for Marine Microbiology, Germany - Inanidrilus... ...
TGGCTGCGCCTCTCTTCTGGCGACAGGCGCGTCGGAGCCGGGTGACGGCGTAACGGCGCTCGGGACGACACTCACGATAAAACTCCTGTCGGACCGCCCGGTCTTCGCACCGGAATACGGCATTTATTGCGTTAAATAACCTAACTCCAAATTGTGACGACAATCCGCTGGAGTTTGATTAATTTCGTCAGGATTGCCCGATTTAAATGAGACACTACTCAGGCAACCCACACGCTCTTTGTCTGCGTGTAGAGCGCAATCGCGTCCTTGCCCATCTCCCGGCCATAGCCGCTCTGCTTCATGCCGCCGAAGGGCGACGCGGCGTCCGTTTCACCCCAGCAATTGACCCAGATCGTGCCGGCCCTCAGCCGGGTGGCCATGCGATGCACCCGGCTAACATCGCGCGACCACAAGCCGGCCGCCAGGCCGTAAACCGTGTCATTGGCCCGCGCCAACACATCGACTTCATCATCGAACGGCAGAACACACAGGACAGGTCCGAAGATCTCTTCGCGCGCCACGGTCATGGCATCATCCACCGCCGTCAGGATCGTCGGCGCGATGAAATAGCCGTTCAAGCCCAGCTGGGCCCCACCTGTCTCACAGATTGCGCCATCGGCAACACCGCCATCGATATAGCCCGTCACCTTGTGCATCTGTGACGCGCTGATGACGGGCCCCAGATCGTGCTCGACGGCATCCATGCCGGGCCCGACGGACACCCGGTCGGCGAGCGCAACCAGTTCCTCGACGACTCTGTCGTGAAGGGAGCGGTGCACATAAAGCCGCGCTCCGGCGGTGCAGGACTGGCCATTATTGCCAAACAGCGCCCAGAAAGCGCCCGGCACGGCCCTTTCGAGATCCGCATCGGCAAACAGAATGTTCGCCGCCTTGCCGCCCAGTTCCAGGGAAACCTTCTTCAGATTGCCCATCGACGCCTCGACGATCCGCCTTCCGGTAGCCGTGCTGCCGGTAAATCCGATTTTGTCGACATCCGCATGCGCCGCCAATGCGGCGCCCGCTTCTCCGCCAAGCCCCGGTACGAGATTCAGCACACCGGCTGGCAAGCCCGCCTCGAGTGCCAGATCGGCAAGATAGAGCGCGCTCAACGGGGTCTGTTCCGCCGGTTTGAGCACTACTGTGTTGCCGGCGGCCAGCGCCGGCGCCAATTTCCAAACAGCCATCAGCAGCGGGTAATTCCAGGGTGTGATCAGGCCGCAAACGCCGACCGGTTCGACACGTGTATAATTAAGCCGTTCAGGCAAGGAGACCGGAATCGTCGCCCCCTCGATCTTGCTCGGCCAGCCGGCGAAGTAGCGCAGATGGCGGGCCGAATAGGCCGCGTCGACATCGCGTGCCATCTTGAACGGTTTGCCGTTGTCCAGCGCGTCGAGTTGGCCGAAGACATCCGCCTGCGCATCGATCAGTTCGGCAAGGCGCCAAAGACATTGCGACCGTTCGTCGGCCGTCATCGCGCCCCAAGGCCCGGCAAAGGCGGTGCGCGCCGCCTCTACGGCGAGATCGATTTCCCGACTTCCGGCCTTGGCGACAGAGCAAAGCGCGCCGCCGGTAGAAGGATCGACGACCTCGATGGCGTCATCGCTGTCCACCGGGCGGCCGCCGATGCGCAGCGGCTGTCGCTGCGCAAGGAAATCGGAGACGGCGGGCAGCAGCGGCAGCGTGTCCATCACAGCGCCTCTTTCAGTTGCGCGACCCGGCGCCGGCCCTCGTTTTCGAGCCACCGGTTCAGGCGCTGCGTACCGCCGGCACCGAATTCGCCGATTGCATCGGACCAAATCGCCCGTCCGCACATAAAGCCGGCCGCGCCGATCCCCGCTTCTCGGGCCAGTTCCAGCGAGCGTCGAAACCAATCGAAGGAAACGCCGGCACTCAGATAGACGAGAGGAATGTCGCCGGCCGGTTCGGCCGCCCGCCGAAACGCGTCCAGCACCCAGTCGCCGCTGAAATCGTCGGTGCCGAAGCCGCTGACATAGGCGAGGTTGACCGGGATCTCCACCTTCAGCACGTCGATGTGAAAATGCGGATCGGCGAAGCGCCGCGTCGCCTCGCGCACGAGCTCGGGCTTGAGACGCGCGAAAGCGAGCGAGGCGCTGTCGGTCACGACGTCGTCATAGACGATGGGCTCGAACAGGAACTCGACACCGTGTGCGGCGCATTCCGCACCGATCTCCCGGACCAGCGCGTGTTTCTTGGCATTGATCGCGGTGTCGCAGCGCGGTCCGTAATAGAGGAAGAATTTGAGACGACGGACACCAAGGCCGCGATAGTCTGAAATGGAGAGATTGTCGGGCAACGCCGTGATGCGCTCGTCGCTGGAAATGCGATAGACATCCGCCTCATAGGCGAGCAGTTTCTCGCACGCCGTATGGTAGAACGGCAGCAGCCGGCGGCCATATTCAGCATCGACAAGTACAATAGTGGCGTCGGGGCTCAGATGCTCAACCACGGCCCTCTTGAAATCGAACAGGTCCGTTTCGCGTGCAGCCGCGCCGCGCGCCTTTGCGAGAGCCGCCCCAAGCCCGCTGCCCTGATCGACGGCAATGCCGAAGAGGGGAGAGAGAGGTTGCGGTTTGTCGAGCGGCATTGGCGGTCCTGAACTCAGGCGATGGATATTTTTGGGAAATGCGGGGTGTCGGAAGGGGCAGCCCAAAGACGCAGCATCTCGTCGGTGGGTGTCAGCAGCGAAATCGAGAAGCCGCCCATCTCCTGCGTTGTGACGAATTCGCCGACCATGGGCGCGACCGTGGCGATACCGTGGGTCCCAAGCTGCTTCTCCGTTTCCCGGTAGACAGTCAGCAGTTCCATCATGGTCGTTCCGCCCATGCCATTGACGATCACCGCGGCTCTTTTACCCGAGGCAATCGGTCGGTCGTCCAGCAGGGCCTCGACCATGGTCTCAACCAGACCGGCCACCGGCCCGTATTTGGCACGCCCGATGCCCGGCTCCCCATGCACGCCCATCCCGAGATAGATCTCATCCTCGGGAAGCGTGAACATCGCCGCGCCGGTCAGCGGCGAGATACCGGGGCTGACCGCCGCGGCCAGCGTGCGCGTGTTGTCACGCACCGCCTCGCCCAAGGCGAACAGCGGGTCCAATGGCAAACCCTCCTCGGCAGCAGCTCCCAGAATCTTGTAGATGAACATCGTGCCAGGTGCGCCGCGCCGGTCGTGCTCCTGCCCTTTCGGCGCCGAAGAAATGTCGTCATACATCAACAGCGGCCGCACGGTCAGACCCTGGTCCTCGGCCATCATTGTCGCGGCCCGACCGTTGATCACGTCGCCCGCATGTTGCGAGATCAGCAAAATCGAGCCGGCCGCACCATTGACCTCGGCGATCCCGTCCAGGATGAGGTCGGCCGACGGCGCGGCGAAAACGTCACCCACCACATTGGCATCAAGCAAACCCTCACCGACAAATCCCATGGCGATCGGCTCATGACCGGAGCCGTTGCCGATCAGCAGGGTCACCTTGTTGTCCCGCCGCTTTGGCGCGCTACGCACGACAATGCGCGGATCGTTGTTGCCCCGCCCGACCTGCGGAAAGGCGGAGACGAAACCGTCGATCATGTCGTCGACCATGGTTTCGCTGCTGTTGAACAGCTTCTTCATCAACGGTTCTCTCCGCCGAGAGCCTCCAGGATATGGCAAACCGACGTCGCACCCGGATCGATGTGCCCTTCTCCGGCCTGTTCGACATAGCGCGCCCGGCCGCGCCGCGCCCTCATTGCGCGTGTCGCGTCGCGCCCCTTTTCGGCAGCGACAAGCGCTGCCTCCAAACCGTTTACCCGGTGCAACGCCGACACCGCCGGCGACAGGGCGTCGACCATGCTCTTGTCGCCCGGCTCCGCAGCTCCGAGATCGCGGATCCGGTCAAGCGCCCGGCGCAGATGCGTTTCGAGCGTCTCGCCGCTGTCCTCGAGCCAGCTCTCGATCTCGTAAAACAACAGGCCGAACAGCGTGCCGGACGCACCGCCCGATGCGCGCATGAACGCCTTGGCCTGCCGGCCATCTTCCGCCCTGTCCGCAGCCGTCAGCCCGCGCAGCATGGTCGTGCCATGATCGCCATCGCCGATCGCCGCATCGAGCGCGTCGAGTGTCGCTTTCTCGGATGAAAAGATCGAACGCAGCCGTTCGAAGTAAGGCCGCGCCGACATCAAAAGACCGCCTTCATGAAAGCCAGCGTCCGGCGCGCGGCGCTCGTCGGATCGGCTTCGATGGCGCGCCAGATATTCAGATCGGCGCTGGTCGGATGACCGGGCACAACGAACATTTCAGCCGTTACCCATCCGTCGTAACCGACGGCGCGCAACGCATCCGCGGCCGACGCGAAATCGAATGTCGCGCTGCCCGGCACGCCGCGATCATTGTCGGAGATGTGAAAATGGAAAAGTCGGTCGCCGGTCCGACGAATCGCCGCTGCCGGATCCTTTTCCTCGATGTTCATATGGAACGTGTCGAGCAGCACGCCGATGCGCGGCGAGCCGGTCGCATCGGCCAGCGCCACGGCGTCTTCGGCGGTATTGACCAGATCCGTCTCGAAACGATTGATCGCCTCTATGCCAAGCACCACATCCTCTGCCGCAAGAAGCGGTTCGAGACGGCCGAGGAGTTCGGTGGAGCGCGCACGACGGCCGATCTTGTCTGCAGGTTCGAACACACCCCAGGGCGCGTAAATCACGCCCGCCAGTTGCCGCGCGCCGAGGGCCGATGTGATACGGATCGCGTTTTCCATCGCCGTAAGGGCAGCTTCACGCACATCCGGATCGGCCGATGTCGGATCCTCCGCCGGACCGAGTCCCGTCGAACAGGTGATCTCCAGCCCATGATCGCCGGCGTCGGAGCGTAACGCGGCGGCGCGGTCGGCCGTGATGCCGAGCAGCGAGATCTCGATGCCGTCAAAGCCGAGATCGGCGACAGTGGCCATGATCGGCGGGATGTCGTCGGTCCATCGCGCCATCCACAGCCCGGAATGAATGCCAAATTTCATCGACCTCCCCACAAATTTGTAAATACATATTAGTGCAAATCAACTTGCATCGTCAACCGCTTCTGCCAATCGAAGCGCTTTGCGGTTGATCTTTCCGGAGGAAGTCATGTCGAAGCGCTCGACGAAAACGATCTCGCGTGGCGCCTTATAGGGCGCCAGTCGCTGGCGCACATGATCGGCAAGTTCCTGTTTCAGCGTTGCCGGCGGATTGTCTGCGGCCGCCTGCGCCAACCGCACGAAGGCCTTGATGATTGCGCCACGTTCACGGTCCGGCTTGCCGATCACGGCAGCCTCGGCGACGGCCGGATGGGCGATCAGGCATTCCTCGATTTCCGACGGTCCAATGCGAAAGCCGGAGGATTTGATCAGATCGTCGGAACGGCCTTTGTACCAGAAATAGCCATCCTCATCGCGGACCGCCAAATCATGGGTCCGGAGATAGGAGCCGAGGCGCAGGTCCGTCTCCTTGTCGGGATTGTTAAGATAGCCAAGATAACGCGTCGGCGCATCCGAACGAGTGACGATCTCGCCGATGTCCCCGGCCGCGACATCCCGGCCCTCCGCATCCACCAACATGACCGTGTGTCCCGGATAAGCCCGCCCCATCGAGCCTGCGCGGCGCGGAAACAGAGCGGCGCAATTGCCGATCAGATGGTTGACCTCGGTCATACCGTAGAACTCGTTGCAGACCACGCCGAGCGCTTTTTCCGCCCATTCCAGTATCTCGGCGGCAAGCGCCTCCCCGCCGGTGCAGATGACGCGCAGCGACAGGTCGTAGCGATCCCGCGGGTCGGGCGTCTGGGCCAGTCTTCGAATGGCGCTCGGTGCCAGAAAGGTATGGGTCACCCCGTGCCGTGCCATGAAATCGAAGGCCCATTCGACTTTGAAGCGCGCTTCCGACGTCACCACGGGCCGTCCGGCGAGCCAGGCCGGAAACAGCATGTCGAGCAGCCCGCCCACCCATGCCCAGTCGGACGGCGACCAGAACACCGCATCCTCATCGTCGAGCGACAGGTTGAAGAACAGATTGATCGACGGTCGGTAGGAGGCGAGGACACGATGACCATGCAGAATGCCCTTCGGCATGCCGGTCGAACCGGAAGTGTACATCAGCAGTGCGGGGTCGTGCGCGCCGGTAAGCTCGGGGACGAAATCCGCCGGCGGTGGTGCGGCCAGGACTGCGCTCAGGTCCTCCTCTTCACCCTGGCTGCCGACGACGAGCACCAACCGAAGGTGCGGAAACAGGGTCGCGGCCTCCCGACGCAGCGGCGTCCATGCGTCTTCGGTCGTCAACAGCACGGGAGCGCGGCAATCATTCAGCGCATGGGCGAGCGTGTCCGGGCCGTAGAGTTGAGACAGCGTCACGGCAACGCCGCCGATTTTGCACACCGCCATATCGGCAATCGCCGTCTCGGGTCGCATGCCGCAATGCAGGCCGATGTAATCGCCGCGCCGGTAGCCGTGCCGGCGCAGATGCGCGGCCAACGCCGTCGAGGCCCGGTCAACATCGCCGAAACTGTAATCGGTAAGGCCGCCATCCGCCTCCTCGAGCCGAAGGGCCAGCCGATCCCGCGCTCCGGGACCGAGATAGCGGCCGACGGTCATGGAGTAGATATTGCTGTCCTCCGGAATGGCGATCGCCACCCGGCCATTACCTCGTTCCAAGCCGATGCGGGCTATTTGATCCTCAGACCAGGAGTCCATTTCCTTCAACGATTTACCTCCCGATCTCAACGCAAATTGCCGGCTTTTCATCATTGCTCGGCTGCAGGGCCGCCGTCCCGCCTTCGTATTGCGGATTGACGATGCGGCAAACCGCACAGTTGTCCGCACCGTCGAACCGCACCAACGCGAAATGGCCGCCCGGCCCGTCCGTGCGGTGGATCACCCGTGCCGAGCCGGACAGTTCCCGCCACCGCAGGCCCGGCGCGTTATCCGCGCCTGCCGAACAGCCGCATCGCCGATCCGGCGGGAAGGTCGTACGACCGCAGGCGACGCAGGCGCAGGCGACGGCAACACCGCGGCGCAGCCCTTCGACAAACGGCGTGATTGCGCCCTCCGCCAGATCATAATCCAGTTCCAGCCGCAATCTCATGGCCCGGTTTCCATCAACACGGTGACCGCGCAGCTCGTACCGACGCCGCCATGGGTGTCGGCCACGGCGATCCGCGGCGGGCGGGCCAGTTGTAAGTCCTCATGATAACCGCCCTCGATCTGTCGCGCGCAGGCGATCACCTGCGCGATGCCGGTGGCGCCGACCGGCGCGCCCTGCCCCAGCAACCCACCGGACAGGTTCACCGGCAGCCGCCCACTTGGCGCGAAGCCGCCATCGCGATGCTCGCCGAGGAAATTCTCCGACAGGCCGAGCGCTTCGATTGCCTGCAATTGGGCACCGGAATAGGCGTCATACACCTCGGCCAGTTCGACCACCAGCTCCGGCCGGTCGATACCGGCCATGCGGTAGGCACGCCGGGCGGCAAGCCGCTTGGCCTCGAAACGGCCGGGGTCGGGCCGGTCGCCCAGCCGTGCGCGATCGTTGGCGGCACCGATGCCGCCAATCCGTGGCGCCGTTTGCCTTTCGGCCGGCACTGCCTCACTCGCAGCGAGAATGATCGCCGCCGCGCCGTCGCTTAAGGGCGAGCAATCGAGACGCCGATAGGGGTCGGAGATCATCGGCGAGGCGAGGACATCCGCCCGGTCGATATTAAGCGGCAGATGCCCGTCCGGATTGCCGCGCGCATTGCTTCTGTTCTGCACCGCTACTGCTGCGAAATCGTCCGTGGTCGCGCCCGTGCGCTGCATGAACGCCTTGGCGGCAAGCGCATAGAGCGCCGTCGCCGACACGCCGCTCATGCCATCGGTCCACGCGTCGAAGGAGTAGCCATAGAGCGCCGTGACGTCTGCAGCTTTGAGTGCCGAGGCCGAGGCTTCGAAACCGACCACCGCGACGCGGCGGGCGAGCCCGGACAGCACCAGAACCGCGCCCGCATGCACCGCGAGTTGTCCGGAGGCGCCGCCGCCTTCGACCCTCTGACAGGCCGCTCCGCGCAGTTCGAAATCGTCGCAGAGCACGGAGGCCGGATTCAATTGTAAGGAAAAGAAGTCGCTCTCGCTGCTGACCACAAGGGCATCGATCTCGCCCCGGTCCATATGCGCTTCAGCGAGTGCCGCCTCGAAGGCCTCGCCCGCCCAGTCGCGAAACCCGCTGCCGTCCTTCCGGCGGTTGAAAGCAGTCATGCCCGTGCCGGCAACCAAGACCATCGCGTCCTCCCTGCGGCGAGAGCAAACATGCGCGGCCGATATTTGTCAATACAAATTATTTAATATGACCATGCGTGAACCACGGGACCGGCGGTACCGGGTCAATCGGGCTCCACGGCCTTCAGGATACGCTTCAGGGTTTCGTTCTGCTGTATCTGCACCACCTCGATGCCTTTTAGCCGCTCCCTGATATCGGCGGTGCCGTCCTCAACCGACGAGAGGTCGCGCTCCAGGCGCGACATCTCGGTCTTTTGATTGGCAAGCGCATGTTCGATCACGGTCACGCGTTCGCCGAGCTGGTACCAGGTGCTGGCGATGCCGAGCAGCACCGCCAGAATGGTCAGCAGATTGCCGACGGATAGCCTCGGATCGAAAAACCGCTCCGTCATCACACAGGCCGTCCGAAGGTCTCGCGGCTGCCGATGCCGCGCGCGATCACGCAGGCCTGTTCGACGCCCGCTTCGTTCACGGAGTAGTAGAACATATACCAGGATCCGTCGCGGCCGACCGTCACCTCGATATCGCCGTGGCCGTTCTCATGCGCGCCGCGCCAGGCCTTGCGCTGCTTGAGCTCTTTCAGATAGCGATCGAAGACGCCGCCTGTCGGTCCGCAGGTGGGCATCGGCGCCGTTTGCAGCGGGTTGCCGTGCGCCTTCGTGGCGATGACCGCCAGCAAGGCACAAAGCAGAACGGCAAGAAACCCGTTGCGCTTCGTCGTCGGTTTTGCAGAGGGTGGATGTCTCATGGTCTACCTCTCTTTCGCGCAGACGGCCTGCCAGGCCGCGTTGTGCGCCTTGATCTGCCGGATGGTCTCCCGTGTGTCGTGCGCCGACCAGGTCACCGGCTCGAAAGCGCGGCAGGCCACCATGTCAATCGCCGGGCCGTTTGAAGCCGTCGTCTGACAGGAGCTCGTCGCCAGCGCGATGACCAGCATCGCGACGGGCCTTTTGGGATGTGCGAATGATCTCATCGGCTTCTCTCCACCGCCTGTGTGCCTGCTCCTGGGCCGCGGCCCGCTCCCGCACGCGTCCGGCGCGATGCCCTTGAAAAAACGCGCCGACGATCGCCGCCAGCATGGCGCCCAGGATCGCGAGCAACCGGCTGCCGCCCCACATCAAAGCACCGCCTCCGCGGTGCGCGCCCAGTGGGCCAGGCGCGCCTTGCGCCGACGATCCCAGATGACGAAGGCGGCGGCCCCGACGGCAACCGCGATCAACGCGAGGGAGACGGTTTCGGGCAGGTCGCCGAATGACGACACCACCGAGGAACTGCCGGCCAGCAACGCGCCCCACACGGTCTTCGATTGGCCCAGCGGCTTGTCCGCATCGGCGAGGACCGCCTCCACATCCGGTCGCGGCGCAGCCTGCGGCCTGGCGTCCAGCTCTTCGCTTTCCTCGGTCAAATATCGATATTCGGCCCGCGCCGGAAAACACGGGCAGGCGCGATTGGCGTAATCGTGATGGCCGGAAATGAGCGCAATGTCGGGGAACCGTTTGATCAGATCACGTAGCAGGACGTCGAGCGCCGCTTTCTGTTCGCCGGTACGTGTATCCTTCGGCGTCTCGCCGTCCTTGGTGAGCCCGCCGACATAGCAGACGCCGATGGTATCGGCGTTGTGGCCTTTCGCGTGAGCCCCGGCGCGCTCCACCGGCCGGCCTTCATGCACGCTGCCGTCCTGATAAACGACATAGTGGTAACCGATATCGCTCCACCCGCGAGCCTTGTGCCATTGGCGAATAGCGTCCACCGTAACGCGGCGGCCTTCCGGCGTTGCCGTACAATGGACGATGATCTCGTTAATTGTCCGCATATCTGACCTCAGGTCTTGATGATGTACATGACGGAAACGTTCACGGGCCGGGTTTCATTCCCGCCGGTATGGTTCACGGTGACGCTGTGACTGTGAGCACCACCGGAATTGACGGTGACGCTGTGGGTGTGGGTTCCATCCGCACCGACGCCAACCGCGTGCGCATGGTCGCCAACGGCATTCACGGTGACAGTGTGTGTGTGCACTCCCGCGTTTTCTGTCCCCACGGTGACAATCTGCAAGTCACCTGTTGGGTAACCATAGAAGGCGTTTCCGGTGTTGTTGCCGAGGTTGTTAACGAAACTGTCTACCACGTGGTTGTGCAGGCCGGCGGAACCCGTTGAAGCAGTGTGCGAGTGGCTGCCAGCCGCTCCAGTCCAAGCCGAATGCGTATGGTTGCCGCCAGCATTCGCCGAACCCGTATGTGAATGTGAGCCTGCTGAGCCTGTTGATGCACTGTGATTGTGCGCCTCGATCTCATCGGTCTGACGCGTCCCAACATTGTCCCCCGTGGTACCGTCGCCGCGATCCGTGCGGCTTACCGCATCGGGATCGACACCAGACCCATGGTTCCATCCGCGGGGAAATACACCGCGCATATCGGGCAAGCCGAACGTCGTGGAGCCATTGCCCGCGCCGTAAAGTGTCCCATACACCGCGAACAGACGGCTGTACTGCGTCCGCGAGACGTTTGAGCCATCGGCCGCAAGATAACCGGGTGGAACCGTGTCAGTCATCCATTCGGACATCCGACCCGCCGGCTCGCCGGATTGCGATGCGACGTACCACGACGTCCCGTCCGTAATGAGTTCGACGCTGACGCCTGCCGCAACGCCCAGGGACGTGCCACCGTCAATGCTGTCCGTACCGCTGGGATTGATGGAGACATCGCCGCCATTCGCCCTGATCGACACGCCGAACTGCGCGCCCAGCGTATCGGCTGCCGTCAAGGTGACGGTCAGCGCGGCCGTGCAAACCAGCGTCATACCTTCATCCGAAGCAAAAACGGTGCGATTAGCGCTGACGATCTCAACCGCTGGTCGCGTTGCGACATTCAAATTGATCCGTGCGGCCGCTGCACCTGTCGCTCCGGTTCCGCCGTACACCACTGGCCGGGCTGTGTTTAGATCAGCAGCAATATCGTCGGTCAGCGTGTTGTAAGCGGATGATTCGATGGTAGTGTTGGCCGTCGCAGTCGTATTCGCCGGCTTCGAATAGACGCCGCTTCCGTCTCGTGGCATAGGAGCTTCTCCAACGAAAAAGGCCCACCAAAGCGGGCCGTGGTTTTGGTAATACAGCAAGCGTTTACGAGCTATTGGACGCGAAACGCGACACGTCGAGCACCGGAGCATAACTTAGTGAATACGCCCGAAATAAATACAAAGAAAGTAAGAATCGGCAATCATGTATTTCATATATCATCTGACGATGAATATCTACGAGAAATTAATCGCGTTTTCGAACCAAGAATGTGCCAACTGTTTTCGCATATTTGCGAACCGAATTATCGAGTTTTAGACATAGGCGCAAATATTGGATGCACTTCACTTTTATTTGGGACTATTGCTGAAAAAGTTACTTCTTTCGAACCCTCGCCGAGCACATTTTCATTCTTACAACAAAACATAGAAGAGTCCGGACTTGACACAATTTCAGTTAAAAACCTCGGCCTTGGCGCGGCCGATGAATGTCTGACTTTGACCTTCGCTCCATCGAACCGTTCCGGTGGTTTTGTTTCGAAGCATGCACCGATCCGAGAAGGCTATAATACCGAAGATGTTCAGATTCGAAGGGGTGACTCGATTGTCGGCAATGCGCGTGTTGACATGATGAAAATCGACGTCGAAGGATTCGAGAAACATGTTATCGAAGGGCTGTCGGAAACAATTCGCAAGAACCATCCTGTTGTTGTCTTAGAACTAAACCACTGGTGTCTGTCCGCGTTCCAACGGATTACGGTTCCGGACTTTTTTGATTTCCTGTTGGATGTATTCCCAATCGTTTATGCGGTTGATCGGAACTCGATACTTGATCTTCGAAACGAGGGCGAACGATATACAGCCATGTACAATCATATTATGCACCAGGAATATGCAAATCTGGTTGCGGCCTTCCATCCAGGGCAATTGCAGCGGTTTTATGCAGCTAGCCAGCATAACGCGGATAGTTGGGCGCAACGTCATCGTAAGACCCTCTATCGACTCAAGAGGGCATTTCGCCATGCCATCTCGTAGATGGCCACATGGACATCTCCATCGCCACCGCGCGACCGGCAGTTAAACGGCCATGGGTATACACCATGCCGCCAATCATGGCTTCTACAACAAGCGGACAGCCGGCCGCGGCACTTGTGACCGATCGTAAGGACACATCGCATGGATGCACCTATAAGTTGATATCCTGACGGAATTCACTTGAAAACGGAAAACACCGCCGTTATTCTGAAGTCAGCCCCGCTCCCACTCCAGCATCCTATACCGGGGGGTTGAAGTGCGTAGCCCACAGGGAAAGGCTATTCCTGTGACGCACCGGGGCTACTTCTATTTTCCAAATCCGCCGATGGCGGATGTTTCGCGGTCATCGTGTCCGTAAACGTCCGCTTGTCAGTGCATCGGGTCTCGGTCTCACAACTAGTGAAGTCATCAAGGCTTGACGTGCTCCGTCTGCACAGCGTCACACGGCGCCGATGACCGCGCCTCCGGCACGTTTGATCCCTGCCAATGTCCGCGCGTCCGTCAGCCGCGGAGGGGCGCCCTCTGCAGGTCCAATTCGATCGGAATGGACAGTGCCATCCCGCCACGGACCGACGCGCGCAGACGTCTTTGCGGCCGCGCCGTAACGCGGAAGCGCCCCATGCGTCTGAGCCAGCACCACTGCCGTTATATTGACGTTCGCGCCGCGAACCGAAGTGAGATTTGCGTTGATTTGGATGCTCGGCTCACTCCCGGGAGCATTGCCTTGATCGGCCCTTTGAGGACTCTGAAAACAAGGCTTCCAAACCTCAAGCTTGCGCACAAACCACAGCCTTATTGTCAAAAACCAGAGTTTTCGCGTTGCAGGCGTATGCCTTCTGGCACCCCAGATCCCTGCAGGTCCGGTATTGCTGCCGTCCTTGGCGTCTGAGTTATCGGAACGTGGTTCCGAGCGGGCGTCTCGATCATGCATCAAGAGGCGATGCGTGAGGTTTGACACTTGGCGCGGCTCATTGGTGCTGCTGACCGCCGGCAATGACCGCGGGCTGGTATTCTATTCCCGCTCTGCATCCAGTTCGGCCTGCACCAGATCAATGAGCTTCGGTATCGCCGCTTCGATTTGTGCCTTGTCGTCAGATGTCAATTTCCCACGACGTTCCACGTTCGCTATGGCTAATGTGTCTTCGAGAAAACCCATGATATCATCAAAATCCTCCCAATAATCATCAACATCCCGGGCGTGATTTCTAAGAAATAGTAGATCTCCAGAAAGCTCGAAAATGTTCATTTCGCCTTTTTTATAATGATTTATCTGCTTCAACATACGATTTAACTGTCTTATCTTGTATTCATTCATTTCAGTTTGTTCTCCTTACCGAATCGGACCGTAATCACTCTTTTACCTACCACAACTACCGTAATATCATTCGTAGGATCATATATCATGGTTTTCCCGGACCGCGGATTCCTGTAGACGATACCCCTCGATATGGTGTCCTCGACAAGTCTTGGCGTTGTACCCCTGTTCTGCATACCGTCGAGCGCATGTCCGGTATAGAGGCGTCCCCCAACGACGGCACGACGGTTTCGTGTAAAACCTGTCTTGGGTCGATTTTGCAGTTGAAGACGTTTTCGCCCGGTGAAGGCCGAAGCGGGCGGCGAGAAGCCGGGACTTTCCCGCCGGAGGGCGTTGCGCGTTCTGGCAACCGCCGCACCAAATGCACCTCTGCCGAGCGCGGATACTCCGGACAAGAGATCCAACGGACCGATGGTTGCATCCGCTTGACCATTGCGGGACCCGTAACGTTGTAATTGGGGGTCTATGAAGCGTCCGAGAGGATCGTCATTAAGGACATCGTCATAGGCCTCGTCAACGATAGCATCGACGCTCCCGAAGCTCGGAGTGACGTAACCAAGCAAACCGTGATCCAGCGAATGGCCGGTCATCTTCGGGTCCATGAGACCTTCGTAATGTGCCAACTGCACGGAGTCCTGGCTCTGTCTTTGTGGCCCGCGGTCCAACGCATCAAGAAGTGCTTCGGCCACCATCGCCGTTCCCGGTGAAACGGAGCTGGATCGATTTTGGGCGGCGAGCGCCCGATCACGAAGCGCCGTGGCAACTCGCCCTGTACCCGTTTCAGAGAATGGGCGAGCGCCCCCGGTATGCTGATATGTGGAACGCATATAATGCTCCTGGTCCGATGTTGTATGGACAATTGCTGCGTAAGGGACCGTCTCAAGCGGTGAGCAAGAACGCATTCGGGCGTTCCGAAAGTGTGCACCGATAGGACGCGACGACGGACCCGAACACAGAAACGGCGTTCGACAAACCGCTTGGCCGGGTTCGCGCGAGAACGGCATCGGGCACCTTTCTCTTCCGGCATTAAACATGCGACTTAGGCGCGATAAAAGGATGGGTAGGCTTCCACGGGTCATTCGGACTCGCAGAGAAACCACACCCGTTGTCACATCCCGCGGCTGCATATGCACCAACCCCGGTACATGCGCGTGGGCCGGTATCAAGCGCTTACTCTGATCGCCAAAGCGATTGCCCGGAGTTCAACGCCGTTGTCCGACACCCGGAAAACCGAACGATCATCGCGAAAAGATATCATCGAACAGACGCAGACACCGGTCCCACAATCCGCTGGAGACACGCCACGGCCTGACACCCGTCAAGGTCCTTTGCAGTTCGGACGTCCTCCTTCCCGGAGGGACCCGGGACTCAAAACAGGAACTCAGCGCATCGCGCGCCTCGACGGCACGCCGGTGAATGTCGAAATCCTCATAGAACCGCAAGACGATCTCTTCTTCGTCTTCATCGGGATCGTCTACACAGGATCCGATGCGGGCGAGAGACACAACCAGCGTCTCGATAAAACACGATGCCCGAAGTAACCTCTCAGTTGCCGGTCCAATGGACGGGATGTTCAGACTTTTCAGGTCATCGATTTCATAGAGCGCAATATTGGTCGCGCGCCTCCCGGGCCATCGCCAATGATCCACATGAAGCATCATTTTTTCGCTTGGGTTGAAGACCTCGCCATCGGCGATCGTATAGTCGAAGACTTCCGCAAGCGCGCGCCGCGCGAGCGCGGCCTTGTGGCCAAGCACACTCTGTCGCTGAAACGCAACCAGAAGCTGTGCCTTGCTGGCTCCCGTTGCATCGACGGCATTCTGGATATTGTCCAGCGACAAAACCAGATACTGCAGGAAACGCAATGCCTTCCTGATCTTCTTCTTTTTATCTCTGTTCATTGTTCCGATCTGCGTCCCGTTGCGACTGCTCAAAGGTGCATCAGAAGTGACTGCGGCCCTTAGCATCGAATCGCCCGAGATACAATCTTTAAGTGTAAAACCTGCTTGACCTGTGCAGCGTTCTGCCATGCGACATTGCCGGTTTTTAACGCCCGCGTCGCTTAAATTCCGGATCGCGTAGTTCGAGATCTCCCTTTACCCGCAACTCATGCGATTTCGTAACGGGGTTTTTGTAGTTCTCAACACGGCTCGCCTCGACATCCGTCTCGACGAAGTTGTTGCCGCGCCCTTTGTCTATTTTGTACTTGTCTTCAGCGTCCCTGGGTGAAAGCGGCTTCTTGCGGGCGTTTTCGCCGTGAACCCGGTTTTTGTCCTTGGCCCTGATGACATTGTCCCGCTTGATGCCTTTCAGCCCACTATCGCTGGTGTAGTGGCGGAAACGGATGTCCGCCTCGTTTGCCGCCTCCTTTTGCAGTCGCCGAAGAACCGCTTCCAATGTGCGCAGCGCCCTTACGCTGTGCGATCCATGCAAAGGCTCCACAAAGGTGGCTTTGGGGTTCAGTTTCCGTATCTCACGCTGCAACTGGATGATCCGATCCCGGAGCAACTCCTGGGCCGGGGTGCGGGCAGGCCCTCTGCCACGCCCGCCGCGGCGGGCCGCGAATTGAAAAGCGGGCGCCTCCTGCGGCCGTCGAAAGGGAAGACTCTGACGCTGCGTTGGGTCCGCGCCGTCGCGCATCGTATCGGCGGCGGACCCGTCCATGCCAGGAGCGCCCAGCGGCCCTGTGGCTTCAAATATCAACGACTCGGGAGGGGGCGGTCCCAAGCTGGCCTGGTGAACGCGCCGCAGGCGCCGGTCGTCCCGGTCGACGAGCGCCCGCGCGACAGCCCGAACGCCCTCACTGTGATTTGACGCACCGCGCGAAAGCGGTTCAAACAGGTTGGGTCTGGATGCAAGCAGTTGCGCGATCAGCGCATCACCGGCAAGCTTCTGGCCGTTATGGCGTGGCCTTGCCACACCGCCTGGAGCATGGTGGAACATTCAATCACCTTGTCTTGACATCTTGGGGAAGCTTTGATCGTGAGCCAGCGGGTGCAACCGGACGCCCGAGCAGGCATGTCGGACTTTTGAAAGTATTTTACGCGGCACCTACCGGCGCTTTGGGCGACAATCGGGTTGCCGTCGTTCGAGCCGGGTTTGGGGGGCGGCGAAGCAGACGGCTATGACGTCGCTGGCTTCGCTTCCGCCCCGTACGGAACCGAGAGAGATGAACTGCGTCAGATTCTGTGCGGGAGTGAAGCCGGCCGAACGCCTCGACAGGTTTATGGCGACTTATACCGCACGGCATTTCCATTGCCGTCACCGGCACTTACGGGAGTGCCGCCTCACCGACACCGGTGGGACGGTGGTACCGGTTTAACAACAACGCCCTGGCAACGTTCTTCTCGCCATCGGAAACGAACGGATTGGTGTCGATCCGATTCATCGATGCGTTCCACAAATCGTCATCCAGAAAATACATGGAATACGGAGCATGGTCCGATGCGGCCGACGGCATCTCGGCGACGGCATCGCCGTTTACGGTGGTCGCATCCGGGAGCAGCATCGCATCCGGCGTGCTTGACGATATGGACGCAGCGGCTTCCCCTGCCGAAGGCATCTCCAAGTCGTTGTGCAACTCATCTTCACGCTTCACCAATGGGTCGTGCGGAGCGTCCGACAAACCGTCGGTTTCCAAAGCCTGGAGTTCCGAAAGCGACATCGCCGGGTTATGGGCAAGCAGATCAGCGTCGGAGTCATCGACACCGGCGGCCAAGAAGGCTCGTTCGACCGCTTCGCCGGCCGTTGCCGAAGGCGCGGCATCAAATGCCTTCCTATCCGAAGCGGCAATACGAGCGTCCGGCGGAGAAGGGCTTTCCTCGCTCTCCAAAAGCGTCGCGGCGGCGGTCCTTTCGGCGGGATCAGCGGCCGCATGCGCTGCGTCTTCTTTCCGTTCCAGGCCACGGGCGATCAACGCTCCGGCAATGGACTTGGCAAAGCTGTTAACACCTTCGGGGATTGTTTTTGGAGCGCTGTTGAGACCGGCCTCCATCATCGACTCCGCGAAGGCGCGTCGCCGACGCAGGCGCTCATAAGCAAGCGGATCGTTGCTGTCGAAACTGTTTTTGCTCATCATCTGGGCCCCATGATGCCGGCTGCGCCCAGACTGCCGCCGAGCCCGAGAAGCGAGCCGAACAAACCATTCTGCGCCGCCATCTGCTGCTGCCAGTTGTTGTGGCGCTGGTTGTAATTCGTCTGGATCAGACCAGCATTGTCGACCGTGGGAATGGGCGCGGCGCCGGCATTGACGAAACCGGGCTGTTGCACCTGTGAGCCGGATGCCAGCCCGATGATCTCATTCAGCTGCTGGTTGCGGATCCCCGTCCGTTCCTGCAGTTCCCGGTCCCGTGTCTGATTGAACAGCCCGCCCAGGCGCAGATCGTTGTCATGGGCCCGCTGCGCGTTGGTGTTGTCGAAGGCCGCTCGATCAAGGCCTGCTGATAAGCCTGCCCCTGCGCCGCGTTTTCGAAGCCGGCACGATTGAGGTTCTGACCGAACGCCTGCGCCTGTGCCTGGTTCTCGAAACCCGCCCGGCGCGCGTCCATGTCGACCAGCCGTGAGTGCTCTTGACCGGCGTTGAGGATAGAGCCCAGACGGAAATCGTTCACGCCTTGATTGTGCGCCCGCATGGCATCGTTCCAGGCTTCCGAACCGATGGCGATACCCTGGTTCTGAAGTCGTGTTTCCAGTGCAGCGCGATCGCGGTCTATCTCCGGTCGCGCCCGCTCGAACAGCGCGTCCTCGACCCGCTTCCGATCCGCCGAGAAGTCGGTTCCGTAGGTGCGGGTGATGTCGCCCGCGTCGGCCACCGTGCGGGTAACATCGCCGACATCGGAAACGCCCCGATAGGTCGGCGTGTCGAAGGTCGTGTAGTCGGTGCGCCCGGTCAGACCGGATACATCAATCGGCTCCGACAACAGATGTGTCAGGCGGCCGGATTGGCTGACGCCCAGATCGGCCAGATTGGACGCAGTCTGGTCGTTCTTCGTCTTTAACGCCTGCTGTTCGGGGGAGAGAGTCTGGGTGGCCGTAAAGGTCGGGATTGCATATGTCGCGCCGGTGTAGGGATCGTTCCAGTCATAGCTGCCAGACTGTCCAAAGGTCAGCGATCCGTAGGACGTCGCTTGATTGACGTTGCCCATCATCGTGTTGGCGACGGCTGTGCCGACATTGGTTCCTGTCTGTGCGGCCGACGTCTCTTTAGGATCTGGCGGTTCCGGTGCTTTGGGCTTTCCCATGATATCGCCTTTCGAATTGGTTGCTTCGCCAGTCGTCATCCGTGAGCGTGTGGATCCATTCGTCCTCGTCACGCCCACGCAGACGCGGAATGCAATAGGTCTTGAAACCGTAAGTTTTCAGAATGCGGCCGAGCGCCCTGTCCTTTGGCGACGTCCGCGACACAACGATTTGCGCGCCGGCGCCTTCGAACGCATAGGCGAACATCGCATGCAGAACCCGCCCGGTCAGCCAGCGCTTGGAAGTCGCCGCGGCAGACAGTTCGATGACGCCGTGGCGCGGCTGCCAGTTGTGAAATACCGCCACGGCGATCAGCGCGCTGTCCAAAAGCACCCCCATCGTGCTGCAGTGGCCGAATTCCTCGCCCGCGCCTGGCCAGATCCGGTTGGCGCACCATCGCGCCATGTCGCGGTTGTCGGCCGGATTGCTTGCACCGCCCCAGACGATCGCGATCACACCATCACTCCGCCGACCTCGAACATCATGTCCATGGCGACCAGCTCGATCTTCGGCGTCGGCGTCACCCCGGACGTGATTTGAAGCTGCGGCGCGATGGCGAAGCCGGAACGGCCGACGGATGACCACTTTGTGACCGTTTCAAGCTCCGTGCCGACATCCCATGTAGCCACGTCCCACAGACCGACATCCCATTCGTCCGTCGTATAATCGTCGATCGAATTGGGCGGCGCCGGCGGACAGACCGTATAATCGGTCGAGACCGACACTTGCGGACGGATGGCGCTCGCGGCGCGAAACACCGTCCGCGCGGCATGCACCGTTTTCTGCGCGCCAGGCACACGCAGATGGTCGAACAGCCCGACATAGAACCCCGTATAGGGCGTGCCGTCGTCGCTGCCGCCGGTCTCCATCTGTCTGACGCTGCCATCCGACGTGCCGAAATAGCCGACGCTGTTGTAAAGGCCGACGCATTCGGTATCCCAGCCGGTGTAACGCGCCCAGGCACCGGTTTCGAGGTTGACGACGAGGCAATAGGGCTCACTGCCGCCGGCCACCGGCAGCGCCACCACAGCCATATTGTTCGTGGGCCATTTCAGCACGTGCCAGGGCTTCGATGAACGCGCGCTGACCTCCGCTGCCCAATCCGGTTCGATCTGCCGCGAGATCGCCGACAGCGACAGTGCGGCCGCATCCTTCTGAATCGCCTGGGACAGCGGCACCATGCCCTCTTGCGCGGCGATGATGAAATCGCCCCCGGCCTTCATGGTGGCGTTGAATCCCAGCGGGGCTGATATTTCATAGACACCGACCTTGCTCCAGGTCGACGCGCTGGCCGGGTCGCTGCCCTCATAGATCACCACTTCGCCGGTGGTGGACACGAAGACGCATTTGTCATCGAGACCGGAGCCGCTGTCGAGCGACCATGTTCCACCGAACAGGAGCGAACCGCCTTTCTGGAACACGCTTGCCAACGGCAGCTTGGTCGCGGCGCCGGCAATGCTGCTCGCCGGCAGATACCAGGCGTTCATTGTGCCCTTCTCGACAAAGAACAACCGGTTGGCGAACACCCACACGAATGACAGATCCGCCGTCGCCACGCCGGTGATGGCGGGCGAAGACACTGCATTGATCGCCGTCCAGGTCGCGCCGTCATAAAGCCGTGCGTCGTCGCTGCCGTTGACGGCATAAAGGAAGTCGCCACCGCTGGTGCCGACCTGCGCCGTCGCGTAGTGCCCGCTGGTTTGGCCGCTGACCGCCGCCGTCGGAATACCGCTGGCGTCGCTGACGGTCGAAATGTCGAAGATGTTGTTGGTGTCCGCGCCGAAGAACTTTTCGGTCGTGCCCACCTTGTAGGCAAACAGGCTTGTCACCGCGCCGTTTGACAGCGTGGCGTATTTCTTCGCGCCGCCGCGCAACCGGATGCCGGTGAGCGTCGGAAAGAAGTTGTCGAGCTGATAGGCCCCGCCCGTCATGGAGGACGCTAGATTCTCATTGCTGATCCAGCCGCGGATGGGTGCGGGAAAAGTGTGCGTCCGTGACCGCCCACGCGCTTGCGCCGCCACGGCCACACGTCGAAACCCGCGCCTCAAGGCGTGATGCTCTGCGGGTAGGCGGCTTTGGCATCACCCGGCAGCCAAACCTTGCCAAGGCGCATCATGCGCGATCCCTTGTCGGCGGCGATCAGACGTTCCTTGCGCATCTCATAGGACGTCATGTCTTCCTGATAGGCGAGCCCCTTATTGGCACGCCATTGCCAGATGATGCCATAACGCAGCAGGGTGTCGTCGAGGACGAAGGAATCCGTGTCCGCTGTAAAGGCTGCTTGGTTGTCGCCATCGGCCGGTGAGACGATACGGTTCGACTGATAGAAGTATTTTGCCGTCACACCGAACGCCAATGCCGGCTTGATGTGGATCTTCCCGCCGTAGAGCGTCCAGGTATTCACGACGAAATCGGAGGACTGCACGTCGAGACCAAGCCATTCATCGGTATCCGATATCGGTGTCAACGGCGTTTCCAGGCTCGATGACCAAAGCTGTGCCTTTGTCAACATGCGCGCATAGTCGCTCGGCAAGGCACGGCTTTCCGTAATGCCGTCCCCAGTGATGGTGGCAAGCGCCTTGAGCGCCTGCCAGTCATGCGCCTGAGCGATGCGCTCTGCCATATCGTTGGCAAGCGCCGCCAGTTCGACATGCTCGCGCGCGGTCGACGCCATCACCGCCGTAGGAACATCCAGCCCGATCACCGGGCATGCGGCCTGGAGGACCGAGAGAATCGTCATTAAGCCGCTTCTTTCGCCAATTCGGCGTTGAGGTCATCGGCGATCCGCACCACCTTGTCATGGCCGCACATGTGGTGTGGCTTCTTGCCACCATTGGCGACAATCCAGTTGACGATGTCTTCCTTGTACCATGTCTGGAAAGGCGACTCCGTGTCCGACGATACGACAGTGTCGCCTTGTCGATCGGCCGCCATCGCTTCGAGCTGCGCCTGCAGGGCGTCCATCTGCTCTTTCAGCGCTGCATTCTCGCCGGCAAGACGAGTCACGTCGGCACTACCTTTCGCGTTGTCGAGCCAGACTTGCGCCTGTTCCTTGAGTTCGCGACCACCCATGCCGATTTTGCCGAGATTGGCACCATCGAGTCCCGCCAAAGCCTCGGCCGTATGGATATTCACGCGCTTCAGTTCCTCGGCCCTGGCCTTGGTGATGAAAGGCAGTTCGGCCAGCGGCGTCCCGCTGCCAACATAGTCGATGCCCTGTTTGAACGCCTGATACGGCTCGGCGTGAAGCTCGGCATAGGTCATCCGCTGATTGCTAATGGAATCGCGCACGGAACTGGCCGACTTGGCCGGTGCCACAAGCACGGATTTCGGATCGCCGGCAATGCGGATGCGGATCATCTCGACATCGTCGAAGATCGGTCGGCCAGCTTGCGCCGATTTGCTGCGGTTCTCGACCGCATCCATGAAGAATTCGACATGCAAATGGGAAAAGTCCATCGGATATGTCCTTGTTCGGAATCAGAAAGGGGCGCTTCCTGCGCCCCTCCCATGTTAGACGGCGGTCTTTTGCAGCCAGGCATAATCCCCGGCCGCCAGGGCACCGCCGGTTCGATTGGTCCAGTCGCCGGCGCCGGCGGCAACCGTCATGGTCGCCTCCGTCAGGACGGCCGTGGCGTCGTCGGCGATGGCGCTGCTGGCCAGCGCATAGATGTAATCATGCGCATCATTGCCGCGGACAATCGTGCCGGGGGCAAATGACGGCGTCAACTCGATCAGCGTGAGATCCACCCCCAGCATGTTCTGATTGACGGATGTTGCGGTCATATCTCAGCCCTCCTTACGTGGCTGTGTTGCTGTCATAGAGCTTGGCGACGTGCAGCGGGTTGTTCAGCGTCAGATTGCCGTAGAAACCGACGTGCTGAACGATCGCGTCCTGGTTCACGGGTGTCTGCTTGCCGCCGAACTTTACGAAGTTGCGGTCCGGGTGATAGCGGAAGCGCAAAGCCTTGCTGTCGATGAAATAGGTGGTGTTCGCAGGCATGGCCGAGCCGATCCCGCCTTCGAGCACGACATCGACCGATCTGCCGGCGCCGTAATATTTCAGGTTGGTGAAGCCGAGCTTGCCCAGTTCGTTTTCGTCCTGAATGCGCTGGATTGCCGTCATCGCGGCCGTGTAGGCAACGTAGTGCTCCTGCGAACACACGATGCAGTCCGGCCCTTTGGTGCCCCGGCTGCGCTCGATCATCACATTGTCGAAGATCGTCTTGATCGTCGTCGATGTGACCTGCGTGATGCCGGTAAAGGCGCTGTGAGCATCGTAGGACGTCGTGCGCCAGATGGCGTTGTCGGCGCGCGAGATGCCGCCATAGGTGCCGAGATTGACCGTGGTCGGGATCGCCAGTTGCAAGCCGCCGATTTGGTTGGCTTGCGTGCCGTCGCCGTGCAGATCCTCGACGAACCGGTCAACAAGCTCCTGCTCGGCGGCGCTGATGTGCTCGGCCATGATGTCTTTCAGCTGGTTCCGGCCAGCGTTCTTCAGAATATCCTCGCCGGACAACGTCACCGATACGGCCGCCAGCTTGGGTGTGAACTCCGCGTCGTTGAACAGTTCGGCGGGCTTCGGATTGAGATACTGGTAGCCGGAATAGCGGGTATAAGTGCCCGATTCATTGTAAAGAAGACGCTCGCGGATCGTCGGCCCGGAGAAGGATTTGAAGCCGCCCTTTTTTTTCATCAGATAGAGAATGGCGTTGGCGTTCGACACAAGGTCCTGGTAACCCTTCGAACGGTCCTCCAACGCCAGCGAAAACGCCTCTTGCAGGCGTTCGTTGCTGTTTAGAGCCATTGTTCAATGACCTCCATGGAGTGGTTTGGTTTAGCCGATGCCGAGAGCCGCGAAGGCATCGTCAACGGCATCTTCGGGCGTTTTCGGTGATTTGCGATTGGTCGGGTTTGAGCCGGATCCAGGGCCGCCGTCTACCGAGAGTTGGGTTTTGAGGCGGGTCTGAACCGCCGGTTCGCTCCGGTTATGAACCGGCTCGAAATCTGCTGCAGGTAAAGCGGCGGGGTTGAGTCGCTCCGCCATCTCATAGGCATTTTGAAGATCGACCGCCTTCCCCGTCTGCAGAAAGAAGGCGATATCGTCCGACAATTCGTCGAAGCGTGGCCGGTCGGCTTTGAACGCGTTGATCTGGCTTATGGCCTGCTGCGTGCGCTGATCGGCCATGGATGTGGTGACGCCACCCAACCGCTCCTGCAACCTGGCAACCTCGGATCGCAACGCGTTTATCTCAACGTCCCGGGCCGCCGAGACCTCATCCGGCGAACGGTCCAAGTAGTGCGACGCGATCGACTGGAAATCCGTGCCCAGATTGTGCGCAATCTGCTCAAAACCGGCGACGGGATCTTGCGCCAGCAATTGTTCGATTCCGACATAGTGGCCCAGCACATCTTGGAACCTTTGGCCGCGCTGATTGAGCGTATCCGACAACTGCCGGAACTCCTCGAAACGCGCTGCATCGTCCTTGTATTTTTCCAGGCCGGCCGACAGCTCACGCTCCAGCCTGTTGACTTCATCGCGCAAGGCCTGCGGCGCATCCTGCCATTCGGCCTTGGCATCGGCAGAGAAGCGGCTCGGTGGCTCGTTCAATGTCTCTGAGATGCTTGCGTCAGGGGCTTTGACATCAAACGCGCTCTTTCGCCGATCCCCGGTCTCGATTGCGTCTGCATCCTTGGCCCTGAACGCCTCATCTGTATAGCCCTCGCGCTCAGCCAATCTTGTTTCGTCTGTTTGCTGACTGAGCAGCGCATCACCCTTGTCGTCGTATGATCCGGCGTGCTGGGCGTCGACGGTGACAAAGGCGCGTTTGATCGCATCCAGAGGCGTCCCGTCGACATGTTCCAACTGCGAAGTATTTGCCTCCACATCGGCCACGGGAGGGGTCTCCGTCGCGGCGTCAACCGCGTCCGTTTGGTTCGTCATAATTCACCTGTCAGAAGGGTTGCGGATTAGGCCCCAAGCCCGGCCTGCGAGAAAGCGCGCGCTACTGACGCCTTGATGCCGCTATGGTCGGGCTGGCGGGTTTTGCACGCGGGTTTCGACACGCTGCTGTCGTTGCCAACTTCAACAACTCCGGCAGCGTGATAGGTCCGGCGCAGTGCCGATTTGCTGTCATAGAACTTACCGTCCAACTGCGATTGCACTGCGTCCATCGCGTCGGAAATGCAATGCGGTGCCGGCAGGTCAGACACGGCCGGGCCCGTTGGTAGACAGTTAGGAGGCCAGGCCTGCACATCATGCCAACCGCGGCAAACACGGCAAAATCGCTGCCTCATGCCGGCTCATACCCCCGGTTTGTCGAAAGGAACGGGTCATGCAAAGTGAGGTTCCAGTGGTCCTTCTCCCACGCATCAGAAACCGGATTGGCAGAGCCAGCCAGATCGCCCACCGAAGGCATCGCAGCCGTCGGCTGCGTCACCTTAGGCAAGGTTACCCAATGCGTCGCCGGCTCCTGGCCATCATCCGACCGCGGCACGCCGTCCGACAGCGTATAGCCCGCTGCCGCATAGTTGGCCTTCTCGACTGCCCATTGCAACGGCGTGCCGATCAACACGATATCCTGGTCAAATGCTGTCATCGATAATCCTCTGCAGGTTTCGCCCTGCCATGGTGGTGTCCAGGTAGGCGACATCGCCCGCCGTGGTGCCCCGATCCGAGACATCGATCGTGATTGCACCAAATTCGGCCGCGATCTCGGCGGGCGTGTAGCCGTTGACGGTCGAATATGTGCCGGCCGCCGCATCGGTCCACATTTGCGCTTGCGCTTCCTTAACGACAAGCATTGCCGCGTAGCGCGTGACCGGCTCCTGCCCGTCCTCCGAAAGTCGGATCGGGCCGAATGTGCTCGGCGTTGCCGCATCGTCATAGCCCAGCGCCGCCATGAACTGGTTACAAGCCGACTGGTCGGCGGCGGCGATGTCAAGGATGACCAGTTTTGTGAATGTCGTCATGATAAGATTGCTCCTGAAGCGGCCGCCATTTTGGTCCGAACATCTGCTTTTTCATCAGTTGTCAGTAGTCGGTTGATGTTCAATGCGGCATAGATGTTACCTGGATACTCAGCAGCGCCGTCACGGCTACCAAGCGTCAATTTGGTCGGCGTGCCGAATGCACGCGCATGAGTATTTGTTGCTGGCGTACCACCGTTGATCTCGATGTACATGGCGGTGCCATCGTCCGACACGATGATCACGAAAGGTTCGCTGCCGGCAGCAATCGCGGTGACAGCGGTGGTTGAAGAAGCGACTGGACACCTCGAAAAACCTCGCCTTTTGGTGAGGAATTTGATTCAGTCGGCGCATTGATTTGCGGGGAGTGATGGATGCGCGGCCAATCGGGGTTTTGGGATGTTGATGAACGCTATGTGCGTTTG
>Ga0209785_1000163_pt1 | contig 26032 bp, 20 predicted proteins | sample WorMetG1BERMUDA2_FD_187403 | JGI IMG/M metagenome (GOLD analysis project Ga0209785, IMG submission 187403) | Marine gutless worms symbiont microbial communities from Max Planck institute for Marine Microbiology, Germany - Inanidrilus... ...
CCACCACACGCTGCCGAAGATCAATCCCGTACGCCCAGCCCATGAAAACCTCCCTGGCTAAAAACACCAGGGCAGGGAATCAGACATCGGTTAAAAACGATTCAACGTTCGTCAAATGTGCTCTAGTACTTGAAGAAGTCCGGGTTGGCGATCTGGGGAAAGTCGTCGGCGTCGGCGCTGGCCTTGAAGTCGAGCGCGTAGAGGTCGGATACCGCGACATCGTGGCTCATCTCGCCGAGCACGCACACGGCGGTGTCGCGCATCGCGCCGTTGAACGATTTCGGATCCTGGTGGGCGTAGACGATCAGCACTTTCACCGCCGTATTCTCCTTCTATTCCCCAACGCGCGGCCACTATACTGCGGCCATGCCCGCGACCGCCACCTCCTCCGTCATGCTGCCCGACGCGCCGGCGCTGATCGCCGCCGCCGCCGGTGCGACCTGGCTCAGCGGCGACGGCGAAATCGAGTCCTTCCCCCTGCGCGAGGCGCAACGGCGGCTCGAATCTGGGACCACCCCGATGGTCTGCAACGCCCGCGCGGTGATGCGGCGGCTGGCGATCGCGCGGCTGCCGATGTACGACCTGCTCGATCTGTTCGCCTTCGTCCGCCCGGCCCGCTTCTGCCTGCCGACGCCGCGAGGTTTGTCCGAGGCCCTCGGCCTGGCAGCGCCGGCGAGCCACGAGGACGAGGCCGAATCGCTGTTCGCCGCGGCTTCGTCACTGCTGTCGGAACTGGCGGCGCTGGAACCGGGCGACGCCGCCCAGGCGCGCGGCACCGCCTGGGTGATGAGCCGCGGCCACTGGCCCTGGGGGCCGGCGGTGCTTCGGGCGCTGGGTGCCGATGGCGGCCAGCCGCGCAGCCCGATGGACGGCCTGCGCGTGTGGACCAAGCTGCCGAAGTGGGAGGACGACGGGCCGCCGCCGCCGGCCGGCACGATGCCGGTGGAACCCGTCGAGGCGCGCGCGGCTTTGAAGTTGTTGTTGGGTGACGACAGCGAGGAGCGGCCGCAGCAGCGCGACTACGCCTCGGCCGTCTCCGCCGCCTTCCTGCCGCGCGACAAGCAGGGCGAGCCGCGTCTGGTCCTGGCCGAGGCCGGCACCGGGGTCGGCAAGACGCTCGGCTACATCGCGCCGGCCAGTGTCTGGGCGCGCAAGAACGAGGGCAGCGTCTGGATCAGCACCTTCACCCGCAACCTGCAACGCCAGCTGGACGGCGAGCTCGACCGGCTCTATCCCGATCCGGTCGAGAAGGCGCGCAAGGTCGTGGTGCGCAAGGGTCGGGAGAACTACTTCTGCCTGCTGAACTACCAGGAGGCGGTCGACCGCCTGGCCACCGGCGCCGCCGATCCGGTGGCGCTGGGGCTGATGGCGCGCTGGGCCCTGGCGACGCGGGACGGCGACATGATGGGCGGCGACTTCCCGGCCTGGCTCACGGACCTGCTCGGCTACGCCGCCACCGTGGACATGACCGACACCCGCGGCGAGTGCACCTATTCGGCCTGCCTGCACTACGGCCGCTGCTTCATCGAGCGCTCGATCCGCAAGGCCCGGCGGGCCGAGATCGTGGTCGCCAACCACGCGCTGGTGATGGTGCAGGCGGCGCTGGGCGGCGGCGACGAGGCTTCCCTGCCAGGGCGCTACGTGTTCGACGAGGGCCACCACGTGTTCGGCGCCGCCGACAGCGCCTTCTCGGCCAACCTGAGCGGCTACGAGACCGCCGACCTGCGCTGCTGGATCCTCGGCGCCGAGGACAGTCGGCGATCGCGCGCGCGGGGCCTGCGCGGCCGCATCGACGACCTGATCGTCAGCGACGACAAGGCCAAGGAGATGCGCGACGAGATCCTGCGCGCCGCCCATGCCCTGGCCGGCCCGGGCTGGCGCCAACGCCTGGGCGGCGGCACGCCGGTGGGACCGACCGAGAAGTTCCTGGCGCTGGTGCGCCAGCAGGTGATGGCGCGCGACGAGAACGTCGACAGCGCCTTCAGCCTGGAATGCCCGACGCAGCCGCCGGTGCCCGGTCTGATCGAGGCCGCCGAGGACCTGGCCGCCGCCCTGCTGCGCCTGGAAAAGCCGGTGGCCGGGCTGATCGGGGCGCTGTTCGCCGACATGGACGCCCGCGCCGAGGAACTCGACACGGCGACCCGCAACCGCATCGAGGCGGTCTGCCGCAGCCTCGAGCGCCGCGCGGTGCTGCCGCTGCGCGGCTGGCGCGCCATGCTCGCGTCGCTGCGCGACGACACCCCGCCCGAGTTCGTCGACTGGCTCGACATCGAGCGGGTCGACGGCCGCGACCGCGACCTCGGCCTGCACCGCCACTGGGTCGACCCGACGCTGCCCTTCCACGAGGCGGTGACCGAGCCGGCGCAGGGCGTGCTGGTGACCTCGGCGACCCTGCGCGACGCGTCCGGCGACGAAGACGCCGACTGGGCCGCGGCCGAGGCGCGCACCGGCGCCCGCCATGCCCGGGCCGCCGCCGCTCGCACCGCCGTGCCTTCGCCCTTCGACTATCCGGCGCAGACCCGCGTGCTGGTGGTCACCGACGTCAACCGCAACCGCCCCGACGACGTCGCCGCCGCCTACCGCGCGCTGTTTATGGCCGCGGGCGGCGGCGCGCTCGGCCTGTTCACCGCCATCAATCGGCTGCGCGCCGTGTATCAACGCCTGGCCGCGCCGTTGGACCAAGCCGGCATCGAACTGCTGGCGCAGCACGTCGACCCGATGGATACCGGTACCCTGATCGACATCTTCCGGGCCAGCGAGGACGCCTGCCTGCTGGGCACGGACGCGGTGCGGGACGGCGTCGACGTGCCGGGACGCTCGCTGCGCCTGATCGTCTTCGACCGCGTGCCCTGGCCCCGCCCGGACATCCTGCACAAGGCGAGGCGCCAGGCCTTCGGCGGCCGCGCCTACGAGGAGATGCTGACCCGGCTGAAACTGAAACAGGCCTACGGCCGGCTGGTCCGCCGCGCCGGCGACCGAGGCGTCTTCGTGATGCTCGACCGGGCGCTGCCGTCAAGGTTGTCGGGGGCGTTTCCCGAAGGGGTCGAGGTGATGCGGATGGGATTGCTCGACGCGGTCGCCGAGACGAAGGAGTTTCTAGCCCTTGGCGGGCGCCAGCACGATCAGCAGCAGGCCGACGACCAGCGCCGCGACGGAGCTCCAGAACGCGAGCGGTGAATAGGTCGGGATGTCGCCGATGATGCCGACGACGGCGCCGGCGGTATTGCCCGCCGAGCACAGGTCGGTGGTGTAGTAGAAGCACTCGCTGGCGCGCTTGACGTTCTCGCCCAGCATCTGTTCGAAGAACACGTACCACCAGGCGGTGGCGCCGATCAGCAGCACCACGACGAGCCAGACGAACAGTTTGCCCAGACGCGAGATCATCGATCCGTCCCGTGTTCTTGCTTCGAACTGCGCTCGGCCGATCACGTCCGGCGCGGCGTTTTGCTTCCCTGACATAGGTCGATCGGCCGGAAGGCGCAAGAATCCGCCCGATACGCAAAGGGCCGCGTCCGGTGTGGACGCTGCCCTCCGCTGATGCTTGAGAGCGAAACGGGCCTAGAAGCCCATGCCGCCCATGCCGCCCATGTCGGGCGCCGCGGGCATGGCTTCTTTCTTCTCGGGCTTCTCGGCCACCATCGCTTCGGTGGTGATCAGCAGGCCGGCGACCGAGGACGCGTCCTGCAGGGCCGTGCGCACGACCTTGGTCGGGTCGATGATGCCGGCCTTGACCAGGTTGCCGTATTCACCGGTCTGGGCGTTGAAGCCGAAGTTGTTGTCCTTCTGGTCGAGCAGCTTGCCGGCCACGACAGCGCCGTCGGCACCGGCGTTCTCGGCGATCTGACGCACCGGCGCCTGCAGCGCGCGGGCGACGATGTCGACACCGACCTGCTGGTCGTTGTTGCCGGCCTCGACCTTCTTGAGGACGCGGCTGGCGTACAGCAGGGCCGCGCCGCCACCGGCGACGATGCCTTCCTCGACCGCGGCGCGGGTCGCGTGCAGGGCGTCGTCGACGCGATCCTTACGCTCCTTCACCTCGACCTCGGTGGCGCCGCCGACACGCAGAACCGCAACGCCGCCGGCCAGCTTGGCCAGCCGCTCCTGCAGCTTCTCGCGGTCGTAGTCCGAGGTGGTCTCCTCGACCTGGGCGCGGATCTGGTTGCAGCGCGCGGCGATGTCCTTCTTGGAACCGGCGCCCTCGACGATGGTGGTCTCTTCCTTGGTGATCACGACCTTCTTGGCGGTGCCGAGCATGTCCAGCGTGACGTTCTCGAGCTTGATGCCGAGGTCTTCGCTGATCACCTGGCCCTTGGTCAGAATGGCGATGTCCTCGAGCATGGCCTTGCGGCGGTCACCGAAGCCCGGCGCCTTGACGGCGGCGACCTTGAGGCCACCGCGCAGCTTGTTGACCACCAGGGTGGCCAGCGCCTCGCCCTCGATGTCCTCGGCGATGATCAACAGCGGACGGCTGGACTGCACGACGGCTTCCAGGATCGGCAGCATCGCCTGCAGGTTGGAGAGCTTCTTCTCGTGGATGAGAATGAACGGGCTCTCCATGTCGCAGGTCATCTTCTCGGCGTTGGTGACGAAGTACGGCGAGGTGTAGCCGCGATCGAACTGCATGCCCTCGACGACGTCCAGCTCGGTGGCCAGGCCCTTGGCCTCCTCGACCGTGATCACGCCTTCCTTGCCGACCCGCTCCATCGCCTCGGCGATCAGCTGGCCGACCTCGACGTCGCCGTTGGCCGAGATGGTGCCGACCTGGGCGACCTCGTCGCTGGTCTTGACGCCGCGCGACCGCTTGTGCACGTCGGCGACCACGGATTCGACGGCCATGTCGACACCGCGCTTCAGGTCCATCGGGTTCATGCCGGCGGCGACGGCCTTGGCGCCCTCGCGGACGATCGACTGCGCCAGCACGGTGGCGGTGGTGGTGCCGTCACCGGCCTCGTCGCTGGTGCGCGAGGCGACTTCGCGCAGCATCTGCGCGCCCATGTTCTCGAACTTGTCGGAGAGCTCGATTTCCTTGGCAACCGACACGCCGTCCTTGGTGATGCGCGGCGCGCCGAAGGCCCTGTCGAGGACGACGTTGCGGCCCTTCGGACCCAGCGTCACCTTCACGGCGTCGGCGAGGATGTCGACACCGGTCAGCAGACGCGTGCGCGCGTCCGTCGAAAATTTAACTTCCTTAGCAGCCATGGTACTTTTTTCCCTGGTCCTACGATTTCACGGTGCTAGGCGATGACGCCGAGCAGATCGGATTCTTTCATGATCAGCAGGTCTTCGCCGTTGACCTTGACCTCGGTGCCGGACCATTTGCCGAACAGCACGCGGTCGCCAGCCTGGACGTCGAGCGGCACGATGGTGCCGTCGTCACGGCGGGCGCCCGACCCGATGGCGACGATCTCGCCTTCCGAGGGCTTCTCCTGCGCCGTGTCGGGAATGATGATGCCGCCAGCGGTTTTCTCTTCCTGCTCCACGCGACGCACCAGCACCCGGTCATGCAGTGGCCTGAATTCCATTTTCTAGCCTCCAAAAAACTACGGAAATTCAATTGTGTTCGGGGATTGCTAGCATTCCCCCCTCACGAGTGCTAACGATCTAGTTGGGTGCCGGCGGCCTGTCAAGGGCGGGATGGCGCTTTTTTCCGGGGAATCTGGCGAATCCGCACGATTCACGAGCCGCGATCGGCGATTCCGGGGTTGGCGCGGGCGATGCCGGCATCCCACACCAGCACGTACCGGCTGCGGAACGGCAAGACCAGGTCGGGCGCCGCGCCCGGCTGCCAGCGTTCGGGCAGGCGCTTGCGGTACGAAATGATCTTGGCCTTGGGATGCGCCGCCATCCAGGCCTCGGTTTCTTTCTTGTCGAGCCCGATGGTCGCCACCGGCCGGCGCAGGCGGCCGGCGAAGTTGTACTGGCCGTGGTACTTGGCCGAATGCGCGATGTCGTAACCCTCGGCCTGCCAGCGGGCCAGCTCGCGGCCCACCGGACGCATGTCGAAGCCGGCGCCCAGCATCGGCGCCAGGGCCAGGTGCACGGCCACCACGCCGGCCACCGACAAGGCCAGTGGACGCCACGGCGAGCCCGAGGCCGGCAGCGCCAGCAGCGCGACGCAGGCGGCCAGCGGCAGCATCCCCCAGGCACCGTCGATTCCACCGCCTTCGGGCAGGCGCACCAGATCCGGCAGCAGCGGCAGCGCGATCAGCGCGGCGCCCAACAACGCGAACACCGCCGCCGGCAGGGCCAGGTCCCAGCGCCGCGCCGGGTCCTCGCGGCCGCCCTCCAGCCAGCGCGCCGCCAGCAGCGCCAGGGCCGGGAACTCGGGCAGCAGGTAGTGTAGCTGCTTGCCGCTGATCAGCGAGAAGGCGACGAAGGTGACACCGAACCAGACCGCGATCAGGCGGGTCGCACCGTCGGTTCCCGGCGCCGGCCGGCGCCACCAGACGCGCCACAGCCGCGGCCAGACCAGCCAGGGCAGGATCAGCGGCGGCAGCATGGCGAGGTACCACCACCAGGACCGGCCGTGGGCGAACGACTTGACCATGCGCCCGGCCGACTGACCCCAGAAGATCGCCTCGCGGTATTCGGCGCCGCCGGCGATGCCGGCCCAGACCGCCCAGACCAGCGCCAGCGCGGCGCCGAGCAGCACGGCGGCGAGCACGCCGCGGTACCATCGCCCCCAGGGAACCGTGATGCCGCCGGCCAGCGCCGGCAGCCACCACGGCGCCGCCAGCGCCACGGGCAGCAGATGCAGCAGGATCGCCGGGCCCTTGGCCAGCACGCCGAGACCGATCGCCAGGCCGAGCACGGCGAAGCCGCGCCAGGCGGAGATGCCCCGGGAATAGGCGCGCCCCGCCGCGACCAGACCGAGCAGTCCGAGCAGGGTGAAGAACGCCAGCATCATGTCGAACATGGTTAGGCTGGTGTAGAGCGTCCAGAACAGCGCGCCGAGCAGCAGCAGCGGCGCGGTCCGGGAGATACCCGGCGCCCCCGGCCACAGGTCGCGGGCCAGCCGCGCGGTCAGGAACAGCGAGCCGAGCCCGAACGCCGGCGCCACCAGCCGCGGCCACCAGTCGTTGACCCCGAACACGGCCCAGCCCAGGTTCATCAGCCAGAACAGCAGCGGCGGCTTGTGGCTGTAGGGCGCGCCGTTCAGGTGTGGCACCAGCCAGTCCTGGCGCAGCCACATCTCCCAGGCGACCGCGAGGTAGCGGGTCTCGTCGACCGGCAGGTGCGGCCGGGTCCACACCGCCACCGCCATCAGCAGCGCCCACACGCCGGTCCAGGCCAGGGCGTCGCGGACGTCGGCCGGGCGGCTCATTCGGACTTCCTTTTTTCGTGCTCAGGGGCCGGGGCGTCGCCGAGCGACTGCTCGACACGCTCGTCGAAGCTGCGGCCGCGGCGGAACCGGCGGTACAGGAACACGCCCAGCACCGCCGAGATCACGAAAAGCACCGCGCCGAGGCCGATGCGGATGGTCGGATCGACGTTGATGCCGCTGCCGACCAGCACGAACACCGCCGACTGCGGGATGTAGCCGAGAGCGGACCCGGCCACGAACTTGACCGCCGATACGCTGGACACGCCGGCGACCATGTTGGTGATCATGTTGTTGCCCGCCGGCAGCAGGCGGATCAGGACGGTCATGGCGAAAGTGTTGTCGCGGAAGAACGCGTCCGCCTTGCGCACCCGGTTGGGAAATTTCCTCTGCACGAACGAGCGGCCTATCAGCCGGGCGTAAAACAGCGTGGTGGTACAACCGAGAACGGTGGCCAGCAGCGCCAGGGGCAGGCCGAGGCCAAGGCCGAAGGCGTAACCACCCAGGAAGGCCACGAAGTGGCGGGGAATGCCGATGGCCGTCATGACCCAGCCGACGGCGACGAACAGTGCCTGACCGCTCAGGCCGTGGCCGCGGATCTGGTCATCGACCCAGTCGGTATCGAACAGAGTGCCGAGGTCAAGGACCTTGACCGCATACCCGACCGCGCTGAGCGTCGCGATCAAGACCAATCCCTTGATGATGATGCGGGGATTGAGCGACATCGGGCGCTCCGCCATCGCCGCGCCCCTCACGATCCGTCCGTGGGATCGCGGCGCACCACCGGCCGCGAGCCGCGCCGCTGCAGCCACATCACCCCCATCAGGTCGAAGATGCCGACCCACAGGCGATCCAGCGTGCCGTATTTCGAACTGCCGCGTTCGCGCGGGCGGTGATTGACCGGCACCGACAGCACGCGGCCGCCGCGGCGGATCATCAGCGCCGGCAGGAACCGGTGCATGTGGTCGAACCGCGGCATGTCGAGGAAGGCGTCGCGGCGGAACACCTTCAGTCCGCAGCCGGTGTCCGGAGTGTCGTCGCCGAGCATCCGCGAGCGCACCCCGTTGGCGATGCGCGAGGACAACCGCTTGAGCCAGGTGTCGCGGCGCTTGGCGCGTTGCCCGGTGACCAGCAGCCGGTCGGCGTCCTCGGCGGCGGCCAGGGTTTCGAGCAGCGCCGGAATGTCGGCCGGGTCGTTCTGCCCGTCGCCGTCGAGCGTGGCGATGACCTCGGCCCGCGCCGCCGCCACCCCGGTGGCGATGGCCGCGCTCTGGCCGCAACAGGCCTGGTGGCGCAGCACCCGCAGGCTGTCGTTCTCCTGAAGCTGGGCCCGCAGGATCTCGGCGCTGCCGTCCGAGCTGCCGTCGTCGACATAGACCATCTCGTAGGCCAGCCGGCCGTCCAGCGCGGCGCGGATCTCGCCGATCAGCGGGGCGATGTTGGCCGCTTCGTTGTGAACCGGCACGACGACACTCAAGTCGGGGCTCAGCTCGGGGCGCGGCTCGGATCGCGGGGTCCGCTGTTCGGGTGAATCGGACAGGGTCATATCTCGTCGTTCGCGCACGGTCTCGGCGAATCGCGGGCGTGGCTCGTGTCCGGTTAATACACCGCCGTCACGACACCGCAAAGCGCTTTCATGGCGGCTCAGGCTTCGTCGGCCGGGCGCAGTCGGTCCAGGCGCAGGCGGTGGCGGCCGTCGGTCAGACGCAGGGTGCCCATGGACAGCGCCGCCAGCACGCCGATTCCGGTGGCGCCGGCGATCAGGAAGAACACCAGGATCTGGTATTTGACCGCGTCGATCGGATCGGCGCCGGCCAGGATCTGGCCGGTCATCATGCCGGGCAGCGACACCACCCCGGCCGCCGACATGGCGTTGATCGAATGGGTCAGGCCGGCGTGAAAGGCCTCGCGGGTGACCGGTCGGATGGCGTCGGGAAAGCTGTGGCCGAGCACCAATCGGGCCTCGACCGCCGCCTTCTCGCGCACCGCCGAGGAGATCAGGCGGTCGAGGCCGATGCTGATGCCGTTCATGGTATTGCCGAGCATCATGCCCAGCAGCGGCAGCGCGAAACGGGCGTCGTACCAGGGGTCGGGCTGGATCTGCGTGGTCAGGGCGAGCAGCGTCGCCATGGTGCCGGCGAGCATCATGCTGATCCCGCCCAAACCGAAGGTCCACCAGCCGGTAAACGTCCGACGCTGGCGCCGGGTGATCTCGTAGCCGGCGACCAGGATCATGACCATCGCCACCGACCCGGTCAGCCACAGCGACTGGATCGAGAACAGCCACTTCAGGATCAGACCGATCAGCAGCAGTTGGGTGACCATGCGCGCGGCCGCGATCAGCATGGCGCGTTCGAGCTTCAGGCGCAGCGACAGCGACAGCGCCGCGTTGACCCCGACCAGCAGGGCCGCCGTCGTCAGATCCCAGTGATCGAGCGGCAGATAGACGGATTGCGTCGTCATCCGGAAGCCTCCCCGAGCCGGCCGCGGTTCATGGTCATCGCCTGATCGCCCAGACGCGCGGCCAGGTCAGGATCATGGGTCACCAGGACCATCGCCGTGCCGCCGCGCAGCAGCGCGCGCAACACCTCCTCGACCCTGGCGGCGGCGGCCTTGTCCAGCCCCGAGGTCGGTTCGTCGAGCAGCAGCACCGCGGGCCGCCCTTCCAGCGCGCGTGCCAGGGCGACGCGCTGGCGCTCGCCGGTGGACAGGCGGTCGACGGTCCAGTCCAAGGCTTCGTCGGGCAAGTCGAGGCGGCGCAACACGTCGCGGGCCGCGCCCGGATCGGTGAAATGATCGCCGACCCGCTCGCGCCACCAGCCGGGTTCGGCCGGCAGGTATCTGACCCGACGGCGCCACTCGGTCGCCGCCATCGCCTCGCGGGAGCGGCCGTCGAGGAAAGCCTCGCCGGCGTGCGCGTCGAGATCGGCGACCGCACGCAGCAGGATCGACTTGCCGCTTCCCGAGGGCCCGGCGATCACCAGGCAACGCCCCGGCAACACCGAAAAGGCCGCTCCGGCGACCCCCGCGCGACCGATCCCCCGGACCTCGAGCCCCGCGCCCGGTTCCTCGTTCGGCATGTCCCCCTTCTCCGTCTCTGTCAGCCGCCGATCATGGTAACCCGGGCGGCGAAACTTGGCGCGGCCAATTCAGGTTTGCGCGTCCTGTAATGAGATTTCGCAAAGCGCGAAACCGGCGTATTTGCACAGAAAACTAACATACGTGACTAATAGAATATGGTACCCTGAGGTAACTGTTCGGTGCGTTGCTAATCGGTACCAGGGGGCGCAAATCGAACTACACAAAACTTTGCAATAAAGCATTTGCATTGCTTAAAAAAATATGCTGTTTGAGCACTTCTGAGGGCACAAAACGTAACCACACGGCGACAAACGCCGATATCACGGCGGAAAACGCCGGAGTGTTGCTTGTTGTATTCGGACTGCGAGGTAACATCGCATGGAAGCACCTGCCCTAGAACAGGTCACGACCTGCGCCCAGAAAACCATCGACCAAATGGTCGCCAAGAACATCCCCCCCGAACCGGATAATTTCATCGTTTGGTACAACTATTGCGCCGAGTCGATTCCGGCGCTGAACAAAGTCATCGACGCGCTGCTCAGCACCGGCGAATCATTCACGCCGGAACGCAATGCCGAGATCCACGAACGCTTCTTCACCAGCGACCGCGAGGCCCAAGCCCTGCACGATACTTCCGTGCGCATGGAAAGCCTGATGGCCGACATGGTGGCCCAGGTCGGCGCCATGGGCGATGACGCCCACGAGTACGGCCAGGTGCTGCAAGCGGTGCGCGGCGAGATGGGCAACGTCAACGGGTTGGACGACGTCAAGAAGATCGTCACCAACGTGCTGACGGCGACCCGGGCGATGGAAGAAAAGAACCGGGAGCTCGAAAACCGCCTCAGCGAATCCACCGAGCAGGTGGGCAAGCTGAAGGGCGACCTCGAGGACATGAAGCGCGAAGCCCTGACCGACGGCCTCACCGGAATCGCCAATCGCAAGAATTTCGACATGATCTTGCGTTCGGCGACCACCGAGTCGGCGGAGAACGGCGACGACCTGGCCCTGCTGATGATCGACATCGATCATTTCAAGAAATTCAACGACACCTTCGGCCATCAGGTCGGCGACCAGGTCCTGCGCCTGCTCAGCGCGACCCTGCGCGATTGCGTCAAGGGACAGGACACGCCGGCGCGTTACGGCGGCGAGGAGTTCAGCGTCATCCTGCCGCACACCAACCTGAAGAACGCCTTCGCGGTAGCCGAGAACATCCGTATGCAGGTGGCCAACAAGAAGGTGGTGAACAAGAAGACCGGACAGGACATGGGCCGCATCACCGTGTCGATCGGCGTTTCGCGTTTCGATCACAGTGAACCGCTGGCCCAGTTCATTGCCCGCGCCGACCAGGCGCTCTACCTGGCCAAGCGGACCGGTCGCAACCGGGTGATGTCGGAAACCGACCTGGTCGAATCGGAAGCCGCCTGCTGAGCCGGCAGCGGCACGGCGGTTATGTTTTCAAACGGCGCCGCGCTTGCGGCGCCGTTTGTCCTTTGCATGTAAACTAATTTTCCACCTTTGAGTGGCAAGTTCGACGGCTGACGGGATGCCGTCGGGAGTACCATGGCGAAATACCGGTTCAAGGCCAGCCGTCTGCTGATGCGGCTGCGTAAAATCATCGGCAACGACCAGTTGGTCCTGTCGGCCCTGGCGGTGCTGGTCGGCGCCGGCACGGGTGGCGGCGTCATCCTGTTCCGCGAAACGATCGGCTTCTTCCAGAAGCTGGCCTTCGGCAGCGACGACGAACTGCTGTACATCCAACTGATCAACCTCGCCTGGTGGCAGATCATGCTGCCCCCCGTCATCGGCGGACTGGTCATCGGCCTGTTCGTGCATTACCTGATGCCCGGTCGTCGCCCGCGCGGTGTCGCAGACGTGATGGAATCAATGGCCCTGCGCAGCGGCCGCATGTCGCCCAAGGCCGGGGTCGGGGCCGCCCTGATCAGCGCCGCCTCGATCGGCGCCGGCGCCTCGGTCGGCCGCGAGGGGCCGGCCGTGCACCTCGGCGCCATGCTCGGCAGCCTGGTGTCGGCGCGTTTCCACCTGACCCGGTCACTGTCACGTACCCTGCTCGGCTGCGGCACGGCGGCGGCGGTGGCCGCTTCGTTCAACGCACCGATCGCCGGCGCCCTGTTCGCCAACGAGGTGGTGGTCGGCCACTACGCGCTCAGCGCTTTCGCCCCGATCGTCATCGCCAGTGTCACCGGTACGGTGATCTCGCGCGCCTACTACGGCGATTTCCCGTCGTTCAACGTCTACGAACACCAGATCACCTCGCTGCTCGAATTTCCCGCCTTCATCGGCCTCGGCATCGTCTGCGGCATCCTGGCGATCCTGCTGCTGCGCAGCATCTTCCTGGTCCAGGACGTCGGTCGCAAGCTGCCGGTGCCGGCCTGGAGCCTGCCGGCCTTCGCCGGTTTCCTGATCGGCGCCATCGGCGTGTTCTTTCCGCAGGTGATGGGGGTCGGTTACGGGGTCACCAACCTGGCCCTGAACTCCAGCCTGGCGTTGCCGATCCTGATTCTGCTGATCATGGCCAAGATGACGGCGACGGCGATCAGCCTGGGCGGCGGCTTCGGCGGCGGCATCTTCAGTCCGTCGATGGTGATCGGCGCACTGACCGGCGCCGCCTACGGCATCCTGGCGACCAGTGTGTTTCCCGAGCTGTCGTCGGGCGCCGGCGCCTATGCGATGATCGGCATGGGGGCGATGGCGGCGGCGACCCTGGGCGCGCCGATCTCGACGACCCTGATCATCTTCGAACTGACCGGCGACTACACGCTGACCGTGGCGGTAATGATCGCGGTGGTGATCGCCTCGGTGATCACCCAGCAGGCGGGGCTGAAGTCGTTCTTCGCCGGCCAGCTCAAGCGCCGCGGCCTCGACCTCGACGAAAATTTCGAGACCACCCTGCTGCGCGCGCACAAGATCCGCGACGTCGTCGCCAAGGACGCCGCCCGGGTGACTCCGGACGTCACGCTGGAGGAACTGCGCGAAGGGCTGCAGCATTCGACCATGGGCGAGCTGTTCGTGGTCGACAGTTCCGACCGACTGGTCGGGACCATCACACTGGCCGACCTCAGCGACGCCGCCTTCGACCACGACATGGACGACCTGGTCTGTGCCGCCGACGTGGCCCGCGTGCATCCGCCGATGCTGACGCTGGACGATCACCTGGAAACGGCGCTGACGCTGATGCGGGATTCCGGCGAGGAGCACATCGCCGTGGTCGACAGCCCCAGTTCGCTGCTGTTCATCGGCTGTGTGCACGAGACCGAGGTCATGGCCGCCTACAACCACGCGCTGCTGCAGTCGCGGCGCGAGGAGCATTATTGAGGATGTTTTGATTTAAGCCGGTTCCGGCCCTCACCCCCGCCCGGCCACCCAATACCATTGTACGCACGTGGGTGGGCCGGGCGGGGGTGAGGGCCGGAACCGCACCAAACAAAGAACAACTTCCCTACTTCACGAAATCCTTGTCCAGCTCGATGCTCAGCCAGTCGTAGCGGTCCTCGGATTCGACCGTGATCTTGCGCACCTCCAGCGTCTCGGTCTCGACCGAGACCATGTCGAGCTGGATGTCGGCGCCGGCGTCGCCCAGGGCCCAGACCTTGCGGAAGTAGTCGGCCATGCTGCCGATGCGGCGGCCGTTGACGTCCATGATCACGTCGCCGCGCTTGATCCCGGCTTTGTCGGCCGGTCCGCCCTGGACCACCCGGCCGACGAACAGGCGGCCCTTGATCTCGCGCGGCTGCAATCCGAGCCAGGGGTGCGACGGCGTCTGCGCCCGGCCGTGCTTCAGCAGGTCGGCGAGGATCGGCTTGAGGCCGTCGATCGGCACGAACATGTTGCCCATCACCGGCTCGTCGCCCTGCGCCGCGTCGTTGACGAACAGCGAGCCGATGCCGAGCAGCCGAACGTTCTCGCCGATCAGCGCGGCGCCGCCGAAGTGCAGGTGCGGCGGCGCCGTGAAGATGGCGTTCTCCAGCAGGTATTCCCAGTAGCCGGCGAAGGGCCGGCGCGAAACCACGCGCACCGGGGTCACCGGGCGCATGCCGTCGAGGCTGACCGCCAGACCGCGGTCGCCGGCGCCGACGTCCGCCGAGCTGCCCAGCTTGATCGCCGGCACGCCCAGGTCCCTGCGCGCGCGCAGCAGGCCGAAACCGGTGTTGTGGTCATAGGCCAGGATTGCCGCCGGCACCCGGCGTTCGTCGGCGAGCACGATCTCGGCGGTTTCGGCCTCCAGGATCAGGTAGCCGATGGTCAGCACCAGGCCACGCTCGTCGATCACCACGCCGCTGCCCTCGCGCTCCATGCCGAGCGTGCGGGCGGTGCGCGAGCCGAGCGGAATCTCGGCGCGTACGCCGACCACGGCGCGCAGGATTTCGCCCGTATTCGGCGCGGTTTGAGCCGCGGCCGGGGTCGGAACAGCGGCGCCGAACAGCAGCAACACCAGGATCAAGGCGCGGATCATGCAGGGTCTCCAACTGGTGTGGACCTCTTCATCATGTGGACATGACGGGCGCGGAATCAATATCCGCTTGCGCCTGGGAACCCGGTACCGCGCCGTGGTATACACGATTCCATGAGCGACCCCTTCGAATTGATGGAAGAGCCGCCGATGCCCGATCCGGGCGGCGCGCCCGCGCCGGCGCCGTATCTGGACAGCCTGAACGAGACCCAGCGCGAGGCGGTCGAGGCGATCGACGGCCCGGTCCTGGTGCTCGCCGGCGCCGGTACCGGCAAGACCCGCGTGCTGACCACGCGGCTGGCGCATATCCTTTTGGGCGGCCGCGCCTACCCGGGCGAGATCCTCGCCGTCACCTTCACCAACAAGGCGGCGGCGGATATGCGCGAGCGGGTCGGCATGCTGCTCGGCCGCCCGATCGAGGGCTGGTGGGTCGGCACCTTCCATGCGCTCGGCGCGCGCATCCTGCGCGCCAATGCCGAGGTGGTCGGGCTGAAATCCAATTTCACCATCCTGGATGACGACGATCAGCTGCGCCTGCTGAAACAGGTCATCGAGCCGCGTGGCATCGATCCCAAGCGCTGGCCGCCGCGCGGGCTGCTCGGCGTGATCCAGCGCTGGAAGGACCGCGGCCTGACGCCGGACGCGGTCACGGATGCCGAGGGCTCGGAATACGCCGAGGGCCAGGCGGTGGAGATCTACGGCGAGTACCAAGAACGCCTGCGGATCCTCAACGCCACCGATTTCGGCGACCTGCTGCTGCACTGCCTGACGCTGTTCCGCCTCGATCCGCTGGCGCTGCAGCGCTCCCAGCGGCAGTTCCGCTACATCCTGGTCGACGAATACCAGGACACCAACGTGGCGCAATACCTGTGGCTGCGCCTGCTCGCCCAGGGACACCGCAACATCTGCTGCGTCGGCGACGACGACCAGTCGATCTATTCCTGGAGGGGAGCGGAAGTCGGCAACATCCTACGCTTCGAGGACGACTTCCCCGGCGCCCGTGTGGTGCGGCTGGAACGCAACTACCGCTCGACCCCGCACATCCTGGCCGCCGCCTCGGGCCTGATCACGTTCAACGAGGGACGGCTGGGCAAGACCCTGTGGACCGAGCTGAACGAGGGCGAGAAGATCCGCGTGATCGGCGTCTGGGACGGCGAGGAGGAGGCGCGGCGCGTCGGCGAGGAGATCGAGGCGCTGCAGGCCAAGGGCCAGTCGCTGAACCAGATGGCGGTGCTGGTCCGCGCCGGCTTCCAGACCCGCGAGTTCGAGGAACGGCTGATCACGTTGGGCCTGCCGTATCGCATCATCGGCGGCCCGCGGTTCTACGAGCGGCGCGAGATCCGCGACGCCATCGCCTACATCCGCGTGGTCATGCAGCCGGACGACGACCTCGCCTTCGAGCGCATCGTCAACGTGCCCAAGCGCGGCCTCGGCCAGGCCACCATGCAGGTGATCCACGTCTACGCCCGTGCCCAGGGCCTGGCCTTGACCACGGCGATCGTGCATCTTCTGGAGACCGAGGAGCTGCGGCCGAAGGCGCGAACCACCCTGCGCGCCCTTCTCGACGATTTCGCCCGCTGGCGCGGCCTCGCCGCCAGCATGCCGCACCCCGAGTTGGTCGGCCTGATCCTGGACGAGAGCGGCTATACCGAGATGTGGCAGCTGGACAAGAGCATCGAGGCGCCGGGCCGGCTCGACAACCTGAAGGAGCTGCTGGCGGCGCTCGAGGAGTTCGACGATCTCGGTGCCTTCCTCGAACACGTCAGCCTGGTCATGGAGAACGAGGAATCGGCGGCCGAGGCAAAGGTCAGCCTGATGACCCTGCACGGCGCCAAGGGCCTGGAGTTCGAGACCGTGTTCCTGCCCGGCTGGGAAGAGGGCCTGTTCCCGCACCAGCGGGCCCTGGACGAGGGCGGCACGCAGGGGCTGGAGGAGGAGCGCCGCCTCGCCTACGTCGGCATCACCCGCGCACGGCAACGCGCGATCATCAGCCACGCCGCCAACCGCCGGGTCTACGGCAACTGGCAGAGCGCGATCCCGTCGCGTTTCGTCGGCGAACTGCCCGACGATCATGTCGAGCGCGAGGCCGCCACCGGGCTCGCCGGCAGCTACGGCGGCCTGAGCGACAGCGCCTTCGGCGACGGCGGCGCCTTCAACCGCAGTTTCTCGCCCCGGCGCATGCGCCGCATCGCCGCCGGCGACAGCTGGGAGACCACCGAGCGCAAGGCCGCCGGCACGTTCGAGGTCGGCCAGCGGGTGTTCCACCAGAAATTCGGCTACGGCAGCATCCTCGAGATTGACGGCAACAAGCTGGAGATCGCCTTCGAAAAGGCCGGCACCAAGAAAGTCATGGACAGCTTCGTTCAACTCCCTTGAGGGGAGCTGCCCTGCGTGAAAGCGAGCCAGACAATGACCCAGGTCGAGTGGTATTTCGATTTCCTCTCTCCCTACGCCTACCTGCAGAGCCATCGTCTCGACGAATTGCCGGACGACATCAAGATCGTCTTCCGGCCGATCCTGTTCGCCGGCCTGCTCAACCACTGGGGCCACAAGGGGCCGGCGGAGATTCCCGGCAAGCGCCGTTTCACCTTCCGCCAGGCGCAGTGGCTGGCACGGCGCATGGGCGTGCCGTACAAGTCGCCGCGCGGTATTCCGTTCAATCCGCTACGCGCCCTACGCCTGTGCATCGCGCTCGGCGCCACCCGGCCGGCGGTCGACGCGCTGTACACCTGCATCTGGCAGAAGGGCTGGCTGCCCGACGACGAGGACGACTAGCACAAGATCGCCGAGTTCGTCGGCGCGCCCGATGCCGGGCTGCGCATCGCCGCGCCGGACGTCAAGCAGGCTCTGCTCGACAATGGCGCCCGGGCGATCGAGGCCGGCGTGTTCGGCGTGCCCACCTTCATCGCCGGCGGCAACCTGTTCTGAGGCGTCGACGCGACCGATTTCCTGCTCGAATACCTGCGCGACCCGACGCTGTTCGACGACCCGGCGATGCGCGCCGCCGACGGCATCGGATCGTCGGCGCAGCGATGAGTCCGCCCGCGGCCCTGTGGCGCCTGTCCCTGACGGCGCCCGGCAAAACCGTTCAAGCCTTCGAAACCGCGCTCGAGCCGTTCTGCGAATCCTCTTCCCTGTTCGAGGACGAAGCCGCCGGCCTGTGGCGGCTCGACGCCTACACCCGGGACGAACCGGACCGCGAAGCCACCTCGCGGGCACTGGCGGTCATGGCCGAGGCGATTGGCGCGGCGGAACCGGATCTCAGCGTCGAGGCGATGGAATCGCGCGACTGGCTGGCCGACAACCTGCGCACCTTTCCGCCGATCGTCGCCGGCCGCTTCTTCATCCACGGCGCCCATTTCGACGGCACGCCGCCCGTGGGTGCAATTGCCCTGTGGATCGAATCGGCGACCGCCTTCGGCTCCGGCGAGCATGCCTCGACCGCCGGCTGCCTGCGCGCGCTGAACCTATCGGCGCCCCGGCGATTCCATCGCGTGCTCGACATGGGCTGCGGCTCGGGCATCCTCGCCCTGGCCGCGGCGAAACTGTGGCGGGCACCGGTGCTGGCCGCCGATATCGACGTCGAATCCGTCCGCGTCACCGCCGTCAACGCCCGGCGCAACGGCGTCGCGCCGTGGATCCGCGCGCTGCCCAGCGTCGGCTACCGCAACCCCGCGATCGGCCGCGTCGGCCCCTACGACCTGATCTGCGCCAACATCCTGGCCCGCTCCCTGCGCGCCATGGCCGGCGACCTGGCGCGCCACCTGGCGCCCGGCGGCGTGGCGGTGCTGTCGGGTTTCCTCGCCCGCGACGAGAACCTGGTGCGGTCGGCGCACCGCGCGCGCGGCCTGCGGCCGGTGCGTCGGATCACTCTGGATGGCTGGCGCACACTGGTGCTGGAGAGGCCCTGATCAGCCGGCGGCGGCGAGAAGGTCGGCGAAGTTGGTGAATTTGACTCGCGGGCAGGGTTCGGTGGCCGCGTCGGTCTCGGCGGCGTCGATCTTCTGCCAGTCCTCGAAGTCGACCACGCGGACGCCGCGCTGGGCGAGCAGGCCGTTGAGCGCGTCGCAGGCCGGCGCCGGGCCGGCGTCGACGTCGATCCCGCCCAGATCCTCGAGCATCAGCTCGACCACGGCCAGCGAGTCGGCGCGGTTGGTCGGGATCGTGCCGCTGGGGCCACGTTTCGACCAGCCGACCGCATAGACCCCGTCCTCGACCCGGCCGTCGCTGTTGGCGACGATACCGCCGTCCATAGGGATTCCCGGAAGCGCCGCGGTCTTGTAGCCGATCGCGGTGACCACCAGACCGGCTTCGACCGCGAAGAACTCGCCGGTGCCGACGGCGCGGCCGCCGTCCAGCCGGGTCCGCTCAAAGCGCACGCCCTCGACCCGGTCGGTGCCCAGGATCTCGACCGGCGAGACGCAGAACAGCATGTCGATGGTGCGCGGCTTGTCGCCGTCTTCCGGGGCGGCGAACCCGTGCAGCAGTTCCAGGTTCTTTTCCTTGAAGGGCTTGTCCTTGCCAGCAACCTCGCCCACCGAGTCGGGCAGCGCCGCCGCGTCGACCTTCGGACCGGCGTTGCTCAGGTGACCGAACTCGCCCAGCTCGGCCGGAGTGAAGGCGGCCTCGACCGGGCCGCGCCGGCCGGCGACGGTGATGTCGCCGCTGGCGCCGGCCTGGATCGCCGCCAGCGCCGCCGGCGCGATATCGGACAGCGCCATCTCGTCCGGCGTCTTGGCGAGCACGCGGCAGACGTCGAGCGCGACATTGCCGTTGCCGATCACCACCGCACCGGGGCGCGAGAAGTCGGGCGCCATGTCGGCGAAATCGGGATGTCCGTTGTACCAGCCGACGAACTGCCACGAGCCGTAGACCCCGGGCAGGTCCTCGCCGGGGATACCGAGCCTGCGGTCCTCGTAGGCGCCCATGGCGATCACCACGGCGTCATACAGGTCCTCCAGCTCGTCGTAGGAAACGTCGCGGCCGACCTCGACGTTGCCGAGGAAGCGGACACCGTCCTTGCCCATGGTGCGGGCGAACTGGCGCACGATCGCCTTGGTGCCCTGGTGGTCCGGGGCGACGCCGCCGCGGACCAGGCCGTAGGGCGTCGGCAGCCGGTCGATCACGTCGATGCGCACGCTGGGCATCTTGCGCAGCAGCCCGTCGACGGCGTACAGGCCGGACGGACCGGACCCGATCACGGCAATGGCGGTCATGCGCGGAACTCCCCCTTCGGTGGATGGCTTGAGTGGTCAAATCGTTATAACGCAATTCCCTCGCAGTTGAAATACGAAAATCGGTACTGAATTACCTATTTAGCATTTTCCCCGGTTTTCGGCGCTTCTTCGCCAATCGGGCCTCGCGCTTGCCGTCTGTATCGGGTACAACCCGCGGCAGCCAACGATCGGACCAGAGGGGGACCACTGATGAGCCAGCTGAGACTCGGCATTCCCAAGGGTAGTCTCGAATCCGCCACCGTCGACCTGTTCAAGCAGGCCGGCTGGTCGATCTCGGTGCGCCACCGCAACTATTTCCCGATGATCAACGATGACGAGATCGGCTGCGCCCTGGTGCGTTCGCAGGAGATGGGTCCCTATGTCGCCAGCGGGTCGCTCGACGCCGGGCTGACCGGCATCGACTGGGTGCAGGAGACCGAGGCCGACGTCGAAGTGGTCGCCGACCTGGTTTACTCCAAGGCGTCCAACCGCAAGGCCCGCTGGGTGCTGGTGGTGCACCGCGACTCGCCGATCCAGTCGGTCGCCGACCTGCAGGGCAAGAAGATCTCGACCGAGCTGGTCGGCTTCACCCGGCGCTACCTGGAGGAGCGCGGCATCGAGGCCGAGGTCGAGTTCTCCTGGGGCGCCACCGAGGCCAAGGTGGTCGAGGGCATGGCCGACGCCGCCGTCGAGATCACCGAGACCGGCACCACGATCAAGGCGCACGGCCTGCGCATCGTCGAGGACCTGCTGTACACCCACACCGTGCTGGTCGCCAACAAGGACGCGCTGGCCGATCCATGGAAGCGGCAGAAGATCGAGCAGATCGCGCTGCTGCTGAACGCGGCGCTGGAGGCGCGCAACAAGTCGCTGCTGAAGATGAACGTCGCCGCCGAGAATCTTGACGCGGTGGTCGCCCTGCTGCCCAGCCTGCACGCGCCAACGGTGAACAAGCTGTCGGACGAGACCTGGCTCGCGGTCGAGACCGTGGTCGACCGCGGCGACGTGCGCGACATGATCCCCAAGCTGAAGGCCGCCGGCGCCGAGGGTATTCTGGAGATGAATCTGCAGAAGATCTGCTGACGCTCCTGCACGACGCCGCTAAAGTAGCCCCGATAATCCGAACCAACCGGAGGGGACCATGCAAGGTGACGGCGTCTACCTGGGCAAGAGCGTCAAACAGGAATTCCTCAACCTCAAGCGGGCCAATCGCCAAGGCCTGATCAGCGGCGCCACCGGCACCGGCAAGACCGTGACCCTGCAGATCATGGCCGAGGGATTTTCGGCGGCCGGCGTGCCGGTGTTCCTGTCCGACGTCAAGGGCGACCTGTCCGGCATCTCGCAGCCGGGCACGATGAAGGACTTCCTGCTCGAGCGTGCCGAGACCATCGGGTTCGAGGGCTACGGTGCGGACGTGTTCCCGGTCATCTTCTGGGACCTGTTCGGCAAGCAGGGGCATCCGACCCGGACCACCATCTCCGAGATGGGGCCGCTGGTGCTGGCCCGCCTGCTCGAGCTGAACGATACCCAGGAAGGTGTCCTGAACATCGCCTTCCGCGTCGCCGACGACGAAGGGCTGCTGATCCTCGACCTCAAGGACCTGCGCGCGCTGCTGGTCTTCGTCGCCGAGCACGCCAAGGAACTGGGCACGGTCTACGGCAACGTCAGCCGGGCCTCGGTCGGCGCCATTCAGCGTCGCCTGCTGGTGCTGGAGACCCAGGAGGCGAAGAAGTTCTTCGGCGAGCCGGCCTTGAAGCTGGAGGACTTCCTGCGCACCGACGAGGACGGCCGCGGCTTCATCAATGTGCTCGCCGCCGATCAGCTGATGCAGTCGCCGCGCCTGTACGGCACCTTTCTGCTGTGGCTGCTGTCGGAGCTGTTCGAGGACCTGCCGGAAACCGGCGATCCGGACAAACCCAAGCTGGTGTTCTTCTTCGACGAGGCCCACCTGCTGTTCCGCGACGCGCCGAAATCCCTGGTCGAGAAGGTCGAGCAGGTGGTGCGGCTGATCCGCTCGAAGGGCGTCGGTGTCTATTTCGTCACCCAGAACCCGTCCGACGTTCCCGACACCGCGCTTGGCCAACTCGGCAACCGGGTGCAGCACGCGCTGCGCGCCTATACGCCGCGCGACCGAAAAGCCGTCCGCGCCGCCGGCGACACCTTCCGCCAGAACGCCAAATTCAAGGCCGCCGACGTGATCCCCGAGCTCGGCATCGGCGAGGCCCTGGTCTCGACCCTGATGAAGAAGGGCGTGCCGTCGGTGGTGCAGCGGACCCTGATCCGGCCGCCCTCGTCGCGCCTCGGCCCGGCCAAGAAGAGCGAGCGCCGGGTGGTGATGTCGGGCAGCCCGGTCGCCGACACCTACACCAAACGGGTCGACCGCCGCTCGGCTTTCGAGATGCTCAACGAGCGCGCCGAGAAGGCCGCCGACGCGGCGGAAAAGGCGGCCGCGGCGGAAGCCAAGGCGAAAGCGGCGGCGGCCCGCAAGAAAGCCGCGGCGAAGAAAAAAGCCGCGGCGAAGAAGAAGGCCGCCCCGCGCTCGAGGTCCCGGCGCAGCACCCGGCAGAGCCCGACCGAGGCCTTCTTCAAGTCGACCCTGCGCAGCGTCGGCCGCACCCTGGGGCGCGAGCTGGTGCGCGGGTTGCTGGGGTCACTTCTCCGTTAGCGCCGCGAATCGTTCGCAAGACATGGTATAATCGGCGGCAAATCCGGGAGGACCGCCGCGATGATTTCGTACGTCCGCGCCGCTATCACGCTCGCCGCTTTGGGCCTGCTCGCCGCCTGCCAGTCGCCGGGCGGCTCGGTCGGTGTCGACGAAGCCAAGCGCCTGGCGTCGGGGTTTTCCGACGATGCCGCCCTGCGCACGCCCAGGCGCGCCACCGACATCATCCAGTTGATCCAGAACCATCCGGGGCCGACCGCCGCCGATCTGGCCAAGCGGCGCGCCGCCGCCGACCGCAAGCCGCCGAAACACGCCAACGACGCGCAGCGGGCCGCGTTCTACTTCGAGCGCGCCCAGGCCGCCGACAACATCGGCCGCGACCTGCAGAGCTTCCGCGATCTGCGCAGGGCCCGCGAGCACACCGACAAGACCGGCGACGAGATGCTATCGCGGCAAATCTACCGCTACCTGATGCGCTCGGAGATCGCCGTCGGCAACTACCGCCAGGGCCTGGAGACCATGCACCAGTTGATCTCCCAGGGGTCGCGCTCGGAGATGAACTCGGCGCATCTGGCGGTCTACTACGGCATTCTCGGCGACCTGCAGCAGTCGAAGAAATGGCACGGGACGGCCAATTCGCTGTATTTCAGCCGCGACGGCGCCTCGCCGGTGGTGCTGCCGCGCGCCGATTACGGCCTGGCTCTGGCGCAGGGCGACTGGCCGGCGGCGGAAAAGGCGCTGCGCGAGGTCATCGAGACCTACCTGCAGCACCATCGCGGGCTTTATGTCTGGTTCCTGCCGTCGCAACGGGCGCTGCTGGCCGAGGCGCTGCTGAATCAGGGCCGCCCGGCGGCGACCGAGGTTGTCGCCCGCGAGGGACTGCGCGACGTGCTGGACAACCTCGGCAAGGCGAACAAGCACGCGGTCGGCGTCATCACCATGTTGGCGCGTATCCGCATGGCGCGCGGTTTCCTCGACGAGGCCCAGGAACTGGCCGAGCTGGCGATCGGCATCCTGCAGGACGTCGGGGTGTCGCAGGAATCGAAGGTTCTCGCCGATGCGCGTTTCGTCATCGCCCGCGTTCATCTGTTGCAGGGCAACAGCCGCGCCGCGGTCAAGCAGTTTGATACGGTGCGCCGGGACCTGCGCAACAGCAAGGTCCTGTTCGACCGCTTCTACGCCGACGATCCGGCGTTGGCCCTGGCCCTGATCGACGTCAAACGCGGCGGCGAGGCGCTGAAAACCCTGTGCCGCACCCACGACAAATTTGTCGCCAACTTCGGACGCCAGCATGCGCAGACCCGGGAGGTCCGCGCCGCCATGGGATTGGCCCTGGTGAAGACCGGCAAACGGGCGCAGGGCCTGGAGATCCTCGCCGAGACCCTGCCCGAGCTGATGGACCAATTGGGCGACAAGGCGGGTTCGGCGGACAATCAGCGCATGCGCTCGTGGCGCCTGCGCACGATCCTCGAGCGCAGCATCGAGGTGCTGCATCGCAATTCGCGCGGCAAGCAACGGCTGCCCAATGGCGGCGACCCGGCGGAACTGGCGTTCCAGGTGGCGGTGGCGCTGAGCGAGCGCCGGGTGCACCAGACCCTGGCGCAGAGCGCCGCGCGCAGCTCACTCGGCGATCCCGAGCTGGCCGAACTGGCGCACCGCGAGCAGGATGCGTCGAGCCGCATCGAGAGCCTGGAACGCATCCTCAGCGAGAACCTGCTTGCCGAGGACGCCGGCGCCTCGGTGTCGACGCTGAAGCAGCGGATCGCGCAACTGCGGAGCGCCCGGGCGACCCTGTTCAAGCAGATCGAGACCCGGTTCCCCGACTACGGCCGCCTGATCAAGCCGCAGGTGCCGAGTTCGGAACAGGTGCGCGGGCTGCTGCGCGCCGACGAGGCGATGGTCGTCGTCTACACCGGCAACAGCGGCACCTACCTGTGGGGCGTGGCGCCGGGCAAGCCGCGGCAGTTCCTGCGCTCGGCACTGACCCACAGCAAGATCGAGAACATGGTCGACGTGCTGCGCGAGTCGCTCGAGCCCTACACCGAAACCATCGGTGAGATCCCCGCCTTCGACGTCGGCACCGGCTATACCCTGTACCGCTCGCTGCTGCATCCGCTGCGCAAGACCTGGCAGTCGCAGAAGACCATCAACGTGGTCACCAACGGGGCGCTGTCCTCGCTGCCGCTGGCGCTGCTGCCGACCTCGAAGCGCGGCGCGTCGAAGAAGCAGAAGACCCTGTTCAGCGGCTATCGCCGGGTCACCTGGCTGGCCCGCACCCATGCGGTCACCGTGCAGCCCTCGGTGTCGGCGCTGTTGTCGCTGCGCGCCGGCGGCGCGCGGCAACACGCCGAACGGCCTTTCGTCGGCTTCGGCGATCCGTTCTTCAGCCAGCGCCAGGCCCAGCGCGCCCAAGTCGCCACGGTGGCGGAGAGCGACGAGATCCAGGGCCGCGGCATTGGCAAACTGCGCGCACGCCTGCGCAGCGCGCCACGGGTCCGCGCCGCCGACAGCGCCTCGCTCGCCGACTTGCCGCGGCTGGCCGACACGGCAACCGAACTGAAAAGCATCGCCGAGACGTTGGGCGCGGATCCGGCCAGCGACCTGCACCTGGGCGCCAACGCCACCGAGGCGGCGGTCAAGAAAGCGGATTTGGCGCAGTACCGGGTGATCTCGTTCGCCACCCACGGGCTGATTCCCGGCGACCTCGACGGCCTCGACCAGCCGGCGCTGGCGCTGACCACGCCGAAGGTCGCCGGCGGCCGCGAAGACGGGCTGCTGACCGCGTCGGAGATCCTCGGTTTGCGCCTGAACGCCGACTGGGCGGTGCTGTTGGCCTGCAACACCGCCAGCGGCGAGGGCGAGGGCGCCGAGGCGATCTCGGGCCTGGGACGCGCCTTCTTCTACGCCGGCACCCGCGCCCTGCTGGTCAGCAACTGGCCGGTGCATTCGGCGGCGACCACCGAGCTGATGACGGTGCTGTTCCGCGTCCAGGTCGACAATCCGGGGCTCAGCCGGGCGCAGGCACTGCGCCGGGCGATGCTGTTTCTGATCGACAAGGCCGGGTTCAAGCACGGCGGCCGCACCGCGTTCAGCTACGCCCATCCGATCTTCTGGGCCCCGTTCACGCTGGTCGGGGACGGTGGCGCGGCGACGCCGGGAAGCTGACGCTAGCGCGGATTCGATTTAATCCTGGTCGTATCCTGCGGCAGCGAAGAAGTTCTCGCATTCGGTGGGCGTGACTTTCTCGATCCCTTCGGCGATGGCGCTCCACAGTTCATCAATGG
>Ga0209785_1000164_pt1 | contig 25899 bp, 22 predicted proteins | sample WorMetG1BERMUDA2_FD_187403 | JGI IMG/M metagenome (GOLD analysis project Ga0209785, IMG submission 187403) | Marine gutless worms symbiont microbial communities from Max Planck institute for Marine Microbiology, Germany - Inanidrilus... ...
GCAATATCTCCTGATTGCGCGCACCCGGCAGCGCGTAGTCGCGAATTCCGTAGGGCGTGCCGTCGTAATCGAACCGCGCGAGGTTGGTGTTCTGGATGATGTTGAGCGGCGTCATCTGGCGCACGTCGGGGAAGAAATGAGTGGCGTAGAGCGAGTCGTTGTTGGGGTTGGGATAATCATCGTCGAAGACATTCCCGTCGATGAGGAATGTCAGGTAGAACTCGCCGGCGACGGGGGCCGTGAAGGAATAGAGGTCGGCTCCGTAGGTATGAAAGAAATTATGCGGGTCGGTAAACTCGACATAGTCCTCGTCGACGATGCCGTCGCCCGACCAGTCGAAACCGTCGGCCGTATTGCCTTGAAAGACGATCGTGGCCCACGGGTTCGGGCCGAGGGCGACGAGCTCGTTGAAGGAAGTGGTGAACTTACCGTTCACATTGACGATCAGCCTGTCACCCTGCGGTGCCACGAAACCGCCCGAAGAGATATCCACCGGCGGCTCGGCGGCGGACAGATCGAGCGCGCCGAGCGGACCTTCGACGTCGACTAGGTTGAACCTGGCGCCGGGGTCGCCGCCGAAAATCTCGCTGTTGGCCAGGTTGCCGAGCAGGGCGTCGAGCGGCGAGTTGGCATTCAAGAGTCCGTTGATCGGCAAGATATCGTCGTCGGGATCGTCCGGGTCGAACAGCGGACCGTTGGGCGGTGCGAAAACCTGCGCGACCGGAATGAACTGATCGGAACCGGCGGCGCCGGGCAGGATCGGATCATCGGCCATGGGATCCAGGCTGGTCACGACCGGATCGCCGTTGCCGTCGTCCGGATCGCCGGGAACCTCGATGCCCAGCGCGGCGAGCAGGCCGTCGAGCCCGACCGCGGCGAACAGCGCCGCCAGCTCGGGATCGGCCGCCAGCAGCGCCGCCAGCGCCGGGTCGACCTCGCCCTCGCCGCCGGCGGCGGTCTCGAAGTTCTCCAGGCTTTCGTCGTCATCGAGATCGTCGTCGCCAGCGGCGCCTTCGAGCTCGTTGACGTAGGCGACGAAGTCGGCGGCTTCGACATAGGTGACGTCGGCGACGGCGATGTCCGGCGGCAGGCCGAGGTCGGGACCGACGAAATAGTCGCGCACGGCCAGCACCTGGCCGTCGGGCAGACGCACGATCAGGGTCGAACCGTACCCTTCGAGGTCGGCGGCGCTGAGGTCGACGTTCGCGAGCAAACTGCTGAGTTGAGTCGCGGCGACGGCGGCGACTTCAACCGCCACGCCGGCGGCGGAAGCCTCCTGAATTCCCCGTCTCTCTTCCGCGGAAGAGGCGGTTTCGGCAGCGCTCGAGGCCCGGTTGCTGGTCTCGGCCAATCGTAACTCCCATCACACCCTGGGCGTCCCGGTATTCTACGGATCGATCCCGCTGCCTGTGGAATCGACCGTACCCGCCTTCCCCTGGATGGGCACACCCCTGCCCTCAAGAATTTTAATTATTTCAATATAGTGGAATTTTTCGAAGAATTATAGGGGGTTGCCGGAATTGCGCTCAGGGATAGAAAAATCCGTTCAAATCACCTTTGCGTTGAGATTTCCCGGACTACCAGGGATCGTATTCGCGCAGCAGCCGGCCAGGCCTAGCGGAGTCCGGCACAACGCCTCCTGAATCGGCGATCCGGGTGCCGTTGACCCAGACGCCGTGCACGCCCTCGGCGTCCGTGGTCAGACGCGGCGCGCCGCCGGGCAGGTCGAACACGCGCCGCTTCGGTCCGCGGCCGACGGTGGCCGGATCGAACAGCAGCAGATCGGCCCAGGCACCGGGCGCAATCCGCCCGCGGTCGCGGATGCGGAAGACGTCGGCCGGCTTGCCGGTCAGTTCGTGAACCGCCTCGGGCAGGGTCAGATGGCCGCGGTCCCGCGCCCAGTGTCCCATCAGGTGCAGGCCGAACCCGGCGTCGCAGAAGAAGGTCAGGTGAGCGCCGGCGTCGCTGAGCGACACCGAGGCGTTGGGATCGCGGATCATTTTACCGACCGCATCTTCGTCCGAGTTCAGCAGCAGCGCCGTGAACACCGTCTCCAGGTCCTCGCCGATGGCGAAGTCGAGCATCCAGTCGAGCGGATCGACCCCGGCCGCGTTGGCCAGGTCGCCGACGTTGCGCTGCTCCATGGCGGCGTTCTCGGGCCGGGCCACCTCGACCACGTCGAGCTTGTGCCATTCGCCGTTGAACAGGCGCACGCCGGCGGGCTGCGCCAACTCGGCGCGCACGCCGTCGCGGAACGCCGGATCGGCGAGCAGCCGTTTCAGGTCCTCGCCGGCAACCTTCATCGCCGGTTTCCAGGCGTCGAAGCCCTCGAACGGATAGGCCGATTTGAGGGTGAAGTCGTTGGTCAGCGGACAGCAGGACACCTGCCCCCACAGCTCGCGTCCGCGTTCGCGCGCGGCGGCGATGTCGCGCAGGTCCTTGAAGGTGCCGTCAGGTCGGGTCGAGTTGTGCAGAAGCGCCGCGATCATCACCGGGCAGCCGGCCTCGGCCGCCAGCGCCTCCAGGTACGGCCCATCGGTGCGGTTGCCCTTGGTCAGCATGAAGACGCCGCGGCGGTCCTCGCCCATGGCCTTGACGAGTGCGTACAATTCAGCGTCGTCGGCCAGGCGCGACGGCATCGGCGTGCCGCCCCAGCCGTTGTGCTGCGGCGCCGTCGAGGTGGCGAAACCGACCGCGCCGGCCTTCATGCCGGCACGCACGATCCCGGCCATGGTCTCGATTTCCTCCGGGGTCGCGGCGCGCTCGACCGCCGCCGCGCCCATCACGTAGGTGCCGATCGAGGAGTGGCCGAGGAATGCGCCGACGTTCATCGCCATGCCGTGTTGCTCGATCATGTCGAGGTAGCCGGGCACGTCCTCGAAATCCCAGGTGATTCCATCGCGCAGCACCTCGAGCGCCATGCCCTCGACCTGGGTCAGGTTGCGCATGATCAGCTCGCGGTCGCCTTCGCGGCAAGGCGCGATGGTGAAGCCGCAGTTGCCGATCAGCACCGTCGTGACACCCAGCGCCGAGGATGGCGCCAGCATCGGGTCCCAGGTGATCTGCGCGTCGTAGTGGGTGTGGCTGTCGATGATCCCGGGCATCAGGGCGAGGCCGTCGGCGTCGACCACCTCGGCGCCGTTGGCGGCCAGGCCGCGGCCGACCTCGGAGATCTTGCCGTCGGCGACGGCGACATCGGTGCCGCCCAGGGGTTCGCCGCCGTTGCCGTCGTAGATCGTGGCGTTTCGGATCAGCACATCCATCACTTCTGCTCCGTGATCAATTCGTCCTTGATGTCGGCGTCGACCTGCTCGGGCGCGCGCTCCGCCGGGTCGCCGTAACCGCCGCCGCCGGGGGTGTGGATGACCAGCCGCTGGCCAGCACGGATCCACTGCGTGCCCTTGCCGCGCAGCACCTCGCCGCTGGCCAGGCGGACCGCGCCCGGGTCGCCGTCGCCGCCGCCGGCGCGGCCGCGCGGCGGATGCTCGATGCGGTCGAAGGTGGCCAGAAGCTCGAATTCGGCGTCGATCGCGGTCTCGATCTCGATGACCTGTCCGAGGCCGCCGCGGGTCCTGCCGGCGCCGCCGGAATCCGGCCGCAATTCCTTGCGGTGGAAGATCAGCGGCGCCACCGATTCGTTGATCTCGACCGGGGTGCTGCGGATACCGTTGGGATAGGACGTCGCCGACAGGCCATCGCTGGTGGGTCGCGCGCCGGTGCCGCCGTTGGTGATGGCGGTGATCGCGAACAGCGTGCTGTCGTTGGCGCCGCGGTCGGTTTCGCCGCGGCACGTCACGTTCCACAGACACGAAGCACCCTCGGCCGGCACCCGCTCGGGCACCACCTGGGCGAGGCAGCCGAAGACGACGTCGGGCAGCATCTGCCCGGTGACGTGGCGCGCGTTGACCGCCGCCGGGTAGGGCGCGTTGAGGATCGAGCCCAACGGCGCGGTCACCGTGAACGGCGCCAGCGAACCGGCGTTGTTGGGCACTCGCGGCGAGACGATGCAGCTCAAGCCAAATGATGTATAGGCGGTGGTATAGGCGGCCGGCACGTTGACCCCGTGGCGCGCCATCGGCGAGGTGCCGTCGTAGTCGACGAAGATGCCCTCGTCCGAGATGGTCAGCGCCGCGACCAGGTCGACCGGGTCGTCGTAGCCGTCGATGCGCATGGAGTTGCGATAGGTGCCGTTCGGCAGCTTGGCGATCTCGGCCATCACCGCGGCATACGAGTTGTCGCAGATGTAGTCGGCCAGGTCGTCGAGGTCGTCGAGCGCGAATTCGGTCATCATCTCGACCAGGCGGGCGCAGCCGATGTCGTTGCAGGCGGCGAGCGAATAGACATCACCCTCGGTCTCGACCGGCTGGCGCGTGTTGGCACGGATCATCGCCAGCAGGGTCTCGTTCATGGTGCCGCGGTCGGCCAGCTTGAGCATTGGGATGTAGATGTCCTCCATGTGCACGTCGGTGCCGTCCGGCCCGGTGCCGATGCCGCCAATGTCGGTCAGGTGCGAGGTGCAGGAGAACAGCCCGACCAGACGGCCGTCCTTGAAGCAGGGCGTGGTCAGGACGAAATCGTTGGTGTGCCCGGTGGCCATCCACGGGTCGTTGGTGATGTAGATGTCGCCCTCGTTCATGGTTTCGAGCGGGAAGTGGTTGATGAAGTGCTTGACCGACTCGGCCATCGAGTTGACGTGGCCGGGCGTTCCGGTGACCGCCTGCGCCAGCATGCGGCCGCGGCGGTCGAACACGCCGGCCGACAGGTCGCCGGCCTCGCGCACGATCGGGGCGAAGGCCGTGCGCATCAGCGTCTGCGCCTGCTCTTCGACGACCGAGATCAGGCGGTTCCAAATCACCTGCAGGCGGATGGTGTCGAGGGTTCCGGTGGTGTTCATGGGTCGCTCCGCTCGATGATGATATGGCCGGCGCCGCCGATCCGTGCACTGAAGCCCTCGGGCACGAAGGACGAGGTCTCGTCCTCGGCGATCAGCGCCGGGCCGGCCAGCGACATGCCCGGCGCCAGGTCCGGCCGCCAGTAGAGCGCGACCTGGCGGAAGCTGTCGGTTTCCGCATCAAACAGGTCGCGTTGGGCGGACGGCGGCGGCGCCTCGCGGGGAGGCGGCGTGCCGGCGCGGGCCGGCTCGGGCGGCGCCGTGCTCGCGGTCAGGGCCCAGGTCAGCACCTCGATCTCGGCGTTCGGCAGGGTCCGCTTGTAGAGCGCGGCGTAGGCGTCGTCGTAGGCCTGCTTGAGGGCCGCCGCGTCGGCGGCGGTGAGGTCGTGGCCGGGCAGGTCGACGACGATCTCGTGTCCCTGGCCGCGGTAGCGCATGAAAGCCGAGCGATGTTCCTTGATCGGCACGCCCGGGGCGCCGGCGGCGACGACGCCGTGGGCTTCGTCGCTCATCGCCTGCATCGCCGCGTTGATGCGGGTGAAATCCAGGTCGCGCAGGCTGCTGGGCAGGCTGCGCACCACCTCGTAGGACACCGGCGCGCGCAGGAAGCCGACGGCCGAGCCGACGCCAGCGTGGGTCGGCACGATGATGCGGCGGATGCCCAGCTTCTGCGCCAGACGCCCGGCGTGCAGCGGCGCCGCACCGCCGAAGGCGATCTGGTCGTGGTCGGCGGCGTTGTGGCCGAGCTCGACGGCGTGCACGCGGGCGGCGTTGGCCATGGTCTCGTCGATCATCTCGCCGACCCCGAAGGCGGCCAGTTCGGCGGACAGGTCGAGCGGCGCGCCGACGGCGGCGGTCAATGCCTGTTTGGCGCGATCGGTGTCCAGCGCCAGCTTGCCGCCGGCGAAGCGGCCGGGGTCGATCCGGCCCAAGGCGATGTCGGCGTCGGTCACCGTCGCCGCCTCGCCGCCGTGGCCGTAGGCCGCCGGTCCGGGATCGGCGCCGGCGCTGTCCGGGCCGACGGTGATGCGGTTCAGCGCGTCGACCCGGGCGATCGAACCGCCGCCGGCGCCGATCTCGACCATTTCGATCACCGGGATGCGCAGGGGCAGGCCGCTGCCCTTCATGAAGCGGGCCTGGCGGTCGACCTCGAATTCGCGCGCCTTCTGCGGCGCGAAGTCCTCGATCAGGCAGATCTTCGCCGTGGTGCCGCCCATGTCGAAGGAGATGACCTTGTCGAGGTCGAGTTCGCGGGCGATCTCGCGGGCCAGGATGGCGCCGCCGGCGGGGCCGGATTCGACCAGGCGGATCGGTTGCCGCCGCGCCGTCTGCAGCGTCGTCAGGCCGCCGCCCGAGGTCATCATCAGCAGCGGGCAGCCGAGGCCGAGCTGGCGCAATCCCGCGTCCAGGCGTTTGAGGTAGGCGTCCATCATCGGCCGCACGTAGGCATTGGCGGTGGCGGTGGTCAGGCGCTCGTATTCGCGCACCTCGGGGCAGACCTCGGAGGACAGGGTGATCGAGACATCCGGCAGCAGCTCCGCCAGGATCTCGCCGGCGCGCTGCTCGTGGTCCGGATTGGCGTAGGCGTGCAGGAAACCGACGGCCAGGCTCTCGACGTTCTGTTCGCGCAGAGTCGGTGCCAGGGCGCGCAGGCCGTCCTCGTCGAGATCGCGGATCACCCGGCCAGCGACGTCGACCCGCTCGGCCACGGTGTGGCGCAGGTGGCGCGGTACAAGCGGGGTCACTTTTTGGATCATCACGTCGTACTGGTCGTAGCGGCTTTCGTAGCCGATCGCGACGACGTCGCGGAAACCCTCTGTGGTGACCAGCGCCGTGCGCGCGCCCTTGCGCTCGATGATCGCGTTGGTGGCGAGCGTGGTGCCGTGCAGGACCAGTTCGACCGCGGCGGCGGCGACATCTGCCGCGGCGAGCACCTCGGAGATGCCGTCCAGCACCGCGCGTTCGGGCGCCGCCGGGGTGGTCAGCACCTTGGTCGTGCGGCGCTCGCCGGCGGCTTCGAGCACCACGTCGGTGAAGGTGCCGCCGATGTCGATGGCCAGCCGGGCGCTGTCTCGCTGTGACGTCATGGGCGCGTGCGGTCTCCTGTTCCACCCTGCGAAATCCGGCGAGTTAGCCCTCGCCAGGTTCGTATACGTTGACGTATTCTCCCTGTTCGTTATCACCGACGCCGCGCGCGGACAAGGACCGGTTTGCGCGGCGCCGTCCGCGACGCCAGGGAGAGCGCGACATGACCGTGCAACAGAATCTGATCGCCGGGGCGCGGCGGCGGCGGCGACGTGAACCGCAACATCAATCCAAGCGACCTTTCGGACGTGGTCGGCGAATACGCCCGCGCCGACCGCGATCAGGTCGATCAGGCCATCGCCGCCGCCGCCGCGCCCGGCTGGGCCCGCGCGACGCCGCAGGCGCGGTTCGACGCGCTGGACGCCATCGGTACCGAGATCCTGGCCCGGGCACAGGAACTGGGCCACCTGCTCAGCCGCGAGGAGGGCAAGACCCTGCCCGAGGGCATCGGCGAGGCCATGCGCGCCGGGCAGATCTTCAAGTTCTTCGCCGGCGAAACGGTGCGTCAGACCGGCGACGTTGTCGACTCGATCCGCCCCGGCATCGAGACCGCGATCACGCGGGAGCCTTTGGGCGTGATCGGCATCATCACGCCGTGGAACTTCCCGATCGCGATCCCGGCCTGGAAGATCGCGCCGGCGCTCGCGTACGGCAACTGCGTCGTGTTTGAGCCGGCCGACCTGGTGCCGGGTTGCGGCTGGGCACTGGCCGACATCATCTCGCGCTCCGGATTGCCGGAAGGCGTGTTCAACCTGGTCATGGGGCCGGGCTCGGTGGTCGGCGACGCGATCCTCAACAGCCCCGTCGTCGCCGGGGTCAGCTTCACCGGCAGCGTCGGCACCGGCCGCACGGTGGCCGCGACCTGCGTCGGGCGGGGGGCGAAGTTCCAGCTCGAGATGGGCGGCAAGAACCCGTTCGTGGTGCTCGACGACGCCGATCTCGACACCGCCGTCGAGTGCGCGGTCAACGGCGCCTTCTTCTCGACCGGGCAGCGCTACACCGCGTCCTCGCGGCTGATCGTCACAGAGGGCATCCACGACCGCTTCGTCGCCGCCGTGACCGAGCGGCTGAACGGCCTGGTGATCGACGACGTGCTCAAGGACGGCACGCACATCGGCCCGGTGGTCGACGCGCGGCAACTGGCGCAGGACATGGACTACATCGAGGTCGGCACCGGCGAAGGCGCCAAACTCGCCGTCGGCGGCGAGCGGCTGCAGCGGGCGACCGAGGGTTTCTACCTGTCGCCGGCGCTGTTCACCGAGACCCGCAACGACATGCGCATCAACCGGGAGGAAATCTTCGGTCCCGTGGCCTCGGTGATCCGGGTCAAAGACTATGACGAGGCCCTCGCGGTGGCCAACGACACCGAGTTCGGGCTGTCGTCCGGCATCGCCACCGCCTCGCTGAAGCACGCGGCGCACTACCGCCGCAACGCCGAGGCCGGCATGGTCATGGTCAACCTGCCGACGGCCGGCGTCGACTACCACGTGCCGTTCGGCGGCCGCAAGGGGTCGAGCTACGGCGCGCGCGAGCAGGGCAGCTACGCGCGCGAGTTCTACACCACGGTGAAAACGGCCTATACGTTCGCGGGCTGATCAGTCGCCGGGGAAATTGAGCTCGATCAGCACGCCGTCGGGATCACGCACGAAGACCTGGTGCAGGTTCATGCCGGGCACGGTGCGCTCCTCGAAGTCGTAGCCGTGTCCGCGCAGCCGTTCGCGGGTACCGTCCAGGTCATGGGCGGTGAAGGCGAGATGGTCGACGGCGCCGGTGTCGCGGCCGACCTCGGCCTCGACCCCGATCAGGTGGATCACCGGCACCTCGCCGCAGTACATCCAGTGCCCCGGGAACGGGAACGGCGGCCGCTCGCCGTCGCGCAGGTCGAGCGCGCGCGGGTAGAAGTCGCGCGAGCGGGCCAGGTCGGTGGTGCGGATCGAGAAGTGGTTCAGTCCGGAAACGGTCATGACGGCCTCCCTGGCGGACTCTAGTCCGGCTTCACCTGTTCTCCAAGCCAGTCGATCGCCGCCTGCACGCCGCCGCGGCCATGCGGCATGCCGAGCGCCGCCAGCCCGACCTCGACGGTGGCGAGCGTGCCCAGGATCATCGGCGCGTTGACGTGGCCCATGTGGGCGATGCGGAAGGCCTTGCCGACCAGATCGCAGATGCCGATGCCCAGAACGACGCCGCACTTGTTTTCGCAGTAGGCGATCAGGTCGCCGGCGTCGTGGCCTTCGTTGACCAGGATGGTGGTCACCGAGTCCGAGCGCTCGGAGGGCTCGGTTATGTTGAATTCGACGGCGCCGCCCTGGCCCCAGGCCCCGACCGCGCGGCGCACGGCGCCGGCGAGCAGCCGGTGGCGGGCGAAGACGTTCTCCAGGCCCTCCTCGAAGATCATGTCGAGCGCCTGGCGCAGGCCGAACAGGTGATGCTCGGGCGGGGTGCCGCAGTATTTCTGGTAGTGCAGTTCGCCCTCGCGGAAGGTCCAGTCCCAGTAGTGGGTCTTCAGGTCCGCCGTCTGGTGCGCCGCCTTGGCGCGCGGGCCGGCGGCGGCGAAGCTCAATCCCGGCGGCGTCATCAGGCCCTTCTGCGAGCCCGACACGGCGACGTCGATGCCCCAAGCGTCCATCTCGAACGGCATCGTGGCCAGCGAGGCGACGGCGTCGACCATCAGCAGCGCGCCGTGACCGGCGGCGTCGATGGCGCGGCGGATCGCCGGCAGGTCGTTGACCACGCCGGACGCGGTATCCACCTGCACCACCAGGATCGCCTTGATCGAACCGTCGGTGTCGGCGCGCAGGCGCTCCTCGACCTGGGCCGGGTCGACGGCGCGGCGCAGGCTGCCGGGCAGGATCTCCATCTCGACGCCGAGGACCTCCGCCGCCTGGCCCCAGCCGATGGCGAAGCGGCCGCTTTCCAGCACCAGGATCTTGTCGCCGCGGTTGAGCACGTTGGTCACCGCCGCCTCCCAGGCGCCGTGGCCGTTGGCCGCGTAGATGTAGGCCTGGCCCTGCGTGCCGAAGATCTTCGGCAGGTCTTCGAGGCAGCTGTGGGTGATGCCTTCGAGCTTGCCCGAATAGATGTCGATCGCCGGGTGATGCATGGCGCCGAGCACGCTGTCGGGAACCACGGTGGGGCCGGGGATGCTCAGGAATTCGCGGCCGTTGCGCACGGTCATGGCGGGTCAATCCTCCTGGAGAAGCGTTCGGGCTTGTTCTTACTGCAGGTCGAACGCGGTCTTCTTGCAGATGGCGCGCATGGCGAAGCTCGAACGGATGCGGGCGACGCCGGGAAAACGCGACAGGTATTGATTGTGGATTCTTTCATAATCCCGCGTGTCCGCCGCGGCAACCCTGATCAGGTAATCGGCGTCGCCGGCCATCAGGTAACACTCCATGATGTCGGGACAGGCGGCGGCGGCCTCCTCGAAGGCGCTGAGGATAACCTCGCTCTGGCTGTTCAGGGTGACCTCGACGAAGATGTTGTCGGGCCGGCCGATGGCGTCCTGATTGACCAGCATGACGTAGCCGTCGATGATCCCGGCCTTCTCCAGTTGCTGCACCCGTCTGAGGCAGGCCGAGGGCGACAGGTTGACCCGCTCGGCCAGCTCGGCATTGGTCATGCGGCCGTCGGGCTGCAGCAGGGTCAGGATCTTACGATCTGTCCTATCGAGAGTCAGTGTCGGCATAATATTCGAAGACTTCTCAATTATATCGAATTATCTTCGATCATCGGAGCATTTCAGGCTCAACTTTGCAAGCACATTCGGCGCGTTTTTTTGGCATAACGGGAACCAGATCAACACATGAGTTTGAGGAGGCTTCCATGCTCATCGGCGTTCCCCAGGAGATCAAGAATCACGAGTACCGGGTCGGCATGACCCCCGCCGCCGTGCGCGAGGCGGTGCTGCACGGCCACGACGTGCTGGTGCAGACCGGCGCCGGCGCCGCCATCGATTTCACCGACGAGGCCTACGTCAAGGCCGGCGCGACCATCGCCGCCGATGCCGCCGAGGTCTTCGCCAAGGCCGGCATGATCGTCAAGGTCAAGGAGCCGCAGCCCGAGGAATGCAAGATGCTGCGCGAGGGCCAACTTCTGTTCACCTACCTGCACCTGGCCCCCGATCCGCGCCAGACCGAGCTGCTGATGGAAAGCGGCGCCACCGCCATCGCCTACGAGACCGTCACCGACAAGCAGGGCGGCCTGCCGCTGCTGGCGCCGATGAGCGAGGTCGCCGGCCGCATGTCGATCCAGGTCGGCGCCGTTGCCCTACAAAAAGCCAACGGCGGCCGCGCCGTGCTGCTGGGCGGCGTGCCCGGCACCTCGCCGGCCAACGTGGTGGTGATCGGCGGCGGCGGCGTCGGCACCAACGCCGCGCGCATGGCCCTCGGCCTCGGCGCCGACGTTACCGTACTCGACCGCTCGCTGCCGCGGCTGAAGCACCTGGACGAGGTCTACGGCCCGCGCCTGAAGACCCTGTACGCGACGCTCGACGCCACTGAAGAGGCGGTGCTGCAGGCCGACCTGGTGGTCGGCGCGGTGCTGGTCCCGGGTGCGGCGGCGCCGAAGCTGATCAAGCGCGACCAGCTCTCGGCCATGCGCTCGGGTTCGGTGCTGGTCGACGTCGCCATCGACCAGGGCGGCTGCTTCGAGACCTCGAAGGCGACCACCCACGCCGATCCGACCTACATCGTCGACGACGTCGTGCACTACTGCGTCGCCAACATGCCCGGCGCGGTGGCGCGGACCTCGACCCTGGCGCTGAACAACGCCACCCTGCCGTTCACCCTGGCGCTCGCCGACAAGGGCTGGAAGCAGGCCTGCACCGACGACGCGGCGCTGCTCGACGGCCTCAACGTGCACGCCGGCAAGGTCACCTACAAGGCCATCGCCGAGGCGCTGGACAAGGACTACGCCCCGGCCGAGCTGGCCCTGGCCGCCTGATCCTTCATAGGGTCCCTCCCGACTGCGGGCGGGTCGCCGAAGATATCGGCGGCCCGCCCTTTTTTTGCTGCAACCGCGAAGACCGATCGGCTATGGTCGCCCGTCGAGAACGGAGACATTTGACCATGGCAGACACCTGGAGCGCTGTCCCCGCGGCCCTGTTCACCGGCCACCGCGAGGTCGTGCAGCCGGACTGGATCGACTACAACGGGCACATGAACCTGGCCTTCTACGTGCTCGCCTTCGACCACGCCACCGACGCGATCTTCGAGGAATTCGGCCTCGACGAGGCCTACCGGGAGCGTTTCAACCAGTCGATCTTCGTCGCCGAGACCCACGTGGTTTACCTCGACGAGGCGATGCAGGGCGACGGGCTGCTGTTCGCCTCGCGCATCCTCGAGCACGGCGACAAGAAGGTGCGCCTGTTCCACGAGATGTACGCCGAGAAATCGGGCGCCCTGATCGCGACCATCGAGCTGATGGTGCTGCACGTCGACCTCGGCGCGCGCAAGGTGGTGCCGTTCGCGGCCGAGGCCCTTGCCAGCATCGACGCCATGGCGGCGGCACACGCGGCACTGGACATGCCCGACCAGGCCGGCCGCGCCGTCGCCATGTGAACCAACAGAACAACCCGGAGAGACAACCGTGCCCCTGTCCACGCCCGAAGATCGCGAACTGATCCACACCCGCAGCCTGCACATGGAGGCCTACCGCCGCGCCGACGGCAATTACGACATCGAGGGTCAGATCGTCGACGTCAAGCCGGACCCGCATCAGCTGCTGGATTCCTACCGCGCCGCCGGCGAGCCGATCCACGACATGTCGCTGCGCCTGACCATCAACCTGGACAAGGAAGTGCTGGTGGCCGAGGCCAAGCTGGATACCGGCGCGCACGGCCTGTGCCCCGAGGTCGAACCCAACTTCGAACGTCTCGCCGGGCTCAAGATCGGACCCGGCTGGAACAAGCGGGTGCACGAGCGGCTGGGCCATGGCGCCGGCTGCACCCACCTGATCGAAATGCTGTCGCAGATGGCGACAGCGGCGATCCAGGCGCTGTGGACCGAGGGCAAGCCGAGCGACCCGCGCGATGTGAAGTCCGAGGACCGGCGCCTGCCGCCGGGCCTGCTCAACTCCTGCTACGCCTACCGGCCCGACGGCCCCTTCGTGCGCGACTTCTTCCCCAGCCAGTACGACCCGAAAGGGGGAAAGGCGGGAGAATAGGCGCGGCCGCGATCGGTTCCACGACCACGCGCCGTCATGGCCGGACTTGATCCGGCCATCCACGAGAATCTCGTTCGTGCCCGCGAAAGCGTGGACCCCCGGGTCAAGCCCGGGGGTGACGATATGACGCTGTGGCTCGAAACCGTTCTGGCCTGCCCTACCCGAGAATACCCGGCAGCTTCAGCCCGTGCTCCCTGGCGCAGTCGAGGGCGATGTCGTAGCCGGCGTCGGCGTGGCGCATGACGCCCGAGGCCGGGTCGTTCCACAGGACCCGCTTGATCCTTTTGGCCGCCGCCTCGGTGCCGTCGCAGCAGATCACCATGCCGGCGTGCTGCGAGAAACCCATGCCGACGCCGCCGCCGTGGTGCAGGCTGACCCAGGTGGCGCCGGAGGCGCAGTTCAGCAGGGCGTTCAGCAGCGGCCAGTCCGACACCGCGTCGGAGCCGTCCTTCATCGCCTCGGTCTCGCGATTGGGCGAGGCGACCGAGCCGGAGTCGAGGTGGTCCCGCCCGATCACCACCGGCGCCTTCAACTCGCCCGAGGCGACCATCTCGTTGAAGGCGAGGCCCAGGCGGTGGCGGTCGCCGAGCCCGACCCAGCAGATCCGCGCCGGCAGGCCCTGGAAGGCGATGCGCTCGCGCGCCATGTCGAGCCAGGTGTGCAGGTGTTCGTCGTCGGGGATCAGCTCCTTGACCTTGGCGTCGGTGCGGAAGATGTCCTCGGGATCGCCCGACAGGGCAGCCCAGCGGAACGGCCCTACGCCGCGGCAGAACAGCGGCCGGATGTAGGCCGGCACGAAGCCGGGGAAGGAGAAGGCGTCCTCGAGGCCCTTGTCGAAGGCCTCCTGGCGGATGTTGTTGCCGTAGTCGACCGTCGGGATGCCGGCGTTCCAGAAATCGAGCATCGCCTTGACGTGGATCTTCATCGACTCCTTGGCCGCATTTTCGACCGCCTTGGGGTCGCTCTCGCGCTTCTCGCGCCATTCGGCCAACGTCCAGCCCTTGGGCAGGTAGCCGTTCAGCGGATCATGCGCCGAGGTCTGGTCGGTGACGATGTCCGGGCGGATGCCGCGCTCGACCATCTCGGGATAGACGTCGGCGGCGTTGCCGAGCAGGCCGATCGAGATGGGTTCGCCCTCGGCGTGCGATTTCTCGATCATCGCCAGCGCCTGATCCAAGCTGTCGGCCTTGTCGTCGAGATAGCGGGTGCGCAGGCGGAAGTCGATGCGGTCCGGATCGCACTCGATCGCCAGCATCGAGGCCCCGGCCATGGTCGCGGCCAGCGGCTGCGCCCCGCCCATGCCGCCCAGCCCGGCGGTCAGGATCCAGCGCCCCGACAGGTCGCCGTCGTAATGCTGCCGACCGGCCTCGGCGAAGGTCTCGTAGGTGCCCTGGACGATGCCCTGCGAGCCGATGTAGATCCAGCTGCCGGCGGTCATCTGGCCGTACATCATCAAGCCCTTGCGGTCGAGCTCGTTGAAGTGGTTCCAGTCGGCCCAGTGCGGCACCAGGTTGGAGTTGGCGATCAGCACGCGGGGCGCATCGGCATGGGTGCGGAAGACGCCGACCGGCTTGCCCGACTGCACCAGCAGGGTCTCCTCGGGGCCGAGGTGTTTCAGCGTCTCGGTGATCCGGTCGAAGTCGTTCCAGGTGCGCGCGGCGCGGCCGATGCCGCCGTAGACGATCAGCTCGTGCGGGTTCTCGGCGACCTCGGGGTCGAGGTTGTTCATGATCATGCGGTAGGGCGCTTCGGTCTGCCAGCTCTCGCAGTTCAGCTCCGGCCCCTGCGGGGCGCGCACCGTGCGGATGTTCTTGCGCGGGTCCGACATCGTCTTGGTCTCCTCAAATGGCGCCGTCCAGGACCAGGGCCTCGATCCACCGCAGCAGATCGCCCAGGACGGGACGGAGTTTCTCGGCCTTGCCGGGGTCGTAGTCCCACGGGGCCGCTTCTTGCATGTAAACGTATTGCGCCAGCTCGAGCTGGATCGCGTGAAAGCCGTTGGCGGGATCGCCGTAGCGCCGCGTGGTCCAGCCGCCCTTGAAGCGGCCGTTCAGGACCATGTCGTAGTCCTCGGCGCCGCCCAGCACCTCGGTTGCCGCCGCCTCGATGGCCGGCGCGCAGGTGGCGCCTTCGTTGCTGCCGATGTTGAACACCGGCAGCCGGCCTTCGAACAGGAACGGGATCAGCGAGCGGATCGAGTGGCAGTCGAACAGCACCGCGCGGCCGTGGATCGCCTTGACCCTCTCGAGCTGCGCCGCCAGCGCCGCGTGGTAGGGCGCGTGGTAGGCCTCGCGCCGGATCGCGATCTCGCGCTCGTCGGGCGCGGCGCCGTCGAAATCGGTGGTCGGGCAGAGCTCGGTGGTGTTCTGCCCGGGATAGAGCGAGGCGCCGCTGGGATCGCGGTTGGCGTCGATGACGTAGCGGTGGAACTCGGCGCGGACGGTGGTGGCGTCGGGCAGCAGGCCCTCGTAGAGCCGCGCGATGTGCCAGTCGGTGTCGGCGAGGATGCGGCCGTTGTCGTTCAGCCGGTCGCCGATCTCCGCCGGCACCTCGGTGCCGCCGTGCGGCTGGCCGAGCACCACGGGCGAGTCGCCCTCGATGACCGTCACCGGGTTCATGCCGGCGCCTCCAGCCCGGGGAACAGATCCGCGCCGGCGGCCTCGGTCACCGCGCCAGTGCGCACCAGCCACGAGGCCTGCACCAGTTCGGGATGCATGTAACGGTCCTCGCCCAGCGCCGGGATGCGCCCGCGCACCGCGGCGATCACCCGGGCCAGGGTGTCGCTGGTCTTCAGCGGCGCGCGGAACTCGATGCCCTGGGCCGCGATCAGCAGCTCGATGCCGATGATGTGGGCGAGATTGGCGTTCATCGCGATCAGGCGCCGCGCCGCATGCGCCGCCATTGAGACATGGTCCTCCTGGTTCGCACTGGTCGGGGTCGAGTCGACCGAGCAGGGCGCTGCCTTCTGCTTGTTCTCGGAATAGAGCGCCGCCGCCGTCACCTCGGCGATCATGAAGCCGGAGTTGACCCCGGGTTCGGGGGTCAGGAACGGCGGCAGGCCGAAACTGAGCGCCGGGTCGACCAGCATCGCCACGCGCCTTTCGCTGATCGAGCCGATCTCGGCGATGGCCAGCGCCAGTTGATCGGCGACGAAGGCCACCGGTTCGGCGTGGAAGTTGCCGCCCGACACGACGCTGCCGTCTTCGGGGAAGACCAAGGGGTTGTCGGTCACCGCGTTGGCCTCGATCACCAGGGTCTCGGCGCTCTGGCGCAGGATCTGCAGGCAGGCGCCCATGACCTGCGGCTGGCAGCGGATGCAGTAGGGATCCTGCACCCGCTCGTCCCCCTGCCGATGCGATTCACGGATCTCGGAGCCGTCGAGCAGGGCGCGCAGGGTCGCCGCCGCGTCGATCTGCGAGGCCAGCCCGCGCAGTTCCTGCACCTCGGCGCGGAACGGCGCCGCCGAACCCATGGCCGCGTCGGTCGACAGCGCGCCGGTCGCAAGTGCCGTGCAGAACAGCCGATGGGTCTCGATCAACGCGCCGATTGCCAGCGCGGTCGACACCTGGGTACCGTTGATCAGGGCCAGGCCTTCCTTGGGCCCGAGGGTCAGCGGCTCCAGCCCGGCGGCGGCCAGGGCGTGCCGGCTGGGTTTTCGCGCGCCCTGGTGGAAGGCCTCGCCCTCGCCGATCATCACCGCGGCGACGTGGGCCAGCGGTGCGAGATCGCCCGAGGCGCCGACCGAGCCCTGTCCCGGCACGACGGGAATGATGCCGTGCTCGAGCATCGCCTCGAGCATCTCGATGACTTCCCAGCGCACGCCCGAGGCGCCGCGGCCGAGCGAGATGAGCTTCAGCACCAGCACCAGCCGCACCACCGATTCGCCCAGCGGCACGCCGATGCCGGCGGCGTGCGACAGGATCAGGTTGCGCTGCAGGGCCTCGGTCTCCTCCGGCGCGATGCGCACCTGGGCGAGCTTGCCGAAGCCGGTGTTGATGCCGTAGACCGGCTCGTCGCCGACGGCCACCTTGCGCACCACCGCGGCCGAGGCCTCGACGCGGTCGCGGCAGGCACGGTCGAGCACAACCACCGCGCCGTCGCTGAAGATCTGGCGCAGGTCGGCGAGCTTCGCCTGTCCCGGATGCAGGGTCAGCGTGGTCATGCTGCCTCTCCGCGGATCAGGCGCTGGTGCAGCGGGTTGAAGCCGGCGCGATAGGCCAACTCGGCCGGTTCGGCGACGTCCCAGACCGCCAGGTCGGCGTCCTTGCCGACCTCCAGCGTGCCGATGCTGCCGTGCAGGCCGAGTGCCTTGGCCGCCTCGCGGGTGACACCTGCAAGTGCTTCGGCCGGGGTCAGGCGGAACAGCGTGCAGGCCATGTTCAGGATCAGCAGGATCGAGGAGATCGGCGACGAGCCCGGATTGCTGTCGGTCGCGATCGCGATCGGCACGCCGGCGGCGCGCAGCGCCTCGATCGGCGGCAGCTTGGTCTCGCGCAGGGTGTAGAAGGCGCCGGGCAGCAGCACGGCGACGGTGCCGGCCGTGGCCATGGCGGCGATGCCGCTCTCGCCCAGGTATTCCAGGTGATCCGCCGACAGGGCGCCGAACGAGGCGGCCAGCGCGGCGCCGCCCTGATCGCTCAACTGCTCGGCGTGCAGCTTGACCGGAAGGCCCAGTTCTCCCGCGCGGGCGAACACGCGGCGGGTCTGTTCGGGCGTGAAACCGATGGTCTCGCAGAAGGCGTCGACGGCGTCGGTGAGTCCCTCGGCCTTGACCGCCGGCATGACCTCGTCGCAGACGAAATCGATGTAGTCGTCGGCGCGATCGGCGTACTCGGACGGCAGGGCATGGGCGCCGAGGAAGGTGGTGCGCACGCGCACCGGGCGCAGCTTGGCCAGGTGGCGCGCCGCGCGCAGCATGCGCAGCTCGGTTTCCAGGTCGAGGCCGTAGCCCGACTTGATCTCGATGCAGCCCAGGCCCTCGGCGAGCAGGTGGTCGAGATGCGGCAGCGCGGCGTCGACGAGATCCGGCTCGGAGGCGGCGCGGGTGGCCTTGACGGTGGAGAGGATGCCGCCGCCGGCGCGGGCCAGCTCCTCGTAGGTCGCGCCCTCCAGCCGCATCTCGAACTCGCGCGCCCGCGAGCCGCCGAACACCAGGTGGGTATGGCAGTCGATCAGCGCCGGCGTGACCAGCCGGCCTTCCAGGTCGGTGACCGGATGGTCGTCCTCGACCGCGACCTCGGAGTCGGGGCCGATCCAGGCGATGCGGCCGTTCTCGATCACCATGGCGCCGTCCTCGATCAGGCCGTGGCCCGGGTCCGAGGGGGCCATGGTGGCGAACCGGCCGTGGCGCAGAACATGGATGTGCGTCAGCACCGGGGCATCTCCCTTTCGATGTCTCTCTCTGTCGTTTCGCGGTCTTGGCGCTTGGCAGCGGCCGGTTTATTTGTATAATGGAAATCTCATTATGTATATACATAAAGGAAGAGTCAATGCGGCGGTTGTTTGCGGAGCGGGCCTTTCTGCCGGACGGCTGGGCGAGCCGGGTCGCCGTCGAGATCGGCGATGACGGCCGCATCGCCGCGGTCACGCCCGGCGGCGAGCCGGGTGCCGGTGACAAGCGGGTCGATCTGCTGTTGCCGGCGCTGGCCAACCTGCACAACCACGCCTTCCAGCGCGCCATGGCAGGGCTGACCGAGCGGGGATCCGAGGGCGACGACAGCTTCTGGACCTGGCGCCGCCTGATGTACCGCTTCCTCGACCGGCTGACCCCGAAACAGATCGAGGCGATCGCCGCCATGGTCTACATGGAGATGTTGGAGGCCGGTTACGCCAGCGTCGGCGAATTCCACTACGTGCACCACCAGGCCGGCGGTGAGGCCTACGCCGACAGGGCCGAGACCGCGGCGCGTATCGCCGCCGCGGCGGTGGCCAGCGGCATCGGCCTGACCCTGCTGCCCGTCCTCTATGCCTATGGCGGCACCGACCAGCGTCCGCTCGCCGGCGGCCAGCTTCGCTTCCACAACGACCGCGACGGCTTCGCCGAGCTGATGGCCTCGGCGCGGCGACATGTCCAGGCCGGCGCCGAGGATTGGACATTCGGTATCGCGCCGCACTCGCTGCGCGCGGTGACGCCCGATCTGCTCACCGGCGTGCTCGCCGACAATCCCGCCGGCCCGGTGCACATCCACATCGCCGAGCAGACCCGCGAGGTCGAGGAGGTCGAGGCCTGGCTCGGCGCCCGGCCGGTGGCCTGGCTGCTCGACAACCAGACCGTCGATGACCGCTGGTGCCTGGTCCACGCCACCCACATGACCGCGGCCGAGACCGAGGGCCTGGCGCGCAGCGGCGCCGTCGCCGGGCTGTGCCCGATCACCGAGGCCAATTTGGGCGACGGCCTGTTCGACGGGCCGCGCTTCCTCGCCGCCGGGGGCGCCTATGGGGTCGGATCGGACTCAAACGTGCGCATCGCGCTGGCCGAGGAACTGCGCCTGCTCGAATACGGGCAAAGACTTCGAGATCGCGCGCGCAACGTCTGGGTCGCCGGCGAAGGCTCGGTCGGCCGCGCGCTCTATGCCGGCGCCCTGGCCGGCGGTGCCCGCGCGCTGGGGCGTCAGGTGACGGGGATCGCCGCCGGCGACTGGGCCGATCTGGTGGCGCTGGACGGCGGGTCGCGGGCCCTACACGGCCTGGATGGCGACGACCTGTTCGACGCCTGGATCTTCGCCGGCGACGACCGGGTGGTGCGCGGGGTCTGGTCGGCGGGCCGCCACGTGGTCGAGGACGGCCGCCATGTCCGCCGCGACGAGATCGAGCGGAACTTCCGTGCCGCCCTGGCCGAGCTGAGGGCCGCGGCATGACCGCCAAGACTCCCGTCTTCCAGCGCATCAAGGGCGATATCCTGGCCCGTATCCAGACCGGCGACCTGCGTCCTGGCGACCTGATCCCCGGCGAGGAGGCGCTGGCCGAGGAATTCGGCTGCTCGCGCATGACCGTGCACCGGGCACTTCGGGAGCTGTCGCAGGACGGCGTGGTCGAGCGCCGGCGCAAGTCGGGCACCCGCGTCGCCCGTCCGGGCGGGCGCAACGTGCTGCTGGAGATCCCGCGCGTCGACCAGGAGGTGGCGGCGATGGGCTGCGCCTACGGCTACGAGCTGCTGCAGCGCGAGGTCGGCGCGCCGCCCGAGCACGTGCGCTCGAAGCTGGAGGCCGGCGCCAAGACCCGCGCCGTCCATCTCTGCTGCCTGCACCGGGCCAACGGCGCGCCTTATCAGTTCGAGGAACGCTGGATCAACCTCGACACCGTGCCCGAGGCGGCTGAGGTCGACTTCGCCGAGACCGGTCCCAACGCCTGGCTGCTCGAGAACGTGCCCTGGTCGGACGGCGAGCACGTGCTGTCGGCGGCCAACGCCGACGCGCGCACGGCGGCGCTCTTGGACATCGCCGAGCAGGACGCGGTGCTGACCATCGAACGGCGCACCTGGCGCCAGGACAAGGTCGTCACCTACGCCCGCTTCACCCACCCGGGCCGGTTTTATCGGCTGCGCACGTCGTTGGACCGGGGGTGAGCCTCACCCCCGTTGCCGGATCAGCCCTTCCTGCGCCATCGACGCCACCAGGGCGCCGTCGCGGCGGTAGATGTTGCCGAAATTGAAGCCGCGCGCGGCCGAGCTGCTCGGCGTCTGCTGGTCGAACAGCAGCCATTCGTCGGCGCGGAACGGTCGGTGGAACCACATCGCGTGATCGAGGCTGGCCGACTGCATGTTGGCGCTGTACCAGGTGATGCCGTGCGGCGCCAGGCAGGTCTCCAGCAGCGTCATGTCGGAAGCGTAGGCGAGCACGCACTGGTGCAGTTGCGGGTCGTCCGGCAGCGGCGCGCGGGTCTTGACCCAGTAGCGCCGCACCGGCGGCATCGCGTGCGGTTCCATCGGGTCGGGCGGATCGATCGGCCGGGTTTCGATGGCGCGGTCGTGCAGGTACCAGGACCGGATCTTCTCGGGCAGGCGGTCGACCACGGCGGCGCGGCGCTCGGCCTCGGGCGGCAGATCCTCGGGCGGCGGTACGTCGGGCAGGGCGAGCTGGTACTCGAGGCCGGTCTCCGGCACCTGGAACGAGACCTCCATCGTGTAGATGGCGCGGCCGTGCTGGTGCGCGACCACGCGGCGGGTGGTGAAGCTGCGGCCGTCTCGGATGCAGTCGACATCGTAGATGATCGGCACCCGCGGGTCGCCCGGGCGCAGGAAGTAGGCGTGCAGCGAATGCGGCTGGCGGTCCTCGACGGTGCGCGTGGCGGCGACCAGGGCCTGGCCGATGACGTGGCCGCCGAACACCCGCTGGCGGCTCTCCTTCGGGCTGCGGCCGCGGAACAGATCGCTTTCCAGCACCTCGAGGTCGAGCAGGTCGATCAGGTTTTTCAGGGCTTCGCTCATGTTGTTTGTCTCATTCCTACATCAGGCCGTCGAACAGGTCGGGCGGGTCGGCTTCCGACGCCGGCGCCAGGTCGGCGGCGCCGATGCCGATCAGGCGGAAGAAGCGGCCGTCGGCCTCCTTGCGGATCAGGAACTCGGCCTGGCGGAAGATCTCGGCGGCGCGCTGGGTCGGGTGCGGCAGCCGGTGGTTACGGGTCAGGATCTGGAAGTCGGCGGTCTTCAGTTTCAAGACCACGGTACCGCCTGCGATGCCGGCCTTCTCCAGCCGCTGCGCCACCCGCTCGCACATCGGCCTGACCGCCTCGATCAGCGCCTCGGCGGTGTTCAGGTCGCGGCTGAAGGTGGTCTCAGCCGAGACGCTCTTGGAGGCGCGATACGGGGTCACACGCCGGCTGTCCTCGCCCTGCGCGTACTGCGCCAGGCGGCGGCCGAACTTGCCGTAGTCGTTGACCAGCTGCATCTCGGACATCTCCTGCAGCTGGCCGATGCGCTCGATGCCGCGCTTGGCCATGCGGGTGGCGGTGGCCTCGCCGACGCCGTTGATCTTGCGCACCGACAGGTCGCGCAGGAACCCTTTCGCCTCGGCCCGGCCGATCACCGACAGGCCGCGCGGCTTGTCCAGGTCCGACGCCAGCTTGGCCAGGAACTTGTTGTAGGAAAGCCCGATCGAGACGGTGATGCCGACCTCGCGCTCGACCCGCTGGGCGATGCCCGCGAGCGCCACGGCCGGCGGGCGCAGATCGATCCGTTCCTCCTCGCTCAGGTCGAGGTAGGCCTCGTCCAGCGATACCGGTTCGATCACCTCGGTGGCGGCGCGGAAGAAGGCGCGGATCTGATCGCTCACACGTTTGTACTTGGCCATGTCCGGGCGCAACACCACCGCGTGCGGGCAGAGCTCCAGCGCCTTGAACATCGGCATCGCCGAGCGCGGACCGTACTGCCGCGCGATGTAGCAGGCGGTGGTGACGACACCGCGGCCGCCGGCATGGCCGACGATCAGCGGCTTGTCGCGCAGGCTCGGATCGTCGCGCTTCTCGACCGCTGCGTAAAAGGCGTCGCAGTCGATGTGGGCGATGTCGAGGCCGCGCATCTCGTCGTGGTAGCGCACCCGGCTGGAGCCGCAGCGCGGGCAGGTTTCGTTTGGGGCGGTGGACAGTTCCAGGCAATCCCGGCACAGCAGTCCCGCCTGCGCCGCGCGCAGCGGGGCCTGCGCGGTGTCGTGAAGGGCGCCGGGTTCCATCGCCGCATTGTGGTCCGTCGCGCCGAGGCGGTCAAACCCGCCGCGCCGGGGCGTTCACTTGCCCGCCGCGCCGCCCTACAGTGGGCCGGGGAATCAGCCGGGGGAGGGACCCATGCCATTACAATTCAAGGCCGCCGTACTGCGCGACGCGGGCCGGGCGCGGTCCTACGCCGACAGCCGGCCGCTGCAGCTGGAGGACGTTACCGTCGAGGGGCCGGGCGCCGGCGAGGTGCTGGCGCGAATCGCCGCCGCCAGCCTGTGCCGCTCGGACCTCTCGGTGGTCACCGGTGTGCGCGCCTGGCCGATGCCGATCGTGCCCGGCCACGAGGCCAGCGGCGTCATCGAGGAGGTCGGCGCCGAGGTTTCAACGGTCAAGAAGGGCGATCCCGTCGTTCTGGTGTTCCAACCGCAGTGCGGCGTCTGCCCGTCCTGCGTCTCCGGCGAGGCGCATCTGTGTGGCCCCGGGCTGGCCGCCAACCGGGCCGGCGAACTGCTTGCCGGCGGCACCCGGTTGCGCGCGGGCGAGGCGGTGGTGCACCACCACATGGGCCTCTCGGCCTTCGCCGAATACGCGGTGGTCTCGGAGAGATCCGTGGTGCCGATGCCGGAAGGAATCGAATTGGAAGTCGGCGCCCTGTTCGGCTGTAACGTCATGTGCGGCGCCGGTACGGTGCTGAATACCGGTGGCGTGCGTCCGGGCCAGACGGTGACCATCGTCGGCGGCGGCGGCGTCGGATCGAGCGCGCTGCTCGGCGCCCGCCTGGCCGGCGCCGAGCGCATCGTCGTGGTCGACCGCGATCCGGCGCGGCTGGAGAGCGCGCGCGAGCTGGGCGCCACCGACACCGTGCTCGACAGTGAGTGCGATGGCGCCACGCAGGTGCTGGAGTTGACCGGCGGCGGCACCGACCACGCCTTCGAGACCGCCGGCGACCTCGGCGCCTTCGAGACGGCGTTTAATGCCGTGCGGCGCGGGGGGCAGGTCGTGACGGTCGGGCTGGTGAACCCGAAGGCGCCGTTCTCGCTCGACGTCGCCGGACTGGTGACCAGCGCCAAGACGGTGCGCGGCAGCTACATCGGCAGCTGCAACCCGCGCCGCGACATCCCGCGCTACATGGATCTGTTCCGCCGCGGCCGGCTGCCGGTCGACCGGCTGATCACGCACCGGCTGCCGCTCGCCGAGGTCAACACGGCGCTGGATCGCATGTCGGACAGCGCGGCGCTGCGCCAGATCATCCGGCCCTGAGCCCGGTCAGTCGCGCCCGTCCTTCCAGCGAAACCACAGCAGCGCCAGGTTGGCCCAGCGCCGCACCAGCTTGTAGGCCGGCTGCGGCGCGATCGGCAGCAGCGGCAGCGGCAGGCGGTCTTCGGCCAGTCCCTCGGCCCAGTCGGCGAAAGCGGCGCCCATGGCGGCGGCGAGCGCGACGCCGCGGCCGTTGTAGGCGATCGCGGTGATGCAGCCGGGGCCCAACTGGTGGATGCGCGGCAGCCGGTCGGTGGTGATGGCGACGTAGCCCGACCACAGGTATTCGAGCTTGCGATCGGGGATCTGCGGGAAGGTCTCGGCCAGGCGCCGCTCGATCCACGGCGGCGCCCGGCGCTCGGCACCGTAGGGCAGGGCGAGGGCGCAGCCGCTGACCAGGCGGCCGGCGCGGTCCTTGCGGAAGAAGCGCATGTCGCCGCGGGTGTCGGAGGCGGCGCAGTCGCTGGGCATGACCGACTCGCGAATGCCCTCGGGCAGCGGATGGGTGGCGCACTGGTAGCTCATCACTGGCACGAAGACGTTGCGCAGTTGCGGCGCGAAGCTGCCGGAATAGGCGTTGGTGGCGATCACCACCTTGTCTGCGGTGAGCTGACCCTCGGGGGTCTGCGGGATCCAGCGGCCGTCGGTGCGGACGAAGCCGAGCACCGGCGAGGCGTCGTGGATCCGCGCGCCGAGGTCGATCGCGGCGGCGGCCATGCCGTTGCTGAGTGCCAGCGGATTGACGTGGCCGGCGCCGCGGTAAAAGAGCGCGCCCGAGTAGCTGCGCGTGCCCATCAGGGCCTCGGTCCGATCGGCGTCGAGCAGTTCGACCTCGGTCTGGCGCCGCTGTCACTGCGCCAGGCGCGATTCCAGGACCTTAAGGCGCGACGGCCGGTGCGCCGGCTGCGCCCAGCCGTTGTACACGGCCTCGCAATCGATGCGGTGGCGGGCGATCAGGTCGAAGGTCGCGTTGGCGCTGTCGCGGATGAAGCCGACCATGCGCTCGCCGCGCTCCTCGCCCAGGGTGGCGACCAGGTGGTCGGGGTCGCCCTGGGCCAGGGTCGGGATCACGTGGCCGCTGTTGCGCCCCGAACCGCCCCAGCCGATCCGCGCCGCCTCCAGCACGGTGCAGCCGATGCCGCGCTCGCGCAGGTGGATCGCCGTCGACAGCCCGGTGATGCCGGCGCCGACGACGGCGGCGTCGCAGCGCTGCTCGCCGATCAGGGATGTGGTCTGCGGCGGAGGCGGTGCGGTCGCCGCCCACAGGGAACGGGGGTGGCCGGCCGCCGCCTTCATTCCTCGCCGCCCGTCTTGCGCACGTGGCGGAAGTCGCAGTGCGTCGCGCCGTCCATGATCGTCTGGGTGCGGGTCAGCTGGATGTCCGGATCGTAGCCGCGGCAGAACTCGCCGTCGCGGTTGTACGACAGCAGCCCGCCGATCTCCTCGACGCCGATTTCGGCATACATCTCGGCGTAGCGGCAGCGGGTGACGTTGAAATCGAACCGCTCGGCGGTCTGTTCGAGGAACTCGATCTCCAGCGCGCCGTCCTGCTGCCATTGCGGCAGCAGCGCGGCAAAGCTCAGCAGGTCGACCGGCCCGCCGCCGCAGCGCGCCGCGACAGCGAGGGCGGCGGTGCGGCCGATGAGCGCGATCAAGGGATGGCTACGATCCCGCGCCAGATGCTCCGGACGTGGGATATGGAAGGCGCCCTCGCCGCCGTGGGCGAGCGCTAGCGCGGATTCGATTTAATCCTGGTCGTATCCTGCGGCAGCGAAGAAGTTCTCGCATTCGGTGGGCGTGACTTTCTCGATCCCTTCGGCGATGGCGCTCCACAGTTCCTCAATGGTTCTCGCGGC
>Ga0209785_1000165_pt1 | contig 25828 bp, 24 predicted proteins | sample WorMetG1BERMUDA2_FD_187403 | JGI IMG/M metagenome (GOLD analysis project Ga0209785, IMG submission 187403) | Marine gutless worms symbiont microbial communities from Max Planck institute for Marine Microbiology, Germany - Inanidrilus... ...
CGAGTTCCTCGCCCGCAAGATCGCCGCGCTGCGCATCTTCGCCGACGACAATGGCAAGATGAACCGCTCGCTCAGGGACGTCGGCGGCGGCGCGCTGGTGGTCAGCCAGTTCACCCTCGCCGCCGAGTGGCGCAAGGGAAACCGTCCGGGATTCTCGAGCGCCGCCGACCCGGTCGAGGGCGCGCGGCTCTACGACCTGTTCTGCGATGCCCTGCGGCGCCAGGAGGTCCCCGTCGAAACCGGCACCTTCACCGCGCACATGCATGTCTCGCTGGTCAACGACGGGCCGGTGACGATCTGGATGGACTCGCGCGAGGGCTGACGCTCCCTCTTGCCCCGCAACCCGCGTCGCGCCAATATGCGCGAATCAAGGGGTTGGGTGTGGCACAAGTTAAACTCAAGATATTGGGCGGGTTTTCCCTGTCCCGAGGCGGCGAGACCGTGCGGCTGGGCCTACGCAAGGGCGAACTGCTGCTCGCCTATCTGGTACTGCCGCCGGGGCGGGCGCAGGCGCGGGAAAAGCTGATCGAGCTGTTCTGGGGCTAGCGCGCCGAGGAGCAGGCGCGGGTCAGCCTGCGCGGCGCCCTGTCGACCCTGCGCAAGGCGCTGGGCGCCGAGGTGCTGATCAGCGACGGTGACACCGTGACGCTGAATGCCGAATCGGTCGAGGTCGACGCGGCGCGGTTCGAGGCGCTGCTGGCCGAGGATACGGTCGACGCGCGGGCGCGGGCGATCGACCTGTACGGTGGCGAGTTGCTGGCCGGCCTGGGCCTCAACGAGCCCGGCTTCCAGGACTGGATCCAGGTCGAGCGCACGCGGCTGGGCGAATTAGCCCGGCGTGTCCTGCGCCGCCAGCTCAATGACCAGATAAAGGCCGGCGACATCACGGCGGCGATCGACACGGCGCAGCGCCTACTGGCCTTCGATGCACTGCAGGAAAACGTGCAGCGCGACCTGATGCGGCTGTACGCCGCCGACGGCCAGATCGGACTGGCGCTGAACCAATACGAGCTCTGCCGCGGTGTCCTGGCCGAGGAGCTGGGTATCGAGCCCGATGCCGAGACCGTGCGGGTGATCGACGCCATCCGCCAGGCCCGGCGTCAGGGTCGCGCCTATGAGCTGACACCCGCCGAGGCGCCGCCGCCGGCCGACCCCGTGGCCTCACCGCCCGCCACCTCGGGCAAGCCGTCGATCGCGGTATTGCCGTTCGACAACATGAGCGGTGATTCCGAGCAGGACTACTTCGCCGACGGCGTCACCGAGGACATCATCGCCAGCCTGGTGCGCAGGCGCTGGCTGACCGTGGTGTCGCGCAATTCCTCTTTTGCCCACCGTGGCGGCGGCGCCGACCTGCGCCGTGTCAGCCGCGAGCTGGAGGTCCGCTACATCCTGGAAGGCAGCGTGCGGCGCGGCGGCGAACGCATCCGCATCACCGCGCAGCTGATCGACGCGGCGGAAGACCGCCATGTCTGGGCCGAGCGCTACGACCGCATGTTCGAGGACATCTTCGAACTGCAAGACGAGATCACCGGCCGCATCGTCACCGCGCTGGGTCCGGAGATCACCCTCGCCGAGACGGAGCGCGCCAAGCGCGAACGCCCGCACAGCCTGGACGCCTGGGACCACTACCTGCAGGCCCTGCCGCACGTCCACCAGATCACCCGCGAGTCGAGTGAACTGGCCAAGACGCACCTGCGCCAGGCGTGCGCGCTCGACCCCGGCTTCAGCGCCGCCCGCACCGGTCTGGCCTGGTGCCTTGTGCTCGAGGCGATCCACGGCTGGCGCAGCCCCGGCCAGCCGCTGCTCGATGAGGCGGTCGAACAGGCCGATGCCGCCGTGGCGCGGGATTCGGACGACCCCCTGGCCCACTGCGCCCAAGCCGTCGCGCGCGCCTGGACCGGTCAGCAGCACGCTGCCATCGAGGCCGCCCAGCGCGCCATCGAGCTCGACCCGAACCTGCCCGACGCCAACGGTTGTCTCGGCTTCGCGCTGGCGCTGGACGGTCAGGGCGATTCCGCCATCGGCTATCTGCAGCGGGCCCTGAACGGCAGCCCGCGGGACCCGTTGCGCTGGGCCTGGTGCCACGGCATGACCAACGCCCATTTTGCCGCCGAGCGCTACGCCGAGGCCATCGACTGGGCGCGCAAGACCATCCAGATCCGTCCCGGCTGGTCGTTCAGCCATGCCCTGATCGCGGCCAGCGCCGCCTGGCTGGAACGTCCCGGCGAGGCCGCCGCGGCCCTCGACGCGTTGCGCGCGCGGGTGCCGAACCACAGCCTCGGCCGGATCCGGCGCAACCCGATATGGACGCGCCAGCAGGACGTCGAGCGCCTGATCGAAGGCTTGCGTCGGGCGGGTCTCCCCGAGTGATCGCGCCCGCGGCGGGCGACAATTCGGGGTCAATACTTGACTACGGAAAGGATTCGTCCGGCTTTATTTGTCCGGAACGTGCCGGGGCGGCGGGAAATCAGGCTCGGCGGATCACCAGCCGATGCGGCGTGTCGGCGTCGCCGCCGGGTTCCTCGGGTTCCAGGGACAGCACCTCGTGGCCGTGCTCGCGCACCGAACGGGGCACGTTGTCCAGCAGTTCGCTGCCCTTCAGGCGCACTTCCGCGACCTGTCCCGGCTGCATTTTTTCAAGCAGCAGTTTGGTCCTGACGAATGTTAACGGGCAGACTTCCGGTGTGATGTCCAGGAAAAAGTCTATGTTCGCCGCACCGTTTTCTTCAGATCTATTTTCCATCATTTGTTCTTGCTTGTTTTCAGAGTGTTAATTATATAAGGAGAAACTTTAAACTATACAATCCCAAGATCAGCAGGATGTCCGGTTAGATGACCGAAAAGCCCAACCAAAACGAGTTGCTGGAACTGACGACGGAAATTGTTTCCGCTCATGTCGGCAACAACAACGTCGCGCTCGGCGATCTTCCCACAATAATCCAGGATGTCTACAAGACACTGTCGACCCTGGGAGCCACGCCGGCGGCGCCGGAGCGCCCGCGCCCGGCCGTGCCGATGAAGAAGTCGGTATTCCCCGACTACATCATCTGCCTCGAGGACGGCAAGAAGCTGAAGATGCTGAAGCGTCATTTGAAGACCGCCTACGACATGACGCCCGAGGAATACCGCGAGAAATGGGCCCTGCCGTCCGACTATCCGATGGTGGCGCCGAACTACGCCAAGCACCGCAGCAAGCTGGCGAAGAAAATCGGCCTCGGCACCAAACCGCGCACGCGACGCAAGTAGGGCGGCTCTCGACCACCCTCTGGCGGCCCAGGCGACACAGGTAGCGGCACCGGCACGACAAGTAGCCGGCGCCGACAACAGGGGATAGGCGGAAGTCCATCGTTCCGCTATAGCGTCGCCCGGCAATAAAAACGAGATTTGACTGGAGAGGCGTTCCCATGTCAGCGGTTTCCCGCATCGAGCAACTTTGCATCGACAAAGGTATGAAAATGACGGGCCAGCGGCGCGTGATCGCGCGGGTGCTGTCGGAGGCCTCGGACCATCCCGACGTCGAGGAAGTGTATCGGCGCGCGACCGAGATCGACCCCAAGATCAGCATCGCCACGGTCTACCGAACCGTGCGCCTGTTCGAAGAGGCGAACATCCTCGAGCGCCACGATTTCGGCGACGGACGTTCGCGCTACGAGGAAGCGACCGACGATCACCACGATCACCTGATCGACATCCAGTCCGGCAAGGTCATCGAGTTCAAGAACGAGGAAATCGAGGCCCTGCAGGAACGGATCGCGAGCGAATACGGGTTCCGCCTAGTCGGTCATCGCCTGGAACTCTATGGCGTTTCCGTCGACAAGGACTCATAGCCGCACCTTGACTTCACGGGGTGGAAGGCTTATGTCGCGCCGGCGGCACGGCGCGATCGGCGGTGCCGGCGAACAGCGACTCCCCGGGTAAGCGACTTGGCGAAAAAACTCCACATCCGTACCTACGGCTGCCAGATGAACGTCTACGACTCCGCGCGCATGGCGGAGGTGCTGGCGCCGCTCGGCTACACCGCCACCGAAACGGCGGACGACGCCGACATGGTGATCCTGAACACCTGCCATATCCGCGAGAAGGCCGCCGAGAAGGTCTATTCCGAGCTTGGCCGGCTGCGCCAGATCAAGGAGAAGCGCGCGGGCGGCGATCACGGCCGCGGCATGATCCTGGCCGTCGCCGGCTGCGTCGCCCAGGCCGAGGGCGCCGAGATGCTGCGCCGGGCGCCGTTCCTGGACATGGTGTTCGGACCGCAGACCTATCACCGGCTGCCGGAAATGGTCGCCCGCGCCAGCCGTGGCGCCGGCGCCGTGCTGGACACCGATTTCCCGGCCGACGCCAAGTTCGACGCGCTGCCGAAAACCGAGTTGGCGGAAGTCGACGGCGAAGGCCGCAGCGCCTTCCTCACCGTGCAGGAAGGCTGCGACAAGTTCTGCACCTTCTGCGTCGTGCCTTACACCCGCGGCGCCGAGTATTCGCGCCCGGTCGACGAGGTGCTGGCGGAAGCCCGCCGCCTGGCCGCCGCCGGGGTGCGCGAGATCACCCTGCTGGGCCAGAACGTCAACTGCTATCACGGCCAACGCGATGGCCGCGAGATCGGCCTCGGCGAGTTGATCGCCCTGGCCGCCGAGATCGACGGCGTCGAACGGCTGCGTTACACCACCTCGTACCCGGCCGACATGGACGCGGCGTTGATCGCGGCACACCGCGACGTGCCGGCGTTGATGCCGTTCCTGCACCTGCCGGTGCAGTCGGGCTCGGACCGGGTGCTGGCGGCGATGAACCGGCGGCACGACGCCGAAGAGTACCGCCGCCTGGTCGAGCGGCTGCGCGCGGCGCGCCCCGACCTGGCCCTGTCGTCCGACTTCATCGTCGGTTTCCCCGGCGAGACCGACGCCGATTTCCGCGCCACCATGGACCTGGTCGCCGAGGTCGGCTTCGCCCAGGCCTATTCCTTCAAGTACAGTCCGCGACCGGGCACGCCAGCGGCGGCGATGGACATTCAGGTCGAGGACACGGTCAAGGCCGCGCGCCTGGCCGAACTGCAGGACCTGCTGAACGCCCAGCAGATCGCCTTCAACGATGCCTGCGTCGGCACCGTGATGCCGGTGCTGCTCGACCGCCGCGGCCGCTACAACGGCCAACTGGTCGGCCGCAGCCCGTACATGCAGGCCGTGCACGTCGACGCGCCGGAGGCCTGCTTCGGCGAGATCGTCGACCTGCGCATCGATGCCGCCCATGCCAACAGCCTGTCGGGCGGGCTGGTCGCCGGCGACGCGAGGCTGCGCGCGTGAGCGGGCGCAGTTCGAGCAACGCGCGCAAGGCCGAAAACGGCGAGGGCCTGCGCCTCAAGTTCTCCGACAACGGTCTGCTGATCCCGTTGTACGGCAGCCACAACGAGCACCTGGCGCGCATCGAACAGAAGCTCGACGTCACCATTCAGACCCGCGGCAACGCCGTCACCATCAGCGGCACCAGCGATTCCGTGGCCGCCGCCGGCGAGGCCCTGGGCGGCCTCTACGCCCGGCTCGAACGCGGCCAGACCGTGACCCGCGACGAGGTCGACGCGGTGCTGCGCATGGTCACCGCCGCCGACAGCCGGGTCGATGACGCCGACGTCGCCGTGCGCACGCGCAAGCGGCATATCTCGGCGCGCTCGCCGCGGCAGGCCGCCTACCTGCGCACGATCGACGAAAACGAGATGGTGTTCGGCGTCGGTCCGGCCGGCACCGGCAAGACCTACCTGGCCGTGGCCAAGGCGGTCGAGCGGCTGATCCAGGGCGACGTCGACCGCATCATCCTGACCCGTCCGGCGGTCGAGGCCGGCGAGCAGCTCGGCTTCCTGCCCGGCGACATGCAGGAAAAGGTCGACCCGTACCTGCGGCCGCTTTACGACGCGCTGCATGACATGATGCCGCGCGATCAGGTCGCCAAGCGCATGGAGAGCGGCGAGATCGAGGTCGCGCCGCTGGCCTTCATGCGCGGCCGCACACTGGCCCACGCCTTCGTTATCCTCGACGAGGCGCAGAACACCACCGCCGTGCAGATGAAGATGTTCCTCACCCGCCTCGGCGAGAACGCCCGCATGGTGGTCACCGGCGACCTCAGCCAGGTCGACCTGCCGCGCGGCGTGCGCTCGGGACTCCGCGACGCGCTGGAGATCGTCTCCGGCCTCGACGGCATCGCCAGCGTCACCTTCACCGAGGAGGACGTGGTGCGCCATCCCCTGGTCAGCAAGATCGTGCGCGCCTACGACCGCGTCGAGAGCAAGCGCCAGGCCGGGGCGCGCTATCAATCCGACGATCCGACCGCCGACGACACATGACCGGCGCCGTTCTGCAGACCGAGGTCAGCGTGCAGAACGGGCCGTGGCACGAGGCCTTCAGCGAAGTCGAGCAGGTCTGCCGCGACGCCGCCGCGGCGGCTTATGCCGCCGCCGGCGCCGGCGCCGCCGAGGTCTCGCTGCTGCTCGCCGACGATGCCTTCGTGCACGAGCTGAACCACCGTTACCGCGGCATCGATGCGCCGACCAACGTGCTCTCGTTCCCGGCCGAGGCGGACGACGCGCCCGGCGAGATCCTGCTGGGCGACGTCATCCTGGCCTGCGAAACGGTGCTCGGCGAAGCCGCCCGCGACGGCAAGCCCGCCGCCGACCACCTGCGCCACCTGGTGGTGCATGGTGTGCTGCACCTACTCGGCCACGACCACGAGGACCCGGCCGAGGCGGCGGAGATGGAGGCGCTGGAAACCCGCGTACTCGCCGGCCTCGGGGTGCCCGATCCCTACGCCGGTCCCGGAGACGGCCGATGAGCCTGGCGGCGGTGACGCGCTGGCACGCCGGCGTGAGCGGATTGCGCGGCTGGCGCCGGCGCGAATTCGCCGTCGCCATGGGCCTGGCCGCCGCCCTGTCCATGCCGCCGATGCATCTGGTGCCGTTGCTATGGATCGCCCTTCCGGCGCTGGCCTGGTTGCTCGAAGCCAGCCCGAGCAGGCGCGCCGCGTTCGGCGCCGGCTGGTGGTTCGGCGTCGGGTTCTGCGTCGCCGGCAGCTACTGGACCTCGTTCGCGATGCTGGTCCAGCCGGAAAAATTCGCCTGGATGATTCCCTTCGCACTGGCCGGACTGGGCGGTGTACTGGCGGTGTTCTACGGCCTGGCCGCCTTGGCGACGCGGCTTCTCTGCCCGCGTGGAGGATGGGGGCAGGTATTGGTCCTGGCCGCCGCCTGGACCGTGTTCGAATGGGTCCGCGGCTGGATCTTCACCGGCATTCCCTGGAACCTGATCGGCACGGCCTGGGCTTTCTCGGACGCCATGCTGCAGCCGGCCGCCTGGATCGGCGTCTATGGCCTCAGCCTGCTGACAATGGTCGCCGCGCTGGCGCCGGCGGCGCTGCCGGCGTCGACCACGGCCTGGCGCGGCGTCGCCGTGGTCGCGCTCGGCATGGTGCTGGTTTTCGCCGGCGGGTGGCTGCGCCTGTCGCAGGCACCGACGCAGTACGTCGCCGACGTGCGCCTGCGGTTGGTCCAGCCGAACATCCCGCAGAAACTCAAGTGGCGGCGCGACCTGCGCCGCGGGCACGTGGTGCGCCAAGTCGAGATGAGCCGCGGCGCGCCCGCAGAAGCCGGCGCGCCGCCGCCGACCCACGTCATCTGGGGCGAGACCATGGTGCCGACATTCGTCAACCGCGATCCCGCGGCGCGCGCCCTGATCGCGCAGGCGACGCCGCCGGGCGGGGCGATGATCGTCGGCGGGCTGCGCATGCCCGATGAAGAGAAGGCACCGTTTCAGGTCTGGAACAGCCTGTACGCGCTGGACGGCGACGGCGCGATCCGGGCCCGTTACGACAAGTTTCACCTGCTGCCGTTCGGCGAATACGTGCCGTTCCGGCAGTACCTGGACATCGCCAAGATCACGGTCGGTTTATCTGATTTCACTCCCGGCAGAGGGCTCGAGACCCTGAACATCGACGGCCTGCCGCCGGTCGGACCGCTGATCTGCTACGAGGCGATCTTCCCCGCCGCCGTGGTCGACCCGGAAAACCGGCCGCAGTGGCTGCTCAACCTGACCAACGACGCCTGGTTCGGCCGCTCGCCGGGACCGCTCCAGCACTTCGCCGCCACCCGCCTGCGCGCGGTCGAGGAGGGCCTGCCGCTGGTGCGGGTGGCCAACACCGGCATTTCCGCCGTGGTCGACGCGCTCGGCCGCACCGTGGCGGCGCTGCCGTTGCAGGAGGCGGGCGTGTTGGACAGCGGCCTGCCCGCGGCCCTGCCCGGGCCCACGCTTTTCGCGCGAACGGGAAATGCCATCGTGGCGCCACTGGTGCTGGTTCTCGTTCTCGCCGGAGCCTACCTCGGGCGCCGGAAAGCTGGCCAGACAGCCGTCTGACGCCGGATTCGGCGAATTCGATTTGCAATTTTTTGTTGTCCTGCCTTGTGGTATTCTGTCGTCTGACGGGGCCTACGCCGAATCGGAGCGTGGCATGGATTGGGGTTCGAGATGACGGGGCGAACGAAAACGGGGCGAACGAAAAAGGGAAAGCGCGGCCGGCCGCGGAAAACCGCCGGCAAGGTCAAGCGCCTGCCCCCGGGCGTGCCCAATCCGGTGGACGTTCACGTCGGCGGCCGGGTGCGCCTGCGCCGCACCCTGTTGGGCATGAGCCAGGAGCGTCTCGGCGAGGCGGTCGGCCTGACCTTCCAGCAGATCCAGAAGTACGAGCGCGGCGCCAACCGCATCGGCGCCAGCCGGCTGTACGAATTGAGCACCCTGCTGGATGTGCCGATCGGCTATTTCTTCGATGACCTGCCGGACGAGCTGCAGACCCACGAAGGCCGGTTCAGCCGCGGTCTCGCCGACCAGGGCCAGGCGCCGCTGGAGAACGATCCGCTGACCCGCCGCGAGACGCTGGAACTGGTGCGCGCCTATTACAAGATCGCCGATCCGTCGGTGCGCAAACGCATGTTCGAACTGACCAAATCGCTGGCCAGGATGGACCTCGACGGGCTCGACTGAACGGGATCCGCGGGGGCCGCCGGAGGCCATCGAGTCGCGACGCCCGCGCGACGAGCTTTTTTCTTGACGCTGGCCGGAAACATTGCGACAAAGCCCCGCCTTTTCGGGTGGCGCCGCGAATCGAGATTCGCGGCGTCTGTTTTGCCGGCTTGCCGGCGACGTGGACGGATTTGGACCGCTTGCCACCACGCAAAAGAGGCTAAGTGGGCGCGCAACGGCCCGCGCCGGTTGATCGCCGGCAGCACCGCGGCCCTCGGTCCAAGCACGGAACCATGGACATCAGAGGAGTCACCGATGGCCTCGAGCGGGTTTCTTTTCACCAGCGAATCGGTGTCCGAAGGACACCCCGACAAGGTCTGTGACCGCATTTCCGACGCCATCGTCGATGCGTTCCTGGCCGCCGATTCGCAGGCCCGCGTCGCCGCCGAAACCATGTGCACGACCAACTTCATCGCGCTGGCCGGCGAGGTCCGCGGACCCGACAGCCTGACCCACGACGTTTTCAAGGACATCGCCCGCCAGGCGGTCAAGGACATCGGCTACGAGCAGCACGGATTCCACTGGAAGGACGCCGAGGTCATCTCGCACATCCATTCGCAGTCCTCGGACATCGCCCAGGGCGTCGATGCCGCCGGCAACAAGGACGAGGGTGCCGGCGACCAGGGCATCATGTTCGGCTACGCCGTCGACGAGACGCCCGAACTGATGCCGGCGCCGATCCAGTACTCGCACCAGATCCTGCAGCGCATGGCCGAGGCCCGGCACTCCGGCGCCCAGCGCGGCTTCGGTCCGGATTCGAAAAGCCAGGTGACCCTGCGCTATGTCGATGGCAAGCCGGTCGGCGCCACCTCTGTGGTGGTCTCGACCCAGCACGATCCCGACCTGTCGCAGGATGAGGTCCGCGAGATCGTCCGCCCGTTCGTCGAGCAGACCCTGCCCGAAGGCTGGATGTGCCCGGAGGACGAATTCTACGTCAACCCGACCGGCCGCTTCGTCATCGGCGGGCCCGACGGCGACGCCGGCCTGACCGGGCGCAAGATCATCGTCGACACCTATGGCGGCGCGGCGCCGCACGGTGGTGGCGCCTTCTCCGGCAAGGATCCGACCAAGGTCGACCGCTCGGCCGCCTACGCCGCGCGCTACCTGGCCAAGAACGTGGTCGCCGCCGGATTGGCGCGCAAGTGTACGCTGCAGCTTTCCTACGCCATCGGCGTCTCCAAGCCGTTGTCGTTCTACGTCAACTGCGACGGCACCGCCGAGGTCGACGAGACCAAGCTGGCCGAGGTGCTGCGCGAGTCGTTCGACCTGTCGCCGCACGGCATCCGCGAGCACCTGCAGCTGAACAAGCCGATCTTCGCGCGCACCTCCGCCTACGGCCACTTCGGCCGCGAGCCCGAGGCCGACGGCGGCTTCTCGTGGGAGAAGACCGACCTGGCCGACGCGCTGAAGTCCGCGTTCTAAACCCTGCTGCCGGGGATCGTGACCTCCCAAGGACAGGATCATCCGCGCTTCCACGGCCGCCGTCACGGCAAGCCGCTGCGCCCGCGCCGCGCCGAATTGGTGGCCGGGCTGCTGCCGCGGCTGCGTGTGCCGCTGGACGCGGCGGCGCGGCCCGACACCCTGTTCGCCGAACCACCCGCGGCGGTCTGGCTGGAGATCGGCTTCGGCGCCGGTGAGCATCTGGCGGCGCAGGCGGCGGCGCATCCCGATGTCGGCTTCATCGGCTGCGAGCCCTTCGTCAACGGCGTGGCGGCGCTGCTGGCGCGCATCCAGGCCGAGGACTTGTCCAACATCCGCCTGCACGACGATGACGCGCGCCAACTGCTGCCGGCGCTGGGCGCGGCCAGCATCGACCGCGCCTTCGTGCTGTTCTCCGATCCCTGGCCGAAGCGGCGCCACCACAAGCGGCGGCTGATCTCGCCCGGCTTCCTCGACGCCCTGGCGCGGGTGCTGGCGGATGGCGCCGAATTCCGCTTCGCCAGCGACCACATGGGCTTCGTGCGCTGGACGCTGGATCTGCTCACCCGCCACGCCGCCTTCGAGTGGACCGCGCGCCGGCCCGGGGACTGGCGGCGGCGGCCGCCCGACGGGGTCGAGACACGCTACGAACAGAAGGCCCTGGCGCGTGGCGCGGCCTGCGTCTACCTGTCGTTCCGGCGCCGCCCGCGCGACACCGCGGCGGCCTGAAAAAGGTTGTAATTCGTGTCCCGTCGGCGTTATAAAGGCGCGCGTTTTTTCGGGAACGTACTTCGGATACCCGGGCATTGATCCGGGAATGATCGAGGTGGGCCATCGGCCCGCCTTTTTGTTTTTCGGGCCGCGGCCGGGCAGGGCCGGCGGTCCACGGCAAACGCCGCGACAGGTGGCCACGACAGGAAGCATGACGCTGGAAGCCCGAATCGAGGAGCTGATCGGCCCGACCGTCGAAGCCATGGGCTTCGGCCTGGTGCGCATCGAGATGTCCGGCATGAAGCGGCCGCGGCTGCAGATCATGGTCGAGCGCCGGGACGGTGCCGGTATCACGGTCGACGACTGCGCCGATGTCAGCCGCGCCGTCGCCGCCGTGATGGACGTTGAGGATCCGGTGCGGGGTGCCTATATCTTGGAGGTCAGTTCGCCGGGAATCGACCGGCCGCTGGTCCGCCTCGCTGATTTCGAGCGTTTCGCCGGGCTCGAGGCAAAGGTCCACCTGAAACACGAGATCAACGGGCGCAAGCGGCTGAAGGGCCGTTTGCTGGGGGTCAGCGACGACACCGTGCGCCTGACCGTCGACGGCACGCCGATGCAGGTGCATCACGCCGACATTCAAAAGGCCAAGCTGGTCCTGAACGACGAGTTGCTCGCACGAGCGAAGGAGCAAGAGGAAAAATGAGCGCAGCCAAGACTGAGACCGAAGCCGTCCACGCACGGCCCGAACTGCTGCAGGTGGCCGACGTGGTCGCCCGCGACAAGGGCATCGAAAAGGAAGAGGTCTTCGAGGCCATGGAGCAGGCGATCCAGAAGGCCGGCCGGTCGAAGTACGGGCACGAGCACGACATCCGTGCCGTCATCGACCGCACCTCGGGCGAGATCTCGCTGGCGCGCTACCTCGAAGTGGTCGAGGAGATCGAGAACGAGGCGACACAACTGACGCTGGATTCGGCGCGCCGGCGCAAGGAGGACGCGCGGCTCGGCGAGTTCCTGGTCGACCCGCTGTCGCCGATCGATTTCGGCCGCATCGCGGCGCAAACCGCCAAGCAGGTGATCGTGCAGAAGGTGCGCGAGGCCGAGCGGCACCGCCAGTTCCATGAGTACAAGGACCGCATCGGCGAAATCGTCAACGGCTTGGTCAAGCGCATCGAGTTCGGCAACGTGGTGGTCGACCTGGGCCGCGGCGAGGCGCTGCTGCGCCGCGACGAATGCATCCCGCGCGAGCACTTCTCGAACGGCGATCGGGTGCGCGCCTACATCATGGACGTGCGCGAGGAGCCCCGCGGCCCGCAGATTTTCCTGTCGCGCAGCCACCCGCAGTTTATGGCCAAGCTGTTCGCCCAGGAAGTGCCCGAGATCTACGACGGCATCATCGAGATCATGGCGGTCGCCCGCGACCCCGGCTCGCGTGCCAAGATCGCCGTGCTGAGCCACGATTCCGGCATCGATCCGGTCGGCCCCTGCATCGGCATGCGCGGCTCGCGCGTGCAGGCGGTGGTCGGCGAGCTGCAGGGCGAGAAGATCGACATCATCCAATGGTCGCCCGACATCGCCACCTTCGTGGTCAACGGTCTGGCGCCGGCCGAGGTCGCCAAGGTCATCGTCGACGAAGAGACCAAGCGAATCGAGGTGGTGATGCCCGACGAGCAGCTCAGCCTGGCGATCGGCCGACGCGGCCAGAACGTGCGCCTGGCCTCGCAGCTCAGCGGCTGGGACATCGACATCATGACCGAGGCCGAGGAGAGCGAGAAGCGCCAGGAGGAGTTCCATGCCCGCTCGCAGATGTTCATCGACGCGCTCGACGTCGACGACGTGATCGCTCACCTGCTGGTCACCGAGGGCTTCACCTCGAGCGAGGAGGTCGCCTTCGTGCCGCTCGACGACCTGACCCTGATCGAGGGCTTCGACGAGGCGGTTGCCGATGAGCTGCGCAACCGAGCCCGCAACTTTCTGGAAGCGCGCGATGCCGAGATGTCGCAGAAGCGCGTCGACCTGGGCGTCACCGACGAGGTCGCCGCGATCGAGGCGCTGAAGCCGACGATGCTGGTCGCGCTGGGCGAGAACGGCGTCAAGACGCTGGACGACCTGGCCGACCTGGCCAGCGACGAGCTGCTCGAGATCGTGCCGAACAGCGGCCTCGACATGGAGTCCGCCAACGAGATCATCATGGGCGCCCGGGCGCACTGGTTCGAGGGCGAGGAGGCCCCCGCCGAGGAACCGGCCGAGGACGCCGAGGGCGCCGAGGCGGCGGCCGAGACCGCGGCGACGGAGGAAACGGTATAGGCCGGGCGGCGTCATCGGACACCGCCGGCGCGGACCGCGAGCCGCAGCGGCGCTGCCTCGTCGAGGGGGTCGCCAAGCCCCGCGGCGAGCTGATCCGCTTCGTCGTCGGGCCCGACCAGCAGGTCGTTCCCGACATCGACGGACGGCTGTCGGGACGGGGTTTGTGGTTGAGTGCGACGCGGGATATGGTAAATACAGCCTGCGCGCGCAACATGTTCGCCAAGGCGGCGCGCGCGCGGGTTGAAATACCCGACGGTCTGGCCGACCGGCTCGAGGATCTGCTGGCGGCGCGATGCCTGAACACCATCGGCCTCGCGCGCCGCGCCGGAGCGGCGGTGGCCGGGTACGAAAAAGTCCGTCTGTGGTTGCGCGACAACCGGCCCGGACTGTTGCTGGCGGCGGCCGACGGTGCCGCCGATGGCCGCGCCAAGGTCGCTGCGCTGGCTCCGCAGACACCGGTTCTGGCGCTGTTCGGCGCCGAGGAACAGGGCCGCGCGCTGGGCCGGGAACGGGTCGTCCACGCGGTGATCGCGCCGGGTGGCCTGGCCGATCGGTTGGCGCAGGAAGCGCACAGGCTGGCCGGTTTCCGAACGCGGGACGGCGGGGACGGCGACGCGGCGAAGACGAAGGAATAGACGCACCGGATCGGCACGAATCGTTCGTGTCAGCGGATTCGGGATTGTTTTTAGAAACGGAATGCCATGACCGAGATCGAGGAATCGAACAAGAAAAAGCCTCTGGGACTTTCCAAGCCTGGGAAGCTGGAGCTCAAGAAGACCGTCGAGACCGGGCAGGTTCGGCAGAGCTTCTCGCATGGCCGCTCGAAAATGGTCACCGTCGAGGTGCGCAAGAAGCGCACCTACGAGCGCGGAGCCAGCGGCAAGATGCGGGCGGTGCAGTCGGGCGAGGAAGCCGTTCGCGCCGAAGCCGAGACCGCGCTGGAGGCGGTCACCGCCAAGAAGACCGCGCCGCCGCGGCGCCTGACCGAGGAAGAGGTCGCCGCCCGCGCCAAGGCGCTGGAGGATGCCGCCAACGCGGTCCCCGAACCGTCGCTGCCGCCGCCGCCGCCGAAACCCGAGCCGGTGGTCGAGCCGGAACCCGAGCCCGAGCCGGAGCCGGTCGCCGAGGAACCCGCCGCGGCCGAAGCCGAGCCCGAGGCCCCCGCGGCCGAGGCCGAACCGGCCCCCGAGCCGGCCGCGCGCGCGGCCAAGCCGGCACCGGCGGCCGAGCCCGAGCGCAAGAAGAAGGCGGCCAAGACCGACAACAAGCGCACCACGCTGACCGCGCGCAAGGGTCAGTCGCGCCGCCGGTCGGGCAAGCTGACGATCTCCGAGGCCCTGGGCGGGCGCGAGGAGCGGACCCGTTCGCTGGCCTCGGTGCGGCGCGCGCGCGAGAAGGAAAAGCAGAAGCTGCAGCGCCAGCTTCAGGAAGGACAGAAAATCGTGCGTGACGTCGTCGTGCCGGAATCGATCACCGTGCAGGAGCTGGCCAACCGGATGGCCGAGCGTGCCACCGACGTGATCAAGGCGTTGATGAAGATGGGCGTGATGGCGACCATCAACCAGAACATCGATCCGGATACCGCCGAGCTGATCGTCGCCGAATTCGGCCACAAGATCCGCCGCGTCAGCGAAGCCGACGTCGAAATCGGCCTCAGCGGCGAGGAGGACGCGGCCGAGACCCTGCAGGCGCGGCCGCCGGTGGTCACCGTGATGGGTCACGTCGACCACGGCAAGACCTCGCTGCTCGACGCCCTGCGCGCCACCGACATGGCCTCGGGCGAAGCCGGCGGCATCACCCAGCACATCGGCGCCTACCAGGTCGAGGTGAAGTCGGGTGACCGCATCACCTTCATCGACACCCCGGGCCACGCCGCCTTCACCGACATGCGCGCGCGCGGCGCCAAGGTCACCGACATCGTCGTCCTGGTCGTCGCCGCCGACGACAGCGTGATGCCGCAGACCATCGAGGCGATTCACCACGCCCGCGCCGCCGAGGTGCCGATCATCGTCGCCATCAACAAGATGGACCGGCCCGACGCCGACGCCAACAAGGTGCGCACCGAGCTGCTGCAGCACGAGATCGTGGTCGAGGAGATGGGCGGCGAGGTGCTGTCCGTCGAGGTCTCGGCGAAGACCGGCGAGAACCTGGACAAGCTCGAGGAAGCGATCCTGCTGCAGGCGGAGATCCTCGATCTCGGCGCCAACCCTGAACGTCCCGGCGAGGGTGTGGTGGTCGAGGCCAAGATGGAGCGCGGCTGCGGTTCGGTCGCCACCGTGCTGGTCCAGCGCGGCACGCTGGCCCGCGGCGACATCTTCGTCGCCGGCACCGAATGGGGCCGCGTGCGCGCCCTGGTCGATGACCGCAACAACTCGACCGAGGCCGCCGGCCCGGGCATGCCGGTCGAGGTCCTGGGCCTGAACGGCACGCCGATGGCCGGCGACGAGGTCGTCGTCGTCGACAGCGAGGCACGGGCCCGCGAGGTCACCGAGTTCCGCCAGCGCAAGAGCCGCGACGCCCGCGCCGCGGCGTCCGCGCGCGGCAGCCTCGAGCAGATGTTCGAACAGATCAAGGAAGGCGAGGCGCAGAACCTGCCGATGGTCATCAAGGCCGACGTGCACGGCTCGCTCGAGGCCATCGTCGGCTCGCTCGACAAGATCAGCACCGACGAGGTGCGGGCACAGATCCTGCACTCCGGCGTCGGCGGCATCAACGAATCCGACATCATCCTGGCGCGCGCCTCGAACGCCCTGGTGATCGGCTTCAACGTGCGCGCCAACCCGCAGGCGCGGCAGATGGCGCGGCGCGACGGCGTCGACATCCGCTACTACTCGATCATCTACGACCTGACCGACGACATGCGTCAGTTCCTGTCGGGCATGTTGGCGCCGACGCTGAAGGAAAACCTGCTCGGCTACGCCGAGATCCGCGAGGTCTTCAACATCACCAAGGTCGGCCGGGTCGCCGGCTGCATGGTCACCGAAGGCATGGTCAAGCGCGGCGCCCGGGTGCGCCTGCTGCGCGACAACGTGGTCATCCACGAGGGCGAGCTGTCGCAGCTCAAGCGCTTCAAGGACGACGCCAAGGAAGTCAAGGAAGGCTACGACTGCGGCATGGCCTTCGCCAACTACCAGGACATCCAGGTCGGCGACTTCATCGAATGCTTCGAGGTCGAAGAGGTGGCGCGGGAACTCTGATCCCGCGGCCGTCAGGAGAACACATCGGACGGCGGCCGGTCCCCCGGAAAACATTGGGGATCGGCCGCCGCTGCCTTTCACGGGATACGCGATCATGGGCAAAGGGCGCAACAAGGCCCCCAGTCAGCGGCAATTGCGCGTCGGCGAGGAGATCCGCCATGCGCTGGCCTGGATTCTCGAGCGCGGCGAAGTCCGCGATCCCGAGCTGCAGGGCGTCACGGTGACCGTGACCGAGGTCCGTGCCAGCCCCGACCTGAAGAACGCCACCGCCTACGTGGTGCCGCTGGGCGGCGGCGACGCGGCGGCGCTGCTGCCGGCGCTGGGCCGCGCCGCGCCCTACCTGCGCCACCTGGTGGCCGAGAAGATCCACCTGAAATACATGCCGTGGCTGCAGTTCCAGGCCGACGAGAGCTTCGACAACGCCGAGCGCATCGAGGCCCTGCTGCACAGCCCGGCGGTGGCCCGCGACCTCGAGGCCGAGGCCGACGATGCCTCCGAGGACGGCCAGGGCCATGAGGCCTAGGCGTCATGGGACGCAAGCGTAAGGGGTGGCCGATCCACGGTTGGCTGATCGTCGACAAGCCGGCGGGCATGTCCTCGAACGCCGTCGTCGGCGCCGCCCGCCGCGCCACCGGGGCGGCCAAGGTCGGTCATGGCGGCACCCTCGATCCGCTGGCCACCGGGGTGCTGCCGCTGGCACTCGGCGAGGCGACCAAGACCGTTTCCTACGCCATGGACGGCACCAAGGTGTATCACTTCTCGATCCGCTGGGGCGTCGCGCGCAGCACCGACGACGCCGAGGGCGAGATCACCGAGACCAGCGACGCGCGGCCCGACCGCGCCGCGATCGAGGCCCGGCTGGCCGACTTCATCGGCGAGATCGAGCAGGTGCCACCGGCCTTCTCGGCGGTCAAGATCGACGGCCAGCGGGCCTACAAGCTGGCCCGCGCCGACAAGCCCGTCGACCTGGCGCCGCGGCGCATCGTGATCCACGACTTCACCCTGCTCGAGATGGCCGACGCCGACCACGCCACCTTCCAGGTGGTCAGCGGCAAGGGCGCCTACATGCGCTCGCTGGCACGCGACCTGGCAAAGGCGTTGGGCACCTGCGGACACATCTCGATGCTGCGCCGAATCGCGGTCGGGCCTTTTTCCGAGGCCGCGGCGATTTCCCTGGATAATTTGGTTGACGTGGGGCATAGTGCGCGGCTTGCGGACTTCCTGCTGCCCGTCGAGACCGCGCTGGACGACATCCCGGCGCTGGCCCTGACGGAAGCCGAAGCCCGCCGTCTCCAGCACGGACAGCCGATTCCGGTACTGCCCGTCGCGGCTCGATCGCCCTTCAAGGACGTGGGCCAAGGCGACACGGTATGTGCCATGTCGGAGGGAAAGCTGGTGGCTTTGGCCCGCATCAGCGGCGGCGAGATCCGGCCGTTGCGCGTGCTGAACATGTAGTGACGACTTTTTTTTGACGTAACAAGTAGACGACGTGGAGCATACGATGTCGATTACGATGGAGCGCAAGACCGAGCTCGTGAAGGAGTTCGCCCTCAAGGAGGGAGATACCGGGTCCCCCGAAGTCCAGGTTGCCATTCTGACCGAACGCATCCGCAACCTGACCGACCATCTGAAGACCAACAAGAAGGATTTTCACTCGCGCCGCGGCCTGCTGATGATAGTGGGTCAACGCCGCCGCTTGCTCGATTACCTGAAGAACAAGGAAGCCAGGCGGTACGAAGATCTGGTGAAACGCCTCGGCCTGCGTCGTTAGGCCGGCGCGGTTCCGCGCGATGATCCGCAAGCACGACAAGATTGCCGCCGGTCCCGGATCCACGGGTCCGGCCGTCGGTCGTGGGCGGACGCGCGGCGCGCGCAATTGGAGACGGTTCGCAAGGACTGAAATGGCGCGCCTGTAGCGCGCGGGACCGTCCGCGGCCGGACTGTGCAGCGCCTCCGCTGGGAATGAATCAAGGGGGATGGCAATCCGGCCCCTGTCTGTAGGAATGAGAAGAGAGAAGAGAATGTTCAAAGAATTCAGAAAAGAAATCGAATGGGGTGGACGCACGCTGGTCTTCGAGACCGGCAAGATCGCCCGCCAAGCCGACGGCGCCGTGATGGTGACCTACGGCGACACCAAGGTGCTGTGCACCGCGGTCGGCGAAAAGTCGCCGCGCCCGGGGCTGGATTTCTTCCCGCTGTCCGTCCACTACCAAGAGAAGACCTACGCCGCCGGCAAGATTCCCGGCGGCTTTTTGAAGCGCGAAGGCCGTCCCAGCGACAAGGAGACGTTGACCTCGCGCCTGATCGACCGGCCGATCCGGCCGCTGTTCGCCAAGGGCTTCAAGTGCGAGACCCAGGTCATCTGCACCGTGCTGTCGCACGACCTGGAGAACGACCCCGACATGGTCGCCATGGTCGGCACCTCGGCCGCGCTGACCATTTCGGGCCTGCCGTTCCTCGGCCCGATCGGCGGTTGCCGCGTCGGCCTCGTCGACGGTGAATACGTGCTCAACCCGCAGATCGACGAGCTCGCCAACAGCGACCTCGACCTGGTCGTCGCCGGCACCCAGGAAGGCGTGCTGATGGTTGAGTCGGAAGCCCAGGAGCTGTCCGAGGAGCAGATGCTGGGCGCCGTGTCGTTTGGTCATGCGGCCTTCCAGCCGGTGATCGACGCGATCATCGAGATGGCTGAGGCCTGCGCCAAGGAGCCGCGCGACCTGCCGGCCGAGCCCGAGGGCAAACAGGCGATCGTCGATCGCGTCGCCGCCGCCGCCGAGGCGGCGCTGCGCGAGGCCTATCAGGAATCCGACAAGATGGAGCGGCAGAACAAGGTCGCCGCGGCCAAGGACGCCGCCGCCGCCGAGATCCGTGCCGACGAGTCGCTCGACCAGGATCTGGTCGAGGCGGTGATGGGCGACGCCTTCAAGTCGCTGGAAAAGAACATCGTCCGCAACGGCATCCTGGAGACCGGCGTGCGCATCGACGGCCGCGACACCCGCACTGTGCGGCCGATCGCGGTCGAGGTCGGCTCGCTGCCCCGGGCGCACGGCAGCGCCCTTTTCACCCGCGGCGAAACCCAGGCCATCGTGGTCACCACGCTGGGCACCGGGCAGGACGAGCAGCGTGTCGACGCCCTTGCCGGTGAGTACTTCGAGCACTTCATGCTGCACTACAACTTCCCGCCCTTCTCGGTCGGCGAGGCCGGTCGCTTCGGCTTCACCGGCCGGCGCGAGATCGGCCACGGCAAGCTCGCCTGGCGGGCGATCCATCCGCTGATGCCGGCGAAGGAAGACTTCCCCTACACCATGCGGGTGGTTTCCGAAATCACCGAGTCCAACGGCTCGTCGTCGATGGCCACGGTCTGCGGCACCTCGCTGTCGCTGATGGACGCCGGCGTGCCGCTGGCGCGTCCGGTGGCCGGCATCGCCATGGGCCTGATCAAGGAGGACAATGGCGTCGCGGTGCTGTCCGACATCCTCGGTGACGAGGACCACCTCGGCGACATGGACTTCAAGGTCGCCGGCACCTCGGAAGGCGTCACCTCGCTGCAGATGGACATCAAGATCACCTCGATCACCGAGGACATCATGAAGGACGCGCTGGCCCAGGCCCGCGACGGCCGTCTGCACATCCTCGACGAGATGGCCAAGGCGCTGGACACCTCGCGCGCCGATGTCAGCACCAACGCGCCGCGGATCACGATGATCCAGATCAACAAGGACAAAATCCGCGAAGTTATCGGCCCCGGCGGCAAGGTGATCCGCGAGATCTGCGAGGTCACCGGCGCCAAGATCGACCTCGACGACGACGGCACGGTCAAGGTCGCCGCCGTCGACGAGAAGGCGGCGCAGGCGGCGATCGACTGGATCAAGGGCATCACCGCCGAGCCCGAGGTCGGCGTCATCTACAACGGCAAGGTGGTGAAGACCGTCGATTTCGGCGCCTTCGTCAACTTCATGGGCGCCAAGGACGGTCTGGTGCACATCAGCGAACTGGCGCCCGAGCGCGTCGGCAAGACCACCGACGTGGTCAACGTCGGCGACATGGTCAAGGTCAAGCTGATCGGCATCGACGACCGCGGCAAGGTCAAGCTGTCGATGAAGGTCGTCGACCAGGAGACCGGCGAGGACATTTCCGACCAGTTCCCGAAGCGGAACGCGGCGCGCTGATGTCCCGGGCCGGAGCCACTGAACGGCTCCGGCCTTTATTTCACGGTTCCCGGCGCCATATGTAAGGTGTCGGGCCCACCGCGGGTTTGACCGCCGTCGTGGCCCAATCCGCGCTCCGATAGAAGGAGGCACCCTGTGGTATCGATCGAGCCCATCGTGATTTCGGGTCGGGAGGTGTTCCCGATCGTCGAGGGCGGCAAGGGTGTCTCCGTCTCGAACGGCCGATCGGCCGGTGCCTTCGCGGCGGCTGGCTGCGTCGGCACCTTTTCCGCCGTCAACGCCGATTCGTTTGACGATCTCGGCAATCCGCTGCCGCAGACCTACTCCGGCAAGACGCGCCGCGAGCGCTATGAGGAACTGGTCGCCTACGCCATCCAGGGCGGCATCGCCCAGGCCCGCATGGCGCACGAGATGTCCGGCGGCAAGGGCCGGCTGCACATGAACGTGCTGTGGGAGGCGGCGGCTACCGAACGGGTGCTGCACGGCGTGCTCGAGGGCGCCAAGGGACTGATCCACGGCGTCACCTGCGGCGCCGGCATGCCCTACAAGGTGGCCGGCATCGCCGCCTCGTTCGGCGTCTACTACTATCCGATCATTTCATCGGCGCGCGCCTTCCGCGCCCTGTGGAAGCGGGCCTACCACAAGTTCGGCGACTGGCTCGGCGGGGTGGTCTACGAGGACCCCTGGCGCGCCGGCGGCCACAACGGATTGAGCAATTCGGAAGATCCCGAGGCGCCGCAGGATCCCTATCCGCGCGTCGTCGAACTGCGCCAGGTGATGAGCCTGTTCGGTCTCGACAAGACGCCGATCTTCATGGCCGGCGGGGTCTGGTACCTGCGCGAGTGGGCCAACTGGCTGTCCAACGTCGAGCTTGGCCCGATCGCCTTCCAGTTCGGCACGCGGCCGCTGTTGACCAAGGAAAGCCCGACCTCTGACGCCTGGAAGAAGCGCCTGCTCGACCTCAAGGAAGGCGACATCTTCCTCAACAAGTTCAGCCCGACCGGTTTCTATTCGTCGGCGGTGCGCAACGATTTTCTCGACGAACTGGCGCAGCGCAACGACCGCCAGGTCGAGTATGAGCGCAAGGAGGTCAACGGCTTCACCGCGCCGCTGCCGGTCGGCGCCCGCGGCCGCCCGGTGTACCTGTCGCCGGAGGACCGCGAGAAGGCCGACAAGTTCATCGACGCCGGCTATACCGAGGCGATGAAGACGCCGGATTCGACCCTGGTCTTCGTCTCCCCAGACAAGGCCCGCACCATCGTCACCGACCAGCAGGAATGCATGGGCTGCCTCAGCGCCTGCCGGTTCAGCAACTGGGCCGAGAACGAAGCCGGCAACACCGGCAAGATGGCCGATCCGCGCTCGTTCTGCATCCAGAAGACGCTGCAGTCGATTGCTCATGGTGGTGGCGTCGACGACAATCTGATGTTCGCCGGCCACAACGCCTACGATTTCGCCAGCGATCCGTTCTACGGCAACGGCTTCATTCCGTCGGTCAAGCAGCTCGTCGACCGCATCCTGACCGGCGATTGAGGCTCGCGGCGGCAAGTCAATTTGTCACCGCGGCGTGTTAATTAACGTTTCGAATGTGGAAAACCTGGTTTAAAATGGTTCCACAAACCGCCTTTACGCGAGCGCACGCCTTGAACCTCCCCGTGGACGTTGCCATTTGGAAGGGAACTCGGTGGCGCCGAACGTCCGGCGAGCCGGGGCGAAGCGAAGGGCACATCGAGGGGCAACACGAGGAGCTCTTGCAGTGAGACCTTACAGTCAAATCGTCCAACGCCTGCGCGAGGCCGGGCTGCGTCCGACGCGCCAACGCCTGGCCCTGGCCAAGCTTCTGTTCGACGGCGCCGACCGCCACGTCACCGCGGAAGTGCTGCACAGCGAGGCCCTGCGCACCGGCATCCGGGTCTCGCTGGCCACGGTCTACAACACGCTGCACCAGTTCACCTCGGCCGGACTGCTGCGCGAGATCGTCGTCGACGCCTCGCGGTCCTATTTCGACACCAACGTGTCGGACCACCATCATTTCTATTACGAGCACTCCGGACGGCTGGAGGACATCCCCGGTGACGAGGTCGCCGTGGCGGCGTTGCCGTCGGCCCCCGACGGGACCTCGATCTCGCGCGTCGACGTCATTGCCCGGCTTAACGATAAACAATAAATAATAAGCAATTTCAAAGCGTTAAAGCATTTATTAGAATGCTTTAAATATTTGTTGACTCCCCCGTTCAGGCCTTACATACTGAGCCGAATTTGAGGGTCCAGCAGTGGCGCCGGGGGGCGCCGGCGGGGCACCCGAACATCCTGATTTTCGTCTTTTTTTACCGCAAGAAACATCCTAGGGAGACCAAGATGGCCGATCTCAAAAGCTCGAAAACCGAAGACAACCTGAAAGCCGCGTTCGCCGGCGAGTCCCAGGCCAACCGCCGTTATCTCTACTTCGCCCAGAAGGCCGACATCGAGGGTTACAACGACGTCGCCGCCGTGTTCCGCTCGACCGCGGAAGGCGAGACCGGTCACGCCCACGGCCACCTCGAGTTTCTCGAAGAGACCGGCGATCCGGCCACCGGCCTGCCGATCGGCGGCACCGGCGACAACCTGAAGGCGGCGATCGAGGGCGAGACCCACGAATACACCGACATGTACCCGGGCATGGCCAAGATCGCGCGCGAGGAAGGCTTCGATGAGATCGCCGACTGGTTCGAGACCCTGGCCAAGGCCGAGAAGTCGCACGCCGGACGCTTCCAGAAGGCGCTCGACAACCTCGACTGATCGGTCTCCAATCGACTGAGACGTGGTAGATGGGGGGCCGATAGGCCCCCCGTTTCCGTTCGGGCGCCCGCCTGCGCCGGACGGTGGCGTTTGCGCCGACAACGACAAAGGGGAAATCCAAAAGGGGAAATCCATGCGCGAAGGAAGTCTCGAAGCGCCGACACGCCACCCGATCCCGTGGCGGGACGAAGAGTTCTACGACGAAGAGAAACTCGACGCCGAGCTGCGCCGGGTGTTCGACATCTGTCACGGTTGCCGCCGCTGTTTCAATCTGTGCGACAGCTTCCCGCGCCTGTTCGACCTGGTCGACGAGTCCGAGACCGGCGAGCTCGATTCGGTCGACAGCGCCGACTTCAAGCCCATCGTCGACGCCTGCACGCTGTGCGACATGTGCTTCCTGACCAAGTGCCCCTACGTGCCGCCGCACGAGTTCGACCTCGATTTCCCGCACCTGATGCTGCGCTACCGCGCGGTCGAGAAGAAACGCGGCGAGGTCGGCTTCATGGCCCGGCAACCGACCGAGACCGATCGCAACGGCAAGCTCGGCTGCGGCATGTCGGGCCTGGCCAACTGGGCGACCAACTGCTCGAACAAGATGACCCGCGGGGTGATGGAATCGGTCGCCGGCGTGCACCGCGACGCGGCGCTGCCGAAATACGCGGCGAAGCCGCTGACCGCGCAGGCCGAGGCCGACCCGCCGGTGGTCGACGCCTCGGCGCCGGCGGCCGGGCGCAAGGCGGTGATCTACGCCACCTGCTTCGCCAACTACAACAGCCCCGAGATCGGCATGGACGCGCTCGCCGTGCTGGCGCGCAACGGCGTCGAGACCAAGGTGGTCTACTCGTCCTGCTGCGGCATGCCGCAGTTGGAGCACGGCGACATCGCCCGCGTTGCCGACAATGCCGCGCGCATCGCCGGCGAGATGAAGTCCTGGATCGAGCAGGGCTACGATATCGTCTCGCTGGTGCCGTCCTGCACCCTGATGCTGAAGTTCGAATGGCCGCTGATGGTGCCCGACAACGCCGACGTCAGGACGCTCAGCGAGGCCACCTTCGACATCAGCGAATACGTCGCCGACATCGCCAAGAAGGAAGGCCTGGCCGACGGCATGACGCCGCTCGCAGGCCCGGTGACGGTGCACATCGCCTGCCACGCGCGGGCCCAGAACATGGGCCAGAAGGCGGCCGAGATGCTGCGCCTGATCCCCGACACCCGTGTCGCGGTGGTCGAGCGCTGCTCCGGCCACGGCGGTTCGCTGGGCATCACCAAGGACTTCTTCGAGGTCGGCATCAAGGTCGGCAAGCCGGTGTTCCGCCAGGCGGTGAAGAACGAACCGGCCTACGTGGTGTCGGAATGCCCGCTGGCGCGCGACCACATCCTGCAGGGCATGGAGATGCTGGACGACAAGGGCAAGGCCGCCGCCGCCGAGGTCAAGCAGGCGCAGCACCCGGTGCAGCTCTTGGCCCGGGCCTATGGACTATGAACGAAGGACCCGCCGTCATGAGCAAGCGTGAGATCACCCGCGAGGATATCCTGCCGATGGAGGTCTACGGGCCGCAGCGCAAGGAGCGCCGGCGCCAGGTGACCGAGATGAAGAAACCCCGCCGCGTCGCCGTCGGCCCGGACGCCACGTTCTACTTCGAGAACTACGACACCATGTGGCATCAGGTACACGAGATGCTGTACATCGAGCGCGGTGGCGAGGAGCAGATCAAGGACGAATTGAGCGCCTACAACCCGTTGATTCCCAAGGGAAACGAGCTGGTCGCCACGCTCATGTTCGAGATCGATGACGAGGCCAGGCGCGACCGCGTGCTGCGCAACCTGGGCGGGGTCGAGGACAGGATCAGCCTGCGCCTGGGTGAGCAGGTGGTGCCGGCGGTGCCCGAAGGCGACGTCGAGCGCACCGCCGCCGACGGCAAGACCTCGTCGGTGCACTTCCAGCACTTCCCGATGAACGCCGAACAGGCGGCGCAGTTCGCCGCGCCGGACACCGAGGTGGTGCTGGCGATCAGCCACGACAACTACGGCCACATGGCGATCCTGTCCGAGGCCACGCGCGCGGCGCTGGCGGCGGATCTGGAGATTTAGAGGTCTAGAGCACATTTGACGAACGTAGAATCGTTTTTAACCGATGTCTGATTCCCTGCCCTGGTGTTTTTGGCCAGGGAGGTTTTCATGGGCTGGGCGTACGGGATTGATC
>Ga0209785_1000168_pt1 | contig 25635 bp, 19 predicted proteins | sample WorMetG1BERMUDA2_FD_187403 | JGI IMG/M metagenome (GOLD analysis project Ga0209785, IMG submission 187403) | Marine gutless worms symbiont microbial communities from Max Planck institute for Marine Microbiology, Germany - Inanidrilus... ...
ATTGAGGAACTGTGGAGCGCCATCGCCGAAGGGATCGAGAAAGTCACGCCCACCGAATGCGAGAACTTCTTCGCTGCCGCAGGATACGACCAGGATTAAATCGAACCCGCGCTAGATCGGCGACGGCGCGGGTGTCGCGGTCGATCGCCAGCACGCCGTGGCCACGGTCCAGGAACAGGCCGGCGTGGCGGCCGCCGCCGCAGGCCAGGTCGAGCACGGTGCCCGCCGCCGGGACCAGCGGCGCGAAACGCGCGACCCAGGGCAAGGGCTTGGTGATGCGCAGGTGGTGGGGCGTGCCGTTCGCGGTGTCTGGCTGGGTATCTCTTTGATTCATAATGTTTTTCAATTCCGAACGGGGCGTGATATCATGCCTGGGTCTTGACAACGCGCGGGGCTGGGCCACATTTACCCCGACCCGGGTTCGACCGTGCGGCCGGCAGTTCCGGCCCGCGGCCCGGAACATGGCATGGAAAGCGGGTTTTTCGCATGATCCTGTACCAACTGCAATGCGCCGATGGGCATCAGTTCGAGGCCTGGTTCCGCGACAGCGCCACCTATGATACCCAGGCCAAGGCCGGCGACATCGAATGCCCGATGTGTGGTGGCCACAAGGTCAGCAAGGCGCTGATGACGCCGAACGTGCCGCGCAAGGGCGCCGACACCCGCGCCGCCGCGCGTGCCGAAGCGGTCCAGGACGCGCAGCAGACCCGTCTGTCCAAGGCCGCCGAGGCGGCCGCGGATTCTGCCGCCGAGACCCTTGCCGGCGGTGAAGGCGAGGCCGCCGAGGCCCGCGCCACCGAGGTCGCGCGACAGATCCTGCGCGCGGTCGAGAAGATCCGCGATCACGTCGAGACCAACTATGACTATGTCGGCGACAAATTCGCCGACGAAGCCCGCGCCATCCGCTACGGCGACAGCGAGGAGCGCGGCATCTACGGCGAGGCGACGGAAGAAGAATCCGAGGAACTGGCCGAGGAAGGCATCGAATTCCAACGCCTACCGCGTCTGCCGAAGCGGAATTGAGCCCGTCTTAACGGCACCGGAGCCCGCCGACCCGGTGTTGACCGGCCCCTGTCCACCTGGGCAGGGGCTTTGTATTTTCCCAGATATAGGAAATAAAACTTGATATGTAATAATGTTTGCGCTATATGATCCTATAAAGTGATATTTTGCTCGAATCAGATCAAGGAAACGGATGGATGTCGGGATCGAAACTGAAACGCCGGCACGAGATGTTCTGCCAGCGCTTCGTTGCCCACGCCAACGCCACCGCGGCGGCGCGGGAAGCCGGATATGCCGCGCCTTCGGCGCGCAACCAGGGCTACCGCCTGCTGCGCGACAACAGCGTGCGGGCGCGGATCGGCGAAATCCAGGCGCAGATGGCCCGCGATCACTGCCTCGATGCCGATGTGCTGATGGGCAAGCTGGAGGCGATCTATCGCAAGGCGATCGAGAACCACCACCTGCACGCCGCCGTCCGCGCGGTCGAGTTGCATGGGCGCCTGGCCGGGCTGTTGGGGCTCCGCGCCAACTTGCCGGACGACCCGACCGGCCAGGAAACGTGAACGACCGCCCGCATCCCCGACCGACGGCGTCGATTACCAGTCGTCCGGATCGTAATTCTGGTTGTTGCCGCCGCCCCCACCGCCGCCGCCGCCAGCCGGTTCCTGGTTGACGAAGTCCTGCAGGTCGACCGGCAGGTTGTTCGGCGGCAACTGCAACAGGATGTCGATGATGTTGCCGATCGACTGGCTGTTGCCCAGTTGATTGAAGATGCTGGGCGGCGCCGGTTGGGTGTGGCGGGTGCCGCTGTTCTCGCGCGTCGGCACCGGCTACGTGTTCTCCAGCAAGTTCCGCAGCGAAGACGAGGCGATGGCCGAATTCAAGGCCCACCTCGGCGACTGGGGAAAGGACGCCGAGCCGCGCGCGATCGGCATCCGGGTCGGCCGGATCGATCACAACTGGGAAAAGAACTGCGTCGCCATCGGGCTCTCCAGCGGCTTCATCGAGCCGCTCGAATCCACCGCCATCTTCATGATCGAGAACTCGCTGCGCAGCCTGGTCGCGAACTTCCCGGACAAGGATTTCCACCCGTCGCTGTCGCGGCGCTACAACGACCTGATGAGCCGCATGCTGGCCGAAATCCGCGATTTCATCATCCTGCACTACCACACCAACAACCGCAGCGACTCGCCCTACTGGGTGACCGCGCGCGAGGAAATGGAGATTCCCGATTCGGTGCGCGAGATCCTGGATCGGTTCCGCCACGCCTTTCCGGCCAACGACTGGTACGACAGCAGCTTTTTGTTCAACTACCTGAGCTTCCTGGTGGTGCTGTTCGGCAAGGACTATTTCAAAGGCGTGCGCTTCGCCGCCGAGAACTTCATCTCGCGCAACGACTGGCAGGATTTCCAGGGCCAGCTGAGCCAGTTGAAGAGCGACCTGGTGCGCGCCTTGCCGGACCATTACACGCTGCTGACCCACATCCGCGGCGAGGCGCAGGCGCAGCCGGCGCCCTGGATGACGGGAATCGGCTCGTCGGCCACGGTCGGCATGCCCGGCAGCACGCCGGCGCCGAGCATCCAAGTCGGCGAGGGCGCCCAGGTCGAAGTCGAACTCGGCGGCTCGAACATCCTTTGACCTCGGTCTCCTGTGACTTGATCTTCACCGCCGGCCGTCGGATGATGCCGGCCCACAAAGCTGCGAGGCCGCGAGCATGAACGTGACAGCGATCCACCGCTATCCGATGAAGGGGTTGAGCGCGGAAGCCCTCGAGTCGGTCGAGGTAAGCCCGGGCGAGGGCCTGCCGCACGACCGCCGCTTCGCCATCGCCCACGGCGAGATCGGCTTCGACCGCGACAATCCGGAATTGTTGCCGAAGACGCATTTCCTGATGCTCATGCGCAACGAGAAACTGGCCGCGCTGGAAACCCGCTTCGACCCCGCCGCCGAGACCCTGACCGTGATACGCCAGGGCCGCCAGGTGTCGCGCGGCTGCCTGACCCAGGCGCTGGGCCGGTCGATCCTGGAGGAGTTCTTCGAGGCCTACATGAAGAGCGACCTGCACGGCGAACTGAAGATCGTCGACGCGCCCGGGCACCAGTTCTCGGACCACAGCAAGAAGGTCCTGTCGCTGATCAACCTGGCCTCGGTGCGCGACCTCGAGCGGGTGGTCGGCAAGAGCATCGATCCGGTGCGCTTCCGCGGCAACATCCTGTTCGACAGCGACGAACCCTGGGTCGAGTTCACCTGGCTGGAGCGCGGCCTGCGCATCGGTGAGGCACGGATGACCGTGACCAAGTGCATCGACCGGTGCGCCGCGACCAGCGTCAATCCGCAGACCGCCGAGCGCGACATGAACCTGGTCAAGGCGCTGCAGCGGGGCTTCGGTCATATCGACATGGGCGTCTACGCCCGCGTCGAGACGGCCTCGAGAATCGCCGTCGGCGATCCGCTCATCATCGATTGAATTGACGTTCTGACGGGTTTCAGGCCGAAGCCGGTTCCTTCGGCGGCTCGCCGCCGGCGTCGCTCTTCTGCCGGCGCGGCCGGCCGGGACCACGGCGGCGCGGCGACCGTGGCTTGGTGTCTTCCGATGCCGCGGCATCCCGGTTTTCCTGAGCGGCATCGCCATCGGCCGATTCGAACGCGGCCGGGGCCGCTGCCGTGCCGCTCGCCTCGGCGGCTTCGCCGGCAGGCTGCTGCTGGCTGTTGTCGGAGGTGTTGCCGTCGCCGGCCGGATCGGCCGGTTGCCCGCCGTTCTGCGGCGTACCGCGGCCGCTCTGCTGGCGGTTCTGGTTCTGCGCCTCGGCGTTGTTGATCAGGCGGAAGTAGTGCTCGGCGTGCTGGAAGTAGGCTTCGGCGGAAACGCGGTCGCCGCCCGAGGTGGCGTCGCGGCCGAGAGCAAGATATTTCTCCAGCACCTGCTGCGCGGTGCCGCGAATCTTGACGTCGGGCCCGTTGCTTTCGAAGTTGTTCTTCTGTGACGGATGGCGCTTGCCGTTGCCACGGGAACGTCCCCGTCGGGAGCTTGAACTGTGTTTCATGACACCTGATTGTCGGTTAGTCGCCTTTTCCCTTCGCCTCGCTTGGGACGGTCGTCCTCGGCGAAACCCATCGCCGGCTATCGACTCATCGCCAGATCGTTCGCGAGGAGGGAAATCGGTCGTCATCGGCGTCCCCTGACGCCGTTCCACAGGCTGGCCGCAGCCGCCTGATCCCTCGAAACTAGTGGGATTCTGCCCGTATTCCAACTGTTTTTTTTTATTTCTCACCCGCGCGGGCGGCGCAGAACAACGCACCGGGCGATGCCGGCGAGGTCGCGCTCGACCGCCGTGACGGCCAGGTCTGCGGTGCTGGCGAGGGCGCCGACCTTGGTGTCCTGGCCTTGGCCGATTTCCAGCAACGCGGCACCTCCGGGACGTAGCCACCGGGCCATGTTGCCGGTCAGGTCGCGATAGGCGTCGAGGCCGTCGGTGCCACCATCGAGCGCGACGCGCGGCTCATAGCGGGCGACCTCGGGTTGCAGGCCGTCGATCTCGCCGGCCGGGATGTAGGGCGGGTTGGCGAGGATCAGGTCGAACGGCGCATCCCGCCCGTCCATCCAGTCGTCGTTCCAGTCGGCGCGGCGGAATTCGGCGCGGTTCGCGAGCCCGAGTCGGGCGGCGTTTTCCTCGGCGACGGCGATGGCGGCGGCGCTGATGTCGAGGCCGAGGCCGGTCGCTTCGGCGCATTCGTGCAACAGCGCCAGCAGCAGGCAGCCGGTGCCGGTGCCGAGGTCGAGCACCCGCGGCGCCGACATGCGTTCTCGGTCAAGCCAGGCCAGCGCCGCCGCGATCACGGTTTCGCTGTCCGGCCGCGGGGTCAAGGTGTCGCCGGTGACGATGAAGTCGAGACTCCAGAACTCGCGCCGGCCGAGGATCTGCGCCATCGGCTCGCGGCCGCGGCGGCGAGCGAGCAGCTCGCGCAGGCGGGCCAGGTCGGCCGCCGCGACGGGGCGCTCCGCCTCGGTCAGCAGGCGGGTGCGGTCGAGCCCGAGCACGTGCTCGAGCAGCAACCGCGCGTCCAGCCGGGCGGTGTCGACGCCCGCCTCGGTCAGCGCGGCGGTGGCCTCGTTAAACGTCGATTTGATAGTCGCGCTCAGCTCACTTCCGCCAGCAGCGCCGCCTGGTCGTCGGCGACCAGGGCGTCGACCAGGTCGTCCAGGTCGCCGTCCATGACCCGGTCGAGCTTGTGCAGTGTGAGGTTGATGCGGTGGTCGGTGACCCGGCCCTGCGGGAAGTTGTAGGTGCGGATGCGTTCCGAGCGGTCGCCCGAGCCGACCTGGCTCTTGCGCGCCGCCGCGCGCTCGGCGTCGCGCAGCTGGCGCTCGCGCTCGTACAACCGCGCGCGCAGCACCCGCATCGCCTTGGCCTTGTTCTTGTGCTGCGACTTCTCGTCCTGCTGGGAGACGACGATGCCGCTGGGCATGTGGGTGATGCGCACGGCGCTGTCGGTGGTGTTGACCGACTGGCCGCCGGGGCCGCTGGCGCGGAACACGTCGATGCGCAGGTCCTTGTCGTCGATCTGCACGTCGACGTCCTCGGCCTCGGGCAGAACGGCGACGGTCGCCGCCGAGGTATGGATGCGGCCGCCCGATTCGGTGACCGGCACGCGCTGCACCCGGTGCACACCGCTCTCGAACTTCAGCCGCGCGAACACGCCGCGCCCGCTGATCGAGGCGATCACCTCCTTGTAGCCGCCGATGCCGGTCTCGCTCAGCTCCATGACCTCGAGCTTCCAGCGATGCGTCTCGGCATAGCGCTGGTACATGCGGAACAGGTCGGCGGCAAACAGCGCCGCCTCGCCGCCGCCGGTGCCGGCGCGGATCTCGAGGATCGCGTTCTTCTCGTCGGCCTCGTCCTTGGGCAGCAGGGAGAGATGCACCTGGCGCTCCAGTGCCGGCACCTTCTCCTTCAGCGCCAGGAACTCCTCCTCGGCCAGTGCCCGCATCTCGTCGTCGGAGTCGGCATCGGTCATCATCGCCGCCAGATCGGCGAGCTCGCTCTGCGCCTGGCGCAGGGCGTTGATGCCCTCGACCACCGAGGTCAGGTCGGCGAATTCCTTCGACAGGCGGGCGAAGTCCTGTCCCGAGTCGAGATCCTGGCTGGCCAGCAGGTTCTGCAGTTCCTCGTAGCGGGACACGACCCCATCGAACTTCTCTTCCAGGCTCATTTCTCTTCCAGGCTCACGGTTCGTCGTCGCCCCCGTTTTTGTCGTCGTTGTTCTTGTCCTCGTCCTCGAGCCGGAACAGACGCGCCAGCACCCGCTCGGCCGCCTTCAGGTCCTCGCTGCTCGGTTCGTCCTTCTCCTCCGGCGCGGCCTCGGCAGCGGTCTCGCGCAGGCTCTCGGACGGGGTGTGCAGCAGCCGGTTGATCAGCAGGTGCGTCGCCTTGTCGGCATCGCCGCCGGAATCCCGCAGCGACGCCTGGCGTACCTGCTCGAAATGCTGGCGCAGGCGGGTCAGCGCCGGCACCGCGGCGCGTTCGGCACGGCCGCGGACGAAGCGGTCGAGCTCGCCCTCGAGGATCTTCCAGGCGTTGCGTGCCTGCCCCTCGCGCGAGGCGCGGCCCTCCATCGCCACCTTCTCCAGGTCATTGAGGTCATAGAGGAAGGCACCATCCAGCTTGTCGGCGGCCGGGTCGATGTCGCCGGGAATGCCGGTGTCGATCAGGAACACCGGCCTGCGCTTGCGCGCCGCCAACATCGCCTTGACCTTGTCGGCCACGATCACGTGGCGCCGCGTGCCCATCGAGGTCAGCACGATGTCGACCTCGGGCAGCAGCTCGTCGAGGCGTTCGAAGTTGCCGACATGGCAACCGAGCCGGCGGGCCAGTGGCTCGGCCCGGGTCTCCGTCGGGTGCACCACGCTCAGCCGGTCGAGCCCGGCCGACAGCAGGTCGCCGGCGACCAGCTCGCCCATGTCGCCGGCGCCGATCAGCAGGCCGGCGCAGCGCGACAGGTCGCCGTGCAGGTCCTTGGCCAGCTGCACCGCGGCGGCCGAGATCGACACCGGCCGCTCGCCGACCGCGGTCTCGCTGCGCACCCGCTTGGCGGTGTGGTAGGCGGCCTGCAGGATCGCCTCCAGCTCGGAGCCGACCAGCCCGGCCTCGCGCGACAGCCGATGACTGTCCTTGACCTGGCCGAACACCTGCGGCTCGCCGATGATCAGGCTGTCCAGCGAGGCGGCGACCGAAAAGATGTGCTTCACCGCCTCGGTGTCGGTCAGCATGTAGGTCTGCCCGTTGAGGTCGGCCGGGCGCAGTTCGGCATGCTCGGCCAGGACCCGCGAGATGATCGGCGCCGCCGCCTGCGGGGTGTCGTGGGTGGCCTGGATCTCGACCCTATCGCAGGTCGACAGCACGATCGCCTGCTCGATCCCGGCCTCGCGCAGCCGCCGCAGGAACGCCGGCATGGCGCGCTCCTCGACGAACAGGCGGTCGCGCAACGTCAGCGAGCTGGAGCGGTGATTGGCACCGACCACCAGCGGATGTCGCGCGGAGGAGGGATCGGACATAACCAGTCTCTACTTGCCAACCGTCATTTGTACGGCGCCAGGTGGTCCTCGATGGTCGCCAAGGGTACTTCCGTTTGATCGCCGCTGTCCATGTCGCGCAGGGTCGCGACCGCGCGCGCCAATTCGTCCTCGCCGAGGATCACGGCGGCGCGGGCGGCGATCTTGTTGGCCCGCTTCATGCGCTTGCCCATGTTGCCGGAATAGCCGAGGTCGATGCTGAACCCCTGGCGGCGCAAGCGCTGCGCCAGCGCCAGCGCCGGGGTCTGGGCCTCACCGCCGACCGGGATCACCGCGATCGGCCGCGGCGCGCCGGTGGGATCGCCGGCCATCATCGCCAGCCGCTCGATGCCGGCGGCCCAGCCGACGCCCGGCGTCGGCGGCCCGCCCATCTGCTGTACCAGCCCGTCGTAGCGGCCGCCGGCGATCACCGCGCCCTGGGCGCCCAGCGTGGTGGTGGTGATCTCGAAGGCGGTGTGGCAGTAGTAGTCGAGCCCGCGCACCAGCCGCGGGTTGAGTTTGTATGAAACTCCGGCGGTTTCCAGTCCGGCGAGCACGGTGTCGAAGAAGGCGCGCGACTCGTCGTTCAGGCTGTCGGTCATGATCGGCGCCTCGGCGACCAGCGCCTTGTCGCCCTCGTCCTTGGAATCGAGGATGCGCAGCGGATTACGGGTCAGCCGCTCGCGGCTCTCTTCGGACAGCGCCGACAGGTGTCCCTCGAAATAGGCGACCAGCTTGGCGCGGTAGGCGTCGCGGCTGGCGGTGTCGCCCAGGCTGTTGATCTCCAACTCGACGTCGCCGGCGATGCCCAGCGCTTCGAGGATGTCGGCGCCGGTGGCGATGACCTCGATGTCGGCCTGCGGCTGCGCCACCCCGATCAGCTCGACGCCGATCTGGTGGAACTGCCGCTGGCGGCCCTTCTGCGGCCGCTCGTAACGGAACATCGGGCCGTTGTAGAAATACTTCAGCGGCAACTGCTGCTGCAGCCCGTTGGACAGGAAGGCGCGGACCACGCTGGCGGTGTTTTCGGGGCGCAGGGTGATGCGCTCGCCGCCCTTGTCCTCGAAGGTATACATTTCCTTGGTGACCACGTCCGAGGTGTCGCCGAGGGTGCGCGCGAACACCTCGGTGAACTCGAAGATCGGCGTCGCGATTTCGGCGAAGCCGTAGCGCGCCGCCACCTCGCGTCCGGTATCCTCGACGTGGCGATGCCGCCGCCGGGCCTCGGGCAACAGGTCGTGGGTGCCGCGGACGGGATTCAGGCTGGCCATGATCAGGAAACTCTCAAAAAAATCTCAGGCGCTTTTGCGCGGAAATCGGTTCTGGACGTAATCTTCGACGATGCGGGTGAACTCCTCGGCGATGCCGGGCCCGCGCAGGGTCACGGTCTTCTTGCCGTCGACGAACACCGGCGCCGCCGGCTCCTCGCCGGTGCCGGGCAGGCTGATGCCGACATCGGCGTGCTTGCTCTCGCCGGGGCCGTTGACGATGCAGCCCATGACCGCCAGGTTCAGCTCCTCGGCGCCGGGATAGGCCTCGCGCCACTCCGGCATGCGCGCGCGCACGTAGTCCTGGATCTGTTCGGCCAGCTCCTGGAACACCGTGCTGGTGGTGCGGCCGCAGCCGGGGCAGGCGGTGACCAGCGGCGTGAACGAGCGCAGGCCCATGGTCTGCAGCATCTCCTGCGCCACGATCACCTCGCGGGTGCGGTCGCCGCCCGGCTCGGGGGTCAGCGACACGCGGATGGTGTCGCCGATGCCCTGCTGCAGCAGCACCGCCATCGCCGCCGTCGAGGCGACGATGCCCTTCGAACCCATGCCGGCCTCGGTCAGGCCCAGGTGCAGGGCGTAGTCGCTGCGCGCGGCGAGCAGGCGGTAGACCGCGATCAGGTCCTGCACCTCGCTGACCTTGCACGACAGGATGATCTGGTCGCGCCCCATGCCCAGGTCCTCGGCCCGCGCCGCGCTCATCAGCGCCGACTGGACCAGTGCCTCGTGGGTCACCTCGCGGGCGTCGCGCGGTTCGGCGAGCTGCGCGTTCTCGTCCATCAGCCGGGTCGCCAGTTCCTGATCCAGGCTGCCCCAGTTGACGCCGATGCGGACCGGCTTTCTGTATTCGAGCGCGATCTCGATCATGGTCGAGAACTGCTTGTCGCGCTTCTCGCGGAAGCCGACGTTGCCCGGGTTGATGCGATATTTCGCCAGCGCCTCGGCGCAGTCCGGATATTTGCTCAGCAACTGGTGGCCGATGTAGTGGAAGTCACCGACCAGCGGTACCGAGACGCCCTGGGCCCGCAGCCTGTCGCGGATCGGCGCCACCGCGCGCGCCGAATCCTCGCGGTCGATCGTGATGCGCACCACTTCCGAGCCGGCGCGGGCCAGCGCCGCCACCTGCGCCACCGTCGCGTCGACGTCGGCGGTGTCGGTGTTGGTCATCGACTGCACCATGATCGGCGCGTCGCCGCCGACGGTGACCGGTCCGATTCGCACCGGAACGGTCTTGTGACGGGGTGACAGCAGCGTTCGGTCGGTCATGGTCTTAACTTTCTCGCGGAAGCGGCGGCTCGCGTCGGGAATCATCCCGCGGTCGGGGTGTTTTTGCCGCAAGCGCCACCGGCGGTCAACGTTCGATTGTCGTGGGCGATCGCCCCGCGATCGGGCGGCGCCGGGCGGCTTGACGGATATGTGGGGACGACGGAGCGTCTATTCGACCACCGCGGTACCGTCGCGCAGTTGCTGCGCGTTCAGCGCGACGCGGCGGCGGACGGCGCCCTCGGGTCCGATCGAGGGCACGATTTCGCCATCGACCAGGATCTCCAGCGCGCCGGCGTTGCCGGTCTGCAGGGTCAGGTCGTCGCGGTTGGGCACGCGGTAGCTGTCGCCGGCGCGCAACAGGCGGGTGACGATCAGTTCGTTGCCGGTTTCGTCGCGGACCTGGATCCAGCTGTCCGAGCGGGCGCGCACCAGGATGCGGAACTTGCCGCCGCCGCCGAACTGCTGGGTCGCGGAGTCGTCGGTCTGCGGCGGCGCCGGCGGCACCAGGGCTTCGGGCGCCAGCGGCGGTGCCGCCTGGGTGGTGATCGCCGGTGACAGGTTGTCGGGCGGCGGTGGCACCGCGGCGACCTCGGTCGCGGCCTCGGCCTCGGCCTCAGTCTCGCTCTCCGCCGTCGCCGGCTCGGAGACCGCGGGCACCGGCGGCGTCGGGGTGTCGATCATGGCCGCCGGTTCGGCGGCCGGCGCCGCCGGTCGCGTCGTCGACACGGCGGCGACGACGGTGGGCGCCGGGACCTCGCGGACCACCTCGGGCGCCGGTTGCGGCTTCGGTGGCGGGGTTTCGGCAACCTGCGGCGTCGGGGCCGGAGCCGGGGTAGGCGCGGGGGTTGGAGCCGGCGGCGCGGCTTCGGCGGTTGGGGCCGGTGGCGGCGTTGCCGGGGCTTCGGCCTGCACCCGCGGCGGAGTTGGCGGTGTGGTCGGAACCGGGGACGGGGCTTCTGCCGGGGTCGCAGTGATCACGGTCGGTTCGGGCGCCGGTTCGGCGGCCGGTACAGTGGCTTGCCGCGGCGCGGGCTCGGACGTGGTTGCGGGCTCGGATACGGTGGCCGGCTGGGTCGACGCCGCGGCGGTCTGCAACTGCGTCGCGTCGGGCGGCATGGGGATCGGCGGCGGGATCTCGGCGGTGCCGCCCTGGCTGCCCGGCAACATCGCCATCAGCCGGTCGGGCAGCGGCGCGATCAGATCGGCGACCGAGCTCTCCTTGGCCGAGTTCAGGTGCCAGCCGCCGTAGGCCAGGCCGGCGACGATCAGGCCGATGCCGAGCACGGCACCGGTGGGGAAGGTCGATTCCGGCACCGGCGAAGGGAAGTGCAGGTCGCCGGCGCCCTCGATTCCGGAGCTTTCCTCCTTGAACCGGCGCACCACCTCGTCGGCGTCGAGACCGAGGTGCTCGGCGTAGGTGCGGACGAATCCGGTGGCGTAGGTCTTGCCGGGCAGCTCCGAGAACCGCCCTTCCTCGATCGCCAGCAGATAGGGGTAGCGAATGCGCAGCATGTCCGCCACGTCGCCAAGATCTTCGCCACAACTTTCGCGCGAGGCACGCAGAAGGGCACCGATGCTGGGCCCGGCTTCGCGATCAAACGCCTGGTCTTTTTCCCGAGATAGCTGATTCACACCAATGTGTACCCGGACCGTGTCCCACCCTCGTCATTCGATCGCTTCTTCGACCGTCCCTGTCAACGATTTTTTCGAGCCTTTCCGACTCTTCGGACAACCCTGGACACTCAATTCAAACGTATTCTGGCGAAATAGTTAGAAAATTCAAGTAGAAAACAGGGATACCTTAAATCAAGACTCCATGATCCTGGGCGAAAGCCCGCAATTTTTGCCGTACGCTGTGCCGCGGCTGCTCGAGCAGAATCGGCAGATAGTCGCTGAGAGCATCGGCGGAAAGGCTGCGGATCATCGCCTTCACCGGGCCCACGGCCGGCGGTGCCACCGACATGCTGCGGAAGCCGAGACCGACAAGGGCCATGGCGTCCAGCGTGCGCCCGGCCATCTCGCCGCACAGGCTGAGCGGCACCTCGGCGGCACGGCACTGCCGGGCCAGCGAATCGAGAAAGCGCAGGGTCGCCGGCGACAGGGTGTCGTAGCGGTCCGACGACATCGGGTTGCCGCGGTCGCTGGCGTAGAGGAACTGCAACAGGTCGTTGCTGCCGATCGAAATGAAGTCGACATAGTCCAGCAGGTGCGGCAACTGCAGCGCCAGGGCCGGAACCTCGAGCATGACGCCGACCTGCAGGTCGGACGGCAACGGCACGCCCTTGGCCTCGGCGCGGGCCAATTCGCGGTCGACCAGCTCGCGCGCGGCGAGGAACTCGGGAACCTCGGCGACCATCGGGAACTTGACCCGCAAGCGGCGTCCGTTGGCCGCCTGGATCAGGGCCCGCAATTGCTGGCGCAGCATCGCCGGACGGTCGAGCGAGACGCGGATCGCGCGCCAGCCCATGGCCGGGTTCTCCTCGCCGGGCTGGTTCCAGTAGGGCAGGCCCTTGTCGCCGCCGACGTCGAGCGTGCGGAAGGTGACCGGGCGTTCCCTGGCGGCCTCGTAGATGCGCGAATAGATCGCCCGCTGTGTCTCCACGTCGGGGTATTCCGAGCGCACCATGAACGGAATTTCGCTGCGGTACAGGCCGACCCCGTCGGCGCCGTAGGCGTCCAGCAACTTCATGTCGTAGAGCAGGCCGGCGTTGATCTGCAGTTGCACCCGATGCCCGTCGAGGGTTTCGGCCGGCTTGTCGCGCATCGCCGCCAGCACCAGCTTGCGCTCCTCGTGCGCCTGCTTGCTGATCAGGAAGGACTGCTGCACGTCGTCGCCGGGGCGGACGAAGACCTGGGCGTTGTTGCCGTCGACGACGATGACGTCGCCTTCCTCGACGGTGTCCAGCAGGCCCGGCAGGTTGGCGATGATCGGAATGTCGAGGGCGCGCGCGACGATCGACACGTGCGAGGTGGCCGAGCCTTCCTCGAGGATCAGGCCGCGCAGGCGCGAGTGGTCGTAGTCGAACAGCTCGGCCGGTCCCATCGACTTGGCGACCAGGATCATGTGGTCGGGCAGGTCGCGGTCAGCGGCGGTCTCGGCGACGCCCATCAGGTGCTGCATCAGGCGGTGCGCCAGGTCCTCGAAATCGTGCACCCGCTCGCGCAGGTAGGGGTCCGACACCTGGCTCATGCGCATGCGGATGTCGTTGTGCACCTTCTGCACCGCCGCCTCGGCGGTCAGGCCGCCGTTCACCGCATCCTCGATGCGCGACAGCCAGCCCGAGTCGGCGGCGATCATGCGGTAGGTCTCGAGGATCTCGGTGTGCTCGCCGTTGGGCTCCAGGTCCGACGCCTTCAGCATGTCGTCGATGGCGCCGTGCATCTCGGTCACCGCGCGGCCCAGGCGTTCGAGTTCGGCCTCCGGGTTCTCGGCGACCACGTTGTCGATGCGCAGGGCGCGCTGGTGCAGCACCGCCGTGCCCATGCCGATGCCCGAGTTCAGGCGCATGCCGCTGAGGCGCAGCGGCAACAGGGCGATGCCGTCGGCCGGGCGCAGCTCCTCGCGGTCGACCAGTTCGCCGCTGAAGATCAGCTCGGCGACCACCATGGCGACGGTCTCGAGGGTTTCCAGCTCCTCCTCGGCGTACTGTCGCCGGGTCTTGTTCTGCACCGCCAGCACGCCGAACACGCGGCCGCCGCGCCAGATCGGCACGCCCATCAGCGACTGGTAGATCTCCTCGCCGGTTTCCGGCCGGAACACGAAGCTGGGGTGCGCCTGGGCGTCGGACAGGGCGAGCGCCCGGGCGTGCGCCGCGATGTCGCCGATCAGGCCCTCGCCGACGCGCAGCCGGGTCAGGTGGACCGCGGTCGCGTTCAGGCCCTGGGTGGCGAACAGCTCGAGCACCTCGCCGGCGCGGCGGACGTAGATCGAGCAGACCTCGGCGACCATGTCGCCGGCGATGATGGCGACGATCTCGTTGAGCTGGTCCTGCGCCGAGCCGGCGCCGGCCATGACATCGCGCACCCGCGCCAGCAGGCGACGCGGAGTCTCGGGGTTGAAGCCCGCCGCCATGTCAGTGTGCTCCGTTCCGCTCCCGGGCGATAAGCACCTCGATCGCCTGTTCGGTCAGCTCGTCGAGGATCTCCTTGACCGGCTGTTCGCGGGTGACCATGCCGACGCTCTGGCCGGCCATCAGCGAGCCGTTCTCGACGTCACCGTCGATCACGCCGCGGCGCAGGGCGCCGGCCCAGAAATGCTCGATCTCGAGTTGCGCCTCCTTCTGGTCGAGTTCGCCGTTGTAGAACCGCTCGATCACCGCGCGCTGGGTGTCCATGAAGCGCCGCGTGCCCTCGTTGACCAGGGCGCGCACCGGGATCACCGGAAACTTGCTGTCGATCTGCACCGTCGGCACCGCATCGCGGGCGTTGGCGCGGATGAAGGCCTTCTTGAAGTTGGCATGCGCGATCGATTCGGTGGCGCAGACCAGCCGGGTGCCCAGCTGGCAGCCGGCGGCGCCCATTTCCAGGTAGGACAGCACCGCCTCGCCGCGGCCGATGCCGCCGGCGACGAAGATCGGCACGTCGCGCACGATCGGCAGGATCTCCTGCGCCAGAACGCTGGTCGACACCGGACCGATGTGGCCGCCGGCCTCGGCGCCCTCGATGATCAGGGCGTCGGCACCGGAACGCACCAGCCGCCGCGCCAGCACCAGCGCCGGGGCGAAGCAGAGCACCTTGATGCCGGCGTCCTTGAGTTGCTTGATGTTGGCGCCGGCGGGGATGCCGCCGGCCAGCACCACGTGGCTGACGCCGTGTCCGATGCAGACCTCGACCAGTTCGTCGATCTGCGGGTGCATGGTGATCAGGTTGACGCCGAACGGCTTGTTGGTCATCGCCGCGGTGGCGGCGATCTCGTCGCTGAGCAGGTCAGGCGTCATCGAGCCGCAGGCGATCACGCCGAAGCCGCCGGCGTTGGACATCGCCGACACCAGGTTGCGCTCGGACACCCAGGACATCGCGCCGGCCATCAGCGCGGTCTCGGTGCCGAGGAAGTCGCAGCCCCGCTGCCACAGGGCCTTGACGCGTTTTTCGGCGGTTTCCCGGCTCATCGTCTAAAACGGGCCTTTATTCGGCGTCGAGTTCGTAGGCGCTGTGCAGCGCGCGCAGCGCCAGTTCGGTGTACTCCTCGGCGATCAGTACGCTGACCTTGATTTCCGAGGTCGAGATGACCTGGATGTTGATGCCCTTGTCGGCCAGGCAGCTGAACATGCGCTTGGCGACGCCGGCGTGGCTGCGCATGCCGACACCGATCACCGAAACCTTGACCACGTCCTTGTCCGAGACCAGGTCCTCGTAACCGATGTCCTGGCGCACTTCCCTGAGGGTCTCTTCCGCCCGTTCCAGGTCGCGTTCGGCGACGGTGAAGGTCAGGTCGGTGCGGGCACCGTCGTCGGACACGTTCTGCACGATCATGTCGACGTTGATGTTGGCATCGGCGAGCGGGCCGAAGATGCCGGCGGCCACACCGGGACGGTCGGCGACCTTGACCAGGGTGATCTTGGCCTCGTCCCGGCTGTAGGCGATTCCACTGACAAGTTCCTGTTCCACGATTTCATCCTCATCAACAACCAGGGTGCCGCGGGCGTCGGAAAAGCTCGACCGGACTTCCAGGCGCACGCCGCGCTTCATCGCCACCTCGACCGAGCGGGTCTGCAGGACCTTGGCCCCGACCGAGGCCATTTCGAGCATTTCCTCGTAGGTGATCTTTTCCAGTTTGCGCGCCTTGGCGACGATCCGCGGATCGGTGGTGTAGACGCCGTCGACGTCGGTATAGATGTCGCAGCGATCCGCGTTCAGCGCCGCCGCCAGCGCCACCGCCGAGGTGTCCGACCCGCCGCGGCCCAGGGTGGTGACCCGGCCGTCCGGTCCGATGCCCTGAAAACCGGGCACGACCACGACCTCGTCCTGCTCCAGGCGGGCGACGATATCGGTGTTCTCGATGTCCTCGATTCGCGCCTTGCCGTGGCTGGCGTCGGTGCGCACCGGAATCTGCCAGCCCAGCCACGAGCGCGCGCCGATTCCCATGTCCTGCAGCGCCAGCGCCAGCAGGCCGGAGGTGACCTGCTCGCCGGTCGAGACGACGACGTCGTATTCCCGCGCGTCGTAAAGCGTGCTGATCGAATCGACGTAGTCGACGAGCTGGTTGGTCACGCCGGCCATGGCCGAAACCACGACCGCGACCTGATTGCCCTGGCCGACCTCCGATTTGACGCGATGCGCCACCGCCTTGATGCGATCGATGTCGGCGACCGAGGTGCCGCCGAACTTCTGTACGATCCTTGCCATTCCGTGCTGCCCTATGGGATGGTCTGTGGTCGAGTTGCCGTCCGCCCGCGGTCAAAATAAAAAGCACCTCCGGGTAAATCCTCGGGAGATGCGCGTCTGACGCTGTCAGCGACGATTTTTTTGATCCGGTTGCGGCGCGGCGAGCGTATACATACTCTATAACGGCAAAACGAAGCAACCCTGCGGCAGTGCCTTTGCGGCATCTTCGCGGGAGCGGGTCCGGGCGACCGGAAAGGGGCCATGGCGGAAGCAGCGAACCCACGACAACAGCAGCATGGCGGCACCGCGTCGGCCGAGGAGGTGGCGCGCTTCACCGCCATCGCCGACGGCTGGTGGGACCCAGCCGGCAAGTTCCGTCCGCTGCACCAGATCAACCCGCCGCGGATCACCTTCATCCGCGATCATATCGCCGCGCACCACGGCCGCGACCCGTTGGTGGCCCGGCCGCTGCACGACCTGAGCCTGCTCGACATCGGCTGCGGCGGCGGCCTTTTGTGCGAGCCGATGGCCCGGCTCGGCGCCCGGGTCAGCGGCATCGACGCCGGCGAGCGCAACATCGAGATCGCCGCCGCGCACGCCGCGCAGGAGGGCCTGGACATCGACTACCGCCACGTCCTGCCCGAGGACATGGCCGGCCGCGACGAGACCTTCGACGTGGTCCTGAACATGGAGGTGATCGAGCACGTCGCCGACGTCGCCGCCTTCATGGCCGCCTCGGCGGCGCTGCTGAAGCCGGGCGGGGTGATGGTGCTGTCGACGCTCAACCGGACGCTGAAGTCGCTCGCCCTGGCCAAGATCGGCGCCGAATACATTCTGCGCTGGTTGCCGCGCGGCACCCACGACTGGCGCAAGTTCGTGCGGCCCTCGGAAATGGCGGCGGCGCTGCGCCCGCATGGGTTGGATATTTCTGCGCTTCGTGGCCTGGTTTACGATCCGTTCACCGATTCATGGGCATTATCACGTGATCTGGATGTCAATTATTTAGCCTTCGCGGTGAAAAGATAGGTCCCTAGGGGAAAATCGGATCAGCGTGGGGATGGACTGATCTCGCCATGGACGTCACGACAGGCCTGCTGATCTTCGCCAGTCTGATGGCCGTCGTCGGCGGCGTCCTCAAACTCATTTCCTGGTCGACCATGCCGTTCGAGGGGCCGGGCCAATGGGGCAACGGCTTGCTGCTGTTCGCCGTCGGCCTGTTCCTGTTTCTCGGCCGTGGCGAGCTGCCCGATTTCCTGTCGATGTTCGTCGCCAACTGCGTGATCTTCCTCGGCGTGCTGGTGGTCTATCGCGGCGTCAACGCCTTCCTCGGCCTCGAAGACCGTTTCGTGCCGCAGGCGCTCGCCATCACAGCCTACGTGCTGCTGATTTTCGTGTTCGCCCTGGTGATCGAGAGCCAGAACTTGCGCGTGCTGGTCAACGCGGTGTTTTTCGGCACCACCGCCTACCTGACCGGCTACCGGCTGATGGTTCACCGCAAGGCCGAAACACGGGTCAGCCAGACCGCGGTGGCGGTGCTGCTGTTCGTCGTCGCGGTCGCCTTCGGCATCGGCGGCGGCATGGCGGCGCAGGCGGTGTTCACCGGCGGCGCGCTGGCCTCCAGCGAGCCCGGCGTCTCGCAAGGCCCGGCCTTCGCCTTCCTGCTCGTCGCCCTGCCGGCAGTCAACGTTGGCTGGGGACTGGGCCTGATCTTCATGGCGATGCAGCGCGTGGTCGCCGGGCTGAACGAGGCCAACCGGCGCATGAGCCTGGAGGTCGAAGAGCGGCGCAAGGCGGAGCAGAACCGTACGGACGCCGAAGACCGCTTCCGCGATTTCGCCGAATCGGCCTCGGACTGGTACTGGGAGATGGACCGCGACCTGCGCATCACCTACGTCTCGGATGCGGTGTTCCGCCACAACGGTGGTGTGCCGCCGAGCGAATTCCTCGGCAAGACCCGGCGCGAGCTGGCCGGCCTCGAGGCCGAGGACGAGCACTGGGTCGCGCACCTCGAGGATCTCGAGGCGCATCGGCCGTTCCGCGAATTCGAATACGATTTCCTCGACCACGAGGGCAAGCGCCACCACTGGGCGATCAGCGGCCGGCCGGTGTTCGACGAGGTCGGGCATTTCCAGGGCTACCGCGGCGTCGGCCACGACGTCAGCGAGCGCAAGCAGGTCGAGGCGGCACTGCGCCAGTCCGAACAGAAGTTCGCCACCGCCTTCCACAAGTCGCCGCTGCTGATCGCGATCAACGACCTGGAGACCGGCCGCTACATCGAGGTCAACGACACCTACCTGGAGTTCTCCGGCTACAGCCGCGACGAAATCATCGGCCGCACCTCGGTCGAGTTGGGATTCGTCTCGGGCGAATTCCGCGAGAAGTTCAAACAGTCGGTGCTCGATGAGGGCCGGGTCTTCGGCATGGAGGTGCCGGTCCGCATCAAGGACGGCACCGAGCGGATCGTGCGCATCTTCAGCGAGGTGATCGATTACGGCGGCGAGAAGAGCCTGCTCGGCCTGCTCGAGGACATCACCGAGTCCCAGGCCGCCCTGCAGGCCCTGGAGAAGAGCGAGGCGCGGCTCGCCGACGCCATCGAGTCGATCAGCGACGGCTTCGTGCTGTGGGACAAGAACGACGAGTTGGTAATGTGCAACGCGCGCTACCACGACTTTTACCGCGACGCCGAGGATCTGATCGCGCCGGGCGTCAGTTTCGAGCAGAACCTGCGCAACTCACTGGGCCGCGGTGCCTTCACCGTCGAGGGCGATCAAGAGGCCTGGATCCGCGAGCGGGTCAAGCTGCACCGCCTCGCCAGCAGCGAGTTCGAGGCCACGGTGCGCGGCGGCCGCTGGCTGCACATCAAGGAGCGGCCGACCTCGGAAGGCGGCATCGTCGGGGTCTACACCGACATCACCCACGTCAAGCAGGCCGAGGAGGACATCCACTTCCGCGCCAACTTCGATCCGCTGACCGGCCTGCCCAACCGCGCCAGCTTCATCGAATACCTCGATCAGGCGGTCGCCCGCTCGCGCCGCACGCGGCGGCTGGTGGCGCTGATGTTCGTTGACCTCGACCGCTTCAAGAACGTCAACGACACGCTCGGCCACGCCATCGGCGACGAGCTGCTGAAACAGGCCGGTGCCCGCATCAAGGCAAGCGTGCGCGCCACCGACACGGTGTCGCGCCTGGGCGGTGACGAGTTCACCGTCATCCTCAACGACCTGGTCGGCGACATGGACGCGACCATCGTCGCCGAATCGATGATCGCGCAGCTGACCAAGTCCTACGACGTCGAGGGCCACGAGGTCTACGCCGGCGCCAGCGTCGGCATCACCATCTGCCCCAACGACGGCACCGACCGCGACACGCTGCTGAAGAACGCCGACATGGCGATGTACCAGGCCAAGGAAATGGGCGGCAACACCTTCCGCTTCTTCACCCGGCGCATGACCGAGAAGGCGCAGCGCTTCGTCGAAGTCGAAAAGGATCTGCGCCGGGCCCTGGACAGCCGCGAGTTCATCATCCACTACCAGCCCGTGGTCGATCTGGCCAACGACGCGATCATCGGCGCCGAGGCGCTGGTCCGCTGGGAGCACCCGCAGCGCGGCCTGGTGCCGCCGGACCAGTTCGTGCCTGTGGCCGAGGAGACCGGATTGATCGTCGGCCTCGGCGAGTGGGTGCTGCGCACCGCCATCGAGGGCGCGGTCAAGTGGCCGGCGGGCACCGACTCGGTCGGCCCGTACCTGGCGGTCAACGTCTCCAGCCGCCAGTTCAAGGGCAGCTTCGGCCGTGAGGTCGTCGAAGGCATCCTCGCCGAGACCGGCTTTCCGGCGCACCGGCTGATGTTCGAGATCACCGAATCGCTGCTGATGGACGAGGACGATCGCATCGCGCAAGCCATGGAGGATTTCCGCGACCTCGGTGTGATCCTGGCGATCGAAGATTTCGGCACCGGTTACTCGTCGCTCAGCTACCTGCGCCGGTTCCCGGTCAGCGTGCTCAAGATCGACCGCGAATTCATCCGCGACATGGACGTCGATCCCAACGACGCGCGCCTGGTTCAGACCATCATCGCCATGGCCAAGGGCCTGAAGATGACCCTGGTTGCAGAGGGTGTCGAGAAGACCGAGCAGGTCGAGCTGCTGCGCCGGCTCGGCTGCGACCGGGCCCAGGGTTACCTCTACGGCCGGCCGGTGGACGAGGTCGGTTTTTCGATCGCCGCGGGCCAGCTGGTGCAGGCCGAATAGGGGCGCAAGGCCTTGCGAACCGCGCCATTCGCGCCGTATTTAACATGACCACATCATGTGAGGGGTTTTAGCGTTGCTCACGTTTGAGGACGCCGGAATCCGGTCCATTCGAAGGGTGTGAGACAATGGAATTCGAGAAGTACACCGAGCGTTCGCGCGGGTTCATTCAGGCCGCCCAGGGCTTGGCCACGCGCGAGACCCATCAGCAACTGACGCCGCTGCACCTGCTGAAGGTGCTGCTGGACGACAAGGAAGGCCTGGCCGCCAACCTGATCCGCGCCGCCGGCGGCGATCCGCGCCGGGCGCTGGCCGCCACCGAGGCCGAGCTCGGCAAGCTGGCCAAGGTCCAGGGCAGCGGCGCCGGCCAGGTCTACCTGGCGCCCGAAACGGCGCGCCTGTTTCAGCAGGCCGAGGAAGTGGCCGACAAGGCCGGCGACGAGTTCGTCACCGCCGAGCGGCTGCTGCTCGCCTGCGTGCTCGCCGGCGGCACGCCCGCGGGTAAGATCCTGGCCGACGCCGGCGTCACCGCGCAGGCGCTGAACCAGGCGATCAACGCCGTGCGCAAGGGACGTACCGCGTCGAGTGCGACCGCCGAGGACAGCTACGACGCGCTGAAGAAGTACGCCCGCGACCTGACCGCGGCGGCGGCCGAGGGCAAGATCGATCCGGTGATCGGCCGCGACGAGGAAATCCGGCGCACGGTCCAGGTCTTGAGCCGTCGCACCAAGAGCAATCCGGTGCTGATCGGCGAACCCGGTGTCGGCAAGACCGCGATCGTCGAGGGCCTGGCCCAGCGCATCGTCAAGGGCGACGTGCCCGAGAACCTGAAGGACAAGAAGCTGCTTGTGCTCGACCTCGGCGCCCTGGTCGCCGGGGCCAAGTTCCGCGGCGAGTTCGAGGAGCGGCTGAAGGCGGTGCTGAACGAGGTGATCGCGTCGGACGGCGAGATCGTGCTGTTCATCGACGAGATGCACACCATCGTCGGCACCGGCGCCGCCGAGGGCTCGATGGATGCGTCGAACCTGTTGAAACCCGCACTGGCCCGCGGCGAACTGCATTGCGTCGGCGCGACGACGCTGAACGAGTACCGCAAACACGTCGAGAAGGACGCCGCGCTGGCGCGGCGCTTCCAGCCCGTCTTCGTCGCCGAGCCGACGGTCGAGGACACCATCTCGATCCTGCGCGGCATCAAGGAGAAGTACGAGCTGCACCACGGCGTTCGCATCCACGACAACGCGCTGGTGTCGGCGGCGACGCTGGGCAACCGCTACATCACCGACCGGTTCCTGCCGGACAAGGCGATCGATCTGGTTGACGAGGCCGCCAGCCGGCTGCGCATGGAGGTCGATTCCAAGCCCGAGGAACTGGACGAACTCGACCGCCAGGTGATCCAGCTGAAGATCGAGCGCGAGGCGTTGAAGAAGGAGGACGACCGGGCCTCGAAGGAGCGCCTGGTGACGCTCGAAGCCGAGCTCGCCGAGCTGGAATCCCAGTCCGCCGCGCTGACCGCGCGCTGGGAGGCCGAGAAGGGCGAACTGGCCGACGCGACGCGGATCAAGGAAGAGCTCGACCACGCCCGCATCGAGGTCGAGAAGGCGATGCGCGAGCAGCGCTACGACGAGGTCGGCAAGCTGCAGTACGACCTGATCCCCAAGCTCGAGCAGCAGCTGGCCGAGGCGGAAGCCGCCGAAAACGGCGACGAGGGCGAGCGCATGGTCGAGGAGGCGGTGACCCCCGAGCATGTCGCCGGCATCGTCTCGCGCTGGACCGGCATTCCCGTCGACAAGATGTTGCAGGGCGAGCGCGAGAAGCTGGTCAACATGGAGGACGGCCTGCGTCGCCGCGTGATCGGCCAGGAGGAGGCGCTCGCCGCCGTCGCCGACGCCGTGCGCCGTGCCCGCGCCGGGCTGCAGGACGCCAACCGACCGATCGGCTCGTTCCTGTTCCTGGGCCCGACCGGCGTCGGCAAGACCGAGCTGACCAAGGCGCTGGCCGAGTTCCTGTTCGATGACGAGCAGGCGCTGATCCGCATCGACATGTCGGAATACATGGAGAAGCACGCGGTCGCCCGCCTGATCGGCGCGCCGCCCGGCTACGTCGGCTACGACGAGGGCGGCGCCCTGACCGAGGCGGTGCGCCGTCGGCCCTACCAGGTGATCCTGTTCGACGAGGTCGAGAAGGCGCACCCGGACGTGTTTAGCGTGCTGCTGCAGGTGCTCGACGACGGCCGCCTGACCGACGGCCACGGGCGCACGGTCGATTTCCGCAACACCCTGATCGTGCTGACCTCGAACCTGGGCGGCGACATCCTGGCGGCGCAGGGCGAAGGTCACGACTCCGACGAGGTGCGGCCGCAGGTGATGGAGGTGGTGCGCGCCGCCTTCCGCCCCGAGTTCCTCAACCGGCTCGACGAGATCATCCTGTTCCACCGCCTGTTCCGCGAGCACATGGACGGTATTGTGGAAATCCAGCTCGGCCATCTGACGGCGCTGCTGGCCGACCGCAAGATCACGCTCGACCTCGACGAGGCGGCCCTGGCCTGGCTCGCCGACGCCGGTTACGACCCGGTCTACGGGGCGCGGCCGCTGAAACGGGTGATCCAGCGCAGCCTGCAGAACCCGCTGGCCGTGCAGATTCTCGAGGGCAAGATCGCCGAGGGCGAGACCGTGCGCGTCTCGGCCGGCGATGCGGGCCTGACCTTCAACGGGGTCGCGGCGGAAGCCGCATAGGCCGACTCAGCGAAGTTCCGTGGTCGACAGCACCGAGGCGACGATGGCGTCGCGCTCGCGGTCGCGTCCGGGCGGTACCAGCACGGTCTTGAGGAAGGCCGGACCCGCGGCCGGATCGAGGCGCATGCGCAGGGCGACGGCGAACCAGCCGTCGTCGGCGACGATGACCCGGCCCTGGGCGTAGCCGCGGGCGCCGCCGGGCCGCTGACTGACCGTCAGACTGACGTGCGCGTCCGGTTACAGCCGGTCCATGAACAGCGCGAAGGCGTAGTAGTCGCCGGCCGGCAGGCCGGTCCGCGCCGGCGACGCCACCTCGTACAGGAACCGCATCAGGGAAACGCTGGTGTAACGGCCGTCGAGCAGGTCGGCGGGCGCGTCCGCGACCGGCACGAAGGAAAACCGCACGGTCGGGCTCAGCGGATAGTACGGCTCGATCTTGGCCTTGTGGATGGTCACCTTGTCGCCTTCGGTGACGAAGCCGGCGGCGAAGCTGCTCCACTCGCCGCGGCCGAACAAGTCCTTGTGGGCGAGCAGTCCGGTGGCCATGCGCACGCGCTCACGGCCCTTGATCGGCTGGTCGTTCATCACCGAATAGGTGCCCAGGCCGAAACCGCCCTGGATCAGCGCGCCGCTGACCTGGGGCAGCGCCTTCGGCCCGCTGAAGCGGACCGGCCCGGTCAGGTCGGGCCGCGCCATCCCGAGCCGGGCCAGGCCCAGCACCTGGGCGACGTCGACCGCGGCGTCGGTGACTTCCAGGCCGTCAGCCAGCTTGCGCGGCTCCGCCGCGCCGGCCGCGGCCATGCCGGGTGCCGCGATCAGCAGCAGCGCGACGACCACCGCGCGGAACGGGATTCGACCGGTCATCGCGACGCGCTCCCGCCGGACCACATCTGCGCCTGCGCGGCACCGGCGGTGCGGCCGACTTCGGCGGTCGACGCCCGCATGGTCGGCACCGAGTCGCGCGAGGCGCGCATCACCGGGATCGAACCTTCACCCGAGCCGCCGCGGTCGGCATTGCGCAGCACCGGGATCGGCCGCGACCGGGTGGTGCCCGAGCCGCCGCCCGTGGCGCTGCCGGTGTTGCCCTTGATCGAAGGCGCCGTGCCGGGCGCGCGCGGCCGCATGGTCCGCGGATCGGCGGTGTCGGCGCCCGGCGGCTTCGCGCTGACGTCGGTATTTGTCCTTCAGGCCGTTTTCGATCTGATCGCCCATCACCTGGCTGACCGTGGTGTCTACGGCGGCGCCGACGGCCTCGCGGCTGCCGGGCAGGAAGCGGTCGGCGACCCGGCCGGCGACATAGCCGGCGCCGGCGCCGAGCACGTCGCCGGCGACGTCACCCTTGATCTTGCCGTCGGCGCGCTCGCCGGCGGTGTTGGGATCGCTCGCCGGATCGCTCATCACCTCGTTGTAGACCGCCGCCCCGATGTAGCCGCCGCCGGCCTGCCCGACCAGGAAGCCGCCGGTCTTGCTGATGATCCACCAGCGCCAGTCCTGCAATTCCCGCTCGCGCGCGCGGTTGGCGGCGATCATGTTCTCGCGGTCGATCACGTGCTGCGGCGTCGGGCCGATCGACGACCAGTTGGAGGGGGCCGGTTGGCCGAGGGTGCTGTCGTCGCTGTTGAACTCGGGCAACTCGCCGCGCGCGATCGCCTCCCAGGCGGTGTAGATCCCGTCCAACAGGTCCTGTTGCTCGGGCGTCAGCGGGCCGGTCGCGGGCAGGCCCATGGCCTCGCGCAGGACACCTTCCGGGGTACGCGGCCGCTCGCCCGGCCTTGTCGGGCGGCCGCGCATCCGCGAATTGATCGCGTCGCGCAGGCTGGACGGCATGTTGCTGCCGGGGCGCACGTGGGTCGGCGGCCGCGCGCCGGGTCCGCCACCGCCGCGCCGGTTCCGTCCGGTGCCTTCGCGGCGCGGCGGCCGGGCGGCGTGACAGCAGGCCCCGGCGCTGGAAACGAAGCTCACGCCGGTCGGCGCCTCGGCCGTGGACAGCGACAGCACGAAGGCCGCCGGCAGGCCGAGAGCGGCGCCGAAAAGCCACGTACGCAGAGCAAAGAACCGAATGATGCGTCTCCCGATTCCGGGGCCCGGCGTCGACCGGATCTCGTCCGAGGGCCCATCGTTGTTAGCGCGGATTCGATTTAATCCTGGTCGTATCCTGCGGCAGCGAAGAAGTTCTCGCATTCGGTGGGCGTGACTTTCTCGATCCCTTCGGCGATGGCGCTCCACAGTTCCTCAATGGTTCTCGCGGC
>Ga0209785_1000170_pt1 | contig 25581 bp, 22 predicted proteins | sample WorMetG1BERMUDA2_FD_187403 | JGI IMG/M metagenome (GOLD analysis project Ga0209785, IMG submission 187403) | Marine gutless worms symbiont microbial communities from Max Planck institute for Marine Microbiology, Germany - Inanidrilus... ...
TCAGACCAAGCGTATTCTTCCGGAAGAGAGGGCTAAAATCTAGAATCAGGTAACGAGAAAAAGGGTGGCAATCGGAATGATTACCGATGAATCCATCTACTCTATCACTTCAAAAATCACCACTACCGGGTGAAGAACCGTCGATGACGACGAGCCGATTGCGGCCGATTTGCGTTCATTCGTCCGTTTCGGCTCGAGCGGGAGTAAGGCGACTCACAATCTTGCCGACACAGGCGGTCAGCTTCTTTGCCATATCCAAGTGGAGAAATTCGTTGGGACCATGCGCATTGGAATCCGGACCGAGCACGCCGGTCACTATGAATTGAGTAGCTGGAAAGGCCTGCACCAGTGCCGGCATGAAGGGAATCGAGAAGCCCTCGCCGGAGTAAATCGCGGGTCGGTCGAAGAATGTGGTCGAGGCCTCCTGCACGGCGGCGTCGAGCCAACCCGAAAACGGCGGCACCTGCCAACCGTCGGCCCCCTGTTTTTCCTCATAGCCTACCCTCGCCCCATAGGGTGGATCGGTTTGCAGAATTCGAGCCCAGAGTCGCGCCGGCTCGGGTCGTATCGAGCGTAGGCGGCAGGAGCAGGGACAGCTTGAGTGACGTCCGCGGCTGCAGAACGTTCCCGGCCGCATCCAGGGGCGGCAGATCACCGGCGCCGGTGATCTCCAATGCGGGATACCAAGTGCGGTTGACGACATTCTCAAAGGTGTTCGCCCCCACCAGTGACAGCTCCCCACTCACCGGAAGGCGCCGGAAGTGATCCGCCCCGAGCGCATCCACGGCCCGCCGGATTTGCTCGAGTATGCGGGGAGGGACAGGCACCTGAAACGTTTCCACCACATCTCCTGTCTCCGGGTCTTCGATCCGATCCAGCAGGGCCCAGATAATTCGGAAGCTGGACGGCACTACCCCGGAGGCATCTCCCGAGTGCACCCCCTCCCGCAGGACCTCGACCGTCAGATTGCCGCCGATGAGCCCCCGCAAAGAGGTGGTTACCCAGAGCTGCTCATAGTTTCCACAGCCCGAATCCAGGCACACCACCAAATCCGGGGTACCGATCCGGTCCTGCAGCCGGCTCAGGTAATAGGCGAGATCCTGACTGCCAGTCTCTTCGCTGCATTCGATGAGCAGCACACACCTCGGGAAGGGGATGCCTTGCGTCTCCAGCAAGGTAATGGCCCCGATACAGGCAAAAACGGCATAACCGTCGTCCGCGGCACCGCGCCCATACAAAAGATCACCCTCCCGCACCGGCGACCAGGGACTTAAGCCCTCCCGCCACCCGGAGCCGGAGGGCTGTTTGTCCAGATGGCCGTAAAGCAGTGCCTGTCCCGGCAGACGACCCGGAATATCGACTAACAAGAGCGGCGTGCGTCCGGAACAGGTATGCAGGGTTTCTTCGGCGTTACGCGGGGCCTGTTTCTCGCACCAAGCCTTGACCAGCCCCATGGCGTCGTCCATGTACCCTTTGTCTTCCCAATCCGCGTCGAAGCATGGGGATTGATTCGGGATCCCGATGTAATCCCGCAAGGTTGGCACGATCCGGTCCTCCCAGAAATTATCGACAAATCGGAGCGCCGGTGTCGGATCGAGATTCATAATTCTGTAACTGCCCTGAAGAGAAAACTACGAATCACGTGAATCAGCGCGAATCAATTCACGAGGATTCGCGTGATTCGTGGTTTTTCCTTTTGTTGCCGACCGGTAACGCTTAACTTAATGGCATTGAGCCCGAATCCAGTCATCCTCGTCGAGAAACAGCGCAGCCCGAATATCAGGTGCAAAAGGCATACGAGGCTCAGGATGAAAACAAGGCTGTTATACGATCAGTAGTCGGTTGCTTCACGACTCCCTTTTCCGTAATCAGCGTAGTTACCAGTTCCGCCGGGGTAACATCAAACACTGGATTACGAACCGAGACACCTTGTGCGGCCCACTGACAGTCCCGATAACCCGTCACCTCATCCGCGGCACGCTCTTCGATGGGAATTGCGGAACCATCCGGAATACCGAGGTCGATGGTCGATAGGGGACAGGCCACATGGAAGGGAATATCATGGTGCCGTGCCAACACCGCTACCATATAGGTACCGATCTTGTTTGCCACATCACCGTTCGCCGCAACACGATCCGTACCGACAACGACCGCATCGATCTCGCCCTGACTCATCAGGTGTCCGGCCATATTATCGGCGATCAGGGCAACCGGAATCTGTGCCTGCATCATCTCCCAAGCAGTCAACCTTGCACCCTGAAGAAACGGGCGCGTTTCATCCGCGATCACTGATATCTTCTTGCCTGATTCCACTGCGGAGCGAATTACACCCAACGCCGTGCCGTGTCCGGCCGTTGCCAGTGCACCTGCGTTACAGTGGGTCAATACCCGCGCACCATCGGGCAACAGATCCGCGCCGAAGGTTCCCATTGCGCGATTAATCTGAATATCTTCCAACAAAACTTCGTGCGCTTCCTCTAACAATTTCTCCGCTATTTCCGATGGGGCAGCATCCGACATTGCATCCATACGGGCATGCATTCGCTTCAGTGCCCAAAACAAGTTTACCGCGGTAGGTCTACTCCCGCTCAGAACATCGAAGGCCTCTTCCATTCTATCCCTGAACCCGACAACACCGATGTCACGCAGCTGCAACGCTTCCAGTGCAACCCCATAGGCCGCCGCACAACCGATCGCCGGGGCGCCACGTACCACCATCGAACGAATCCCATCCGCTACGCCGGCTGCTGAGTCATACGAGATATATTCAAAACGAGCAGGTAACACCCGCTGGTCGATCACCTCCAGGTGGCCATCTTTCCACCTCAATGTCTCCACCTTGCTTCCAGCAATCTCAGCCACAATATCAATCCCCCTCGAAATTCCCACAGCGAGAGTAGTTTCCACCCCCGCGCTTACAGAAGCCCTTTGATTTTTCAGGTGAAATGTACAAATGGTCTCAACCAGCCGTTGGCTGCCAAATAACGTCCCAAAAACTAGACCCAGAGCCAGCTCCGCCAGCACCATGGCAATTCACCATCAAACAGCAGACGGCTGGTATACATCGTCAGCGCCAAGATTGGATTGGGTGGTATTACCTCTTCGTACCGGATTGCTTCATATTCCGCTACATCGTTATTCAGCAAGGACTGTTCCAGTCTCTTTGCTGCAATCTGTCTCGTCTGAATCAAGGCCATAAAGGTGGAATCGTCATCGAACCGTCCACGTTTGGTGTAGGTTTCATCTACGGCCACCTTCCCGGTACGGTAATGGATGTTCTCAAAAATCACGTCCTCCAGATAGCGAATGCGATCATGGCCGGCACGTTGCAGGCGTTTGAAAATATCAAACAGGTGATAGTCGATAAAGGCCCTAGGATAGGCCACCGGATAGGGTTCGCCCAAAAGGTCGCAGGTGTGTCGTGACAGAATCGGGAAGGTGCACAGCTTGGCACCCTTGAACAGGTCATTTCCATAGGCAAGGTAGATTCCACCCCCAAACCGCTCATGAACAAAGCGAATCTTCTCATCCTACCCTTTGGTCCGAATCACCATATCATCATTCACCAGGATGATGATTTCACCATGGGATTGCTCCAGACATCGACTGTCGTAGCCCCCATCGTCAACTTCGGCCCGATTATTCTGTCGATCCGAATATCCGGATGATCGAGGTGATGGCTTTCAACGTCATCTTCATCCACGTACAAGACGATCTCGGCAGCCTCCGGGTAGGTAGATTGGTCTGCTACACGCTGGAAAAAGTCCTTTGCTAGTGCGGGGCGACCGCGCGTCGGCAGCAGAAGCGAAATCAGTTGCGGTATAACCACAGGTAATCAAATGACCCGGTCATTACCGCCATCCACCGGAATCTGTGCCCCGGTGGTCTTGGCAAAGGCCGGACCGCACATTTGGATGACCAGCTCGGCGACATCCCGACTGGTCACGTCGGTCTTCAGTACATTGTTACGCTTGTACTCATCCACCGACAAGCCATAGTGGGCGGCCCTCGCGGTAAGCACCTCTTCCGTCCAAACGCTGGTGTCGAAGACCGCATTGGGATGAACGGAGTTGATCCGAATCCCGTCCTCTCCCCATTCGAGGGCCGCGACCCGCGCCAACTGGTTCAGGGCGGCCTTGGAAGCGGAATAGGGGGCCGCGCCGGGTCCCGGAGCGGGTACATTCTTGGAACCGATCACTACCACGCGCCCACCCTTGGGCGCCAGCTTGAGAAACGGGTGGGCCTCCCGCATCAATACCAGGGCGGCATCCAGATTCAGGGCCATCACCCTTCTCCATTCTTCCAATGAAAGCTCAGCAATCCTGCAACTGGCGGGAAATATCCCGGCATTCAGCACCAGCATGTCCAGTCCGCCGAAGGCGTCCGCGGTTTTCGTCATAACCCCCTTGAGTACGGTCTCGGAGGTCACATCTCCCTCCAGGCCGAGATAATCGGGGCGGGCATACAGGGTCTCGATAGCCGGATTGATATCCACTCCGACAACAGCGGTCCCATTTGCCAGCAGGGCGTCCACGCAGGCCTTGCCGATACCGGAGGCAGCACCGGTCACCAGCGCGATTTCCCCGCTGAATCGGGGTAGCTTGCCGGTCTTCTTCAATTTGGCCTGTTCGAGATCCCAGTATTCCGTATCAAAAATATCTTTTGCTGGCAGGGCCCGATAACCGCCCAACTTCTCGGCACGCTGAATAATTCTCATAGTATGCCGATAGATATCCGCCACGATCCCCGCTTCCCTGGCAGACCGCCCCGCCGTACACATCCCAAGCTGAGCGTCAAGTACCACGCGCGGTGCTGGGTCGAGCATCGCCTTGCGCCCCTTGGCCAGTGGCTCATTTTCGGAAAAATAGCGCTTGTAGGCAGCGACATAGGCATCCACATCCCGACCGATCATCGGCAGCCGCTTGGTGCGGATCACATGGTCCGGGGTCGCTGGTCCTTGCTGCGCAATCGGCTCGAGATCCCGACGTGAAACGAAGGCCATCGTCTCGGGATTCGTATGACGTTGCATGATTACGGGAAAGCCTGCCGCAGCGGCAATCCGGTTCCGCAACCCTGCGAGCAGAAGACCCGCGTCCCGAGCAGGCTCTGCCGGGTCGCTGGTAATATCCCAGGCAGCCTGCGACTGTAAATAGGCCTCGGCCTTTCCTACTAGGTAAATCATGCGCTCATAGGACTCTTTGGCGGATTCACCAAAGGAAAAAACGCCATGGTTCAGCAACACCATACCGATGGTACGCGAAGTCAACTCCGCATCCAGGCGCTCCGCACAGAGGCGAGCCAGATCAAAACCCGGCATCACATAGGGGATCAGGATCACCTCGTCCCCATAGATCCAGTGTATCTTCTCCTCCCCCCCCGGTGAATTGGTAATGGTGACCACCGCGTCAGCGTGGGTGTGGTCCACATATTTGTGGAGAATGACGGCGTGCAGTATCGCCTCGACCGAAGGCACCGGGGCGGTAGCACGGGTCATATGGGTGACCAACTCATTCACCATCTCCGGGTCGGAGAGTGAAGGCAACCCGGCAAGCCGCTGCAAATGGTCCAGCCGGACGGGAGAAAAACCTTCCGCCTCGATGGTCTCTAGATCCCAACCGCTGCCTTTTACATAGAGAATTTCTTCCTCTACGCCAAAACGGTTCTTCTCTACGACCTTGATCGATGTATTGCCGCCGCCATGCAGAACCAGTGATTTGTCTTTTCCCAGTAATCGAGATGAATAGACTCGATAGGCGAGATCATTTCCCTTTGAGATAGCAACAGTATCCGCATCGTTCCACAGGCTATTCATCTGACAACTCCACTCTTCATTTCGTCTCACCTTCATCAACAATTCGTTCCGCGAAGGCAAATGAGCTGGTAAATGCCGGAGAAATTGCATTCAGCACGTGTAGCGAGTTATCGTTTTTTTCAATAATGTAATCCATCTCCAGCTTGCCTGTTTTCGTATTGATCAGTTGTGGTCGTATTCCTGATTTGGACGTAGGTACCATATCTTCTGCCTCGAGTGAAGGCACCAATTTTTGCGTCGCGGAAAGAAAGTTCCGTTTCCGGTACTTCGCCATCTCCAGATGAACCGTTTTTCTGAAATTGTTGTTGTTTCGTAGGTACATACCCGCAAGCCGGAAGCCTATCTCCAGGATCTCCGCTGCTTCAATTCCATTTAACTTACTATAGTTTTCGCGCCCGAACACCGGTATGGCGGTGGGTCCCACATAGACTTCTCCACTGATGATCCGTGTAAGGTGTACATGCAGAAAGGGGAGTGATACATCAGGCACGGGATAGAGATTGGCCTTTATTTTGGGATTGGCCTCCTCATTGAGCTTCCAGTAGATGCCCTTGAAGGGTACCAGAGCGCGTCCATCCGCCAGCCCAAAGAGCTTGGCGACCATGTCGGCATAGGCCCCAGCACAGTTGTAAAGAAAACCGAAGTGGATAACCCCCTGCGTGGTTTCGATCTCACTATCCCTGATTCGTCTCAGTACCTTGGCATTAAAAATGAAAGTTACGCCTTGTTGTTCGAGTTTCTCTCTAAGCCGTTTTACCACAGCTAAGGCATCGATCACTGCGGTCGTCGGGCAATAGATGGCAGCAGGCCCATCAGCGGCGAACGGCTCGATCTCGTGTAACTGTTGCCCGTCGATACGCTCGGCGGGAATCTTGTTCTCTTTTGCATTGTTGAGCAGCTTCTCAACGGTCGGCAATTGTTCCTCAGAGGTAGCCAGTATCACTTTTCCGCGTTGGGAATAGGGAATCTCTTCCTCCTTGGCAAATTCGATCATGCGCCTGGCACCCTCGGCGCAGACGTGTGCCTTGAGGGTATCGCTGCTGTAATAGATGCCGCTGTGTAATACCCCGCTGTTGTGGCCACTGGCGTGCATCCCCAGCACCGCCTCCTTGTCCAGGATGGTGATGCGGGCATGGGGGTGCCGCCGCCGCAGTTCATTCGCCACCGTGAGGCCGACGATACCGGCCCCCACGATGACATAATCATATGACAGTGCAGTCATTTAACTTAGCCTCAGACATTTCCATAGCGGGTATTGCGGATCATGGTGTAACCCTTGATCAGTTCACCGATGCCGCGGTCCAGTGAGAATTCCGGCTTGAATCCGGTTGCCTCGATCTTGTCGTTGGAGATGATGTAGTTGCGTTGGTCAGGGTCTTTCCCCACTCGTTCTTCGACAAAGACGAATTCCGGGACTTGTTTCCGGATATGTGCACAGAGCTCTTTCTTGGAGACATTGGCATCGGAGAGGCCGACATTGTAGATTTCGCCCTTCATTGTGTCGTAGTTGTCCAGTGCATGTTGGAAGGCACGAGAAACATCGCGTACATGGATGTAGTTGCGCTTGAAGTGGCTTTTGAAGAGTACCACAAAGCGGTCATAAACCGCACGATAAGTAAAATGGTGGCGCTTAATATGTAGTGATCGCAAGTTTGGGAGCAATCTCAGCATTATAATAGTGAATAAAATTCCAGATAGCTCCGATATGATTTTCGATCTTCTTAGAAAAGGATAGCGTTTTTCTTACTAACCGAGAAATTCGCTGTCTTAGGAACGATTCACTAACAAGTTAGACATGTTTAGTATTAGTGAATTCGTTAAAAATTTCGGTAGCGAGTTGAACATACGAGGTTCTCATAGGAGAATGAGCTTACCTGAAGTACAAGATACCGATAACCTGATGAACGGGTTTCAAGGCTACGATCAATCGCACGAAGACTTCATGTCTACTTGCGTTCGCTGCCGGAAGACTATCGACACCGCTAAAGCCGATCTTCAGCACCTCGACTGCGGCGTGGTGGCGTCGATGGTCTTCCGGCAGCACTAAACATGTCTAACTTGTTAGTGAATCGCTCCTAACTGTTGTGGGATTCTTTATATTCTGAGGATTTTCGACAAATTGTCTGCCACAATCTTTGCACACATATTTTCGTTTCCTATTGTGAATGGATCCATTTTTTGTGGTATACTTTGAATTGCAGGTTGGACATTCCATTATGCTTTCCTCAAGTGTTAACTCATGCTCATTCATGGTCCTTGAATTATAACTCATAACCTGACATGTTGATAGCTAATGTATGCATATCATAGCCTCACACGTAATTGATTAGCGAGGCAGCTTCTCGTGCGGCCTGGTCCTGTGCCCCGAGGGTTGGAGGTTATCAGGATGCACCGGAAGCGGAGTCGGAAGGAATCGGATCAGATGCCTGATTGTCAGAACGGAACAAGTCCATGAGCCCGCTGACCAGAGACTTTCCGCGTTTGCGTGCGGTCTCGATGATGGTCTTGAACGCTGGATAGGCGTTCTGGCGCCGTCGGCGCTCTTCGAGCAGTGGGAAACCTTTCGCGCGGTCACGCCGGGGCGCAGGGCGCGTTCGGCCCGATTGTTGGTCGGCTCGGCACCCTCGGGTTGATCGAGGAAGGGCAGCAGATTGCCCCCGGCGTGATGCCAGCCAATTTGGTCGAGCAGGCGTTGGTTGTCGGGGTCGTCCAAGGATCGTGGCTTGAGATGTCGATCAATGGCCTGCGTGATGTTCTGTGCTTCGCGGGTGTAGTCGTCTACTCCCCCGGCATGATAGCGCTACTACAGCGCGATGGCATATCTTTGAGCAAGGTTTTGAGCGTCTCCCCGAAGGTGCGGACCGATCCGGCTTTGTCTTCGAGCACCTTGTCGATCGAGCGGATGATGTGGTCGCACTTTTGTTGGGCCAGCAGTTCCAAAGCCCAGGCGTCGTACGTCAGCGCGCGGTCGGTATGCATCACGCCGCCCTGATCCGATGGGATGAGCTCGCGGACCTCCTGGCTGCGATGACGTAAACGGATTTGTAGACCGTTGCCTCATCGGTGTCGGAGCCCATCATGGAAGCCGACTCGCCATTGATGCGCCAGCCGGTGTCGTCGGTAAACCCCCGCTTGGCGTCTTTCACACTGGCACCCCGTCGATGGGTGGTTGAAAGAACCTTTACCTGGCCAGTTCGATCACGTCGATTAAGTAAAAATTACGAACGCAAGCCAATTTCGAGTGAAGCTCAGGTTTATTTCGCATCAAGTCGCCTGCTTCTCCGACAGATCTGTAATAACCAGACGCCCTATAAAATGACCGTTGGATGATTTTCTATTAACTTATGTCTTTTTAGACAGCCTCTGATGTTATTTTTACTCGTTCCATAAAATCTCCTTGGGGATGCGCCTCGTGAAGCTCCGGCTTCACGAGGCGTTTCGGAAAGTCCGGGCCTGCCAAACTTCCGTTTCCAGGTTTCAGCTCGGAAACGAGGGAAGGAGTGTAAATGACCGCGTCGATTCAGCTGGCGAGGGATTATCGGATGGTATTCCGGCTTGGTGGCTGTACTGTATAGTAAATCTAAAATTTTGTGGTTCGATAGACCGCTTGTTTGTATGGGTAAAAAGGAAACCACCGTGTAGCGGCTGCGTCCTTAGACAGACTGGACGGGCACCACACAATGCGGGCGGGAGGGGATCGGGGTATCTGGTGGACCGAGCCGAATGTTCCCGCCGTTGCCGAGTTTTCCGCGTGATGCGAAGCCCTGCTGCCACAGAGCCCATCTATGGCGAGGACTACCATCTCCTATGGACACTGAAGTGATAGAGTAGATGGATTCATCGGTAATCATTCCGATTGCCACCGTTTTTCTCGTTACCTGATTCTAGATTTTAGCCCTCTCTTCCGGAAGAATACGCTTGGTCTGAACGATTGCGTTCACTGATAAAACGAACCGAAGAGTTTTCAATTATGATTATCGAGACTAAAGTATACAGCTGTCGCAAATGTCAGAGCGAAGATCTCGTTAAGATGGTACAAATGCGTCCGGTAGCTCGCAATATCACTGTAAAGCCTGTGGTGCCTATGGCGTACTTGAGCGCACAGAACGCGCGACGGAAGAAAAGAAAGAACTCATTATAAACGTTTATCAAGAAAGATCCAGTATGCGCGGGATTGAACGGACGTTTGGGGTCTCGCGCCGAACATTGAGCGCCTGGTTAAAAGAACAGGAAAATGACCTCCCATCCCTTGAAGAGACGCTACAACCTGTTGAGTGCAAAAAGATTCCTGTGCTGGAGGTGGATGAGTTGTGGTCCTTTGTCTTTCGTAGAAAAGACAAAGTGTGGGTCTGGATTGCCATGAATAGAGAGACCCAAGAAATCGTCGCCTCTGCCTGCGGTGATCGCACCGAAAATACCTGTCGGATACTCTGGGATCGCTTGCCGATTGTTGGCTGGATATCACTTCAAAAATCATCACTACCCGAAGATGAACGCTCATTATTGGGATTCAGCTGCAATATGCACTACGATTTGTCGCTGTACCCAAAATGGAGAGAGTCACAAACGCTTTTTTCCATCTTTATTCCTACATACAATCGAGCCCGGCTTCTGAATCGTGCACTTGAAAGCTGTTCACGCCAGACCTTTCGTGACTTCGAGGTAATGGTAGTAGATGACGGCTCTACCGATGATACTGTTTCGGTTCTGAAAAAGTGGGTGAATAAGGCCGGCTTCCGACTACGCTGGCTAAAGCAAGAGAACGGTGGTAAGCCTCGGGCATATAATGTTGCGCTGGAGCAGGTTAGGGGGTATTTCCTGGTCGTACTGGATTCCGATGACTGCCTGGTCGAGAATGCATTGAGTTGTTTCAAACACCACTGGGAGGAAATTCCCAATGATCGGAAGCCTTTTTTTTCCGGAGTGGAAGGTCTGATGCGAGACCTACACGGAGGAACGATCTCCGGTGGCCCACTATCTAAGCCTATCATAGACTCGAACTATTTGGAAATGGAGTACCGGTATAAACATAGTGGGGATCGGCGACATGCGATCCGGGTGGCGATCGCCAGGGCGTATCCCTTTCCGGTCATTAACGGTGAGAAAGAGATGTGTGAGTCGATCATATTTGCCAGAATGGCCCATCGGTATCGATTTCGCTATTTTAATGAAGTGGTCCAGGAATACGAACAGCTCCCGGATGGTCTCACGGCTCGAAGCGCCTGGCGCAGGTGGTCGAGTCCATTGAGCTTTCGGCTCGCATTCATGGAATTGATCAACGTACATCACATCTACCTGAACCCGCTACAACTCTACCGGTGCGCCTTGATGTATGTCCGCTACTCGATCTCCGGCAGAGTGGGGATCGAGCATCAACTCCGTGATATTGATCGCCCTTTTTTATGGGCGTCGGCCTTGCCAGCCGGATTGTTCAAGGGCTGGAAAGATCGGATCCGGCGTGACTTTTTTAGGAAACGCTGATTGTTAGCCATCCTGGCAGAAATCAACCCGGCATCCGAAAAAACGATTTCCGATGACACGCCCTCGATCTTGGGTATAAACGGAATCTGCAGGGTTGTCCCTGCATCGGTGTGCTGCTTGAACTGCCGGAGATAAAGAATACGACAATGCCGACTCGTCGGCTGCGGGTAGGCATGGGGGGAGTCGGCGTTGGAGGAAGTCACATTCATTATAACAAGTTGTGGGCGGCCCGATCTGTTGCAGGAGACGATCGGAAGCTTCCTGAACACGAACCGTTACCCGATCGCAAAGTATATACTCATCGAGGACTCCGCGGATGAACAGATGAAAGGCTTCATCGAGGAGCGATATGGGGACAGCTTCAATTCCCTGATTTTCAACGCCCCGAAGCTCGGTCAAATCAGAAGTATCGACAGGGCATACGAAGAGGTAGAAACCACCTATGTGTTCCATGCGAGGACGATTGGCGGTTCCTGCACGGCGGGTTCATCGAGCAATCCCTCGCCTTACTCGCGGAAGACCGGAAAATCATCAACGTCTGGTTGCGAGGGATGACCCATACCAGTGGTCACCCGGTCGATCCGGAGCGCATCAGGTCGTCGGGTGGAATCATCTATCATCGAATGGCCATCGAGAAGAAGGGTACCTGCCAGGGCTTCACTTTCAATCCAACCTTGAAACGCATGTCAGAGCCTGCATTCCTGGGCTTGTTCCTCAACCGGGAACCACCTAGTACGAATACTCTCAATTACCGATAACATGAGCAAGCCGGATCTTCACGGGAGAGTTAGCCGCAAATCAACACAAATAAACTCAATAGGATGAAGAACCATCGAGGATGGCGGGCAGGACAACCGCATGATAAATAGATATAAAGCAATTGGTTAGGTAGTTTGAACCACTTATAGACACAGAGCACGCAGAGGGCACGGATTGTTTTCAACCAGGCCTTTGTTGGAGTGCCGATCGATACGGATTTTTCACGGCCTCGATGTTTCGAGCGTGGAAACCTTCTTTTCGCGTTTCCTTTACGTCCTCAGCGTCTCTGTGGTTCATGGCCAAGGCGATGTTTCAGTAGTGATTATTATTCAGTAGCCCTGTACCCCGCCGGACACCGACGCGGCAAACCCATCGCCTCGAGATAGGCGTCCGTGGCTGTCTCGATTTCGAAGGGTCGCGCGGCTTCCTTGAGCGTTTTCGGGGGTAGCGGATCGTTCAGGGTCTGAACGATAGCCTTGGCGAGGGCCACTGGATCCCGGAGTGGAACCAGCGGGCCGTAGCAGCCCTCGGAGAGAATCTCCCGAGGACCGCTTGGACAATCGGTTGCCACTACAGGTGTACCCACGCATAGTGCTTCGGGCAGCACGAGAGGATTGCCTTCCCATAAGGATGTGAATACGAATACGGTGGCATGGGCCATGTAGCTGAATGGCGTAGGCTTAAAACCGGGCAGCTCTGCTTCGGCCCCGAGTCCCAACTCGCGGATCAACCCTTCGAGGTAGTCGCGTTGATTCCCCTCTCCTAGGATGACCAGCCGACAGGGCCGCTGTCGGCGTACCAGCGCGAAAGCGCGGATCAGGGTCTCGAAGTCCTTGCGTGTTCCCAGTTCGCCGACGCCGAGGAGGACCGGTGGCTCTCCCGGTGCAAACCAGGCATGATCTGGTCGCGCGTGCTCCTGTTCGAACAGGCATTCCGGCACTGCCGGGTTGGGGACCACGTTGATGATGTGACGCGGCAGGCCGGTGTAGGCGGCCATGTCGTCGGCCACATTCCAGGAATTGACGATCACGTTGTCGGCTAAACGATAGAGCTTTCCCATGGAGTTTCTCTGGATCCAGCGTTCCAGCAGGCCGCGGGTAGCCAAATCGATGGAAATGGTCGTCCCCGAGCTGAAGACCAGCCGGGTGCGAACCCGGGCCAGAAACCGGGCAAAGAGGGCCGTGCGGTTGACTCGGTCTTTGTCGGACAGCATGACCACCGGCCGTTTTCGGCGCAGATAGCGTACGATCCCTGGCACGCAGCCATAAGTATGGCGTGAACCCAGGTCGATGACCTCGACGCCTGCCGGGACCTCTTGCAGCTCGGGGCCGTGGTACCGCACCTTGAGCAGGTCGACGCGATACCCCCGCCGGGCGAGGGCCGGTATCAGGTGTTTGGCGGCCCGGTCGACCCCGCTGTGCCCGGAGGTGGAGAAGAAGCAGGCGATACGTTTGGGGTCGGTCATGGAGGGGACGCGATCCATTCCAGGGGGTCCTCGTCCGGAGTCGGCTTGAGTCCCGGCTGCTCGATGAAGAGGCGGTGCCAGATGGCAAACTGCATCAGCCCCCAGATCTCGCGGGAGACGCTGCGTCCGGCCTGGCCTGCACCGATCAGCTCCCCGACGGCTTCGGTCTTGAACCAGTCGCGTATGCCACGATTCCTCACCAACCGGTCGCTGAGTCGGAGCAGCCTGTCGCCTTGGAGCCAGTCACCTACGGGTACGTGGAAGCCACGTTTGGGTCGCTTGAGATACCCCGCGGGCAAGCGGGTTTCCGCCCATTGCCGCAACAGCCACTTGCCCTTGTGACCGCGTACCTTCAGCCCGTCCGGCAGTGACACGCCGAACTCGACGATCCGATGATCCAGGAAGGGCACCCGCCCTTCCACCCCGAAGCCCATGAGCATCCGATCCGCCTTGACCAACAGATTATCCGGCAGCGCCGTGGTCAGATCCACGTACTGGCGACGTTGCAGGTCGCTCCAGGCCGCGGGCGATGCGCGCCACGCGCGTAAGACGGGCTCCCGTTCCACCCCGCCCAAGGTGCTCAGCGCGGAGCCGAATAGGCATCGCTGCCAATGCCGGCTCCACTGCCCCCGGGTCCGAAAGCCCCCGCTTCCGGGCCTGATCAGAGCCTTGAACCAGCGTTCGGGCAGACGCGGATAATAGCGACGATAACCCGCAAAGACCTCGTCGCCACCCTCCCCGGAAAAGACCACCTTGAGCTGTTCGCCGGCCGTCTCGGCCAGGATGGATGTCGGTAGACAGGCATAGTCACGCATCAGCTCGTCCGCTGCCCATATGGTGTGCGGGATACGCCCGAAGACACGCCTCAGATCCAGCCGCAATGGAGTGTGATCGAGACCGAAATGGGCCGCAATGCGGGCGGCCTCGTCCAGCTCGTCGGCCATGGTCGTGTCCCTGAAACCTACCGAGAAGCTGCGTACGGGACCGGAACCCAGCTCGTGGAGCATGGCGGCCAGCACCGCGGAATCGACGCCCCCGGACAGGAAGAGCCCGATCGGTACGTCGGAGCGCATGTGCTCGCGCATGGCGGCATCCATGAGAAGACTCAGTTCCTGGTGGGCCTCCTCGGGACCCAGGTCCCGCGGTGCTACATCCGCCGCGGACCAATAACGCCGGGGTGTGATCTTGAGTGCCCGGTCGATAATCAGCGCTTGTCCCGGCAGGACCCGTTTGATACCCTGGAAAAGGGTATCCTCGCCTCTGCTAAATTGGTTTCGGAGAAACTGTCGCAGCGCCGCCGGCACCAGCTCCGCGCGTCCCGGCAGGATCCTGAGGAGCGCCTTGATCTCGGAGGCAAAAGCGATTCTGTCCGGAAGACGCACGTAGAAGAGGGGTTTGATCCCCAGTCGGTCGCGTGCCAGTATGATATGCCCTTGCTTTGTGTCATCCAGGGCAAAGGCGTACATGCCGCGCAGCTCCGAGAGGAAGTCCAGACCCTGGACCGCATAGGCGTTGAGAATGGTCTCGGAGTCCGACTCGGTACGGGGGAAGCAGCCTTCCCTGCGAAGAAGGGCGTTCAGCTCCACGTAATTGTAGACCTCGCCGTTTGCGACCAAGGCGAGCTGTCCGCTCTCCGACACCATAGGCTGATGCCCGGTCGCCAACCCGATAATAGACAGGCGGACCTGGGCCAACCCGACGGGACCATTCGTGTGAATGCCGCGGTCATCGGGGCCGCGATGGGTGAGTGCGTCGACCATGTACTCCAGCTCACGGGGGTCCGGTCTAGCGCCGTTGCGCATGATATACCCGGCTATGCCGCACATGGGGTGAAGCCTGTCACGCAGAAAATCGAGGGCATCGTCGCCAAGTAGAATTCTCCATTCCGGCATGAAATTACTTGCCAGAGGAAGCCCCCGTCTACAGCCGGTGAACTTTAAGAAGCTGTCTGGCTGAAATTGGAACATTTCCGCTACGATCCATTTTAACCGGACAGCTTCTAACTATGCGCGGGGACGGATGAAAAACCTGATAAACCGACCGAGGCTCAGGGCAACTGACCGGTGACCTTGTTTCTGATGTCCGTCCACGAGCTTCGTGTAGTGCTCGGCTACATAGTCCAGGTACTCGATCTCTTGCTCCTTGAGGGACCGAACGCGCTTGACCGGGGTCCCCACCCATAGATAGCCGCTCTCGAGCGTTTTGCCGGGCGGTACCAGGGAACCGGCGCCCACCATGGTGCGAGGTTCGAGCACTGCCCCATCCAGAACCCGAGCACCGATTCCGATCAGGCAATGGTCCCTGATCTCGCAGCCGTGCAGCACGGCCTGATGACCTACGGTTACCCGGTCGTGGATAATGATGGCCGCCCCCCCGGGCAGGAAGCGGCTATCGTGAGAGACATGCAGAATGGTGCCGTCCTGAATATTGGTAGCGGCCCCGATCTCGATGTGGTGAATGTCGCCACGGATCACACACAGGGGCCAAATCGACGCGCGTGGGCCGACCGTTACCTCGCCGATGACAATAGCGGAGTCGTCGATCCAGGCATCGGCAGCGATCCGGGGGTGCTTTCCTCGAAAGGAACGGATATTGGACATGGTTACTCCTGAGTGTAAGGTGCCGAAAACTTGCAATGCTATCATTTCCCCCAGTTTATATGGGCGTCGGCCAGAGCAAGCATTGCTTTCCTGTGGCACGCCGAATTATCGCTGGAAAAAGGGTTGGAATCAGGTATCGAACGGGGCTGCCTCCAGCAACCGATTGCCGTCGAGTCCGGACCGGTGGACATGTCCGCTGATGGCCCGCCGCCAGCGCCGCGCCCCCGGTCGGCTCTGGAACAGACCGGAGATGTGCCGGGTCATGGCATTCAGCGGTACCCCCGTTGCCAGCTCCTTCTCCAGGTAGGCGATATATGCCTCCAGGACTCGGCGGCGACTGGGCAGGGGGTGCCGGTCGCCGAAAATCTCGCGGTCCGCCGTCGCAAGCAGCCAAGGGTTCCGGTAGGCCGCGCGGCCGATCATCACGCCGTCCAGTCCTTGCAGCAGGGAACAGGCCCGTGCCAGCGTGGTAATGCCGCCGTTGATAACAATGGGTAAATCGGGAAAATCCCCCTTGAGTTGCTGCACCACCTCGTAGCGCAGGGGTGGGGCCTCCCGATTCTCCTTGGGACTTAAGCCTTTCAGCCAGGCCTTGCGGGCGTGGACGATCACGGCATCGCAGCCGGCCGCCGCCAGAGTGCCGACCAGATCGCGGAGCTCCCCGTAGCCGTCCCGCTCGTCGATGCCGATACGGGTCTTGACCGTCACCGCTACGGATACCGCCCCTTTCATGGCCGCAACACAGTCGGCGACCAATCCCGGCTCGGCCATCAGACAGGCACCGAAACGCCCGGACTGAACCCGATCGGAGGGGCAACCCAGGTTCATATCGATCTCATCGAAGCCCGCTTCCTCACCCAAGTGGGCACAGGTGGCCATCTCCCCCGGATCGCTACCCCCCAGCTGGAGTGCCACCGGATGCTCCGCGGGATCGAAACGCAGGAATCGCTCGCGGTCTCCGTGGAGCAGAGCGCCGGTAGTCACCATCTCCGTATAGAGCAGGGTGCGCCGGCTGATCAGGCGCAGGAAGTATCTGCAGTGGCGGTCGGTCCAGTCCAGCATGGGTGCGATACTGAGGCAGCGATCCGGACCGGACCGGAATTCGGAACACTTCATTTTTACAACGGTGTGAATCGGCAGCCGGTGCCAGCGTATCCTCGGCGTTCCGGTGCCGATATACCCAACCTCTTCGGTCCACCCGGATCGCCACTGACCGAGGGATAGCCTGAGTACAAACCACCACGCGCGAGAATCGGCGCGAATAAGATCCCTCCCTTCGGTTCGGGACGACGGTTTCGCGCGGATTCGCGTGATTCGTAGTTTTTCCTTTGTTTGCTGACCGGTAACACTTAACTTAATGGCATTGCCGTGGAAAGCTCCTGAGCACTGTTTCGGCATCTCCCGTCGATTCCCGGAGAACCTATTGTAGTCATCGCGTCTTAGGCTAAGATGCAGCGTAATTTGCGAGACTTAATGCGTTATTCCCCATGCCGACCCGGCTGGTGTCAACGGATTCAAGAATGTCAAGAAGGGTGAGGCCCTTGCTCACCTGCCCTTCAAACATTCGCGGGCTTGGCGTGACTCGGTGGTCACGGGGTGGCGTACCAGTCCCTACATCTCGACTGAGTTACACGAAGGCGAATCCCGCGTGGTGAAGCTGCACAGGACAGCTCGACCGGAGGTAGCCGCACGCGATTATTCTAGGCCGAGAAGCTGCCGCGCACCGTGCTCTCGACCATCAATGCCCAAGAGAGTCCCACCGCGGTGTTGGCCCGCCGGGAAATGCTCGACTGGCGTCTGCTACAATTGGAACCCTCGGTGCTGCGGGCACCCGACGCCTTCGATGCCCCGTCCCAGCTCGCAGCCAGCGGTGCCCGTCTACACGCGACCCTGTTTCGGTTATCCCAAGAGCCGGAGCGACATGCTGGCGAGACCCCCCCGCCCGGGGAAGGCGCATCACGCGCCCGAGAAGACCGGCGAACGCGCGCGCTCACCCAGATTGCAAACCGTTTGTAAGCGCGAGCTCCTAACCCTGTTGTTGACGGATCGCTACGGTACCGAGCTGCCGGCCAAGGCCCTGTCCGACGGTACCCTGTGGTTTCTTGCGCTTGCGAGTGCCGAGATCGATCCTATCCTGATCGGTCTGATCTGTATGGAAGAACCGGAAAACGGGATTCATCCGGAGCGCATCGGGGCCATGATCCGGTTACTCCGCGACATCGCCGTCGATCCAGAGCTAACCGTCGACGACGACAACCCCTTGGCGGTGCCGGAGCAACGGGTAGTCGAGGGTAACCTCATAGGTAGTGGTGATTTTTGAAGTGATAGAGTAGATGGGTTCATCGGTAATCATTCCGATTGCAACCGTTTTTTTCGTTACCTGATTCTAGATTTTAACCCTCTCTTCTGGAAGAATACGCCTGGTTTGAACGATTGCGTTCATTGATAAAACGAACCGAAGAGTTTTCAATTATGATTATCGAGACTAAAGTATACAGCTGTCGCAAATGTCAGAGCGAAGATCTCGTTAAAAATGGCACAAATGCGTCCGGTAGCTCGCAATATCACTGTAAAGCCTGTGGTGCCTATGGCGTACTTGAACGCACAGAACGCGCGACGGAAGAAAAACGGAAGAAAAGAAGAAAGATCCAGTATGCGCGGGATTGAATGGACGTTTGGGGTCTCGCGCCGAACATTGAGCGCCTGGTTAAAAGAACAGGCGAATGACCTCCCACCCCTTGAAGAGACGTTACAACCTGCTGAGTGCAATAAAGATTCCTGTGCTGGAGGTGGATGAGTTGCGGTCCTTTGTCTTTCGTAGAAAAAACAAAGTGTGGGTCTGGATTGCCATGAATAGAGAGACCCGAGAAATCGTCGCTTCTGCCTGCGGTGATCCCACCGAAAACACCTGTTGGATACTCTAGGATCGCGTACCGTCTGCTTATGAAAGAAGCCATCGTTTTCAGTGATTATTGGAGCGCGTATCAAGCCGTCATTCCGAGCGGGCAACAGCGCCCTGTGGGTAAAGAAACGGGGGAAACGGCTCATATTGAGCGTTGGAATAATACCTTACGGAAACACTTGGCACGCTTCCTACGCAAGACGTTGTCTTTTTCTAAATGTGTTAAAATGCATGAGATTTGTTTAAAACTCTTCATGCACCGTTATAATATCGAATTATTGCCGATTGCTGGCTAGATATCACTTCAAAAATCACCACTACCCCGCATTCAGTATGCGGGACGCCTGCGCTACTCAGTACCCCCGAACCGAGATGTATCGCCCTTGCCCTGCCGTAGAACCACCGGCGGCTCCTGGGTCATATCCACCACCGTTGTCGGCTCCAGGCTGCAGAAGCCGCCGTCGATTACCAGATCGACTTGCTGGTCCAACAGCTCGCGCACTTGGTATGGATCGGTAAGGGGCATGTCGTCCAGCGGCAACAGGAGGGTCGTGCTCAGGACCGGTTGGTCCAGCTCTGCGAGCAGGGCCCAGCAGATGATATTGTCCGGTACCCGGATGCCGATGGTCTTGCGCCGCGGGTGCAGGAGACGTCGCGGTACTTGCTTGGTCGCCTGATGGATGAAGGTGTAGGGGCCGGGTGTAAGGTTTTTGAGTAGTCGGAATGCCTGGTTGTCGATGCGGGCGTAGGTGGTAATCTCCGAGAGATCACGACACACCAAGGTGAAATTGTGTTTGGCGTCCAGCTCGCGGATGGAACGGATACGATCCAGCGCCGGCTTGTCGCCGATCCGGCAGCCCAGGGCGTAGGAGGAGTCGGTGGGATAGACGATCACTCCCCCTTGCAGCAGGATGTCTACCGAGCGCCGAATCAGGCGCGGCTGAGGGTCCTGGGGATGCATTTCAAAAAACTGTGCCATGATTACTATCGAGGCTTTACCTCAGACCGACAAGTGCCCGACTCGAGCTTCATCGCAAAGCTCCAATAGGACAGGATTCATCATTCATCATTCCGAGGCGGGTCCAGGGCCATCCGGTTTTCTCCCAATCGGCCCAGATGGGGGTGCAGAAGCCCGGTAGCGGTGCCATGCTCCCGAGGTCCGTCCAGGGATTTTCCGGCCCGTGGAAATCGGAACCTACCGAGGCCAGGAGGCGGGTTTCCTTTGCATACCGGGCGAAGAGGAGACACTCGTCCCGAGTGTGGCTGCCGGAGACGACCTCGATGCCGACGCCGCCGAGCTCCGTGAACTGACCGATCAGTCGCAACAGCTTGGTGCGTGTGAAGCGATAGCGCCCCGGATGGGCGATCACCGCCTGGCCTCCAGCGCCGCGGATCCATCCCACCGCGGTCTCGATCGTCGCCCAATCCCCCGCTACATAGCCGGGCTTGCCCTTGATCAGGTAGTGCTTGAAAACCTCCCGCTCGTCCGCCGCGTAACCCCGCTGCATGAGAAACCGGGCGAAGTGGCTGCGACCGATCAGGCGCCCGTTGGAGAAGGCCCGTGCACCTTCCAGCGCACCCGTGATTCCTTTCTTGGCAAGACGCCGGGCGATCTCCTCAGCCCGTCGGCGGCGATGTACCGATATCTCCGCCAGGCCATCGTGCAGCGTCCAGTTTCGGTAATCGACCCCGAGACCGATGATGTGGATGGTGCGCCCGCCCCAGGTGACGGAGATTTCAACGCTGGGGACCAGGATCAGGCCGGCAGTACCCGCGGCCGCCTGCGCCGGGCCCAGGCCCTCCAGGGTATCGTGATCCGTCAGGGCTAGGACATCGACGCCCTTGGCCGCAGCGAGGGCGACCAGTGCCGGCGGCGTCAGGGTGCCGTCGGAGGCGGTCGAGTGGCTGTGCAGATCGTAGATTCGGGGCATACGGTTATTCTATACTCTAGGTAGCGCAGGTATCCCGCCTGCCGAATGCGGAATGATGAGGGGAATGGCTGCTCCCGCATTTATCATTCGGGAGTGCAGGCGTGCAGGCGTGCAGGCGTGCAGGCGGGATGCCTGCGCTACCTAGGGTCGGGTCTTCAATCCACCCACACCCGCGCGTTGCGGAACAGCCGCATCCAGGGGCCATAACCCTCCCAATGGTCCGGTCGCCAAGAGTACTGGAGGGCCCGGAACAGTCTCTCGGGATGGGGCATCATGATGGTTACGCGCCCGTCGCTGGTGGTCAGGCCGGTGATGCCCGCTGGGGAGCCGTTCGGATTCGCTGGGTAGCGCGTGGCGATGCCGCCGCCGTTTTCCACGTAACGCAGGGCCACCCGCGGCGCGATGCGCGACAGATCCTCGGCGGCGGGAAATTCAGCCTGCCCCTCGCTGTGGGCCACGACGATGGGTAACCGGGAGCCGGCCATGCCGGTCAACAACACCGAGGGCGAGTCGGTCACTTCCACCATCACCAGCCGCGCTTCGAACTGTTCTGAGCGGTTACGCCCGAAACGGGGCCAATGGTCTGCGCCCGGAATCAGCTCCCGGAGGTGGGAGAGCATCTGACAGCCGTTGCACACCCCCAAGGCAAAGGTATCTCCCCGCTCGAAGAAGGCCTGAAATTGGTCCCGCGCCCGCGGGTTGAACAGGATCGACTTGGCCCAGCCCACCCCCGCGCCCAGGACGTCGCCGTAGGAGAAGCCGCCGCAGGCCGCCAGTGCCCGAAAGCCCGCCAGCTCCACCCGCCCGGCGATAATGTCGGACATGTGCAGGTCCATACACTCGAATCCGGCCTGGTGGAAGGCCGCCGCCATTTCCAGCTGCCCGTTCACGCCCTGTTCCCGGAGTACCGCCAGCTGCGGGTGCACCCCGCGCAGGACGTAGGGTACTGCCAGGTCGTCAGCAGGGTCGAAGCCGAGCACCGGGGTCAGACCCGGATCGGCGGTATCGGCGATGCGTTCGAACTCCTCGCGCGCGCAGTCCGGGTTGTCGCGCAGGGATTGCAAGTGGAGACTGGTCTCTGACCAGAGCTGCTGCAGCTCGGAGCGGGATGCCGCAAGGATTTCGGCCCCTCCGCGCCGGAACCGGATGTCTTCCGCTTCCTGGGGCGTACCGATCACGAGACCGCAACCGCCCAGACCCTGTTCGTCGAGCAGCTTGAGCACGGCGTCCGTGTCCGCGCGCCGGACCTGGATCACGGCCCCCAGCTCCTCACTGAAGAGCACTGCCAGGTCGTCCGGACCCGCCGGGTCGAGGTCGATCTCCAGACCGCAACGCCCGGCGAAGGCCATCTCGCACAGGGTGACAAACAGGCCCCCGTCGGAGCGGTCGTGGTAGGCTAGGATCAAGCCCGCGCGATTGAGTGCCTGCACACAGGCGAAGAACCCGGCGAGCAGCCGCGGGTCGTCCAAGTCGGGGGTCGTGTTACCGACCTGTCCATAGACCTGGGCTAGGCAGGAGGTTCCCAAGCGGTTGCGTCCGCGTCCGAGGTCGATGAGGATCAGGTCCGTAGCGCCTACATCCGTGCGCAGCTGGGGGGTGAGGGTACGGCCAGCATCCCGCACCGGCGCGAAGGCCGATACGATCAGCGACAGGGGGGCGGTCATCTCCCGCGGGTGGCCGTCGCGGTCCGTCCACAAGGCCTGCATGCTCATGGAGTCCTTGCCCACGGGGATGGCTATCCCTAGGGCCGGGCACAGCTCCAGACCCAGGGCACGGACGGTGTCGAAGAGCCCGGCATCCTCTCCCGGATGGCCGGCCACCGCCATCCAGTTGGCGGAGAGCCGAATATCAGAGATCCGGTCGACGGCGGCGGCAGCCAGGTTGGTGATGGCCTCACCCACGGCCAGGAGTCCCGAGGCCACCGGGTCGATCAGCGCCACCGGGGCCCGCTCGCCCATGGCCATGGCCTCACCCGTTACTCCTGTGTAATCGCTGAGGGTTACCGCTACGTCTGCGACCGGTATCTGCCAGGGGCCGACCACCTGGTCGCGCGCTACCTGACCGGTAACGCTGCGGTCGCCGATGGTAATCAGAAAACTCTTGTCGGCCACCGTGGGTAGCCGCAGCACCCGTCGCGCCGCGTCCGGCAGGGATACCCGCGACAGATCCAGCTCCGATCTCTGAAATTGAAGCCGGGCGGCGGTCCGCAGCATCCGCGGGGGCTTACCGAAGAGCAGGGACGCGGGGATATCGATGGGCGTATCCGTAAAATGCGCATCGGTGAGCCGCAGGTGCTCCTCCTCGGTCGCCTCTCCCACCACCGCGTAGGGACAGCGCTCGCGTTCGCAGATGGCCTTAAAAACTGCGAGCTGCTCGGCGGCCACCGCCAGCACATAGCGCTCCTGGGACTCGTTGCACCAGATTTCCATGGGTGACATGCCCGGATCGTCGTTCGGGACCTCCCGCAGCGCAAAACGCCCGCCGCGGTGGGCGGCGTGCACCAGCTCCGGCAGGGCATTGGAGAGCCCACCTGCCCCCACGTCGTGGATGGACAGGATGGGATTTTCCTCGCCGCGGGCCCAGCAGGCGTCGATGACCTCCTGACAACGCCGTTCCATCTCCGGGTTGGCGCGCTGGACGGAGGCGAAGTCCAGGTCCTGAGCCGAGGCCCCGGATGCCATGCTGGAAGCGGCCCCGCCCCCCAGGCCAATGAGCATGGCGGGTCCGCCGAGCACGATCAGGGGCGTGCCCGGCGGAAACTCCCGCTTGGCGATGTGTTCAGAGCGGATGTTTCCGATGCCGCCGGCGACCATGATGGGCTTGTGGTAGCCGCGCAGCTCGGTGCCCGCGGTCCCCGGTACTTCCTGCTCATAGGTCCGAAAGTAACCGCACAGATTGGGACGCCCGTACTCATTGTTGAAGGCGGCCGCGCCGATGGGGCCCTCGATCATGATATCCAGGGCCGAGGCCATATGGCCGGGCTTGCCGTAGTCCCGTTCCCAGGGTAACACCCGGTCCGGGACGCGCAGGTTGGAAACGGAAAAGCCACACAGGCCCGCCTTGGGCTTTGCGCCCTGACCAGTGGCACCCTCGTCCCGGATCTCCCCACCGGCACCGGTAGCCGCCCCCGGATCGGGGGCGATTGCCATGGGGTGGTTGTGGGTCTCCACCTTCATCAACAGGTGGATGGCCTCCTCATGCTCGCGGTAGATCCCATCCTCGGGGGACACTAGAAAGCGCTTTCCCGGCCAGCCCGTCACCACCGCGGCATTGTCCTGATAGGCCGAGAGGACCCCCCACGGCGAGCAGTCCGTGGTGTGGCGGATCATCGCGAACAGGGATTGGTCCCGCGGCGCCCCGTCGATGATCCAATCGGCGTTGAAGATCTTGTGCCGGCAGTGCTCGGAGTTCGCTTGGGCGAACATCACCAGCTCCACATCCGTGGGGTTGCGCCCCAGGTCTTCAAAACGCTCCACCAAGTAATCGATCTCGTCCCCGGACAGGGCCAGACCGAGCTCGCTGTTCGCAGTAACCAGGACCGCGCGCCCTCCACCCAGCACATCGATGGACCGATGTGGACTGGGGTCGGCCCGCTCGAATAGCCGGCGGGCGTCCTCCATGGCATCCTCTGTGGAAAAAAGGGGGACCTGGGTCATGGGGTCGTGGAGAGGAGCCGCGGCAGCCATGAGCAGGTCCTCATCGAGCTGGGCGGACTCGCCCCGGAGCGAGTAGGAGATGCCCCGCTCCAGGCGTCGGACCTTGTTCACGCCGCAGTTATGGGCGATGTCCGTGGCCTTGGACGACCAGGGAGAGATGGTCCCCAGCCTCGGCACCACCAGCACCAGCGCTCCTTCCCGCTCCGGTCCGGGCAGCTGTGGGCCTCGGGGCAGCAGCCGTTCCAACAGCGCCTGTTCCTCTGCGGACAGGACCTGTTCGAGATCCGCGAAGTATAAGTATTCGGCATAGAGTTGCAGGACTTGCCCGGTGGCGTCCCGCAGGCGTTGTTCGAGCTTGCGCAAACGGAATTCGGAGTGGGCGGGGGTGCCGCGCAGAATGAGCATGGCTATATCCAAGTAGGCGGGGGGTGCATCCTACACTATCTCGTCCGGCTCGCGCCTGTCCCTCGTTCCTGCTGGAGGGTGTCGCAAAAGTAGTGCAGGCATCCTCGCCTGCATCGAAAAATGCAGGCCAGGACGCCTGCGCTACGCCCCACGGTTCAGGGCGAGCGCGTATAAATTCCTAACCAAACCTGGGTAGTGGTGATTTTTGAAGTGATAGAGTAGATGGATTCATCGGTAATCATTCCGATTGCCAGCGTTTTTCTCGTTACCTGATTCTAGATTTTAGCCCTCTCTTCCGGAAGAATACGCTTGGTCTGAACGATTGCGTTCATTGATAAAACGAACCGAAGAGTTTTCAATTATGATTATCGGGACTAAAGTATACACCTGTCGCAAATGTCAGAGCGAAGATCTCGTTAAAAATGGCACAAATGCGTCCGGTATCTCGCAATATCACTGTAAAGCCTGTGGTGCCTATGGAATACTTGAGCGCACAGAACGCGCGACGGAAGAAAAGAAAGGACTTATTATAAACGTTTATCAAGAAAGATCCAGTATGCGCGGGATTGA
>Ga0209785_1000171_pt1 | contig 25063 bp, 28 predicted proteins | sample WorMetG1BERMUDA2_FD_187403 | JGI IMG/M metagenome (GOLD analysis project Ga0209785, IMG submission 187403) | Marine gutless worms symbiont microbial communities from Max Planck institute for Marine Microbiology, Germany - Inanidrilus... ...
CGAAGGCGAGGACTGGCGTTGCGCTTGTAACAACAGCCTCACCTGCAACCTCGCCATGCTCACCGGCGCGCTGTGGATGCTCACCGGCAAGGTCGCCGTCGCCATCGAAGGCCCGATGCGGCGGGACGCCTGATCGGGTAGCGAGCTGCCGCCACGCAACTCCGAATTACGAAAGGAAGATCGGATGAACCGTCCAACGATGGAGGACGGGCATGTTGTCATGCCCGAAGAGGAGTTCGAGCAACTCCTGGAATTGGCCGCCGAGCGCGGCGCCAAACGGGCGCTGGCCGACGTCGGCCTCGTCGACGAGGAGGCTGCGAGCGACATCCGCGATTTGCGCTCTCTGCTGGGCGCCGTTCGCATCGCCAGGCACACCGCCTGGCAGACCGTCGTGCGCCTCGTCACCACCGGAGTGATCCTGGCGCTGATCGCCGGCATTGCCATCAAGCTCAAGCTGTTCGGAGATCACTGATGCCCAGTTTCTCCGACAAGTCGCTTTCCAGGCTCGGCACCTGTGATCCGCGCCTGCAGCGGGTGTTCCACGAGGTGATCGGGCATTTCGACTGCACCATCCTCGAAGGCCATCGAAACCAGGAACGCCAGAACCGCATGGTCGAGGAGGGCAAGAGCAAGGTCCGCTGGCCCAACGGCAAGCACAACACCGTGCCGTCCTTGGCCGTCGACGTGACGCCCTGGCCCGTCGTCTGGGATGACCGGGAGCGACAAACGCTGTTCGCCGGATACGTCCTCGCGACCGCCAAGGCGATGGGTGTCGATCTCCGCTGGGGTGGTGACTGGGACCGCGACACCGAGGTCCGGGACAACGGTTTCGACGACCTCGTGCATTTCGAGATCGTGGAGTAAGTCATGCTGGACAAGATTTTCGGGTCGATCGTCGGCGGAGGCGTCGTGTCCGCCGCCGAGGGGGTCGCCAACATCATCGATCGGTTCGTCGAGACCGACGACGAGAAGCGTGCCGCCGAGGTCATCAAGGCCAAGCTGATGATGAAGCCCAGCCTGGCCCAGATCGAGCTCAACAAGATCGAGGCCGGCCACTGCTCCTTACTTGTCGCCGGCTGGCGGCCCTTCATCGGCTGGGTGTGCGGCTTCGCGCTCCTCCGGCACTTCATCCTGTTCGACCTGCTGACCTGGATCACGGTGAACTTCTTTCCTCAGGTCACGGAATTGCCGGAACTGACCGGCACCGAAACGCTGGTCACCGTGCTGCTGTCGCTGCTCGGCCTTGGGGCCATGCGGACGGCGGAGAAGGTCGCGGGACGGACGAAGTAGCCCAACCCGGGCCCGGGTGATGTTGGGACCGCGGCCTCCTTCTCAAGACCGGCCGTTGGCGGGTGTCCGAGTTCTTCCGGCGCTTCGTCCGGGAAGGCCGCGACGGCAGGAAAAAGCCAATCGGCCAACGCAGCCGTCATGCCTCGCATGCGACGCGGCGCAGGTAAAGCGCCATCCGACGGGCGCCGGAGAACGGGCGTTTCAGGAATGGCGCGCCGCTCCGCCGCATCAGCGCCAGAGGTTCTCCGGGCTTTCCCCCTTCGGCGCCTCGTCAAGCGAGGGCGATCGACAGCAAACAGCATTGCCGGCTTCAGACAACTGGCATCACCCTCGCACGGCACTCCGGCCACTTCGGTTTGCCCACGAGCCCCCCTCCAGGGAGGGGGGCAATTACACGTCAGCTCCCCGGTGAACCCCTACGGTTCCCATGGCGCGCAACACCGATCAGAAGAAGCTGTAGCGCAAGCCGATCCGGAGGTCATGCGTCGTCAGGTCGTCGAAGCCGAGGTCCGATGACATAAACGGGCCCAGGTCCTGGTAGCGGTAGCCGACGTCGATGGCCGTCGTCTCCGTAACCTGGACCGCGGCGCCGGCCATGGCCGCCCAAGCAAGGTTGTGCTTCTCGTAGTTATTGGCATAACTGCGGTACTTGTCGGCACTGGAGGTCTCCACGGACAGGATGGCGCCGCCGATGCCGGCGCCGACGTAGGGCGTCAGCGTCATCTCGGTGTCGCCGAAGCCGCGGCCCAGGCTAACGGTATGAATGTCCCAATACCCGTTGGCCATAATGCCGTAGGACGTGATATCCGCGTCGGCGCTGCGAAAGAAGTCGCGCGTCGGGTGCAGGAACTTGCCGAGATTCTTTTTCCGTCGGTAATCGAAGGCGAGGTCGGCGCGGAACCGGCCGATCTTGTAGCCGACACCGAGGCCGAAGACGGGCGTCGTGATATCTTCGTTCCAGTCGTCATTCCTGAAGTCGAACCCACTGCCGAAGTCCTCCATCCCTTCGAAACTGACACCGCCGTCGACGCGGATGTAGGGACCGTCCTGCGGCCCGCCGGCGAGGGCCGCCGAAGTACCGGACGCCGCCAGTATGGCGCCTGCAAGCGCCGCTATTGTGAGTTTGTGCATTGTCATTCAATCTTTCCTGATCGGTGAACGTCAGCCGTCTGGGCTCCGGATCTGCAATCTGCACGACTTTTTCGGTCATTTCCAGGAATTTCTCCGATCCGTCCGCGCCAGTCGTTCCTCGGAGGGCGGGCCCGCCCTGTCGGATCTCACGAGGCCGGACGTTGCAATTAGCGGGCGATACGGCGACGAGGCCAACGCTATGCTCAGCGCGCGCCGTCAGCCACAACTTCCACCTCACTCTCACCTGGCCGAGGCGTCTCTTGCGCCCGATTCTGCTCGCCGTCATCAAAATGATCAGTCAGGCGCTGGCCGCCTCCCAACTGACCTACTGCTCGCCCGCTTCAGGCTGTGTCAGACCAGAATCGGAAGCGTTGTCTTCAGCCTCTGGATTCGAGCCAGCTTTCGAGGTCGCCGAACCGCCTCGATCAGCGCTTTCCAGTCGACCGGATTGCGATGAGGACGGAAGGGGCTGGACCGACATAATCCGCACGCGACGCCGCTTTCGGATCTGGCTGTTCAATCCGACCCCGCGCACTAACCAGCGCCATTGTCCGCGCTGGAATCCGGCTCCTTCGTGAACGCGCCGATGTTCCAGATTTTCTCAAGGTACCGCCGGCAGATATCGCGGGTCGCCTGAACCTCCTCGAAAGCCTTGGCGTCCCACGCGGCGTTACCGGTGGCGAGGCCGATCGTGTAGTTCGACTTGTTGAACAGAAACGCCAGGCAGCTGTCGCGCATCGGGTCCTCCTTGAGCGGCTCCGGGCCGTCCTCTTGTTTCTTAGTCTTCGACTTCTCCGCAACCACCCAGTCCCAAGGTATGTTGCTCGACTTTTTGATGGCCCACTCGAGGTAGGCCCGACAGAATTCCCGTGTCGCCTGAGCCTCCTTGAAAGCCCTGGCGTCCCACGCGTCGTTACCGGTGCCGATGCCATACGTCTCCTTGCTGGACATGAAGACGATGCAGCTGTCGCGCACATGATCCTTATTGAGCACGCCGAGCACGATGTTTTCGACGGCGCTTGCGATACTATGGTCAAATTTCCCGCCCGCTCCCCGACTGCTGCTTTCCGGCGCAACCCGGCCTGTACTCGTGATGGTCTCCTTTACCGCGGCGACGGTCGCGTTTCTGGTATCTTCGACCGCCTGCCGCGTAAGCTTCGCTTCTTCGGCGAACTTGCGGTCAGCCGTGGCGCCGTCCCGGGCCCTCGTTGCGTCCCTGCGGCTATCTTCCGCGGCTTTCTTCAGCTCCTTGACCTCCTCCTCGGTCGGAGCTTCGTCGCTGTTCTGTTTGTCCCGGGCGTCTTGAAGCGCCTTATCAGCGGCGGCGGCCTGCGCCTCTAGCCTTTCCGCCCAGTCATCGGACGCATCAGCTTCTTGGGTCTTCTGTCGCTCGCGCGCGATCATCTCGTCCAGGGTGCGTTGCAGATTCAGCAACTGTGCGGACGCGTTGGCACTGGTATTGCCCGTCAGGATCATCTGGCTTGCGACCACGGCACCAGTCAGTTGCTCGATGGCCAATATGGCGACCGTGATATCCTGATACCGCTCATGCAGCTGCATAACCATGCGCTGATTTAGGGCCCTGCCGTAGTACGCCTCGCACACGCGATAGAGCGCATCGCGCATCAACTGGATCGACTGAGTCCGAAGACCGATGCTGCCGACGGTGTTGGACAGGGCCGCGACCATTCTTGCGTCGTCTTGATCCGGCGCGGAAATCCCGGCGCCGACCGACGCGCTAAAAGCAGACAGCGCGTCCGGGCTGGGCTCCGCGCAGGTGATTAGAAATTCCGTGTATTTGCCGTCTTTGCCAACCTTTGGCCACTTTGAGATAATGGCACGCTGCTTGGCGTCGAGATGAACGATCTTGCCGCTCTTGCCGACCGGCGTCTCGCGGTCGATCGACATTATGTTCGCACAAGCACCGAGGCTCAGCGTAAACAAACCCGCAAAGGCCGCGGAGACTATGACATGCATATTGAGAAGCCCCCGCATGGTTTCTCACGTCTTCGATTCGACTGGTTGCTTTTGATGTCTATAAATATGCTTGTACTTTATCCGTGACAAGCTCCTTTGTGTGTCGCGCTGCCTGCAGTCGGGGATCTGCAAAGCCTCAAAGTCCGGCGCCACACCAAGCGCTGAACCAACGTGGAGGCAACCATGCGCTACCCGGTCCTGATCACTCTGCTGCTTATCAACCTCCCCGCCGTCGCCCTCGCCGCGCCGGCCAAAGCCCGCGAAAGAGAGAACCTGTGCACCTGGGCACCCGGGATCACGCCGGAGCGGATCGCCAAATCCGACAGTGCGCTCCACGGCCTGAAAGACGCCCGGTCGAAGGCCGCGGTCAAGGAACATATGCCCTTCGGCAGGCCGAAGCGTGTCGACGAACAACGCAGCCGCAACGAGATCCAGCTGACCGGTCCGTTCTTCGTCATCCATTACGACAAGGATCTCCGCGTGCCTTTGTGGACGGCGCACGGCCTGACGAAGCAGCTCGCCGTCCTGTCGCCGAAGACCCACCCCGACCAGGCCGAAGAGCGCCGGAAAAGCTTCCGTTCCGACCCGCGCCTCGATCCCGACGAGCGCTCCTTCTGCAGCGACTACAAGGAAAAGGTTTTCGACCAGGGGCACATGGTGCCGAACGGCGATCTCGATTGGATCGACGCCGATACCGGCTATTCGCTCGGCATGGACCATTCCTTTTTGATGACCAACATGACGCCGCAACATTGCGAGTTCAATCGTGGGCCCTGGCTGGTGCTGGAGGATCTGACACGAAAGTGGGCGATGGCGGCACCCGACGATGCACCGGAGACTTGGGTGATCGCCGGGACGATCTTCGATCGCGACGCCTCGCTCGGCCGGGATCCGGATGCCGCGGCCAAACGCATGACAAACCACATCGGGATCTCGAGCGTCGCCATCCCATCCCACCAATACCGAATCGTGATACAGAAGGACGGCGCCAAATGGAAGACCCTGTCTTTCGTCCTGCCGAACGATGAAACGCGGGTCACCAACGACCAGCGTCTCGACTACCTGGGCTCTCACATCCGTACGCTCGACGACATTGCCGTAATGAGCGGACTGCGGTTCTTGAACGGAAAAACGGTAACCGAGGCAACGGCCCTATGGCCCTTCTCTGGGAAACCGCAGACGGTGCTTACGGCGAACTGTTGATCGGTATCGAGACGTGAACAAAAGGCAGCCGCTAACCGGCTAGCCCGGATTTCTCACCAGAGGTTTGCCGGTGGTATTTGCGGGGACTGGTTTATAGCGTCTGAGACTTTGACAGAGGCGAACGCCCGGCGGAGCCGGGGGCCTTTGTTCAGTGCTGTATCCTCTCTTGTTGTGGTTCGAGTTTCGGGGGGCCGCTTCACGCGGCGGCGCGGGATAGTCGGGCGTGGGCGATGGCGAACTCGTTCTGGTAGGGGTGGCCCGATGCCATGGCGACCTTGACCCGGCGCGCCGAGGTTTTGACCAGGGCGCCGATCTTGAGCAGCTTGAGGCGAATGGTGGCGCAGGTGGCGCGGGCCAACCGGGTCTGTTCGAGCCCGATGCGGCGCAGGCTGTCGAGCAGGACATAGGCCATGGAGGCGGCCGAGGTGCGGTCGGCGAACAGGTCGCCCTGGCACTCCTTGATCCGGTTCTCCATGTCGCCGCGGGCGCAATAGACGTCCTCGTAGAGGGCGCGGGCATCATATTCCCCGCCGCTCAGGGACGTGACGACGAAGCGGGGGTTGGCCTTGCCGCCGGCAAAGAAGGGCGTCCATTCGGCCTTGCCCACCACCCGGCGACGCCGGCTCCAGCTCTTGCGCGTGGTCCACATGAAGTCGGCGAAGCACCGCGCCGCCCGGCCGGTCTGTCGGGCTTCTTCCTCGGCCCACCGGAGATCGGCACCGATATGCTTCACGAGGCGGCCGTTGCGCGCCAGGCCGAACAGGTCGTCGACGCCGTTCGCCTCGCACCAGGCCATCAAGTCCTCGCGCGCGAAGCCGCTGTCCGCGCGCACCAGAATGCGCGTGTGGGGCCAACGCTCGCGGATACGCTTGGCGATCCGTTCCACCTCCTCGACCGCGCCGGCCGAGGCGTCGATGTTGGACCGCCGCAGCTTCGCCGCTAGCAGATGGTCGCCGCAACCGTGACCTACTCAACACGGTACGCGGCACGTTGAAGGCTTTCGGCATCCGGATCGGCGGCGGCAAGAGCGCTCTCTTTGCCCACCGCGTCCGTCGCCAGCTTGATGATCCTGAGTTGCTGGCAATGACAGAGCCATTGCTGACCGCCTTCGAGGAAGGGCTCCAGGCTCTGGAAAATCTTGACCGGCAAGTTCTCGATGCCGCTAAAGCGGACCCGGTCTGTCGCCTGTTGATGACGGCGCCTGGCGTTGGCGCGGTCACCGCATTGGCTTGTCGCACCGGCGTCGATGTTGCTCACCGCTTCGACAAATCCCGATTGGTTGGCGCCATCTTCGGATTGACGCCGCGGATTTATGCTTCCGGCGAAATGGAGCAGATCGGCCGCATCGCAAAATGCGGAGACGGCATGGTCCGTTGGCTTCTCTACGAAGCGGCCAATGTCATGATGACCCGGTGCAAAACCGACAACTGGCTGAAAAACTGGGCCCTGAACGTTGCCCGTCGTCGTGGCATGCGCAAGGCCAAGGTGGCGCTCGCCCGCCGCCTCGCCGTCGTCATGCATCGGATGTGGGTAACGGGAACTCCGTTTGCCATGCAACGATCTGAATGAGGAAGCCAGGGACCACCAAGTGCACGACCCGTCGTGAGACGCGGGGCCGTGTGGGCAAGAATGACTGCGTTGGACACCTTGCGAAAATAATCGCGCTTTTGAGCTTGCAGCGTTCAAACCCATGATCGTTTCGCCCAGAGTGCAGCGCCTTTCCAGCAAGAAACGGTAACTGCGGACAGAAGCGTGAAGCCCGTCACGATCATGGCCTCGACAGACGAACCATTGACCGATTACAGAAGGTGTCCACGTGCGTGTCGGCAAGAAGGCCCTGATCCAGCACCAGCGCTACGCCCATGCCAGGCAGTACGAGCGGGCCGGACGCCAACTCCGCAAGCTCAAGACCCCGTTGCGCCGCACGCGGCGCGACATCCAGCGCAAGATCAAAGGCAATCCGGCATGGGAAGATGCCTTCCGCCGGCCCTTGTGGCTGGCCGAGCGGGTGCTGACGCAGAAGAAGCGCGGCCCATTGCCCAAGGTCCACGCCCCGCGCGCACCCGAGGTGGAGTGCATCGGCAAGGGCAAGGCCCACAAGCCCCATGAGTTCGGCGTCAAGGTCTCAGTGGCGACAACGCTGAACCGTTGCAGGGGTGGCCAGTTCGCCATCCACGCCAAGGCGCTGCCAGGCCGGCCTTATGACGGCCACACGCTGGAGACGGTGATCCCCGAGATCGAAGATCTCGCCGGCGCCACGCTCAAGCGTATCCTGGCCGACGCCGGTTATCGCGGCCACAATGCGCCGGGCGTCTACAAGCCGCGCGTCCTCGCCGCCGGTCGGAAACGCCGCGTCACGCCGCAAATCAAACGACAGATGAAACGCCGCGCCGCCGTCGAACCGGTCATCGGCCACATCAAGAACGGTCACCGCATGGACCGCAACTTCCTCGCCCACAAACAGGGCGACGCCATCAACCCAATCCTCGCCGCCGCCGGCTACAACTTTCGCCTCATCCTCAAGTGGATCGCACTTCTTTGGGCCTTGTTCTCAATCTGCGTGACTACGAACCGGAAAACACCATCAGACCCAATCCCAGCCTAATCGGCTTTCTTCACGGTCGACGACATAGACGCGTTCGATTTCGCGGCCCGTCAGGGCCTGGGTTTCGGCGATCACGGTTTCGAGGGTGTGGCCGTCGTACGGATTGCCGTGGAACGCCTTGGCATGGAGCACGAACTGGCCGCCCTTGCAGCGGCGGTTGGTGGTGATCGACACCTTGCAGCCGAACTCGTAGGGCTTGTGGACCTTGCCTTTGCCGATGCACTCGGTCTCCGGCGCGTGCCAGGAATAGAGCTTCCAGCCGCGCTGGCGCTGTTTCTGGGAGCGGATCTGGCTGGCCCTTGAGAGCGGGATAGCGAAGGCTGCTTCCAGAGCCGCGTCGCCCTCGGTCTTGCGCCCGATGTCGCGCACCAGGCGGCCCAGGCGGGTGCGCAGGAACTTGAGTTTCCGGTTATAGCGCTTGAACTGCTTGGCGTGGGCGTAGCGCCCGGCCATCATGGCAGCCTGCTTGGCGACACGGGCATAGGATTGGCGCAACGGAACGCCGTACTCCCGGGCCAGCCTGCCCAGCCGCTCGCCGATGCGCTTGCGCCAGTGGCTCATGCCCGAGCGCTCGTGCGGCAGGTCGTGCCGGAAGAACGCCTCGCCGGTGAAGTACTGGAAGTAGGGATCGTGCACCCAGCGTTCGCACATCCTCTCCTCCGACAGCCTATGGATGTGCTTCAGGAACAAGAGTCCGACCATGAACCGGGTCGGCACCGCCGGCCGGCCATCGTCGTGATGCAGGTCTGCCAGTTGCTCGTCGATCCAGGCCCAGTCGATCTCGTCCGCGAGTTGCACCAACTCGTGGCGCATGTCGATGATCTGATCGAGCCGGGACCGGGAAAGGTCGCCAGACCCAATCGGTTTTTTCTTCAATGGCCGCATCCGCGCCTCCTTCACTTGCGAAGAAGGAATCACGAATTCCCCGAAAACGGAATCCTCAATCGCAAGGTTCCAAGGTCAGAAGCCTCAAAAACCTGCGATATCGATTACGTGACCGTCCCGAAAACAGATTTTGTCTCAAGAGCTTGGACGTTGTTCACGAGGAACCAGAAAGGGCATCCGTGTCAGATGGAGTCTTAACGTCTACAGGCTTGCGACCTGATGTCCATCGCCGTCAATCGAGCAAATTCGTGCACATCGCGATCCGCTCGTTCTTCGTCGTGTCGGGCACGACTCCCTGAGGCATACCAGTGCCGCATCCACGCTCGCGGATATTCCGGGCGGTGCGCCGGGAAAGGAAGAAGTCGTCGCCGCAGACGGGCTTCATGTTCTCTGGCACGCCCGGGAACCGCGTTCCGCTCGTCTCCTCGATCAGGTCGATGCGGGAAACGAAGGCCCAGAACGCGCGCGCGGGATCGACGTTGGGGATCTGGTTGAGGTTCTCGAAGGTGTGCGGCAGCAGGAAGCCAATGGCGTGCGGGGGCTCGCCATTGCGCGCCGGGCGGAAGATCACCTTGTAGTAGCCCGTCGGCATGCGCATCAGTTTGACCTTGGCCTTGACGCGGTCGGGCTTCGCGTTGCGCTTGGGTTTCAGAGGATGGCCGGGGTCGAAGCCGAAGTCCGAAAAGTTGGCGGCGTGCTGCGCGACGGCTTCTTCCATCGTGGTATTGCGGGCGTAGACCCGGGCGCCGTCGAAGGTGCCGTTGGTGAATATCTCAAAGCGCTCGACGGGAAAGCGTCGGTAGGTGGTGCCCGTGACGACGAAGAGCGGGCCTTCGTCGAAGGCCCAAGTCAGGACCTGCCTCTCCAGGTGTCTCCAGATGTTCTGGTTCAGGAAGGCGCGTTGGGGCGACATGTTGGCCAGTGAGAAGGTCTGGTAGTTGGCGCAGACGTGCCAGCTGAAGGCCTGCCGCGGGGCCATGTGGCCGCGGTCGTGGCCGGTTTTGTAGAAGGGATTGGTGCCGAGCTTGGGGTCGGACAGCATGCGGTCCGCGTGGAAGGGATCGGACGCCTTGGTGCAGCTCTCGAACTCTGCCCAGGTCTGCTTGCGAGCGTAGCAGTTGGCCTTGCCGCGGGTGAAGGTGTTACAGCCGTTCGCGCCATAGTTCGCCGGGTCCAGGCGATAGGCGGCCCAGCGCGGGGCGAACTGCTCGGGCCAGTACTCCAATACGAAGAAGCTGACCCCGTCGTCGCGGTAGCAGAGGTGGAGGTTGGAGGCGAAAGGGCGGTCGGGCGCGGTGTTGCCGATGGTCGGGGCGTTGGCGACCAGCCCGTCGACAAACTGGTCGTCGCAGGCGTCGAGGGGGGATTGGGCGCGTGCGATTGAAGGCGTGAGGGCCAGCGCCATGACGACGAGAAGAGCGTGCAACATCCGCATCGTGAACCCTCCACATTGATCCCCCGAAAGTATAGCAACCTTAACGAATCGTGGCAAATTCGGCACGCGAGAGCTTGCCGCCCGACGAGGACGGCGTCTGTTGAGAGCCCAAACTGTCGCCGCCGGTCCCCGGAGCGACAGCAGTGGCAGCATGCCGATCAGGAACGCTGCAACCGCGAAGGCGCAGTAAATCAGAGACAACAGTGGGTTCAGCAGATAGAGCACGCCCAGGAACATCAGCGCGAAGGACAGGTCCAGCACGGTGGCCAAATTCTAACGACACCCGGCCGAACAGTCGTCGGGCGGCGAGATCGGCATTCTCCTGGAACAGTTCGAACAAGTCGCGCTCCTCGCGGCCGTGCCGTTGGCGCATGCTTAGAGTCCGTCCGGAAAGTTTAAGTTCTGGCTAAGCGTCTTATCATCAACTTGGTCATGGCGAGGCGGACCAGGGCGTTGGTGGTTCTTGCGAAGTTCTCGAAATCACGCGCCAGCCACCGGTTGCGGCTGATCCAGGCGAGGGTTCGTTCGACGATCCAACGCCTGGCAATGACGGCGAAGCCCTTCTGGGCATCGAGGCGTTTGGCGATCTCAATGCGCCATGCGCCGGATTTGCGTACCGTCTCTCGAACCCTGGGGCATTGATATCCAGCATCGGCGAAAATGACTTCGATGAACAGGAACCGTCGGCGCACCCGTTTGGTCAAAACCTGCTTTGCACTCTCCCGATCCTGGACGCTCGCCGGATGAACCGCGACGCTCGACAGAAGACCCTGATGATCGGTCAGGACATGGCGTTTGATGCCCTTGGTTTTCTTCCCCGCATCGAAGCCGACCGGATCGACCGACGACCCCCTTTTGCGCAGGATTTAGTGCTCTGGCTGTCGATAATCGCCGCCGTCGGGCTGGCTTCGCGACCCTCGTGCTCGCGCAGCGCCACGTATAGAGTGTCGTGGATATGGTCCAATGTGCCGTCCCAGCTCCACAGGTCGAAACAGCCGTGTACAGTGCTCTTCGGCGGGAAATCCTTCGGCAGATAACGCCAAGGACACCCTGTTTCCAGAACGTACAGAAGCCCGTTCGTCACTTCGCGCACATCCACCGAGTGCTTGCGCCCGCCATGCTTCGCCGGCGGGATATGCGGTTCCAACAAAGCCCATTCCTCGTCCGTCAAATCGCTCGGATAGCGCAAGCCTCGGCGCTCGTATCGGCATCGGTTCGCTTCCGTCCACATCGGCCATCCCTCCAAAATACCCGGATGACCGCTTGAATCATAAATTCCAACGAAATATCATTAACTTCTCGGACGGGCTCTTACTGTCTGACCACAGAGTCCGCGGAACGAAACAATGGAATCGTGGTCGCGTTCCGCGCGAATCAATACTGCCCGCGCGGGCCAGATCCGATTCCGGATGTTTCAAGTTTTGGCCTCGATCCGACTTTTGGGACAGACCCTTGAGACCCTCCCACTTGACCCACGCCCCGAAAGCGAGGGAACAGGTCAGCATACGGAACCATTCCCACCACCCCGCCTGCATCGCGATCAGCCCGGTTTCTAGTCGCGCAGATCAATGTAAGCGAGAGATGGTGCGGGTTCAATCGCGATCCGGCACGCAGAGGTCAGCTCAGGGCCTGTTGCAGTGTCCTGGAGACGTGGTCGGCGGCGTCCTTGACCGGATCGGCGGCGAGATGAGCATAGCGGGCGGTGGTCTGGATCTGTGAATGGCCGAGGAGCTTGCCGATCATCGGCAGGCCCTGGCCGGCGGCGACCGCCGTGGAGGCGAAGGTATGGCGCAGATCGTGGATTCGGACGTCCTCGATGCCGGCGCGCTTGCGGATGCGCCGCCAGGGCGGTTGGAGGTCAGTGAGGTGCGCGCCGGGGTTCTTCCCGGTGATGACCCAGGGGTTATCGTCCAGCCGTTCGATCTTGGAAAGGACCTCGATCGCCGGGGCGCCGATGTGGACGGTCTTGGCGCCGGTCTTGGAATCGGGAAGGTGAAGCGCCATCCCCTCGAAATCCACATGATCCCACTTGAGGGTCATGATCTCGGAGAGGCGGCAGCCGGTGAAGATCAGCAGCCGCAGGGCGTTGATGGCCGACCGGCTCTCGATGCCTTCTTGCTCGCATTGCCGCAGGACTTCGCCAAGCCGGGCCAGCTCTTCCTTCGAGAGGTAGCGCTCCCGTTTCTTCTCCGGGTACTTCTTGACGTGCCGACAGGGGTTGGTGCCGTCCGGGCGGCAGTCCCCAGACTTCCGCCAGGTTGAACGCCTTCGACAGGAACTGCAGACACCGGTTGGCCTGGATGGGGGCGAAGCGGAGATCGTGGTGAAGTTTGGCGATATCGGCCCGCTCGATCTCGCTCACTCGCAGGTGGCCAATCCGATCGCGGATGTATGCCCTGAGGTAATAGCGATAGCCGTCGACCGTGCGCGGCTTGCAGTGATGGGTGGCGTGCTCGTCGATGACGCGGCGTCCCAGGTCGTCGACGATCAGTTCGGTGCGGGCTTTCTCGCGGGCGCCGGCCGGGTCCTCGCCGTCCCTGACGCGGCCGAGAACCTTGATCGCTTCTCCCCTGGCTTTCTCAGGAGTGAGAACGCCATGCAGGCCGAGGCTCATGCGCCGGAACTTCCGGCCGACTCGGTACTGGACCAGATAGGAGCGCTTGCCGCTGGGTAGGATGCGCGCCCCGAAGCCGGGCATCTCGCTGTCGAAGATGATGTAGTCCTTGTCCCGGACCTCGGCCGCCTCGACGAGGCGTTTGGTGATCCTGGGCATGGAGCAGGGGCCTCCGTCCGATGTCGGTTCCGATGAACCCGCTGCGGTCCGCCGATCATCCATGGACTCACCATGGACACATGAGGGCGAAAGTCGCCGCGCGGTGCTGCGAAACCAAGAGAAAGCCGCCTGCGTCAAATATCAAGTCAATTCAATGACTTATCGTGATCCCGCGCAATCATTCGAAGCGCAGAGAACCTTTCATGAACGGTCTCATAACCTGAAGGTAGCAGGTTCAAATCCTGCCCCCGCAACCACCACTGTCCTAACAACCGGCGGCCCTTGGTCGCCGGTTTGTTCTCTGTGGCCGAACCGCAGAATGGCCGCCAATTCCCCATGCAACTCGATGTGCAGTTCCCCGCGCTTCTCGCCGGCGTGCAGCACGATCTTGTCGATCAAGGACCGGAGAATCGTCACCGCTTCGTGACGGGTGTCGGTGTCGCTGTTCAGTGCCTCCTGGAGGCGTTCCACCTTGCGCGCGTACAAGTCGGGCAGGTTTGGATGCATCTCGAGGACGATCGGAGCCTCGATCCCCGCCAGTTCGGCATTGATCTCGGCCTTGCGATCTTCCAGCGCCGTCATTTTCTCCTTCATGGACGGATGGTACATGCCATCCTCGATCGCGGCGATCATGCCCGCGATCTTTCGCGTTACCTCGGCCAACTCCCTTTCCAGGTTCTTCCGCCGGTCGGCCTCCGTGGCCTTTTGCCGCTTCATCTCCGCGTGATATTCCCGGACGAATTCAGCGACCGCCTCGGGCGCGAGGAGGTGCTTCTTTAGTCCCTCCAGCACGCGGTTTTCCAGCTTGTGGACGGCGATGGTGCGTTTGTTCGTGCACGTGCCCTTTTCGCGGTACGTCGAGCAGCCGAAGCGGTCCAGGCCAAGGACCGTGTAGCCACCTCCACACACGCCGCAGAACACGAGACCGCTCAAAAGCCTTTTGGGCCGCCGCCGGTGATGAGTCGGCCGGCGCGCGAGAGCGTTCTTGATCGCGCGCGTTCCCTCCCACAGATCATCGTCGATGATCCGAAGCTCCGGAACCTCCGCCACGGCCCACTCCTCGCGCGGGTTTGGCCGGGCGACACGTTTTCCTGTGTCCGGGTCCTTCCTGAAGGTCTGGCGGTTGTAGATCAGGTACCCGATGTAGAGCTCGTTGTGCAGGACGCCGTTGCGGCGCGCCTTGTTGCCGTTGATGGTCGACGCGTTCCACTTGCCGCCTCGCGGGCTGGGTATGCCCTCCCGGTTCAGTCCCGCGGCGATACTCCTTGGAGACAGTCCCGAGGTGTACTCCTCGAAGATGCGGCGCACCACGGCGGCCTGTTCCGGGTTGATCCGGCGTTTGCCGCGAACGAGGTTCCCGTCCGCATCGAGTTCCCGCACCATGTCATAGCCGTAGGTGATCCCGCCGGCGGCGCGGCCCGCTTCCACTCGGCCGCGTTGGCCGCGCTTGGTCTTGGCCGCGAGGTCTTTCAGGAAGAGGGCGTTCATGGTGCCCTTGAGGCCGACGTGCAGTTCGTTGACCTCGCCCTCGGCGAGCGTGACGATCCGGATGTCCCGGTGAGAAAGGCGCTTGTAAATTCCGGCCACGTCTTCTTGGTCGCGGGACAGGCGATCTAGGGCCTCGGCCATTACCGCGTCGAACCGGCCCGTCCTGGCGTCTTCGAGCATGGCCTGGAGGCCGGGGCGGTTCAGGGCGTTGGCGCCGCTGATGGCGTAGTCCGTGTAGGTTTCGACGACGGCGGCGTCCAGTTGATCCACGCGCTCGCGGCAAAGCCTGATCTGGTCGTCGATCGACCGTTCCGATTGCTGGTCGCTGGAATACCGGGCGTAGATTACGTAGCGCATGGCTCATCCGTCTGTCGAAGCCCTTTCTATATGCTCGGTAACGGCCTGACGAGCAAGTAAACGAGCAAGAGAAAGAACACCGTTCTTCCCTATGGGCGGCATCGTGGGCCCACCGGATTCCGGGCTCGCCGACGTATCGGCGGAGTGACCGTCGGGACGGTCTTTCGGAGCCGGGCAGCCCATGGCCCCTCACCTCATCTTCCGTACCAGGCCCGGGCCTGCCGGACGCAGGCCTCGAAACTTTCCGCGACCTCCCGTCCCGCCTTTCGGATAGCGCCCACCAGCATCAAGTTGTCGCCGAGCCCGAAATCCTCCACCAGCAGCCCGTTCTCATCGCGCCAGCCCACTTCGGCATTGGTCGCGCCGGAGACGCGCTCACGGTACTCCCGTCGATCCTCGCTGTATCCGAACACCGGTTTTTCGAGAGCCAGGGCGAGCCCCATTTCGAAGGCCGTGCCCACATCCATGGACGGGCCGCGGAACGGCGTCATGTTGGCGATCAGGAGATCGCAGTCGCGGATAAGGTCGACGTTGGCCTGGTAGATCGCCATGGCGGCCTCAAGCCCGGATGGACGATCCTGGCCGACCCCGGAATCGATGGGAAGAACACCCTCGAAACCGTGCCGCTCGCAAATCGCCCTTTTCTTCCTGGCCACGATCTGCGGATCCGGCAGAAACACCTCCGGCCCCGCCAAGTAGATCTTGAGACGGTCATTCCTTGGTACGGCCATGGCATCTCCCTCGGAAAGCCATCGAATCACAAAACCGTCAAATTGGCGAGGTTAATGGGGGTGTCCATGTGGATATCGGCAAACCGAAAGCAAAACCGTGCGTCAACGCTTGGGACGCGGCGACAGCATTTGCGGTTCCACGTTCGCCATGTCTGGCAGTGCGAGCAGCGCAGGGATCGATAACAGCGCGCTCGAAAGTTGACCGTCTGAAGCGCGCAACCAAGCGCAGTGGGGCGCGTACGAAGGAATGGACTCGATGTCGTATCCCGCGTCGGCGAGGTGCGCGCGCCGTTCTTCTGCTTTGACGCCTTCTTCAAAGCGGGCGAACACCAAACCCGTCGGCACCTCGACTGGTCCGTTCGGCTGACGACGATAGACCGGCCTGACCTGTTGGCCCGCGACTGTCGCGGCTAGTTCTTGCGGGTCGCCTTCAATGACCGCGATGCCCTCGTCCGGCAACGTCCAGACAACACGCAAAGTGGTTTGCGCCGCCGGTAATCCTCGCAAGGCAAAGTACAGTTCTTCCCGGCGATGTGTTAGTATCGAAGATAAATTCCCCGATCTTATTTCGAGGGGATAATCTTGAACACTGTCGTGTCGTTTAATCACGCGTCGCTCTGGTGCATAGAAGTTGGCAGGCGCGCACGAAACGTCTCGATAGCGCTGGGAGGTAGATATGGTCGCCTACAAGTATAAGGGCAAACGCGGTCGTCGCATCTCGCTCTCGGACGCGCGCGACATGGTCGTCGTCAGGACGAAACGACATCAGCCATTGACCAACCTGCCGCTGAGCAGCAAGGCGCGTGACATCACGGGTCGGCTGCAACCGGTTGAGAGCTATCCGGCAGCTGGCATCACGGTCTACCGGGGCCGCGGTGATGATGCCGCTGCCGCGCGCGAAGTGATCCGCGGCGAAACCGACGTGCGTTTCGCCAGCCGCGTTCTGCGCGACAGGACGTCCGGGACGCCAGTGCTCTACACGGAAAACTTCTTTGTAAAGTTTGGACAGCGCCAAGGGAAGAGGGAGGTTCGTTCGATCCTGAAGCATTTCGAACTTTCCGTGAAACGGGAACTCGGCTACGCGACCAACAGTTTTTTCGTCGAGGCGCAAGAAGGGACGGGACGCAACGTCTTTGATATCAGCCTTGAAATGCTAGAGTTGGACGCAGTGGAGCTCTGCCACCCGGAGTTGGTGCGCCGACTGAATCTGCGCAGGGCCTTTCCCAAGCAATGGCACCTCAAGCGCACGACCATTGGCGGAAATAGCATCAATGCGCATGCCCATGTCGAATCCGCCTGGTCCGACAGCGAGGGTGACGGCATTACGATTGCCGTCATCGATGATGGCTTCGACATGGCTCATGAAGAGTTCTTTGGCGCGGGCAAGATCGTCTTTCCGCGCGATGTGACACGCGGCAATGGACACCCTGTGCCTGGGCCACTCGATGATCACGGCACACCGTGCGCCGGTGTTGCCTGCGCTAACGGATTGCACGGCGCATCCGGCGTCGCGCCGAATGCCGCGTTAATGCCGATCCGCCTCGCTTCGGGACTGGGATCGCAGGCGGAAGCGGACGCCTTCGTCTGGGCCGCCGATCATGGGGCAGATGTCATTTCCTGTAGCTGGGGACCGCCGGACGGCAGGTGGTGGGACCCCGACGATCCTGTCCACAACCAGGTCTTTGCGTTGCCGGACTCGACCCGGCTTGCGATCGACTACGCCGTCAACAACGGTCGGAACGGCAAAGGCTGCGTCATCACCTGGGCGGCCGGCAATGGCAACGAAAGCGCCGACAACGACGGCTATGCCAGCTATGACAAGGTGATCGCCGTCGCGGCCTACAACGACCGCAGCGAGAAGAGCGCCTATAGCGATTTCGGTGCCTCGATCTGGTGTGCCTTTCCCAGCAGCCACGGCCGTCCGTCCCTGACCGCCGGCATTTGGACGACGGATCGCAGCGGTGATCCGGGATACAACGACGGCAATGTTGACGATGGCGACGCCGCCGGAGATTACACGGACTCATTCGGCGGCACCTCGAGCGCATGCGCTGGAGCCGCCGGCGTTGCCGCTCTGGTGCTGTCGCGCAATCCCGGTCTTCGCTGGGACGAGGTCAAATCGATCCTTCGTGATTGCTGCGACCAGATCGACCAAGCAAGCGGCACCTACGATCCCGCAACGGGCCACAGCCCGATCTACGGCTATGGCCGCCTGAACGCAAAACGGGCCGTCGGCTTGGCTGTTCCGTCGCAGACCGGTCGGGTCGTGCTGCATGGTGTCCGCCAGGACATACCGATTGCGGACCTGCGACCGTCCAGCCTCTCCGTGACCGTAGCCGATAGCAAGCCGATCACGGACATCCGGCTGTCGGTGGCGATCGAGCATAGTTACATCGGCGATCTGGTCATCAAGCTTGTGGGACCCGACGGCACATCGGTCACGGTGCACGACAGGTCCGGCGGCGGCAGCGACAATCTCAATACCGTCTACGACACCTCCAACAGCCCTGGCCTCGCCGTCTTGCTCGGCCAGTCGCCACAGGGCAAATGGACGCTGCGCGTCAGCGACCGGGCGCGAGACGACACCGGATTGATCCGTGGTTTCACCCTCGAACTGGGACAGTAGGCCGGCGGCCAACAAGCAATCCGGTAGACCGCGGAGCCGAAGACACTGCCAATCAGAAAGGACGCGATTCATGACAGACCTCCGCCAGCGCGAGAACATTTTTGAGCTCGGTGACGCCTGGGCCGATCCCGTCCTCTGGTATGCGCGCGGCGTCAAAGCGATGAAGGCGCGCAGCCTGAGGGATGTGACGAGCTGGAACTTCTTCGGTGCGATCCACGGAATATGGCGTGCGCTCTGGGATCACTATGGGATCACCGACAGCTCAGACGAAGATCCCAGCCCCGCCGATGCTGCGACCTACGTGAACCAATGCCAGCACCAGACCTGGTACTTCTTGCCTTGGCACCGGGGCTATCTACTGGCGCTGGAGAACGTGATCCGACGTGAGATCGAGCGGCAAGGTGGCCCGCATGAGACTTGGGCGTTGCCATACTGGAACTATTTTGCCGCCGGTCAGAATGTGTTGCCCCCGGCATTCCGATCCGCCAACTGGCCAGATGGTGGGGGCGATAATCCGCTGTTCGTCGAACAGCGGTGGGGTCCGCTTGCCGGCAACACACCCTTTGATGTTGCGTCAGTGACGAATCTGGATTCGCTGGACGAGCGACAATTCGTCGGCCCAGCGGGCGGCGGTAGCGCAGGATTCGGCGGACCGCAATCCGGTTTCAACCACGGCGGCGGTACCAACGGTGCACTCGAGATGGACCCACACAATATCGTTCATGGTCTTGTCGGTGGCGGCAGTCCGACGCAAACTTTTCCCAACGGTAGGCCGCTGCCCGGTCTGATGTCAGATCCGCGTACAGCGGCATTGGACCCCATATTCTATGTGCATCACTGCAACATTGACCGGCTTTGGGAAAGTTGGAACAAGTTCCCTGTCGGTAAACCATCGTCCGGACCAACCGATTGGCGGAACCCGACCAGCGCACAATGGCTGCTGGGTCCGGCGAGCATCGGAGAGCGGGAGTTTGCAATGCCGACACCTGACGGGAGCAATTGGGTTTACGTCCCGGAGCAGATGCAAGATATCTCTGAACTTGGATACGAGTATGACGAGCTTAGCCCAGACGCAGTGCGAGCTCCTGCGCCTCGGGCCGTTCGCACAGCCAATCTGGGCGTGGATGCGCCCGCGGCTGCGGCAGGAGGCTTGATGATGGCTTCGCAGAACAAAGTCGAGTTGATCGGCGCGAGTACGGAAGGAGTGTCGCTTGCTGGCGCCGGCAGAGTCAGGAGCTCCGTAAGGACCGAAGAGCAGGCGCGGGCAAGGGCGACCGCCAGCCGACGGTCCGTTGCGCGTGCGCCAAGCTTGCCGGACCGCGTGTTCCTCAACCTTGAGAACGTGACCGGTGTCGACGATTCCACGATTTTCCAAGTTTATGTTGGCCTGCCCAATGGTGCTGATCCTGCCGTGAACAAAGACTATCTCGCGGGCAGTGTTGCGCTCTTCGGCGTATCGCAGGCCAGCGACCCTGACGGTGACCATGCCGGAAACGGTATCACCTACACTTTGGAGATAACCAAAGTCGTCGACAAACTCGATGTTGACCGCGGCTTCGACGTCGATGAGTTGTCGGTGGATATCGTACCGCTAAGGGACATACCCGAAGCGGCAGAGGTCAAGATCGGGCGGATCAGCCTGTTTCGACAGTACGAGTGAACATCTTGCGATTCACTGCTGAATCGGGACGTGACCGGCACCGTGCCTTCGCAACGCTGGCGTTGGCCGCAGGCGGAGCATGGTTGGTCCTGGCATGGGGCAACAGCAGCTCGGAAGTTCCGACGATCTGTTCGGCGGCGCTGATCTGGTCGGTGAAGTCCTAGGGTCAGAACTCATTAACTTTTAGGTGATTCAATGACCTGGAACTGAGAACAGGAGGTTTCGGGTCATGAAGGGTCGATTTTGGCTTTCCGACGAACAATGGGAACGGATCAAGCCTCACCTGCCGGATCGGGCGGCGGGCCGCCGCCGGGTCGATGACCGGCGGGTGATTTCGGGCATCATTCATGTGCTGCAATCGGGCTGCCGCTGGCAGGACTGCCCGGCGGAGTACGGCCCCTCGACGACGATCTACAACCGCTATAACCGCTGGTCGCAGAAAGGCATCTGGCAGTACATGTTCGCCGAACTGACGGCGGCGCTGGCCGGGACGCCCGACGAGATTTCCATCGACACCACCCATGTCAAGGCGCACCGTTGCGCCGGCGGCGGAAAAGGGGGGCTTCTGTTCAGGCCATCGGCCGCACCAAGGGCGGCCGCAATACCAAGGTCCATGCCATAAGCGACAAACACTGCCGGCCTCTGGCCTTCTGCCTGACACCGGGCCAGACCGCCGACATCACCGGCGCGGTGATGCTCGCCGATCACCTGCCGGATGCCCGCTACCTGATCGCCGATAAGGGATACGATGCCGACCATTGGCGGGCTTGGCTGAAACGTCGCCGCATCCAGCCGGCCATCCCCAACAAGTCCAACCGCAAAGCGCCCCATGCCTTCGACGCCACGCGCTACCGAAACCGCAACGTCATCGAGCGCATGTTCGGACGCCTCAAGGACTCCCGTCGCATCGCCACCCGATACGACAAGAACGCCGACAACTTCATGGCCGCCCTATGCCTTGCGGCACTCATCTGCTATTGGATTTGAATGAGTTTGGACCCTAGGACACAGAAGTGAATCTGACGGCGCTTATCAGAGATGGCCGCAATTCTTTACGCGCCTTTTCGCTCCCTCTTGAGTCCATGAGGAGTCCATGGCGATTATGTTTATGTTTGGGCGGAATCAAAAAGCCCGCAAGTGTTTGTACTTGCGGGCTTATTTGGTTTCGGGGGCAGGATTTGGCCACAAACCTAAATTGGTTCCTATGGTAGCGTATTTTTGATCCGCAACAGGCTGAGGTAGCGGGACGCGCCCGCCGTTTACGGCCCTCACAAGGGTTTGCATCACCCGGAGGCTACAGGCTCCAGGAGAGCGACACCTACCCCAACCTTATGAAGGTGTCAGGCGGCCTCATCTTCGATCACCAGTACCCGGCCCAGAACTTTCAGGGCGCTTTCCACCCGACCGATGTGGGAGCGATGGTCGGGGTCGACGAGCGGTTTCTGGACGAGGTGATGGCGCATACCGGGCTGGTCAATCTGATCTGCGCGGAGATGCCGCTCAAGCGCAAGGGGCGCGAGTATTGGGGCTGCTGCCCAACTACTCCAGCAGTATTGCCTCCACGTCGGCTACGGAGATAAAGGGCATCAGGCAACTTCTCACCCCGGCCCCAGTACGAACCTTGCCCGCTCACGGCGCAGCATCTCGTAAGGGCTGACGCAGCGCAGCCCGAGACCGATGCACGAGTTTGGAATCTTGATCTTGCGGGTGCTATCAGCAGGCACTTCGTGCGTAACTATTATGCAGTGATGTGCAAGCGCATGAGCAACCAGCCAGTAATCGGCAACCTGAAGAAAAGTGGCGACGGCAGCCGGCTCATAGTCCTGGCTGTTTGCCCAGTTGCTGACGGCTCGCAACGCTGGCAACACGGCATCGTCAGGCGCCAGAAAGAAGCCCTCGCCACGGTCAGAGGCCCAGTCGGACAGATCGTCTTCGCCAACATACAGTTCATCGGCGACTTTCTCGATACTCGCAACATTACCTGCATCGTTCTGTGTAACCAGCCATTCCCAGAATGCCGGGCAAAAATCGAACCCGTAATGCAGGTTTTTAGCTTGGATGAAGACATTGGCGTCGAGGAGATAGCGTGTCATCCCATCACCCCGACTTCTCGCCCCAAATTATGGAACGTTTGGGTTTTGGAAACGCCGAGCATCCGGAAGGCGTCGCGATAAAGCGTCTGGCCTTCAAGGGTGCTAACCACAAGCGCGCGGGCGAACCGGCGGCTTACACGGGCAAGTGTGGTGTGGTAGAAATTGCCGCCGCCACTGCCCTTTTGCGTCAGCGCCCGTAGCTGTCCAAGCTCCTGCTCCCAGGCCGCATCGAATGCCGCGCGGTCAAGCCAGCCCGCATCCAGCAACCGGCGCAGGATCACCAGCGTGCTGACTTTGAAAGTCCTCGCCAGACGCGAAAGCGTCTCATCAAGCGGCTCGTCATCGCGCAACTCTGCCCGCACGGCTTCCAGAGGCACTAACAGTTCGGCTGCCACCGCATTGCACCAGACTTCCTCATTGCGGAAACCTTGCAGGGGCGCTGCTCCGATGTTGGATAACGCCGATGCGCCCAGCCACAGATGCGCAAGCTCATGCGCCAGGGTGAACATCTGTGCGGCTTTCGTATCCGCGCCATTAATAAAGATGACGGGTGCGAGATGATCGGACAGAGCGAAGCCACGAAATTCTTCGGGATCGAGACGGCGGTGGTTGTTATTCAGAACAACCCCGCTGACCATCACCAGAACACCGGCACTGTCAGCCTGCTGAATAAACAAGCGCAGCGCCTCAGACCAGCTCGGGCAATCCCGTCTCGCGTCGAGATCGAAGCCAAGCGTCGCGCGCATTTGCCCCGCCACTGTTTCCGGGGACGCTGTCGCCGCAGCACTGCCAATAAAGTCAAGTTCCGGCTGGTGCGCGACACGGACGAAATCGCGATACCAGCTCTGCCGTTCCTGGCAGGTATAGATGGTATCCAGTAGGTTCGGGCTCGGACGAACAACAGCACGCCCCACGAATGTGCGGAAATCAGGGATCGGCAAAGGCTCTTCCGGTGGTTCCGGCAGGAACAGATAACCGACAGGCACATGAACAGCCTTCGCGAAAGCCTCGATCTGCTTCAACGTGGGCTGGGTCTCACCATCTTCCCACTCCGGCAGCTTCTTAAACCTTGCGACCAGTTCGTCTTGCTCCAGCCGGGCGCGTTCACGCGCCCAACGCAAGATGCCTGGCTCTACGGTTACACGTGTCATGCCAGAGTCTCCACCGCTCTTGGCGTCTTGTGGGGATGACCCTTGCCGGCCGATCTGGCGAGCCCCGTCAGCACCTCGAGGAAACGGTCCTTTTGCCGTTGATCCGCCATGCTTCCCCCTTCATTTTTCCTCGGCGGCCTTTACCGATTCGATCGTTTTCAGTCGCTCGTATTCCTCGACCGCCACGACAACGACGACGGGTCGCCCGTGCTTGTTGATGACCACAGGTTCCGCCCGGGCCGTGTCGATCAGCCGACCAAAGTTGTACTTGGCCTCGCGGGCCGCGAGTGTCTTCATCCACCGCTCCCATGTTTGGCCATCTATTGTGGCCATAATGGACTCAGCGTCAATGCAAACTGTGAATGAACCTACCGCGCCTTCCCGCCGAACTTCTCCGCCGTGCGCATGGCCCCAAGGCCGAGCAGCGACAACAGCACGGTGACCAGCGTCTGGGTGCCGGTCAGTTCCGGCAGTGCCGTCACATGGGGGAAGTAATTGACGGTCACCCAGGTAGCCAAGTCGAACAGGATGAAGTGCCAGAGCAGCGCGAAGCCGCAGACCCAGCCGATGAAGGGCCGCCAGCCGGCGACGAAGATCAAGCGGTGGCCGGCCTCGATCTTGTTGAGCTCGATCTGGGCCAGGCTGGGCTTCATCATCAGCCTGGCCTTGATGACCTCGGCCGCGCGCTTCTCGTCGTCGGTCTCGACGAACCGATCGATGATGGTGGCGACGCCCTCGGCGGCGGACACGACGCCTCCGCCGACGATCGACCCGAAAATCTTGTCCAGCATGACTTACTCCACGATCTCGAAATGCACGAGGTCGTCGAAACCGTTGTCCCGGACCTCGGTGTCGCTGTCCCAGTCACCACCCCAGCGGAGATCGACACCCATCGCCTTGGCGGTCGCGAGGACGTATCCGGCGAACAGCGTTTGTCGCTCCCGGTCATCCCAGACGACGGGCCAGGGCGTCACGTCGACGGCCAAGGACGGCACGGTGTTGTGCTTGCCGTCCGGCCAGCGAACCTGGCTCTTGCCCTCTTCCACCATCCGGTTCTGGCGTTCCTTGTTTCGGTGGCCTTCGAGGATGGTGCAGTCGAAGTTCCTGACCACCTCATGAAAAACCCGCTGCAGGCGCGGATCGCAGGTGGCGAGCTTGGCGACGGATTTGTCTGAAAAGCTCGGCATCATTGACCTCCAAAGAGTTTGAGCTTGATGGCAACGCCGGCGATCAGCGCCAGGATCAAACCAGTGGTGACGAGGCGCACGACGGTCTGCCAGGCGGTGTGCCTGGCGATGCGAACGGCGCCCAGCAGAGAGCGCAAATCGCGAATGTCGCTCGCAGCCTCCTCGTCGACGAGGCCGACGTCGGCCAGCGCCCGCTTGGCGCCGCGCTCGGCGGCCAATTCCAGGAGTTGCTCGAACTCCTCTTCGGGCATGACAACATGCCCGTCCTCCATCGTTGGACGGTTCATCCGATCTTCCTTTCGTAATTCGGAGTTGCGTGGCGGCAGCTCGCTACCCGATCAGGCGTCCCGCCGCATCGGGCCTTCGATGGCGACGGCGACCTTGCCGGTGAGCATCCACAGCGCGCCGGTGAGCATGGCGAGGTTGCAGGTGAGGCTGTTGTTACAAGCGCAACGCCAGTCCTCGCCTTCG
>Ga0209785_1000172_pt1 | contig 25017 bp, 24 predicted proteins | sample WorMetG1BERMUDA2_FD_187403 | JGI IMG/M metagenome (GOLD analysis project Ga0209785, IMG submission 187403) | Marine gutless worms symbiont microbial communities from Max Planck institute for Marine Microbiology, Germany - Inanidrilus... ...
AGGCTTTGCCAGCCATTCAACCGGAACGTAACGCCATAGTCGCTTCCAAAACGCCAACGCGTTCAAGTCGCCAATCTCGCGCACAATTGTGTCAGTCAAATTGGCGGTAAATCGAGGTGTCCAACTGCAATTTCATTGTCAGACGATTGCGAACCGAAGTCAGTATCCACCCTATTAGTTGCCAAACCTCTTCAAAGGAAGTTGCTGTTAGACCGGTACGTTCCTCTATCTGGTATCCAACCCCGATATCAAAATGAGAACTGGGGTATCACCGGGGGCATGATAGGATTTCTAGATTTTGATTCTTCTTTTATTTCAGAATAATACAATTATTTTACGGGTCCTCTTCTGGCACCAGATTCTCGCTCTTGAACGCAGATTTCCTTCACGTCACGACGATGCGCGCGCCCGGTGTGACGCGCTCGTAGAGGTCGATCACATCCTGGTTCATCATGCGCACGCAGCCGCTGGAGACCGCCTGGCCGATGCTCCAATATTCCGGTGAGCCGTGGATGCGGTAGAGCGTGTCGACACCGCCCCGAAACACATACAGCGCCCTCGCCCCGAGCGGGTTGGTCAGTCCCGGCGGCATGCCGCCATTGGCGGCGCCCCAGCGAGCCAGTTCCGGCTGACGCCGGATCATCGCCGGCGGCGGTGTCCATGTCGGCCATTTCCGCTTGAAAGCGATATTGGCGCGGCCAGATCAACCGAAACCGGCACGGCCCAGTCCGACGTCATAACGCATCGCCTGGTTGTCGTCACCGACCAGATAAAGATGGTAGGTTTGCGTATCGACCACCAGCGTGCCCGGCCGCTCGGAACCAGCATATTCCACCTCGCGCCGGTAGAATTTATCCGGCACACGGGAAAGATTGACGGCCGGGACCGGAAACCGCTCCTTCGGCAAGGGACCGTACATCGACGCATAGGACCGATATGACAGCGCTCCGGTCGACGTGCTGCAGCCGGCCAGGGCAAGGGCCGACAGGCTTGCCGATCCGGTGATAAAGGATCGTCGGTCCATCGTCTTAGCTGATCGGATCAAGACATTGTCCCCCGCCTGATGAAAGCTGTAATACTGAGCGGACGCACCTGAAACCGACCGCGCAGCATCGGTAACCTAAGAACAATAAAGAAGGCCGGCAAACGGATAAACATCGCCGCATCGCCAATAAGCAATAGCCCGGTAAAAGCTTTCTTTCCAAACACGCGGAATCACGCAATCGTGACTGAACGAAGAGCCGACGTAGAAAAGGTGTCTTGTTTAGACTGAAACAAGACATGTTCTAGCGGCATTATCGACCGGCCAGATCGTCGATGATCGGGCAGTCCGGCCGGTCGTCGCCATGGCACTTCTCGGCGAGCATGGCGAGCGTCAGCCGCAGCGCCTGAAGGTCGGCGATCTTGCCGTCGATCTCTGAGACCTTGTCGAGGGCCAGCGCCTTGACGTCGGCGCTCGCGCGATGCGCGTCCTGATAGAGCGACAGCAGCAGCCGGCATTCCTCGATCGAAAAGCCGAGGCTGCGGGCGCGCTGCAGGAAGCGCAGGCGGTGCAAGTCCTTGGGCGAATAGCGCCGATAGCCGTTGCGCCCGCGCTCCGGCGTCACCAGATCGATATCCTCGTAATAGCGGATCGTCTTCGGCGGCAAATTACTGCGCGCCGCCGCCTCGCCGATATTCATCACCCGGTCTCCCTTATTGCGGCGTTGATTAAGGCTTCCCGCAACAGGAAGGTCAAGTATCCGTCCCGTCGAGCCGGACACGGCGCAGCCGCAGCGCGTTGCTGATGACCGAGACCGAGGACAGGCTCATCGCCGCCGCCGCGATCATCGGCGACAACAGCATACCGGTCAGCGGATAGAGGATGCCGGCGGCGATCGGCACGCCGGCGCTGTTGTAGACAAAGGCGAAAAACAGGTTCTGGCGGATATTGCGCAAGGTGGCGTGAGCAAGATGCCGCGCCCTGACGATGCCGGTCAGATCGCCCTTCAAGAGCGTGATACCGGCGCTTTCCACGGCGACATCGGCGCCGGTGCCCATGGCGATGCCGACATCGGCGGCGGCGAGCGCCGGCGCGTCATTGATCCCATCGCCGGCCATCGCCACCCTGTGCCCCTTGGCATGCAGCGTATCGACCAGGGCCTTCTTGTCCGACGGCAGGACCCCGGCGCGAACGTCGTCGATGCCAAGCTTGCGGGCGATAGCCGTTGCGGTGCGGGCGTTGTCGCCGGTCGCCATGATGACGGTCAGCCCCGCCGCGTGCAGGGCCTCAATGGCCTCGGCGGCGTTGGGCTTGACGGGGTCGGCGACGGCGACCAGGCCCGCCGGGACGCCATCGACGGCGACGAACATGACGGTCTTGCCGTCCGTGCCGAGACGCTCGGCCGGCTGCCGCAGCGGCTCGATGTCGATATCGGCATCCGCCATCAGCGCGCCATTGCCGAGAACGACTCGCCTCTCACCGACCGCACCCCGAACGCCCCTGCCGGTCACCGCCTCGAACGCCGATGCCGTGCCGATCTCGACGCCGCGCGCCGCAGCGCCCGCGAGAACCGCCTCGGCCAGCGGGTGTTCTGAGCCCCTTTCGAGCGCCGCTGCCAGCGCCAGCACCTCTGCTTCGGAGAAACGGCCGACGGCCACGACATCGGTGAGTGCCGGCCGGCCTTCCGTCAGCGTCCCGGTCTTGTCGACCACCACTGTGTCGACTTTTGCCATGCGTTCCAGCGCTTCGGCATCCTTGATCAGAACCCCGGCCCGGGCGCCCCGGCCAGTGGCCGTCATGATCGACATCGGCGTCGCCAGGCCGAGCGCGCAGGGGCAGGCGATGATCAGAACCGAGACCGCCGACACAATGGCGAAGACGAAGGCGGGGCTGGGTCCGACCGCCAGCCAGACGACGAAGGCGACAATGGCGATGGCGATCACCGTCGGCACGAAATAAGAGGCGACACGGTCGGCGAGGCCCTGGATCGGCGCGCGCGAGCGCTGGGCGGACGCCACCATCGCGACGATGCGCGACAGCATCGTCTCGGCGCCGACCCGCGCCGCCTCGATGACGATGGTCCCGTTCCTGTTCAGCGTGCCGCCGGTAACCGTGTCGCCCGCGGCCTTCTCGACCGGCACCGGCTCGCCCGTCAGCATGCTTTCATCAACCGATGTGCGCCCGTCCAACACGACCGAATCCACCGGGATCGCCTCGCCAGGGCGCACGCGCATGCGGTCGCCGACCATGATATTGTCGAGTGGCGCGTCATATTCATCGCCCTCCGGCGTGATACGGCGCGCCGTCTTCGGCGACAGGTCCATCAGCGCCCGGATCGCATCGCCGGTGCGCTCCCGTGCCCTCAATTCGAGCACTTGACCGACAAACACCAGCGCGACGATGACCACCGCCGCCTCGTAATAGACCGGCATATGACCGCCCGCCATTTTGAAATCCGCCGGAAAAAGGCCCGGCAGGAAGGTCGCGACGACGCTATAGAGATAGGCCGTGCCGACGCCGATCATGATCAGCGTCCACATATTGAGATTGCGGCTCCGCACCGATGACAGGCCGCGTTGAAAGAACGGCAAGGCCGCCCACAGCACCACCGGCGTCGCCAGCGCGAATTCCAGCCAGAGCGATGCGCTTTCGCCGAGCCAGGCGCGCACCGGCAGGCCGAGCATCGGCCCCATGGTGATGACAAGCAGCGGCACCGCCGCGCCGACACTGACCCACAGCCGGCGGGTGAAATCGATCAGTTCGTCATTGGGCGCGTCCGAAGCGCCGTCCATCGGCTCCAGCGCCATGCCGCAGATTGGGCAGGCGCCGGGCCCGTCCTGAACGATTTCGGGATGCATCGGACAGGTATAGCGGCTGTCGGCCGGCGCCATCGTGGCCGCTTTTGCGCTGTTGCCCGAGAGATAGAAATACGGATCCGCCTGGAAACGATCACGGCTTGTGGTGCTACAGAAACGGTAGTCCGTACCCTTATAGGTGACGGACGGCGCGTCGGCATCCGAGGGGACCGTCATGCCGGATACCGGATCGATGGTAGCGGCCGTTTCCGCTGTCGCGGCCGCACTGTCGCCGCGCGCACCGGGAGCGGAATCGGAGACCTGTTGTTCCATTGTGACACCTGCCGGAGTTAAACGATTGCGACAGATATAAGGGTTCCAGCCACTGGAAGGTCAAGCGCAGGGCGGCGGACGAGAGCAAACCGTGATGAGATCGCTCTAATGCGCCTCGTCCCAATTGGTGGCGGCCCGGGCATCGACCTGCAGCGGCACCTTCATGGCAACCGCCGGCAGGGCGGCGTTCTGCATGATGTCCGACACCAGCGTGATCGTCGGCTCGACCTCAGCCTCCGGCACTTCGAAGACCAGCTCGTCATGCACCTGCAGCAGCATGCGCGCCGACAGGCCCGCCTCGTGCAGCGCCGCATCCATCCTGACCATGGCGCGGCGAATGATATCGGCGGCGGAGCCCTGGATCGGCGCGTTGATCGCCGCGCGCTCATTGAAAGAGCGCATATGCGGGTTGGAGGATTTGATATCGGGATAGTGGGCGCGCCGGCCGAAAATCGTTTCGACATAGCCGTTTTCGCGCGCATAAGCCTTGGTCGAATCCATATAGTCCTTGATGCCCGGGAACCTTTGGAAATAGGTCTTGATATAGTCGCCCGCCTCCGAGCGCGGGATCCCGAGCTGGTTGGCGAGACCAAAAGCCGAAATGCCGTAGATGATGCCGAAATTGATCGCCTTGGCACGCCGGCGCACCTCGGGCGGCATGTCCTTGACCGGCACGTTGAACATCTCCGATGCGGTCATGGCGTGGATGTCGACGCCGTCGGCGAAGGCCTGTTTGAGCGCATCGATATCGGCGACATGGGCCAGAACGCGCAGCTCAATCTGCGAATAGTCGGCCGACACCAGGCGATTTCCCTTGTCGGCGATGAAGGCGGCGCGGATCTTGCGCCCCTCCGCCGTGCGGATCGGGATGTTCTGCAGATTGGGATCGGAGGACGACAACCGACCGGTCGTCGTCGCGGCCAGCGCATAAGAGGTGTGTACGCGGTTGGTTTCGGGATTGATATAGCCGGGCAGCGCATCGGTGTAGGTCGATTTCAGCTTGGTGAGTTGGCGCCATTCGACGATCTTGCGCGGCAGCGCGTGGCCCTCGGCGGCAAGATCCTCAAGCACCTGGGCGGAGGTCGACCACTGGCCGGTCTTCGTCTTGGTGCCGCCTGGCAGACCCATCTTGCCGAACAGGATGTCGCCGAGCTGCTTCGGAGAGCCGACATTGAACGTCTCGCCGGCCATCTCCTGGATTTCGTCTTCGAGCGCCGCCGCGCCCTGGGCGAAATCGCCGGACAGACGCGACAGGATCTGCCGGTCGACGCGGATGCCGCGCTCTTCCATGCGCGCCAGAACCGGCGCCATCGGCCGCTCCAGCCGCTCGTAGACGGAGGCCAGTCCGTCGGCGGCAAGCCGCGGCTTGAGCACCTGCCACAGGCGCAGGGTGACGTCGGCATCCTCGGCGGCATATGCGGTGGCTTTGTCGATATCGACGAAATCGAAAGTGACCGCCGCTTTGCCGCTGCCGGCGACCTCCTTATAGGGGATCGGCTTATGACCGAGCCAGCGTTCCGACAGCGCGTCCATGCCCTGGCCGCCCAGCCCGGCATCGAGCGCATAGGAGATCAGCATGGTATCGTCGTAGCCCTGCACCTCGATGCCGTAGCGTCTCATCACCAGCCAGTCATATTTGAGGTTCTGCGCCACTTTGAGCACCGAAGGGTCCTCCAGCAGCGTTTTGAGCCGTGCCAACGCATCGTCGATCGGAATCTGGCCTTCGGCGAGACCGCCGCCGAGAAGATCGTCCTTGCCGGCCTTATGGGCAAGCGGCACATAGGCGGCGCGCACCGGACCATCGGCGCGCATCGACGCGTCCTGCGGCTGGTAGGCGAGCGAAAAGCCGACCAGATCGGCGCGCATCGCATCCAGCGAATTGGTTTCGGTGTCGAAAGCGACCACGCCGGTTTCGCGCGCCCGATCGATGAACGCATCGAGTTCGACGGCGTCGCGCAGGCACAGATAGGTCTCGGGATCGATCTTCGTGTCCGCGGCGGCCGCGACCCGCGCCTCGACCAGGTCCTGCGGGGTCCAGCCCTCGCCGGGACGCGACCCGGGAACGGACGCCTGTGCCGCGCCGGGATCGCGATCGGGGCCGCGCGCGTCGGCACCCCAGGCGACATCGACATGGGCCGGATCGACGGCCGCGGCCTCGGTATCGGTCGCCTCGGCAACGCGGCGCGTCAGCGTGTTGAACTCCATGGCCTTGAGGAAGGCGATCAGTTTCGGCCCGTTCTGCGGTTCGAGCCTGAAGCTGTCCAGACTCTCGGTCACCGGAGTGTCGGTTTTCAGCGTCACCAATTCACGCGACAGCCGCGCCTGGTCGGCATATTCGATAATGTTCTCGCGACGCTTGTTCTGCTTGATTTCGTCGGCCCGTGCCAGCAGCACATCGAGCGTGCCGAAGCTGTCGAGCAGTTGGGCAGCGGTTTTCGGCCCGATGCCGGGAATGCCCGGCACATTGTCGGTGGAATCGCCGGTCAACGCCTGCAGGTCGATCATCTTGTCCGGCGAGACACCCCATTTCTCGATCACGTCGGGCGTCTCGATATGACGGTCCTTCATCGTGTCGTACATCGACACATGATCCGTCACCAGCTGCATCAGATCCTTGTCGGAGGAAATGATGGTGGTGTCGGCGCCGCTCTGTTCGGCCAGCCGCGCATAGGTGGCGATCAGATCGTCGGCCTCGTAACCGGCCAGTTCGACGCAGGGCAGGTCGAAGGCGCGGGTCGCATCGCGAATCAGGCCGAATTGCGGAATGAGATCTTCCGGCGGGGCGGCGCGGTTGGCTTTGTATTCGGGATAGAGATCGTTGCGGAACGTCTGCGCCGAGTGGTCGAAGATCACCGCCAGATGCGTCGGCGTCACGCCCACCGACGTGTCGCGCGCCTCCGACAGAAGCTTCCAGATCATGTTGCAGAAGCCGGAGACCGCGCCGACCGGCAGCCCGTCGGACTTGCGGGTCAGCGGCGGCAGCGCGTGATAGGCCCGGAAGATGTAGCCCGAACCATCGACGAGAAAGAGATGATCGTTCTTGTTCATGGCCACAGGGATAGCGCACGGACCCGTCGAGGTCCATGGCGAACGGACGGTGCAGGCCGCGCAATGTCGACCGGTTGATATCCGCCGCAACCCCGTTGATCTCAACCGCGCCGATATCTAGGATTCCACCGTTCGACGGTGGCGGCGATCGGCCGCAAGGCGGGGCCCGGGCCGATGCGCAAAGGGGAAGCGGGATCATGTCACAATCCATCCGCCTGATCGGCGCGCCGGTGGACAGCGGTGCCGTCCAACCCGGTTGTTTGATGGGTCCCGACGCCATGCGCGTCGCCGGCATCGCATCGGTGCTGACGCAGCTTGGGCACGGTTTGGAGGATTACGGCAATGCGGTGCTGCCGCCGCAGGCCGCGATCGACCATCCCAACCCGGCGATCCGTCACCTGGCCGAGGTAGTGGGCTGGGCGGAACTCCTCGGTGACATCGGATATGCTGCGATCAAGGACGGCCATGTACCGGTTTTTCTCGGCGGCGATCACTCGATTGCCCTGGGCACCGTTCCCGCCATGGCCCGGCATGCGGCCGAGACAGGCCGCCGGCAATTCCTGCTATGGCTGGACGCACATCCCGATTTTCACACGCTCGACAGCACCGAAAGCGGCAATCTGCACGGCACGCCCGTCGCCTATGTCACCGGCCAGAGCGGTTTCGAACCGGCTTTTCCACCGGTGCCGGCAGCCGTCGATCCGCATGATGTGTGCATGATCGGCATCCGCTCGGTCGATTCGGGCGAGCATGACGCGCTGCGCCGGCAGGACGTGACCGTGCAAGACATGCGCATGATCGATGAGCACGGCGTCGGTCCGCTGCTCAGGCCCTTCCTGGAGCGGGTCGAGCGCGAGGGCGGCGCATTGCATGTCAGCCTCGATGTCGATTTCCTCGATCCCGAACTCGCGCCCGCCGTCGGCACCACCGTTCCAGGCGGGGCGACCTTCCGCGAGGCGCATCTGATCATGGAACTGCTCTACGACAGCGGGCTGGTGACGTCTTTGGATGTCGTCGAACTGAACCCGTTTCTCGACGAACGTGGCCGCACCGCAAAGCTGATGGTCGATCTGGTGGCCAGCCTGTTCGGCCGCCGGGTGATGGATCGGCGGACGCCGTCCTATTGACCACCGGCCGCTTCGCGACGGCGGCCGCCATTTGTCACTAAAGTTTCACGGAGCCGACATCGAAGACGCGCGGTTTTGGAAAATGGGTGCGGCCGGGTTCAAGGCGGCTCCTCAGCGCCGGGCCGCCGGCCGATCGTGGATGTCGGCAAAGCGTGATCGGCGACAATTATCCTTCCGTTTAAAAGACTTATGGTTAACGCTTGGTGACACGAGCCGATGCGGCCGCCGCCGGGGATGCCGCCCGGATCGCCTTTGTCACGCCAATCGACGGGCCCGCGGTCACAGGTTCGTGAGCTTTTTTCCTGAAATCATGTCCTTGAATTGCCACAATCATCGGCCCAAATCAGTTGTACCGGCAACAAAATGCCGATGTCTGGCGAGAGGCATGTCCCCCGCCACGCCGGACAAGAGCGGCGGCCTCATCCCCCCTCTCCGGGCCGCCGCTCACATCCCCAACGCCACCGTGTCTATCCCCTCCAGCCACGGTGGCACTTTTTTGCGCAAACGGATCTTGTTGTCAGCCGGCCCGAATGGGCTTAGAGCATCCAGTCATGCCAAGCAACGCGCGACGATGCCGCATTCGGGAGTCCCAACATGGCCAATCTGGAAACCGTGCTCGCAAGAGCCGACGACGCGATCGACGAAAGCCTCGACCGGCTGCGCGCCCTCGTGCGCCTCAAATCGATTTCGACCGACAGCGCCTATGCGCCGCAGTGCCGGGAAGCCGCCGCATGGCTGGCCGCGACGCTGGACGAGATCGGATTTTCAACGCGTGTGCATGACACGGTCGGACATCCGGTCGTGCTCGGCCATCAGGACGGGGCACGGCAGGACGCACCGCATGTGCTGTTTTACGGCCATTACGATGTCCAGCCGGTCGACCCGCTCGAACTGTGGATCGGCGATCCCTTCGAGCCGCGCATCGAGGAACGCGCGGAAGGGCGCAAGGTCATCACCGGCCGCGGCACCAGCGACGACAAAGGGCAGTTGTTGACCTTCATCGAAGCGTGCCGCGCCTATAAGGATGTTAACGGCACGCTGCCTTGCCGTGTCAGCATCCTGCTCGAGGGCGACGAGGAATCGGGCGCGGCATCGCTTGCGGGATTTCTCGAAACCCATGCGGATGAGGTAACCGCCGATCTGGCGCTGGTCTGCGACACCGGCATGCCGGATCCCGAAACGCCGGCGATACCCGTCAGCCTGCGCGGTCTGGCCGGCGAGGAAATCATCATCAAGGCGGCCGATCGCGATCTCCATTCCGGCCATTATGGCGGCGCTGCGGCCAATCCCAATCACGTCCTGGCTAAGATCCTGGCCGACCTGCACGACGAAAACGGCCGTGTCACGGTACCGCATTTCTATGACGGCGTGCATGAGACACCGGATGACATCAAAGCGATGTGGCGGACGATGGACATGTATGGAGAGGCGTTGCTGCGCGACATCAGCCTGTCGCAACCGTCGGGCGAGAAGGGCCGATCGATCCTTGAGCTGACCTGGGCGCGGCCGACCGCCGAGGTCAATGGCATGACCGGCGGCTACACGGGCAGGGGCTTCAAGACGGTTATCCCCGCCCAGGCTTCGGCTAAAATCTCCTTCCGCCTGGTCGGCGATCAGGACCCGAACGCCATCCGCGCCCATTTCCGCGACTTCGTCCGCGCCCGTATTCCAGGCGACTGCTCGGTGGAGTTCATCGCGCACGGCACGTCGCGCGCTGTCCAATTGCCCTATGATTCACCGGCGCTGGACAAGGCCAAAAAGGCGCTTGCCGGGGAATGGCCCAATCCGGCGGTCATCATCGGCATGGGCGGATCGATCCCGGTCGTGGCGGATTTTCAATCCAAGCTCGACATGGAAACGCTTCTCGTCGGCTTCGCCCTGGAGGATGGCCGGATCCATTCCCCGAACGAGAAATACGATCTGCGGTCTTTCCACAAGGGTGTGCGGTCCTGGATCCGTATTCTCGACGCGCTGGCCGAATAGAGCGGTTTGTGACTGGATTGACACATTTGTTGGCGGGAAATCGGTTTGTCGGCTAGGCGCGCCGCGCGGCGATGATGGCGCCGCCCAGCCGCCCGGCCTTCAGCACGTCGAGAAGGCCGCTATAGAGACGGTGGACCTCGGCAAAGCCGGCGGGGCCGGCCAAATCCTCCATCTGACGGCGCTTGTCGTCGATGCGTTTCACCAGCACCTCGTACCAGCGCACATAATCGGCGTCCATGTCGCGCAGCTCGGCCAGCCGCCAGCCCGCCGCGGCAAGGCGAGGCTCGATATCGGCGACGGCGATCGGGTTGGGCAGAAACGGCTGGCCATCCTCCAGCAGCGCGTCCTTGCGAAACCCGCCCGGATCGACGAAGTCGAAAATCAAGAGCGTGGCATCGGGGCGGCACACATCCGCCAGCGACATCAGCGCCCGGTGATGGTCGGGAAGCGCATAGAGCACGTTGAACATCGTCACCGCATCGAAGGATGTCGCGAAACGGCCGGACAGATCGTCCACATCGGCCGTTTCGAAATCGACGTCGGGATAGGCGGCCCGGGCATGGGCAATCGAGTCGGCCTCGTTGTCGACCCCGGTGACCCGACCCCAGCCGTGGTCGTGCACATAGGCGGCTGTTCCGCCGCGACCGCAGCCGGCATCGAGAAGTCGCCGGTCGCGGTCGCCGGTCAGCGCCGTCATGGTGAGGTCGATCGCCTCCTCCTCGCCGGCATGGGCGTAGTCGCCGTCGCGGACAAGCGCCAGCAACCGCTTGCCAATGAAGGAGTTCATCAGAAAGGTCTCGGCCATGGCCACCTCCCAACACGGGCATGGCGCCATGATAGCCCACCGCACGGGCACCGCAAAGACGGACATTGGAACGCCGCATTAACGCGCCCTTAAACCGGTGTCTCTAGGGTCCGGCCCACAGGGTGGCGGCCGTCGACCGCCAACTCGTTCCCGACGAACAGTCACGGACGGCATGGCCGGAAAGAGCAAAAGACCCACCCGCGTGGAGCCTTCCTTCAAAGCCCGGGGCAAAAGGAAGAAGACCGGCCCGCACACCGATCCGAAAGGCCGGATGAGCACCGGAAAGCGATCCGGCGGCGGGCGACGCGGCACCAAGCGCAAACGGCGCGGAACCGGGCGATCCGGCGCGGCGCGACGCGGCCTGACGTTTCTTGTCAAGCGCGGCCTCTATTGGTGCCTTGTGCTGGGTCTCTGGGCCGGTATCGGCCTTGTCGGGCTTATCGCGTTTTACGGCGCCAAGATGCCGAGCGCCACCACCTGGGCCGTTCCGGACCGTCCGCCGAACGTGAAGATCGTCTCGGCCGAGGGCAAGACTCTCGCCAATCGCGGCGCCACCGGCGGCGAGGCGCTGACGCTTTCCCGCATGTCGCCCTATATCCCACAGGCCGTGATCGCCATCGAGGACAGGCGCTTCTATTCGCATTTCGGCATCGATCCGATCGGCCTTGCCCGCGCGGCCGTCAACAACGTGCTTGCTGGCCGCATGGTACAGGGCGGGTCGACGCTGACGCAGCAATTGGCCAAGAACCTGTTTCTGTCGCCCGAGCGGACCTTGGAACGCAAGGTCCAGGAGGTGCTGCTGGCGCTGTGGCTGGAGCGCATGTTCACCAAGGACCAGATCCTCGAAATGTATCTGAACCGGGTCTATTTCGGCTCCGGCGCCTATGGTGTCGAGGCGGCGTCACGCCGTTATTTCAAGAAACCCGCGCGCGACGTCAATCTGGCGCAGGCCGCGCTGCTGGCCGGCCTGCTCAAAGCGCCGTCACGACTGTCGCCGGCGCGCGATCCGGACGGCGCCGAAGCCCGCGGCCAATTGGTGCTGCAGGCCATGCGCCGGGAGGGTTTCGTCACCGACCGCGAAATCACCACGGCGATGACACAGCCACCGACAAAGGCCCGGCGCTATTGGAGCGGCGCGGAGCATTACGCCGCCGATCTGGTGATGGACCGGATCGAGGCGCTGATCGGCGGTCCGGTGACGCGCGACCTTATCGTCCACGCCACCATCAGCCTGCCGATGCAGCAAAGCGGCGAGGCCGCGCTCCAGGCGGCCATCGACCGGAACGGCAAGAAACTCGATGTCTCTCAGGGCGCGCTGGTGTCCGTCGACGGCACCGGAGCGATCCGCGTGCTGGTCGGCGGCTACGACTATGCGGTCAGCCAGTTCGACCGGGCCACCAAGGCCAAGCGGCAACCAGGTTCTGCCTTCAAACCCTTCGTCTATGTCGCCGCGCTGGAAATGGGCCGAACGCCACGCTCGGTGCGCAACGACGCGCCGGTGCGTATCGGCGATTGGACACCTTCCAATTATGACGACCAGTATCGCGGCCCCGTCACGCTGTCGGAAGCGATGACGACATCGTTGAACACCGTCGCGGCGCAATTGGTCATGGAGGCCGGCCCGGCCAATGTGACGCGGACGGCAAGGCGCCTCGGCATCGAATCGGAGCTGCAACCCAATGCCTCGATCGCGTTGGGCACATCAGAGGTCACGCTGCTCGAACTGACGGCTGCCTACGCCCCCTTCATGAATGGCGGCTACAAGGCGACGCCCTATCTGATCCGTCGGGTGACGACCACCGACGGCACGGTGCTGTATCAAAACAGGCATCGTAACCCGCCGCGCGTGTTGCGGCCGGAGGTCCATGCCATGATGAACGATATGCTGCTGCGCGTGGTCCGGGAGGGAACCGGACATCGCGCCCGTCTCGACCGCTATCGGGCGGCCGGCAAGACCGGCACCAGCCAGGCCTTCCGGGATGCGCTGTTCGTCGGCTATGCGGCCGGCCTGACCACCGGGGTCTGGTTCGGCAATGACGATGGCACGCCGACGAGGCGGGTGACCGGCGGCGCCATGCCGGCACTGGCCTGGAAGGCGTTCATGCAAGAGGCGCTCGGCCAGGCCGGCGGTTCCGTACCGCCTGGCGATACCGGGCGCATCGCCGTGCCCGTTACGCGACCCGGCGACCGACCGGTCGCCGAAACGTCTCGATCCAGGCGGCTGCCCCCTGCAGACGTGTCGCACGACAGCACCGGCTCGACACACAGGCCGCTGCCGAAAAACGCCGTCACCGTGGGGGACATCATTCGCAGCAATTAGAACCTCCGCCGCCAGATGGTCTGCGGAGGCCGGTTCGCGCTCTTATGACGGCGCAGGTACCTCTCGCCCGCCGTTGCACGACCCCAGCGTCACCCGCACCTTCGAAACGCAACAGATTTTGCGCCGCGGTCGATTTTCCAGCTTTGCATCCGGCCGTCAGCAATGCTATCGGCTGTCGCGCAAAAGCGAATGTCGGATGGAGAACCCGTTTTACCGATAGGCTCAAAATCCTGCCTTGCAGTCCCAAAACGGCTTTCTTATATACCCTTCAACGCAGCGCCTTAGGGGCGTTGGGGGATGCTGCCGCTAGGGACTGTCACTACGGAACGCCGATACGGGTCCTGACAGTTCGCTTCAAGGAGAATAAATATGGCAAAAGTTATTGGTATTGATCTGGGAACGACCAATTCCTGCGTCGCCGTGATGGACGGGACTGACGCGAAGGTCATTGAAAATGCCGAAGGTTCGCGGACGACCCCGTCCATGGTCGCCTTCACTGACGATGGCGAGCGCCTGATCGGCCAGCCGGCCAAGCGCCAGGCCGTCACCAATCCGGAAAACACCCTGTTTGCGGTCAAGCGGCTGATCGGCCGCCGCTATGACGACAAGATGGTCGAAAAGGACAAGACTCTTGTGCCTTACAAGATCGTCAAGGCCGACAATGGCGATGCCTGGGTCATGGCCGGCGGCAAGTCCTATTCGCCGTCGCAGATCTCCGCCATGATCCTGCAGAAGATGAAAGAGACCGCCGAAGCCTATCTCGGCGAAAAGGTCGAACAGGCGGTGATCACCGTTCCCGCCTATTTCAACGACGCCCAACGCCAGGCCACCAAGGACGCTGGCAAGATTGCCGGGCTTGAGGTGCTGCGCATCATCAACGAGCCGACCGCAGCCGCGCTCGCCTACGGGCTTGAGAAAAAAGAGGGCAAGACCATCGCGGTCTACGACCTGGGTGGCGGTACCTTCGATATCTCCATTCTGGAGATCGGCGATGGTGTCTTCGAAGTCAAATCCACCAATGGCGACACCTTCCTCGGTGGCGAAGACTTCGACATGCGCCTGGTGGAATATCTCGCGCAGGAATTCAAGAAGGATCAGGGCATCGACCTGACAGGCGACAAGCTCGCCCTGCAGCGGCTGAAGGAAGCCGCCGAAAAGGCCAAGATCGAATTGTCGTCCTCGGCGCAAACCGAAATCAACCTGCCCTTCATCACGGCCGACCAGACCGGCCCGAAGCACCTGACGATGAAACTGTCGCGGGCGAAGTTCGAAAGCCTGGTCGACGATCTCATCCAGCGCACGGTTCCGCCGTGCAAGGCGGCCCTCAAGGATGCCGGCATCCAGCCGGGCGAAATCGACGAAGTGGTGATGGTCGGCGGCATGACGCGCATGCCCAAGGTCAACGAGGTCGTCAAGCAGTTCTTCGGCAAAGAGCCGCATAAGGGCGTCAATCCCGACGAAGTCGTCGCCATGGGCGCTGCGATCCAGGCCGGCGTTCTGCAGGGCGACGTCAAGGACGTGCTGCTGCTCGACGTCACGCCGCTGTCGCTTGGCATCGAAACGCTGGGTGGCGTGTTCACGCGCCTGATCGACCGCAACACGACGATCCCGACCAAGAAGTCGCAGATCTTCTCGACCGCGGAAGACAATCAGAACGCCGTGACGATCCGCGTCTTCCAGGGCGAGCGCGAAATGGCGGCCGACAACAAGATGCTCGGCCAGTTCGACCTGGTCGGCATTCCACCGGCGCCGCGCGGCGTACCGCAGATCGAGGTCACCTTCGATATCGACGCCAACGGCATCGTCAACGTGTCCGCGAAGGACAAGGGAACCGGTAAGGAACACCAGATCCGTATCCAGGCATCCGGTGGTTTGTCGGAAGACGACATCGACAAGATGATCAAGGACGCCGAGAGCAACGCCGAGGCCGACAAGGCCCGTCGCGAGGCTGTCGAGGCGCGCAACCAGGCCGAGAGCCTGGTGCATTCGACGGAGAAATCGCTTGCCGATTATGGTGACAAGGTCAGCGAGGAGGATCGCACCGCGATCTCCGAAGCGATCGAGACGCTGAAGACCGCCATTGCCGCCGACGAGCCGGACGCCGAGGACATCAAGGCGAAAACGCAGCAACTTGCCGAGGTTTCGATGAAGCTGGGGCAGGCCATGTATGAGGCACAGCAGGCGGAAACCGCGGAAGCGGATGCGCAAGCCGACGCGGCCGCCAGTGGCGATGATGTCGTCGATGCCGACTTTGAAGAAATAAACGACGACGACGAGAAAAAATCGGCGTAAGATGCGATGCCGGCGCGCCAGCGGATGAGCGCTGCGCGCCGGCATTCTCTATGGGGCGTTCCGGGCGGGGAGCGCCAAACCCCCTCCGGACAGCATGCGGTTATCGGATGCGCTGAGGGAAAGACCAAAGCAAATCAGAAATTGGGTCGAACCAGGCGAAATGGGGTCCGCGGAGCAATTTGATGGTCAAGGCTGATTTCTACGAAACACTCGGCGTTTCCCGCAGCGCCGATGACCGCGAATTGAAGAGCGCGTTCCGCAAACTGGCGATGCAGTTCCATCCGGACAAAAGTCCCAACGACCACGAAGCCGAGCGCCGTTTCAAGGACATCAACGAGGCCTATGAAACGCTGAAGGATCCGCAAAAGCGGGCGGCCTATGACAAGTTCGGTCATGCCGCCTTCGAACAGGGCGGCGCCGGCGGTTTCGGAAGCGGCTTCAATGGGGCCGGCGGATTCTCCGATATTTTCGAGGATATTTTCGGCGAAATGATGGGCGGCCGGACACGCCGTTCATCCAGCCGGGAACGCGGCGGCGACCTTCGCTACAATATGGAGATATCCCTGGAGGAGGCCTATGAGGGCAAGACCGCGCAGATCCGCGTGCCCTCCTCCGTGCTTTGCGACGAGTGCTCCGGCACCGGCGCGAAACCGGGATCCTCGCCGTCCACCTGCGGCACCTGCCACGGCTCCGGTCGCGTCCGCGCCGCACAGGGCTTCTTTTCCGTCGAGCGCACATGTCCGACCTGCCACGGCCGTGGCGAAATCATCACCGACCCGTGCATCAAATGCTCTGGCCAGGGCCGCGTGACCGAAGAACGGTCGCTCTCGGTCAACATTCCAGCCGGCATCGAGGACGGTACCCGGATTCGGCTCGCGGGCGAGGGCGAGGCCGGCACGCGCGGCGCGCCGGCCGGCGATCTCTATATCTTTCTGTCGATCAAGCCGCATGAGTTCTTCCAGCGCGACGGCGCCGACCTCTATTGCACCGTGCCCGTTTCGATGACGACGGCGGCCCTAGGTGGCCAGTTCGATGTGGTCACCCTCGACGGAACGAAGACGCGGGTGAAGGTGCCCGAGGGCACCCAGGCCGGCAAGCAGTTCCGGCTGCGCTCCAAGGGCATGCCGGTGCTGCGTTCGGCGCAGACGGGCGATCTCTATATCCAGATCGCCATAGAAACGCCGCAGAGGCTGAACAAACGCCAGCGCGAACTGCTGCAGGAGTTCGAATCCCTGTCCTCGAAAGAAACCCATCCGCAGACGGAGGGTTTCTTCTCCAAGATGCGTCATTTTTTCGATACGCTGAGCGAATAGCGTCTTCTTGACATCCCGTGCAAAGCGCTGTTTCGGCGTGGCGATCATTTAAAGAGCGACCATGACCCCAAAGATCCTGGTTCTTCCCGGTTCGTTGAGATCCAACTCGGTCAATGCCAAGCTGGCCGATGTCGTGCAGGTGACGCTGGCGCAGCTTGGCGCCGACGTGACGCGCGTCTCGCTGACCGACTACCCGATGCCGATCGTCAATGAAGATCTGAAGGCCGAGCAGGGCATCCCTGAACATGCGATGCAACTCGGGCGCATGATCGCCAGCCAAGACGGTGTTTTCGTGGTGAGCCCGGAATACAACAGCTCGACGCCGCCGCTGCTGAAAAACGCCATCGATTGGGTCAGCCTGATAGCGAAGGATGGTGACCAGCCGCTGAAACCGTGGCGCGACCGCTATGTGGCGCTCGGCGCGGCCTCTCCCGGCAAGTTCGGCGGCATGCGCAATCTCATTCATCTGCGCACCGTGATGGTCAGTGTCGGATCGCAGGTGATCTCGGAACAGTGTTCGGTCAGTCAAGCAGGGGACGCCTTCAACGAGGACGGCACACTGAAGGACGAACGCTCGGCACGCATGGTGGAGCGGACTTGCAAATCGCTGGTCGACCACTGCATACGGCACGCGGCGATGCGGTAGACGCTTTCTGCGGTTCCAATTCCATCGCAACCCGGCTAGAGCATCAGCGACAACGATGATGAAGCCTAACGGGGGCAGCGATGAACAATGCAAGGGATCAGCTGATCGTCGGGCTGGATGTGCCGACAGTGGAGCGGGCGGCCGCGATCGTCGAGCAGCTCGGCGATGCGGTGAATTTCTACAAGATCGGCTACCAACTTGTTTTCGCCGGCGGCCTCGAATTCGCCCGGGATATCATTGCCGACGGCAAACGCGTCTTTTTGGACATGAAACTGCTCGACATCGACAACACGGTGGCGCGCGGCGTGGAAAACATCGCCCGGATGAATGTCTCCATGCTGACAATCCATGCCTATCCCAAAGCGATGCGGGCCGCCGTGGCGGCGGCGCGCGGATCCGATCTGTGTCTTCTGGGGGTGACGGTCCTGACATCCATGGACGCGGCGGATCTGACGGAGGCCGGTTATGACAGCGATCCGGCCGCGCTGGTGGCGCGCCGCGCGCGTCAGGCCGTCGATTCCGGCATGGGCGGTATCGTCTGCTCCGCGGCGGAGGCCGCGACCGTACGCGCCATTGCCGGACCGGACATGGCCGTCGTCACGCCCGGCATCCGGCCCAGCGGCGCTGACCACGGCGACCAGAAACGCGTGGTGACGCCGGGCGACGCGCTGCTGAACGGCGCGAGCCATCTGGTGGTCGCGCGGCCGATCGTCGCCGCCGACGATCCGCGCCTGGCGGCCAACGCCATTCTGGCGGAAATGAACGACGCGCTCCACGAAGGCGCGCGCTGAACAAAGAACGGGAGGAAAACATGGCAAAGGCTTACTGGATCGCCCGGGTGGATGTGCGCGACCCCGAAACCTACAAGGACTATGTGTCGACGGCCAAGCCGGCCTTCGAGCGTCATGGCGCCAGGTTCCTGGCGCGCGGCGGCGCCTATGAGGTTCTTGAGGGACCGGCCCGGGCACGCAATGTGGTCATCGAGTTTCCATCGATGGAAGCCGCACTGAATTGTTATCGCTCCGAGGAATACCAGGCAGCCAAGGCGATCCGTGTGACCGTCGCTGATGCCGAAATGCTGATCGTCGAAGGATATGACGACTGAACGCGACGCGACACCGGCGGATGGCTATCACGTCCGCCTGATGCGCGACGCCGATCTCGCCGAACTCGCGGATATCGACCGCCGGGCCGACCGTCTGTTTCTCGAAACCGGCATCCCTGAGGTCGTCGCGATGGTCAGCGGGCCGCCCGTATGCCCGGCCGATTTCAAACCAATGCTGTCGGCTTGCACCGTGCATGTCGCCTGCACCGCAGACGACCGGCCGGTCGGGCTTGCCGCATGGCAGCGGCTGGTGGACGATATCTATGTGCGGCTCCTCGCCGTCGACCCCGATCACGGCCGGCGCGGGCTGGGTTCCGCATTGTTGCGGAGCACGATCCTGGAAGGACGACGGATATCGGCGCGACGATGCGCGTTATCGACTTTTCGCGAGGTATCGTTCAATCAGCCCTTTTACACCCGTCACGGCTTCCGCGAATTGCCGCTGTCTCTGGCGTCCGACGCGCTCCGCTTGCGGTTTGAGGCCGAGATTCCGGAAGAGGCCAGACCGGAGCAGCGGGTTTTGATGGTTCTCGACCTATGATTTCCGGCTTCACGTGGCGGTGCAATTTGATTATGAAAAGTCGAGCGCATTGTCAGGCAAGGATCCGGGGGAACAGGCCGCTATGACCCACAGCAACGTACCCAGGCAGGTGACGGTTTTTGGCGGGTCGGGTTTCGTCGGCCGTTATGTGGTACGGGCCCTGGCCAAGCGCGGCTACAATATCAAGGTCGCGGTCCGGCGTCCGGATCTGGCCGGTTTCCTGCAGCCGTTGGGCGGCGTCGGGCAGATCGTCGCCGTCCAGGCCAATCTGCGCGACGGCGCGTCGGTCAACCGGGCCATACAGGGATCGGACCACGCCATCAACCTGGTCGGCATCCTGTTCGAAAGGGGTCGCAACCGTTTCGATGCCGTGCAGGAGAAGGGCGCGAAGACCGTGGCCGAAGCCTGCCGGGACGCCGGCATCGGGCTCACCCACATGTCGGCGATCGGCGCCGACAGCGCCAGCCCGTCCCACTATGGCCGCACCAAGGGCCTCGCCGAGCAGGCGGTGCGCGAAGCGGTGCCGCAGGCCGCCATCATCCGCCCCTCGATCATCTTCGGACCGGAGGACGGCTTCTTCAACAAATTCGCCGAAATGGCACGCCTGTCGCCGTTCCTGCCGCTGATCGGCGGCGGCGGCACCCGGTTCCAGCCGGTCTATGTCGCCGATGTCGCCGAAGTGGTGGCGCGCAGCGTCGACGGCAGCATCGATCCCGGTAAAAGCTGGGAACTGGGCGGTCCCGAGGTGCTTACCTTCCGTGAGTGCCTGGAACGCATGCTGGAAGTGATCGCACGGCGCCGGCGTTTCATGTCGATTCCCTGGTTCGCCGCCAAATGGCTGGGCAGCCTGATGTCGGCCGTGCCGCTGATCGATCCCATGCTGACGAAGGACCAGGTCATTCTGCTTCAGAGCGACAATGTCGTCTCATCGGCCGCCGAGCAGGAAGGCCGCACGCTTGCGGGCCTCGGCATGGAGGCAACGACCCTTGAAGCCATCCTGCCCTCCTATCTCGTGCGCTATCGGCCGGCCGGCCAGTTCACCCGGGATCTAACGGCCTGAGCGCGCTCGCGATTGTTGCCGCCGTCCTTCCCGATTATCTTCCGCCGGCGCACGCGCTGATTTTGATCGCGGTCAGTTTCCTGACGTCTCTGATGACCGCGTCGATCGGCATCGGCGGCGGCACCATCATGATTGCGCTGATGTCCTATTTTCTGCCCATCGCCGCGCTCATCCCGGTTCACGGCGTAGTTCAGTTCGGCTCCAATACGGGTCGGGCGGCCGTCATGCGTAAGCATGTGGACTGGACCCGGCTTATGGCCTTCAGCATCGGCGCGATCGTCGGCGCGGGACTTGGTGCGGCAATCGCCGTGCGCCTGTCCGGCGGAACCGTATTGACGGGCCTGGGGCTCTTCGTCATCGCATCGACCTGGATAAAGCTGCCGCGCCTTGCCGCCATACGGCAAACGGGAATGGCGCTGATCGGCGCGGCGACCACCTTTCTCGGCATGTTTTTCGGCGCGACCGCGCCGATCAACGCCGCCCTTCTGTCGAACAGCTTCACGGAACGCCAGACCCTTGTCGGCTCACTGGCGGCGATCACCAGCGCGCAGCATGGCTTCAAAACGATCGGTTTCGCCCTTGCCGGTTTCGCCTTCGCGCCCTGGCTGCCCCTGATTCTGTTGATGATCCTGTCCGGCTTTGTCGGCACGCTCGCCGGCGCGCATATTCTGAACCGGCTGCCCGAGCGCGGTTTTCGGCTCGCCTTCAAACTCATGCTGACCGCTCTGGCGCTCGACATGATCTATCGCGGCATTCAGGCACTTCTCTAGGACCGTGGGACCGTGCACGGCGGCACCCGCCAAAACAACTGCCGATAATTGATCTGAAACCTGTTGCTGGTGCCAGTTTCCGGCGACGGGGAAACGAGCGACACTCCGGTCTTTCTTTGTCCTGTCCCGATGACGTTTGAAAGATGAAGACAAGATCGACAGCGCGTCGTTTCGCGGTTTTAAAAATGGGTCGCCAGCGATGGCCGACCAGCCCGACCGGGTGATCGCATGAGCATTGCCGTCACGCCCGTAAAGTTGCCGATTGCGGCGCCACAGCTCAGCATCAGAGGCATCGAGTTCCGCTCCATCGATCCGTGGCGACCACCGGCGGATCTCCCGTCCGGGCTCAGTCGGGCGACACCGAGACGGCAGGCCGAGTTCCTGGCGGGGCGTATCGCCGCAGACCATGCCTGTCGGCCGCTTGGCATCGATCCGGGAAGACTGCCGGTCGGATCGGAGCGTCGGCCGGTCTGGCCGCCGGGCGTCATCGGCAGCATCAGCCACAGCGACAATCTGGCGGTCGCGGCCGTCGGGGTGCGATCCCGGTGTGCCGGCGTGGGCATCGATGTCGAGAAAGTCAACGGTAACCGACGCACCGATTTTCTCGTGCCGGCCATCGTCTCCGAAGATGAAATCGCAATGCTGCGCGACCGCTTCGGCAGCGGCCTGGCGGCGCTCCTGCTGTTTTCCGCCCGGGAGGCGATCTACAAGGCGATCTCGCCGTTCCTGTCGGGACGGTTGAGCTACCGTGAATTCCTTCTGACGGGCTGCGACAGTGGCAGGTTGCTTTTTGCGCGCAGGAGCCGGAAGACGGCCCATCGACATCTTCCCCGCGATATGTCCGTCCTTTTCGCCAGGACCGAGGACTATGTTGCCACCCTCTACGTCCTCCCGGCGGTCGGTACGGACACTGCTCCAGCATCGCCGGCAAACGACATGGCGTCATGGACGTGAACAGGCGCGCCGCGCCATGCGGGATTGTGTCACACCGTCAACAAGCCGGCGGCGTCCCGGATAACCGGATTGGCGTCCGGCGCCACACTCAGATAGGACTGCCAATCGACCTTGATCCGGGACGGGAGGCTGCCGAACCTGGCCCATAGCAGCAGCCACGCGCCCGCGATGAGATCGCACAGGACCACAAAATAGAGCATGCAATAGACGAGCGGATTGGAAGGCGCCAGGGCGAGCAGAAGCGAGATGCCGAATGCGATGGCGGTCAGGGTGCCGTTGATGATCAACTCTTCATGCACCGGCATGCCGAATGCATGGTCGACATTGAGCAGCATGACCAGACACCATACGAAGCCGAGGGTCGCGATAATCCGGGCGTGTCGCTGCAGCGACCCGTTTTGCACAACATAGGCCGCTATCGAAGCGAGAATCGCCGCCCAGGAGAGGAAATACAGGGGCACCCACCAATGCGCCCGGCCGGGAACTCTGATGCGAAGGTCGAACAGGGCATGCAATCCGGTTGCTTCGGGGATGCCGAGCGCCGGGATATCATAAACCGCCACCTTGATGGCCGCCCAGAAACAAGCCAGGGACACGACCATCAAGGTGATCCTAGCGGCGCTGTCGGAGAACTGATTGCGGTCAGCTTCGCGTGCGATCATGGCCATCTGTCCTTCCGACGAGCGACATGTTATGCGCTCGTGCCCGCGTCCGATGGCAGCCTGGTCCCGGCACCGTTCCCCAGTCGGATATGCTGACTCAGGCTGAACAGGCCAATCTTCAACAGCACTTTTGCAGGCAGGGCGGGCCATGCGCCCACCGCCGCGCAAAAACAGATCACGGATACAACGGCGAACGTCGCCTTTCCGGCGTCGTCGGGGTTTTTTTGGCGGTCAACTTGACGTGCATTCATGGCGGCCTGTCTTTTCCATAAAGAGGGGACTTACTGATCCACCCGGTGCTCGCTGCCGACTGAACCGCCACCGTGAGACCGAGCCGTAACCATTTGCAGACTATTATTCAGGCGGCGGGCCTGGGCTGAACTGTTAACACTGACCGTTTTGCTGTGAAAAACGAACGGTGGCGCCCGGTGGTGTCAACGACACTCGAACCGCGTAGGACCACCGATTTCGAAGATCGATCATACGGTTCCCGGCTTAAGAGACCGCCGCATCCGTCCTGGCCGGTTCGCTAAGATAGAGGCGCGCCAGGCTCTTGGGGTTCGCCATCGCTTTTTCGAGATCGAAGACCAACACGGCACCCGTGCCGATGCCCGGCACGGCCGCATCCCGACGCCAAACCTCAAAGCCCATGGACCGATAGAGTGAGATGAAACGGTCCTCTTCGCCGGCTTTGCGTGAGGTCGCCGTGTCCACAACCATCCAGCGTAAACCATTGTCGCGCAAGCGTCTCGCAGCAGACAAGGCGAGATCGACGAATACCGGTTTCCGCCGCCAATCCAGATGCACCATCGCTCGCGTGACGATGCATCCTCTGGTCAACATGTCGGCGCTGATCTCTTCGACGCCAAACTCCGTGATGCAGAAGGTCTGCACGAACTGTTTGAAGTCGTTCATGCGGATGGAACCGATGGTTTCTCCACCGGCCTCCGCAAGAAAGTTGATGCCGAACGCATCCACCGGATCGGTCAATTGCCGGTTCTCGTGATCGGCAATGTCCTGGAAAAGACCCTTCTTCTCGACATATTCGTTGTAGCGGAACCGAAAGAGCCGTTCGAGCTCCGCACGGGTCCTGCACTCGCGGACGTCCCATCGCATGCCGCTGTTGTCCGGCTTCATGGTCATTGTTGTCGTTCCTTTCGGTCTCGCCGCGTCTTGCCCCACCTGTCGGCATCCATCGCTGCACCGGGCGGGCGAACCCTGAGGCCTGATGTCGGTATGGTTCGAATGCTACGGCCCGGGTTGCGTCGCGGCCCGCAATCGCGCGGTGAATGTCCGCATCGCCACCGAAAGAGCCAAAACCAACGACAATATGCTGATCCAACTGGACACCTCGATTTACCGCCCATTTTCGTTGAGGCGGAGAATTGTCAGTGCGACCTGATAGCACTGCGATCGAGTGTGCGTCCAAGTCCCTCACGAGCCGGACAATTCGGCCGGCGAGGGTCTTAGATCGACGGATTGAGCCTCAGGCAGGCGCACTTCGCCCCTCGTGCCACGCAAATCGGAGCATGTTGTAGGCGAGATTGGCTATGCCGATCTTGGCGCGGGCTCGTGCTATGCCAATGGTTCGCACGAACAGTCCCATACGGGTTTTTTGCCGCGCGAAGACATGCTCGATGGCGGCGCGGATTTTGGAGCGGCGGCCATTGGCCCGCGCAGTTCGCTCGCTCATTGATCTTGATCATCATTGTGTCCAAGATCAATGTCATACTCTCTCTCGATCTGACGGATATCCGACTCAATCGCGATGTTATTTAAACCAAATAGCTTCAGTGCCTCATCGGTGCGCATCAGTTTCTCAACAGGTTGTCTCGAAGTGCTTTGAAGATTGCGTTAAACACTTCGGGATCTTTGGTCTCGGGAAGGTTGAGATTAATAGTGTATCCCACCCTGAGTTCGACATTACCGCCATCGGTGACCGAAGCAGTCCCATGAGCAGTTGCCGGAATTTGAGCCGATGGAGGCGCCTCCGGCTTAGCAGGCTCAGGAGTTGGCTTCTCCGGAGCTTGGCCCTCAAAGTCCGCCAACTCCTTTAGAGTCAAAAAGGTCCCCACGATGGCCTGAATGGTTCGATCTTCTTTGGCGCCACCGGTTATCTCGATAACTTGGCCAGTGAGCTTGTCGCGCGACATCTCATCCCGCATTCCCCAGATGAACGGCGCTTCAGACCAATAGCCACACATGATAGTATGGGCAAATCAATAGCTTAACCATGATGGATCTGTGATTTGGCGGTGAACGCAAAGGGTGAAGCGCACAC